>OKUU01000369.1_pt1 | contig 16032 bp, 13 predicted proteins | sample 1606561 | NCBI WGS metagenome assembly OKUU01 (sample SAMEA3882506, study PRJEB24775) | human gut metagenome | biome: human-associated habitat; feature: intestine environment; material: feces | place: Netherlands | collected 2009/2010
ACAAAGCTGCTGCCTTAGGCGCAGTTTCAACGCATTTTTCCAATCCAAGCGGTCTGGCCAATTGAGGGAGATGTTCTTCTGGATTACAGCATGGATTCCACCATTTATTTTCCCACGTTAGAGCAGTACCGATGCAATCCTGCCATGGTGATCAGTGGCAATGTCAATGATAAAGTGTTTGCAATGGCAACGGGAAAAATAACGGATATTCAGGAAAATGAAGAAACCGGATGTACGGTGATACAGGATCTGGGTGACGGATATGCTGCGGTTTACGGACAGTTGAAGGAACTGAATTTTGCAAAAGGGGATACGCCGGAAGCTGGTCAGGTGCTGGGATATGTCAGTGAGCCGACAAAATATTATACAACCGAAGGCAGTAACGTCTATTTTCAGCTGAAAAAAGATGGAAAAGCTGTGGATCCGAAAGAATATCTTCCGCAGATGGCGATGGATACGCTGGATTGACATTCATAGTTTTTTCTAATACAATAAAATGTAAACGGTTTTGGAGCTTTATGCGAAAAAACCGTACATAATCAAGAGGTATCTCAGCTTAAGAGGGATAAAATATGGAATTTAACCAGTACAATACAACCGTACAACAGTGGATTCATACAGTTCTGGAAAATCGGGAAACCAATGCGGACGTGGTGTTGGAATGCTGTCGGGATATCATAGCGTATGGACGAAAAACAGATGATCCAAAGCTGATGGGATTCGGTTTCTTTTATGGTGGGGAAATCTATTATGAATTAAATGACGGAGCACATTTTTTCCATATGATGACAGAGGCACTGACGTATCTGGACCGTGCAGAGGAATGGGAACTTGTGGTGCGTTGTTACAATTTTCTGGGAATCGCATCCATGAGCAGAGGAAATCCATCGCTTGCGCTTGACTATTATATGAATGGTCTTAAGGACAGTGATACATATGATCTTCCAATGCAAAAGATTATGATTCTGATCAATATGGGGTTATTGTATCTGGAGTGTGGGCATTATGCAGATTCCGAGAATTCTTTTTTAGAAGCTTATCAGATTTTGCAGACAAAACAGAAGGATGAAAAGTATAATTTTTATATGTATGCTTTTTATGGAAATATGGCAGAATGTCTGATCCTGCAGGATCGTCTGGAGGAAGCAAAACCATATCTGGAGTATCTGCATAAAGATGGCTGGGAACAGGTTGCCCTTACAGAGCGGCTGTTTATCGACATCGTGGATGTAATTTATTATCACAAGATGGGAGATGTACAGAAGCGGAATGAGAGTATTCAGATGATCCATCAGAATCTTCCGGATAATCTGACGGTACTGGACTTTTTTTCGGATTATTACCGTTGTTGTCTGGTGTTGCTGGAAACGGACCAGGATGAATCGTTCTGGCGTATCATTGAAGTAATCGAACCACAGGTGGTGAATTTTAAGATCATTAATCTGCAGCTGAAAGTTCTGTCCCTGAAGATGAAATTTTACCGGAAGCATAACCAGAATGCGGAATATCTGCAGGCGGCAGGGCTTTACTATGAATTGTCTGAACGGAATGAAGTAGTGACGCGCAACATGCTTTCGAGTATGATTACGTTGCGCAAAAATCTGGAAAATATGCGCAAAGCCAGAATGAAGGCGGAACGAAAGAATCTTGTATTACAGGAGCGTTCCGAGCAGGATCCGTTGACGCGTATGGCAAACAGGTTCCGTCTGAATGATTATGCAGAAGAGGTGTTTGCCTATTCGCAGGAGAATGATATTCCGGTTGCGATGGAAATACTCGATATTGATTATTTTAAGGAATATAATGATAATTACGGACATCAGGAAGGAGACCGGTGTCTGGTAAGTATCGCAAATACAATCCGTAATCTGGTGGAGGAAGCGGAAGGATTCTGTGCACGGTATGGAGGGGATGAGTTTGTCATTATCTATGCGAATGTGACATGGGAACAGGCAGTTTCCTATGCAGAGGAGCTGCGCAGACGTGTACTTGCACTGGAAATGGAGCACCGGTTTTCCAAGGCACTTCCGGTAGTGACGATTTCGCAGGGAGTCTGTTGGGGAATCCCGCGCAAGGGAAACCGCAGCTGGGATTTTTTGCATGCAGCGGATAATATGCTTTACCGGGTGAAGAAATTCAGCCGGAACAATTATTGTGTAGGGGGGCTTGATGAAACTGAAGACGTGACCATGGGAACCACATTGTAACGGCATGGCAGTCGAAACCTGGCAAAAAGAAAAGGATGAAAATGGAAACAGTTAAATTTGAAGAATTAGGGTTATATCCGCAGCTTCTGCGGGCAATCAAAGAGATGGGATTTGAAGAGGCAACACCTATCCAGTCACAGGCGATTCCGGTTGTGATGAGTGGGGTAGATGTGATTGGTCAGGCACAGACCGGGACCGGAAAGACGGCTTCTTTCGGAATCCCTCTTTTGATGAAAGTGGACCCTAATAATAAAAAAACGCAGGCAATCGTACTTTCTCCGACAAGAGAACTGGCCATCCAGAGTGCGGAAGAAATCCGGAAACTTGCAAAATATATGCATGGGATCAAAGTGCTTCCCATTTATGGAGGGCAGGATATTTCCCGTCAGATCAAGGCATTAAAAGGTGGGGCAACCATCATCATCGGAACACCGGGGCGTGTGATGGATCATCTGCGCCGCAAAACCATTCGCTGTGATTATATTAACACGATTGTGCTGGATGAAGCGGATGAGATGCTTAATATGGGATTCCGCGAGGATATAGAAACAATTTTATCCTATATCCCGGATGAAGACCGGCAGACTGTACTTTTTTCGGCAACTATGCCAAAGCCGATTCTGGAAATCACAAGAAAATTCCAGCATGATGCGACTACGATCAAGGTGACGAAGAAAGAACTGACGGTTCCGAATATTGACCAGTATTATTATGATGTGCGCAGAAATGATAAGATGGAAGTGCTGACACGCCTGCTGGATTACTATAATCCAAAGCTTTCGCTGGTATTTTGTAATACCAAGCGCATGGTGGATGAACTGGCATCGGAATTACAGGGGCGCGGCTATGCAGCAGAGGGAATTCACGGCGATATGAAACAGGTGCAGCGTGACCGAGTGATGAAAAAATTCCGAAATGGGAAAACAGATATCCTGATTGCAACCGATGTCGCAGCGCGTGGAATTGATGTGGATGATGTTGAAGCGGTATTCAACTATGACCTGCCACAGGACAATGAATATTATGTGCACCGGATCGGAAGAACCGGACGCGCCGGCCGTACCGGAAAAGCGTTTAATTTCGTTAAGGGCAAGGAAGTATACAAACTCAAAGAGATCCAGCGCTATTGCAAGACAAAGATCAAGGCGCAGCCAATCCCATCTTCGGATGATGTGGCAGCGATCAAGGCGGATAAGATTCTTGACGGTATCGGACAGATTATCGAGGACGGAGATCTGCGCGATATGATCGAGCTGATAGAGCAGCAGGTGAACAACTCTGATTATACAGCAATGGATATTGCAGCTGCATTTTTAAAACAGGCAATCGGCGGAGTGGAATTATCAAAGGAGGATCACGAATTTGATGATGCATTAGCAGGAGATACCGGAGCCGAGGAAGGGATGGTACGTCTGTTCATTAACATCGGAAAGAGCCAGCGGATCCGCCCGGGAGATATTCTCGGGGCTGTAGCCGGAGAGGCAAAGATTCCGGGCAAACTTGTGGGGGCAATTGACATGTATGATAATTACACATTTGTCGAGGTGCCGCAGGAGTATGGAAAAGATGTATTAAAAGCCATGAAAAATGTAAAGATCAAAGGAAAGTCGGTCAACGTGGAGCCGGCAAATGCACGATAGAGGATAAGACCGTTTTTGGGGGAATGTTTACTATGGGGGAAGCTGCAAATGGTAAAGATGCCATGGATCAGATCGAAAAGCTTCAGCCACAGATTGTTCTCAGTGACGTTGTAATGCCGCTGATGGACGGTGTCGATTTTACGGTGGCGGTACATCACCGCTATCCGCACATCCAGATGATCATTCTCAGTGGATACGATAATTTTGAATATGTAAAGCAGACGCTCATGCAGGGGGTGGTGGATTATATCTTAAAGCCAACCCTCACACCGCATGAGCTTCTTGGCGTGCTTCAAAAAGCGGCAGCGCGGATTCCCGGCTGGCATCCGGATCATGCAATGACCGGGGAAACCGCGGAGGAACTGCTCAAAGAATTGCTGCTCGGGGAAACAAAAACAGGAGAAGAACTGCAAAAGGTATTTGCCGCATCCTATTACTGCATGTATGCGGTTACGATTGCGCATGGGAGTGAACGGGCGGCAGAAACAGCAGAACTTCTATGCGAAAAAATACAGCGTGCCAAAAATGAATTTTCCGGAGTACTCATCTGTTCTCTTCCGACGGGCATCCTCTTCCTTGTTCTGCAGAAAAGTTTTGCAAACGGAATTGTGGGGGCTGTCAAAGGATAAGACGACATGCCAGATACCGTGGGTTTTCAGGATTTCAGTGAAATCGGAAACCCACGGTTTTTGCATTTAGAAGAAATATCAGATATGGAAGTAGTAAATAAAACTACGTATAAAAGAAATGAAAACAAATACATGTTGACAAAGAAACCACATTGCCATATACTGAAAATTGTTTGATAGTCAAACAATTTTGAAATATGGAGGAAACGTGCATGATAAGCACATATACATCAAAGTTGAAACAACTGCAGATCGGGGATCTGATTGCAAAAATTCCGATCATCCAGGGTGGCATGGGGGTAGGAATCAGCAGAAGCCATCTAGCGGGAGCTGTGGCAAAGGAGGGCGGTGTCGGTATCATTTCTACTGCGCAGATCGGCTACGATGAAGAAGGCTTCGAGAATGATCAGGCAGGCTGTAACTTAAAAGCCATCAAAAAACATATCCGGAAAGCAAAGGAGCTTGCCTGTGGAAACGGACTTGTGGGTGTCAATATTATGGTTGCATTAAAGCATTACAAAGAGTATGTCCGGGCAGCAGTTGCGACAGGGGCAGATGTGATTATCAGTGGAGCCGGGCTTCCCATGAATCTGCCAGAGCTTGTCAGCAAAACCTGCCGGACAAAGATAGCTCCGATTGTATCTTCAAAGCGTGCAACCCAGCTGATATTGAAGATGTGGGCGCACCGCTATGACCGCACGGCGGACTTTATTGTAGTGGAGGGACCGAAAGCCGGCGGGCATCTGGGGTTTTCCAATGAACAGCTGGCACATATGGATGCCATTAATTTTGACGGAGAGATCCGGCAGATTATCGACTGCAAAAAGGAATACGAACAGCGGTATCAGAAAAATATTCCGGTCATTGTGGCCGGCGGGATATTTGATCAGAAAGATATTTCGCATGCGCTGGATCTCGGCGCGGATGGTGTGCAGATTGCCAGCCGCTTTGTCGCAACCGAAGAATGTGATGCATCGGAGGCATACAAGGAGGCGTATATTCACGCCAGTGAGGAAAATATCGAGATTATCCAAAGCCCGGTCGGTATGCCGGGACGTGCATTGCGCAATAAGTTTATCGATCGTGTAAAGCGCGCAAAGCTGCCAGTCAGTAAATGTTACAACTGTCTGGAAAAATGCAGTCCGCAGAAAGTTCCTTACTGTATTACGAAAGCGTTGATCGATGCCGTGCGTGGGGATGTGGAAAACGGTCTGGTATTCTGTGGGGCGAATACGGGACGGATTCATGAGATCACTACGGTACATCATCTGATGCAGGAGCTGGCTGGAGATCTACAATAAAAATGGTTTGTGTGATTTTTCCTTGGAATCAAAGAATTCCTGTAGTAAAATAGGAAGTAAAGCAGTAATGCAGATACGGGAAAACAGGAAAGAAGGAGAACACGCAGCATGACGGTGGCCGCACACGGTGGGGATATTTATCAAAATCAGATCACATATGATTTTTCTGTAAATACCAATCCGCTGCCGCTGCCGGAGATATTGCAGAAACGGATGGCGGAAGCGGCGGTTCACAGCAACCGTTATCCACAGTATGACAATGTGCTGTTGCGGGAACGGCTTGCAGCACTTTATGGTTTTTCAACAGAAGAAGTAGTGTGTGGCAACGGAGCATCCGAATTATTTGTTGCGATTGTGCATGCACTGCGCCCGAAGCGGGTGGGCATTTTGGCTCCTTCTTTTTCGGGATATGCCTGGGCGGCTCAGACAGTGGGAGCCGAGATATGCAGTATTCCGTTGCGGGAAGAAAATAATTTTGCCATGGACATGGCACAGATGGAGTCATTGTGCAGGCATCTGGATGGAATCAGCTCATTATTTTTGGCGAATCCAGCGAATCCGGCGGGAAACAAAATGGAAGCGTCTCTTTTGGAGACGCTTCTTGACGTGTGTGAAAAGAAACAGATTACTGTGGTGCTGGACGAATGTTTCATTGCATTCACGGGGACGGAAGGATATGTTTCCTGGATCCGGAAATATCCGCATCTGATTGTCGTGCGGGCATATACAAAGATCTATGCGATTCCGGGAATCCGGCTGGGGTATCTGCTGGCGCAGAAAGATATCTGTGAAAAAATTGCGCATCAGCTGCCGGAGTGGAATGTATCTGTGGTTGCGCAGCGGATCGGCATGGACATTCTGAATGATTCGCTTCCTGGTTGGAGTCGTAGAAAGTATCTGAAGGATACGATTGAGCTGATTCAGGAAGAAAAGCACTTTTTAAAACACGAGTTAACAAAAATATTTGGAGATCAAATGAAAATTTTTCCTTCTGAAGCTAATTTTTTGTTGCTGAAAACACAACTTCCACTGTACAGATTATTGCTGGAAAGAGGAATTCTGATCCGAAACTGCGCAAACTATACAGGACTGGGACAGGACTTTTACAGAATTGCCGTAAAAGGTCATCCGGAAAATGTACAACTGATTGAGGCATTGCTGGATATAAAGAAGAAAGGGGAAGAAAAACGTTATGGAAAACATTGAATATGTTCTTCCGGGAGAGATTGAAAAACGAAGTTTTGCCATCATAGGGGAAGAACTAAAGGAGCGTGGTATCGTGCTTCCACCGGAGCAGGAGCCGGTGACAAAGCGCGTGATCCATACAAGTGCGGATTTTGATTATGCAAAGACGATGACGTATTCTCCCCATGCCGTGCAGATTGCCAAAGAACTGATTGCTGGTGGTGCTGACATTGTCACGGATACCAATATGGCGCTTGCAGGCATCAACAAAAAACGGTTAGCGGAATTCGGAGGAACGGTGCATTGTTTTATGGCAGATGAGGATGTGGCGCGGGAGGCAAAGACGCGGCAGGTGACACGTGCGACGGTCAGCATGGAGCATGCAGCACATATTGATAAACCTGTTATTTTTGCCGTGGGAAATGCGCCGACGGCATTGATTTCGCTCTATGAACTGATGCAGAAAAGTGATTGGCGTCCTGCATTTATTATTGGAGTTCCGGTGGGATTTGTAAATGTAGAGGTGGCAAAAGAACTGATTTTAAAAACAGATGTGCCACATATTGTCAACCGCGGTAGAAAAGGCGGCAGCAATGTGGCGGCAGCAATCGTAAACGCACTGTTATATCAGATCCGGCCGGTATAAAGGAAAAAGGAGGAGGATCTGGTGTGAGGTACGGATTTACAACCGGAAGCTGTGCTGCCGCAGCTGCAAAGGCTGCGGCATATATGCTTCTGACGGGAAAAATAAAAAACTGTATAACGATTGAGACCCCAAAAGGAATTCCATACACCGCGGAAGTGACGGATATCGTGCGCGGGGAATCTCAGGTTTCCTGCGCTGTGGTCAAGGATGGCGGCGATGATCCGGATGTGACCAGCGGAAGTAAAATCTGTGCCACGGTCACCGCGGACAACCGTGGGGATGGAGAAAAAGAACTTCTGCAGATTGATGGAGGAAAGGGTGTGGGCCGTGTGACGAGACCCGGACTTGATCAGCCCGTAGGCAATGCCGCAATCAATCATGTGCCGCGGGAAATGATCACCCGGGAAGTGCAGGAAGTGTGCCGGATTTGTGATTTTCACGGAACACTGCATATTCTGATTTCTGTGCCGGATGGGGAAGCACTTGCAGAGCGTACGTTTAATCCAAGACTGGGGATTGTCGGGGGAATCTCAATACTGGGGACGACAGGAATTGTGGAACCGATGAGCAGTCAGGCACTTAAGGAGACCATCCGTGTGGAACTCCGCCAGCAGCGTGCAGAAGGGCAGACCATTGCGGCAGTTTCACCGGGAAATTATGGATTGGATTTCATGCGGCAGACCTATGGATATGATCTTGACCGCAGTGTGAAATGCAGTAATTTTATCGGTGAGACGATCGATATGGCGGCGGAACTGGGATTTTGTGCAATGCTTCTGACCGGACATATTGGAAAACTGATTAAGGTGGCGGGAGGCATTATGAACACCCATTCCCATGAGGGAGATTGTCGGATGGAACTTTTAGCGGCAGCCGGCATCCGTGAAAATGTATCTTTAGAATGTTTAAAGAAGATTTTAGATTGCGTCACAACCGAGGAAGCACTTGCGTTTATTGATGCCGAAGGTAAAAAAGAAGATGTTATGGAAGATACCATGGAAAAAATTGATTTCTATCTGAAAAAACGTGCGGCCGGTCGGTTACAGATCGAGTGTATTGTCTATTCCAATACCTACGGGCTGCTTGGGATGACTGCAAAAGCAGAAGAATTACTCAGGAGGTTGCTATGATTTATTTTGTCGGAGCAGGAAGCGGAGCACCGGATCTGATTACTGTGCGGGGAATGCGTCTGCTGCAGAAAGCAGATGTCATCATCTATGCCGGTTCGCTGGTCAATCCACAGCTTCTCGATTATGCAAAAGAGGGCTGTGAGATTCATAACAGCGCCAAAATGACACTTGAAGAGGTTATTTCGGTGATGGAACAGGCAGAAAAAAACAATTTAATCACGATTCGACTTCATACGGGAGAACCCAGTATATACGGAGCGGTGCGGGAACAGATGGATATTCTCGATCAGAAGGGGATTGCGTATGAGAGTTGTCCGGGTGTGAGTGCCTGTTTTGGAGCAGCGGCATCGCTGAATCTGGAATATACCCTTCCGGATGTGTCACAGTCACTGATCATCACCCGGATGGCCGGAAGGACGGCGGTACCGGAAAAGGAGAGTATTGAGAGTTTTGCCGCACACCATGCTTCCATGGCAATTTATCTGAGTACCGGAATGCTGGAGGAATTATCACGGCGCCTTGTAAATGGCGGATATGAGCCGGATACACCTGCGGCACTGGTGTACAAGGCAACCTGGTCGGACGAGGAAGCATATATCTGTACTGTGCAGGAGCTGCCGGAGGTGGCAAAGAAACATAATATTACAAAAACCGCTCTGGTGCTGGTCGGGGATGTAATATCAAATCAGCATTATACGCGCTCCAGACTCTACGCACCGGATTTTACAACTGAATTCCGCAAGGCAAAAACACCAAAAAACGCAGAAGACGATAGATTAATGCGTGACACGGATGCGGGAAAGGAGTTACCGGAATGATCCTGTATATGACCTGGTTTTCGGAACGTGGAAGAGAGCTTGCGGCACGAATCGCGGAACTTTCACTTTCTGTTTCGTATGGATTTTGGCAGAGCCGTTACGGTGGTCACCCTGCGGTTTCAAAGATACAGATAAGAGAAAGAGGAAACCGGTCACTTCCGGATTTTCTGGAAGAGGCTTTTGCACAACAGTTTCCCGTGATTTTCATTGGAGCTCTCGGGATTGCCGTACGGGCCATCGCACCTTTGATCCGCCACAAAACCGTGGACAGTCCGGTACTGGTGCTGGATGAGGCCGGACAGTTTGTGATTCCGGTGCTGTCCGGACATCTGGGTGGTGCCAATGAACTGGCGCAGCAGATCGCTGAAGCATTACATTCCGCTGCGGTTGTGACGACGGCAACAGACGTGAATGGGCTTTTTGCCATTGATGTGTTTGCAAGAAAAAATGGCCTGCGGGTGTGTAACCCCGAAGCGATCCGGCATGTGTCCGGAAAACTGTTACAGGGCGAAATCATTGTGATGGCGGTAGATCCGGCATGTATGTCCCCGGAGGAGGTGGCAAAATTACAGCCGCCAAAGGAAGTAAGGCTGATTTCGTGGAACGAAGCACAGGCGGAACATGCTGTGGATGTGTGGATTACAAAAAAAGAGCCACGGGAATACCGTAAAACGCTTGTTTTAGCTCCGAAAACAGCCGTACTTGGCATGGGATGCAGAAAAAATAAAAGTTATAACGAGATAAAACAAATGATAAAAACATTGGTGGATAGCAGAAAAATAGACCTGGATGATATCTATGCCCTGGCATCGGTTGATGTGAAGGAAAAAGAACCCGGTCTGCAGGAACTGGCACAGCATTTGCGGGTACCGTTTGTCGTTTTTTCTGCCGGAGAACTGAAAAAAGTGTCAGGTGATTTCACCGCATCCGCGTTTGTATCCCGAACCGTAGGAGTGGATAATGTGTGTGAGCGTGCTGCGGTCGCTGCAGCAGACGGAGGTAGTTTGCTGATACATAAGCAGGCTATGGATGGCGTGACAATTGCCGTGGCAAAACGGGAGAAAATCGTATTGCAGTTTGTGTGAGACGAAAGGAAGGAGAAAGAAATGAAACACCGGATTTATGTGGTCGGTATGGGACCGGGACAGGAAAATATGATGACGCAGGAAGCCATGCAGGTGTTAGAAGCCAGTGATGTGATCATCGGTTATACCGTATATCTGAAATTGCTTGGGGAACGGTTCGGGTGCAAAGAATTATTGTCTACACCGATGCGGCAGGAGCGGGAACGCTGCCAGATGTGTTTCGAGAAGGCAAGAGAAGGCAAAAAAGTGGCATTGATCTGCAGCGGGGATGCCGGAATTTACGGGATGGCATCCCTGATGCTGGAAATCGGAAAATTATATGATGATTGTATCATTGAAGTAATTCCCGGAATAACAGCAGCAAGCAGCGGTGCGGCAGTGCTTGGGGCTCCTCTCAACCATGATTTTTGCGTGATCAGCCTGAGTGATCTTCTCACCCCGTGGGAGAGGATTAAAAAACGGCTGATTGCAGCGGCAGAGGGAGATTTTGCAATGGCAATTTATAATCCGTCGAGCCATAAACGGGCAGACTATCTGGAGCGTGCCTGCAGAATTCTGATGGAACACGGGGTGGAACCGGAGCGTGCCTGTGGGTATGTGGAAAATATCGGACGCGATGATACGCATGCCGTAACCCTTCCCATGGAGGAACTGGTGCATACACCGGTGAACATGTTTACCACGGTATTTATCGGGAATTCCCAGACAAAAATTATTGATGGAAAGCTTGTGACACCGAGAGGATACCATATATAGCAGCAGAAAACGGGGAAGAGGAATAAGATGGCAGAGAAAGTGTTAATTTATGCGGGAACAACGGAAGGTCGTCTTCTCGCACAGGAACTTTCACGGGCACATATTGCCTGTGATGTGCATGTAGCAACCGAATACGGTCAGATGGTCATGCCGGAACTTGCCGGTGTGAAGGTCTGTGTAGGAAGACTGGACGTAGAGGAAATGCGCGCCCTGCTGAAAAAAAACGGACAGAACAACTATGCGGCAGTCGTGGATGCTACGCATCCGTTTGCCACAGAAGTGTCTGCCAACATCCGGGAGAGTACAAAAGGAAGTGGAATTCCATATCTGCGGCTCCAGCGGCGAATGGACGATGGAATCTGTAGCATACCGGAAAACGAAGGCATGAAAGAGCGCGCTGGAACCGTGCATGTGTTTGCCGATTATGAAAGCTGTGTCCAGGCACTTACGGACACATCCGGAAACATTCTTCTGACAACCGGAAGCAAAGAGCTGGCGGTATTTGCACCCCTGAAGGAGCGTTTGTTTGTGCGTGTGCTTCCCGGATTGGAGAGTATCGGTCTCTGTGAAAAGGCGGGTATCCGCGGAAAGCAGATTCTGGCGATGCAGGGCCCGTTTTCGGAGGAAATGAATCTGGCAATGATCCATCAGTTTTCGATCCGCTATCTGGTTACAAAAGCCAGTGGTGCGCACAGCGGATTTCAGGAAAAACTTGCGGCAGCGCAGAAAGCAGGGATTACGGCATGCGTGATCGGGAAACAGGAACAGGAGCAGGGAATGTCTTATGCACAGGTAACCGAAACACTTTCCCGTCTGCTTGGATATACGATTTCTGGTCGTCCGGAGGTGGAAATCTCCCTGATTGGCATCGGTATGAGTGCAGCAACACTGACACAGGAAGCAAAAAGAGCGCTGGAAGCGTCTGATGTGGTTTTTGGGGCAGAACGGATGCTTGAAGTGGTGGAAAACAGTAAGGAAACCTATCCTTTTTATCTCGCAAAAGATATTTTACCGGTTTTAAGACAAAAGGAATCCCAAATGGATGGCCAGAAACTGAAGGTCTCCATATTATTTTCCGGAGATACTGGATTTTACAGTGGAACAGAAAAAATAAAAACAGAATTAAATAAAAATAATTACAGAAAAATTCGTATTATTCCGGGAATTTCATCCGTTTCCTACCTCTCTGCGGCAACGGGAATTGCCTGGCAGGATGCAAAAATTATAAGTATCCACGGGAAAAAAGATACCGCAGAGACCAGAGCACTCGTTCTCGATGCAATCCGGCATTTTCCCAAGACGTTTCTGCTGGTTTCCGGGGTGGAGGATGTCCGACGGATCGGATGCTGGATAGAAGAAGAAAAATTGACGCAAACCCGCATGATTGCTGGGTTTCAGCTTTCTTATGATGTAGAAAAAATCCGCGAATTATCGTGTAAAGAGGCAAAAAATACAAAAGAAGAGGGCCTGTATACCCTGTTATTATGCAATGAAAATGTGCAAAAAAGACGTCTTGTTCCAGGGATGTCCGATGAATCATTTTTGCGTGTCGTGGAAGGGGAAAAAACGGTTCCAATGACCAAGGAAGAAGTGCGTGCACTTTCCTTATGCAAACTTGGCCTGACAGAAGATGCTGTGGTATACGATGTGGGGAGTGGTACCGGATCGATTGCAGTGGAATGTGCAACGTGCAGTCCGGGGATTCGTGTGTACGCCATTGAGCAAAAAGCCACAGCACAGCAGCTTCTGCGCCGGAATCTGGAAAAATTTCATCTGGCAAATGTGATTCCGGTGGATGGGAAAGCACCGGATATATTGGAATCCCTGGAACCTCCGACACATGTATTTATTGGGGGAAGCAGTGGATGCCTTGCGGATATTCTGCATGTCATCTGGGAGAAGAATCCACGGACACGTGTGGTTGTCAATGCCATAAGTCTTGAAACCGTGGCTCAGATTACAGAACTTGCTGCAGGGAAAATGCAGACAGAAATCATACAGGTGCAGGTCAGCAGGGCAAAAACCGTGGGAACCTATCATCTGATGCAGGCTGAGAACCCCGTATATATCTGTGTGCTGACGATGGCATAATGAGGAGAGAACTATGTTACACAGTGGAATGGTACTGGCAGCGCCGCAAAGCGGCAGTGGAAAAACGACAATCACCTGTGCGTTGCTGGCAGCAATGAAAAACAGAAAACTTGCAGTTCGTGCGTTCAAAAGCGGACCGGACTATATTGATCCCATGTTTCACCGTCAGGTGATTGGTGTACCGTCGCGCAATCTGGATACGTTTTTTTCAGGGGCAGATCAGATCCGGGAACTGTATGGATATGACCGGGAGAGCTTCTCTTATTCGGTGATCGAGGGAGCCATGGGATTATACGATGGCCTAGGAGGCACACAAAAAGAGGGCTCCGCCTATCATCTGGCACAGACCCTGGATCTGCCGGTTGTGCTTGTGCTGGATGCCCGTGGGATGGGGCGCACGATGGTTGCACTTCTGGCAGGGATATTACAGTATGACAGGGATCACCGGATCATTGGTGTGATATTAAACCGGACATCGGAGGGATTCTGTCGGACAATGACACCAGTGATTGAGGAAGAACTGGGGCTTCCGGTGCTGGGATGCTTTCCGGTACAGAAAAGTCTGCATCTGGAGAGCCGGCATCTGGGTTTGAAAATGCCACAGGAAATGGAAGGGCTACGTCAGCAGGTCAATCAGGCTGCGGAAAAACTTGAAGAGACCGCAGATCTGGATCGGATGCTGCAGCTGTTGCAAAGCTGGGCACTTTTACATGCGTTTCGGGACGGAAAAACGAAACTGCCTAAATTACAGGAACCGGGAAAAGATAAAGGGGTTTTACAGAAAAAGAAAAAACAGCAGGAGGAATGTCCGGTTATTGCAGTTGCAAAAGATGAGGCATTTTGTTTTTATTATGAGGATAACCTGCGTCTTCTGGAAGCGTATGGTGGAAAACTCGTCTGGTTTTCACCGCTTGCACAGGAAAAAATTCCAGAGGAAGCGGATGCGCTTCTTCTGGGAGGAGGCTATCCGGAGTTGTGTGCCCGGCAGCTTTCAGAAAATGTCTCCATGCGCAATTCCATCCGGGAGGCAATTGAAAATGGTATGCCGTCCGTGGCAGAGTGCGGCGGGTTTATGTATCTGCATGAATCCATGACAGATGAAGAAGGAGAAAACTGGCCGATGGCAGGTATCATAACGGGCAGCTGTCATAACCGGGGAAAACTTGTACGTTTTGGCTATGTGAATGTGACGGAACAGACGTCCCATTTCCTGGCGGGAAAACCTGTCCGTGCACATGAATTTCATTACTATGACAGTGACAACAATGGAGAAAGCTGCGTGGCAGTCAAACCGGTAAGCGGAACATCCTGGACATGTATCCACGAGGACGACAGAAACTGGTGGGGTTATCCACATTTGTATTATCCGTCCAATCCGGCATTTGTGGAACACTTTGTACAGGCAGCACGCTTATATCACAGAGAGAGGAATGCAAAATAACATGAAAAAAGCAATTTTAATTGTGAGTTTTGGAACAACCTATCCGGATACCCGGCAGAAAAATATTGCAGCCATCACGCGGCAGGTCCGGGCATTGTATCCGGATGCCGTGGTAGAGGAAGCTGTCTCGAGTACGATTGTGCGTAACGCAATGAAAAAGCGCGAGCATATAGAAGCAAAGAGTCCGACGGAAGCTCTTGAAAGTATGAAAAAACAGGGAGTGACGCATGTAGCTGTATTTCCTACCCATGTGATTGACGGAATTGAAAATCACAGACTCAAGGAAGCGGCGAAAAAATATGCCGGTGCTTTCGAGCAGATTGCAGTTGCCGATGCGCTTTTGGCAAAACCGCAGGATTATGAGGATGTGGCAAAAGCACTGTGGGAGTCGCTGAAGGAAGAGGTGGGAGATTTCCCATTGATTTTGATGGGGCATGGAACCGAACATGCGGCAGATGCCAGTTATGCGATGATGGAACAGTCGCTGCGTGCTTATGCAAAGCATGAAATCTATATCGCAACAGTGGAGGGAAGTATTACCATTGAAGACGTGATTGCACGGATGAAGTCCGGGCTGCAGAGCAGACAGAACGGGAAAGTGCTTCTTACACCGTTTATGCTGGTGGCGGGAGACCATGCAAATAATGATATGGCAGGCGGCATGCAGGACGGGGAGCAGCCGGATGCGGATTCCTTTGCCGGAAAATTGCAGGCCGCAGGATATACACCAGATTGTATCATCCGTGGAATCGGAGGGTATCCGGCGATACGGGAAATTTATATGGCGCATTTGCGCAGAAAAACATCCGAAGTATTTTCAGAGAACAATGCATGTGACTGTGAAAACACAGTGCAGCAGCCGGAAAAGGGAATGCTATATGGCATTGGAGTTGGACCGGGAAATCCGAAACTTATGACATTGCAGGCGATTGAAACTATTCAAAAATGTGATGTGATCGTTCTTCCCGCAGTTTCGAAAGAGGAATGTTATGCTTATCAGATTGTGAAAAAAGTCTGTCAGAAAATAGATGGAAAAGCCTTGCTTTGTATGCCGTTTCCGATGATCAGGGATGAAAAGAAATTAGCACTTGCGCATGAACGCA
>OKUU01000379.1_pt1 | contig 15647 bp, 13 predicted proteins | sample 1606561 | NCBI WGS metagenome assembly OKUU01 (sample SAMEA3882506, study PRJEB24775) | human gut metagenome | biome: human-associated habitat; feature: intestine environment; material: feces | place: Netherlands | collected 2009/2010
GTAGTACCAAGGTCGATACCAATGATCTTACTCATAATGAAAGCTCCTCTCAAATCAGAACGTATTTGTTTATATGATGCTCAAAGTGGATAAGCGGATGTTTATTTGAAAACCCTTGCGGGTCTTTGCGAAGTTACTCGGCCACCACAACGGTCGCATGGCGGACGATCTTGTCGCCCAGCTTGTAGCCCTTCTGGTAGACGGTGACCACCGTGCCGCTCTCCTGCCCGTCCGGGGCGGGGATCTGCTGCACAGCATTCATAAAGTTGGGGTCAAAGGGCTTGCCCAGCACCTCGATCTCCTCCACATGGAGGGCTTCCAGTGCCTTTGCCGCCTTATCCAGCGTCATGACCACGCCCTTCTTGTAGTTCTCGTCAGTGGTGGGGGCGTTGGCTGCCATGTCCAGCGTATCCAGAATGGGGATGATCTTTTCCACTGCATGGGAAACACCGTCGCCAAACTTCTGGTCGGCCTCGCGGGTGGAGCGCTTGCGGTAGTTGTCGTACTCGGCAGCCATGCGCAGCAGCTGATCCTTGGCCTGTGCAGCGTTCTTTTCCGCTGCATCCAGCTTTGCCTTAACGGCTTCCATCTCCCGGGCCTTCTTGTTGAACCAGCCGCCGTCCTTCTTCTTGTCCTCTTCGGGGGCAGCTTCGGCAGCAGCCTGTTCGGGCGCTGCGGCAGCGGTCTTTTCCTCGGGGGCAGTCTCCGGCTGCTCGGTCTCGGGCACCGTGTTCTTTGCTTCTTCGCTCATTCCAGATCCTCCTTATAGATCACAGTCCGCCGCGGTACGGCAGCCTGCGGGGTGTCTTTTCGTTTGCCGCTCATGCCCTCGCCCAGCTGGTCTGCAAAGTAATGCAGCAGCGGCATCAGCTTCTGGAAGGGCATCCGGGTGGGGCCGATCAGGGCAATGGAGCCCCACAGCCCGCCGCCTACCAGATACCGGTCGCTCACGATGCACAGCCCGGGGATCTGCGGTTCCAGATCCTCGCCCAGCAGCACGCTTTCGCTGCGGTTTTCCGGGGGTGCGATCAGGCTTGCGGCCTGTTCCTCGTCGTTCAGCAGGGTAAGGATATCACCCACCCGGCCGTCCAGCTGCGGCCAGTCCAGCAGGTACTGCTCGCCGCCCAGAAATACATGGGGCTTTACGCTGTCCTGCAAAATTGCGGCTGCGGCGCTGACCACCGGCACAAGCTCCGGTGCGATCTGGCTGCACAGCTCGCTGAGCATCCGGGTGGAAAGATCCACCGGCGCCACAAAGGTAAGGTTGCGGTTGAGCAGCGCCGCAAGGGCAGCTGCATTTTCCCGGGAAAGCCCGGTGCGTACCCGCGCCACCCGGGTGCGGACGTAACCGGCAGTGGTCACAGCCAGCACAGCGGCTGCGCTGCGGCCCACCTGCACCACCTCGTAATGGGCGATGCACAGATCCTCGGCGCAGGGGGTGCTGACGGCGGCGGTGCAGCCGCTGATGGCGGCCAGCGCCTTGGCGGCACCCTGTGCCAGCTTTTCCGGCTCGTGGTCAAGGCTTGCGAACACCGCATCCACACGGGCGCGGGTCACACGGTCCAGCGGCTGGTCATCGGTGAGAAGATGATCCAGATAATAACGGTAGCCCTTGGCACTGGGGACACGGCCTGCGCTGGTGTGGGGCTGCTCCAGCAGACCTAGCTTGGTCAGCGCGGCCATCTCGTTGCGCAGCGTGGCACTGGAAACTGCCATATCAAAGTAGTTTGCCAGCACACTGCTGCCCACGGGCTCGCCCTCGAGGCCATACAGCGCAACGATCGCCTGCAAGACACGCTGTTTGCGTGCATCCATCGTCATAGCGCCTGCCTCCTTCGTTCGCTTTTCGTTCTTTAGCACTCCTTCTTCCTGAGTGCTAAGACCATTATATCCAATTTTGCGGCGCTGTCAATAGCTTCTCAGAAAAGTTTTGAAAGATTCATAATTCTGTCATAAAGGCCGCACAAAAAAGAGCCGCCCTGCGGCGGCTCTCCTATATAATAGATCATTCCTCCATCTGCTTTGCCAGAAATGCCGCCGCCACGTTCACCGCCTTGAGCTGGGCGGCATCGGGCTGGGCAGTGCGGTCCTCCGTGAGCAGGCCCACACTGCCGGTGACATCCCCCGCCGCAATGATGGGCACAGCGCACAGCAGCGCCCGGGGTGAGCCCTCACAGGGCAGCAATGCCTTTTCGGGGCTGCCATCGCTCTGGTAGGGCTTGCGGCTGTCCATCAGCTTTTCCAGCGGCTGGCTCACGCTGCGGTCTGCCAGATCCCGCCTGCCCGCACCGGATGCCGCCAGAATGCGGTCCCGGTCTGAGACAAAGGCCGTCAGGGCAAAGCACTTGCTCAGCACATCCACATACTGGGCCGTCACCCCGCTCAGTTCCCCCATGGGCGAATACTTTTTGAAGATGACCTCGCCGTCCCCTGTTGTGAAGATCTCCAGCGGGTCTCCCCTGCGGATGCGCTGGGTGCGGCGGATCTCCTTGGGGATGACCACCCGCCCCAGCTCATCGATGCGGCGCACGATGCCGGTTGCTTTCATAAGGTTCCCTTCCTTTCCATGTTCCGGTTTTGCTTCCAGATTTCTGTGAAGTATGGTTATTCTGTGGAAACAGGAAGGGAATTATTCATTCAGCCCCGGCCGGAGCCTTACCTGCGCACATACTGCGTCTTTCTGCCCGCGCCGATCCTCTTCAGAACGCCCTCCTCTGTCAGTTTTTTCAGCGCGCTTTCAATCGAGCTTGTACCAAAGCCCGGGCAGGCCTCTGCGGCCTCCTGTTTTGTAAAGGCTCCCAGCCTTTCCATCGCATAACTGCGCACTCGTTCGTACGCCGTCACGCGCTTCTGTCCCCCGCCAACCAGATCGACCCGCTGCTCAAAATCCTGATAACAGGAGCAGATCACCGCCAGCATATATTTGATGAACGGTGTCGGGTCATTTTCCTCCTCATGCCAGTGCTGATCAGCCTGCGCCAGTGCTGCATAGTACTCATCCTTAGTCTCTGCAATTGCTTTTTCAATGCTGATGTACTGCCCCACAACATATCCATTCTGATACAGCATCAAAAGGGTCAGCAGCCGGCTCATTCTGCCGTTACCATCATTGAAAGGATGGATACAGAGAAAATCCAAGATAAAACAGGGGATCAAAAGCAGGGGATCAACGAGTTCTCTATGCAGCACATCCTGATAAGTGCAGCAAAGTGCCTCCACAGCACCCGGTGTCTCGTATGGTTCCAGCGGGCGGAACAGCACATGGCGTTCCCCGCTGGGAAGGGTCATATCGATCTCATTGGGTGTAGTCTTAAAATGTCCTCGATAGGTCAAATTCGTATATTTCAGCAGATCACGGTGCAGTTGCAGGATGTACCCCGGCTCTACCGGAATATAGGCATAGTTCTCGTGGATGAGATTTAAAACATTCCGATATCCCAATATCTCCATTTCGTCCCGGTTACGTGGAGTCGTTTTATCTTCAACCAGCTGTTTCAGGCGTGCATTGGTCGTGATGATCCCTTCGATCCGATTGGAGGACTCTGTACTTTGGATCTTTGCGATCTCCACCAGCCGCTCCAATTCAGCGGGTCTTTGTTTCAGATATAGTTCCTGCCGCCCCTTGCATTCATGGATCTTCGCAACATAAGACAAGACCTCATTATCCCAGGAGTATTCTGCAATCTTTTTATAATCAAATGTACGCATGATTCACCCATTCCTTCTCCCAGCCCGTTCTTCCTTCTCCCAATTATACGCTCATTTTGGGAGAAAGCACAAGAAACTGGGAGAAATCTTTTATCGTTCTCGTCACTCGCAGCTCCTGCCGGAGCGCTGCTTATCCTCATACATCCGGTGGTCGGCCAGGATGCGGATGGCACGCACATCGTCGCTGTCGCAGGGGTAGACCGCACAGCCGCAGCTGGTGCTAACCTGCACCTCTGCATCCTTCAGGCGGTAAGGCTCCCGGATGGCTGCCTTGATCTTTTCCACCCGGCTCTTGCAGAACCCCTCCGTTACGGCTCCGTTGACGATGAGAGCGAACTCATCCCCGCCGATGCGGAACACCGCATCGCTCTCCCGCACGCAGCCCCGCAGGCGGCTGGCCACCTCCTTGAGCAGCTGGTCGCCCACATCGTGGCCGTAACGGTCGTTCACAGGCTTGAAACGGTCAAGGTCGAGGTAGAACAGGACAAACGGTGTCCTGTTCAGCTCGTTTTCTTTCAGCAATGCGTCAAAATAGCGTTCATTATACAGTCCGGTCAGGCCGTCGGTGTTGGCCAGGTCCTCCATCTGCTGGCGGGCCTCCCCTTCCTGCCGGAGGGCGCGCTCCTTTTCCTCCACGCGCAGGCGGGCATCGATGCGGACACCGTGCACCAGCACGATGCCTGCGCAGAAGAACAGCCCAGCCAGCAGCAGGATGGTGGCGTTCTGGATCTTCCGCATTCCACTGTCCACCACGTCACGGCCGACAATGCCCACAATGGACAGATCCTGAAAGCCCACAGGCTGGTAGACCAGATAATAGCTCTTGCCCTCAAGCCAGCAGGAAAGGCTGCCGCTGCGGCCCTCCGCCACGTCCTGCCGGGCCCGGGTCAGTGTGCCCGCATCCACCTGCGCATGCTTCTGCAGGTAGTCGAACAGGTTGTCCATCCAGTCCTCGATCTCGCTCTTGGGCTCCTCCGAGAGCATCACATCGCCATCGGGATGGATGATGTAGCAGTCGCTCTGGCCGCCGTAAGCACTGCCGCCGATCAATTCCTCTATGGTCTTATTCCGATAGCTCACGGCAAGGCTGGTGTAGGTGGTGCCGTCGATCTCCACCGGCGCAATGGGCGCAGAGTATACCACCCGGCGCTCCCCGCTCCGCATGATGTAGCTGGACACCGTAGGCTTTCCGGTGCGGTACATCTCCTCAAAGGCCGTCCAGAGGTGATCCACTTTTTCATGCTTGCCCCGGATGCTCCAATATTCGCAGTTTTCATTGAACAGATACACGCTGCTGTACCGCCAGATCTCCCGCTCGGCCTCATAGCTGCGCAGGCGTTCCTCCGCCAGGCCCTCCTCATTGGCAGCCTGCAGGCTCTTGCCCCACTCGTTCAGCATGTTCCAGTTGCTCCGGCTGAAGATGGTAAACGCCTTATCCACCTGCTCATAGGTCTCCAGCAGGTTGCGGGTGCCTTCGTCATAGAACTGCTGCCGGATGTACAGGATGTACCAGCACAGACCTGTCACCACGACCATCGCCAGCAGCAGCGCAGCTGCCGTCCATCTTTCTTTTTTCTTCCACATATTCAGCTTCTCCTCAGCAGAGTCCCAACTCTCTGCCCTTTTCCGGCCGCATTTCCACAGCCTGCGAAACCACGCAATTTCGTCGAATCAACACTACCAAATTCTGCTTTTTCTGTCAAGGCTTTCGTCAAAGATTATTCGCTGCAAATTTGGGGCATTCTTCTATCCTTTTGCTACTGTGTATGTTATAATAAAATGTATGGATTTCTGAGGGGGTACTCTTATGCAGCAGATCGTGATATTGGGCGGCGGTGCAGCGGGCCTTGCCGCCGCATTGGCCGCCGCCCAGTCTGCCCCGGCAGGGGCAGTGCGGGTGACGGTGCTGGACCGCAACCCCAGGTGCGGCAAAAAGCTGTTGGCCACCGGCAACGGCCGCTGCAATTTGGACAACACCGGCATTGCACCGGAGCAGTATTTCACCGCTGACCCCGCCGCCCTGCGGCCCCTGCTGGCCGCTGTGGATGCCGCCGCACCGCTGGAATGGTTCGCGGCGCTGGGCCTGTACACCCGCACCGATGAGGCCGGGCGGGTGTACCCCTACTCCAACCAGGCCGCAGACGTGCTGGCCCTGCTGGAAGGCCACCTTGCCCGGCTGGGCGTGGAGGTGCGTACCGGCTGCACTGTGCAGACCCTGAGCCAGAACCGCAGCGGCTACACCATCCTGTGCGAGGATGCCGAGGGTCAGGACCAGACCCTGCGGGCCGATGCCGTCATCTGCGCCATGGGCGGCAATGCCGGGCCGCAGTTCGGCACCGACGGCTTCGGCACCCGATTCGCCGCCCAGTGCGGCGGAAAGCTGGAGCCGCTGTACCCCTGCCTGACCGCCCTGCAGACAGCAAAGCCCAACCGATCTCTGGCCGGCATCCGGGCCAAGGCCGCTGCCACCCTGCTGGACCTCGACTGCCACTGCACCGTGGCCGTGGAAAACGGCGAGGTGCAGTTCACGGACTACGGGCTTTCGGGCATCTGCATCATGCAGCTGTCCGGCCATCTGGCCCCGGGGCGGGGACCAAAGCGCCCGGCCGTGGAGCTGGACCTCTTCCCCATGCTGGACGAGACTGCCCTGACCGCCCTGTTTGCGGCCCGGGTGCCCCTGCTGCCGGGCAAGGCACCTGCGGATTTCTGGACAGGTCTGCTCAATCCCAAGCTGGGCCGCGCCCTGTGGGCAGCGGCAAAGCTGCCTGAAAAACCGGTGGACACCCTGCCGGATGCCGCCTGGCAGGTGCTGGCCAACGCGGCCAAGCACTGGCTGTTCGAGGGCCTGACCCCCTGCGGCTGGAAGCAGGCCCAGACCACCGGCGGCGGCCTGAGCCTGACCGAAGTGACCCCCAGCTTCCAGTTCAAGGGCTGCCCCGGCCTTTACTTTGTGGGTGAAACGCTGGACTGCGCCGGCAGCTGCGGCGGCTTCAACCTGCACTGGGCCTTTGGCAGCGGCATCGCCGCCGGGCGTGACGCGGTGCGGAGCCTGAAGCGGGCTGCCCCGAAGCCGAATAAAAAGAAGCGATAAAGAATGACCCTCTCCATCCCGCATCTGACAGACAGACTGCAGGGACGGAGAGGGTCATTTTCGTTTCAGATACGCTTGTGTCTCCCGGACCACCACTCCCGAAAGCCCCACCACGCCCACAAGATTGGGCAGCATCATCAGGCCGTTGAAGGTATCGGAGAGCGCCCAGGCCAGATCCAGCTTCATCACAGCACCCACCAGCACCATGGCCGCAAACACCAGTTTATATCCTGCGGCGGCACGCTCCCCCAGCAGATACACCACTGCCCGGGTGCCGTAATGGCTCCACCCCAGCGTAGTGGAATAGGCAAACAGCAGGACCGACACCGCGATGAACTGCGGCCCGAATGCCCCAAACACCGTGGAAAAGGCCTGCCCCACCAGTGCGGAGCCCTCCACGCCGGTCAGGGCCGCACCGGTGTCCAGATCCACAAGGCCGCTGGTGAGCACCACAAGGGCCGTGAGGGTGCAGACCACCATGGTATCTGCAAACACCTCAAATATGCCCCACATTCCCTGCTGGACAGGCTCCTCCACATTGGCCGCGCAGTGCACCAGCACCGATGCGCCCAGTCCTGCTTCGTTGGAAAAGGCTCCCCGCTTGAATCCCCAGCTGATGGCCCGGGCCATGCCGTAACCCAGCACCCCGCCCCCGGCGGCCTGCAAGCCAAACGCCCCCCGGAAGATGGCCGCGAATGCCGCCGGAACAGCCGCCCAATGGACACAGACCACGGTCAGCGCCCCGAACAGGTAGAACAGGGCCATGAGCGGGACGATGGCCTCCGTGACTGCGGCCACCCGCTTCAGCCCGCCCAGTATGACCCGCCCGGTGAGCAGGGCCAGTACGATGCCCGTTGCCACCGGCGGCACCTGGAACACCGCCTGCAGATTGCCCGCAATGGAGTTGATCTGGCTCATATTCCCCATGCCGAAGCTGGCCAGCACGCAAAAGCAGGCAAACAGCACCGCCAGTGCCCGGCCAAAGCCGCCGCCCAGCCCCTCGGCCAGATAGTACATGGGCCCGCCGCACCATTTTCCGGCGGCATCCCGGTGGCGGTAGCAGATGCCCAGCACGTTCTCGGCATAACTGGTCATCATCCCCAGCAGGGCCATGACCCACATCCAGAACACAGCCCCCGGCCCGCCTGCCAGAATGGCCGCCGCCACGCCCACGATGTTGCCGGTGCCGATGGTCGCCGCCAGCGCCGTGCAGAGGCTCTGGAACTGGCTGATGGCTTCATCGTCCGTGTGGGCGGTCACATTCCGGTCCAGAAAGATGGCCCCGATGGTGTGGCGCATCCAGTACCCGAAATACCGCAGCTGGAAAAAACCGGTGCGCACTGTCAGCAGGCAGCCGGTGCCAAACAGCAGCGCCAGCCCCACCGGCCCCCATACCACACCGCCGACCACCGCATTCACCCGCGCCAAGCTCTCCCACATACACAAACGCCCCCTGTGCTCTACTGTATGGCACAGGGGGCGTTTTCATGCCCGGGCAGCGGTTTCTGTATAAAAAAGCGCATCCCGGCCCACCCTGTTCCAAAACGGAACGGAGGAACACGGGATGCACAAGAACGGTTGGAGGCCCTTCTGGGCGGCTTTGGGGGCGGCACTTCTGGTGCTGCTTCCGCTGGTGGGCGGCACGGTCCTGCTCACCCGGCAGATGGTGCGCACCCGCATCCAGACCGCCCAGCCCCAGAGCGGGGTGCCCATCCAGCTGCCCCGGGCCGAGCACCGGATGACCCTGCTTCTCTGCACCGCCGGGGAGCAGCCGGGCTTTTTGCTGGTCTACCTGAACGCCGCCCAGAACAGTCTGAACCTGCTGGCCGTTCCGGGGGAGCTGACGGTTTCCTTCAACGGAGAGACTGCCAGCCTTGCCCACTGCTACGGAGCAGCGGGGCCCGCCCGGTGCCGTCAGGCGCTTCTGGAGGTGCTGGGCCTGCCGGAGGATATGTTTTATCTGGCGCTGTCCCCCGCCGTGCTGGAAAAGACTGCTTCCCGTTACGGGCCGGTGCGGGTGGGGTTTTCGGGGGCACTGACTGCCGATGAGCTGGCCGAAACCGGGCTTTCCGCCGCTGTGCAGAGCATTTCGGCCAAGGAGGCCCACGCTCTGCTCTCCGGCTGGGATGCAGGCAGCACCCTGCCGCCTGCCCGCCGGGCCGCCGCCCGGGCGGCAGTGTGGGAAGCCTTTTTCCGGCAGGACCTCGCCCTGCTGCCCGCCACCCTGCCGGATGCCCTGCGGGCCAGCAGCACGGCCCTGCTCACCGACTTTGCAGCACAGGATTATACCCTGCTGGGCACGGTCCTGGAGTTTCTGGCCAACAACAGCGCCCTCCCCCACGCCGAAGCTCTGCCCGGGGCGTGGGATGCAAAAGCGGGCACTTACACGGTCACAGACGCTTCCCGGGCGGCGGTGCAGACCTTCCTCAGCGTTTCGCCCGCCTCGGGGAATGATGCCTCACTCAGGGAGCCATAGCCCAGCACAAACGTACCGGAGAAGTCCTGTTCCCCGCCGGTCAGGTCATAATCGCTCAGTAAACTCAGGGCCACGCCCTGCGCCTTTGCGGCGGCGCGAAGGGCGGCATCCGGCGGGGCATTTTTCAGCCTTGCCAACAGATGCAGGCCGGTGTGCAGGCCGGTCAGGGTCAGCTCGTCCGGCGCAAAGGCAGCGCGCAGAGAGGCAGCCAGAGCATCCCGCCGGGCCTTGTAGGCCACGCGCTCCCGGGCAAGGTGCCGGGTAAAGTAGCCCTCACGGATGAAGCGGGCCAGGGTCTGCTGTTCAAACCGGCTGACGGTGCCGGAATAGATCCGGTACTTTGCCCGCCAGGCGGGCAGCAGCTGCCGGGGCAGCACCATGTAGGCGATGCGGATGCCCGGGGCAAGGCTGCGGGAGCAGGTGGACAGGTACACCACCGGGCCGTCTGCGCCCGCCATGCCCTGCAAACTGGGCAGCGGGCGGGTGTCAAAACGGAACTCGGAGTCGTAGTCGTCCTCTATGATGTACCGCCGCCCCGGGGCGCGGGCCGCCCAGTGCAGCAGCTCTGCCCGGCGTCCGGCGGGCATGGTGACCCCGGTGGGAAACTGGTGGCTGGGGGTGACGTAGCACACCGCCGCATCGCTGGCGGAAAGGGCGGAAAGGGACAGCCCATCCGCGTCCACTGGCAGGCAGCGGCAGGATACGCCGTTGTTTTCCAGCACCTGCCGGGCGCGGGGGTAGCCGGGGGTCTCCACGGCGGCGGGGCCGGGCAGCAGCGGTGCCAGCAGCCCCAGCAGATATTCCAGCCCTGCACCCACCACCAGCTGCTCCGGGTCGCACTGCACGCCCCGGTACTCGGCCAGATACCCTGCCAGCGCCTGCCGCAGCGCGGCATCGCCCCGGGCGTCCCCGGGGGTGAGCAGCTCCGGCGCGGAATACAGCAGTTCCTTTTGCAGCCGCGCCCATGTGCGGAAGGGGAACAGCCCCGGGTCCACGCCCCGGGTGGATAAATCAAACTGTACCGGCGGGGCGGTTTCGGCGGGGTGCTCTGCCGGCGGCGCGGGATGGGCGGCGGGCGGCTGCACCCCCTGCGGCAGGGCAAGATACTCCTGCACCGTGAAGCCGCTGCGCTCCCGGGCGGTCAGGTAGCCCTCTGCCGCCAGCATCTGGTAGGCGGTGTCCACCGTGTTCACCGAGATCGACAGCTCTGCCGCCAGCCGCCGCTTGCCGGGCATCCGGGTGCCCGCCGTCAGGGTGCCCGCCCGCATCTCGGCGGCAAGGCTGCGGTAGAGCTGCTCGTACAGCGGCACCGCCGAAGCCGGGTCCAGTGCCGTGGTCAGATGTACCATAGAATGTCCCTCCCATCTGGGCATTGCGTCAAACTGACCCCATAAAAAAACTTTGTTCTGGGTATTTTCATAGGGTCAGTTCTGCGTATAATAGGAGCATACCCGCCGAACACCCAAATGTCAAGTGGTTTTGTGGGGTTATCGGCGCGATTGGAGGGAAAGTATCATGTCTACTACTGCAATGTGGCTGCTGCTGGCAGTCGTCGTTATCCTGATCCTGTTTTTCAGTGTGCTGTACAAGCGCCGCTTTACGGTGCACGAGCTGGCGCTTACCGGCGTGATGGCTGCGCTGAGCCTTGTGGCTTACCTGTTCTTCCGCATCCCGTTCTACGGCGGCTCCTCGTTCCATCTGGGCAACACCTTTACTGCCCTGACGGCGCTGCTGCTGGACGGCGTATCCGGCGGTCTGGCGGGTGCCATCGGTCTGGCGCTGGCAGATATCCTTGCCGGTGACCCGGGCTACGCCATTACCACCTTCGTGCTCAAGTTCATCATCGGCATCACCTGCGGTGCCGTGGCACATAAGGTGTTCAAGCTGCGGGATCAGGATCGTCACAGCGCCGGGTATCTGGTCAAGGTGATCGTCTCTGCGGGTTCCGGTCTGCTGCTGAACGTGTTCACCGACCCCTTCCTTGGCTACTTCCGCAACGTGTACATCTTTGGGCAGGAGTACACCGTGGCACAGGCGCTGACCAAGATCGCCGGCGGCGTCACCTTTGTGAACAGTGTGGCTTCCACTGCCTGCGCCGTGGTGCTGTATCTGGCACTGCGCCCCGCGCTGGAGCGTGCAAAGCTGCTTTCCAAGGGCGAGAACAAGGCTGTCTGAATTTTAAATAAAAAGGGATCCTGAAGCGCCAGCTGGCGCTTCAGGATCCCTTTTTTGTTACCGTTTTCGGCTGCAAAGGTGCTTTGCGGCGTCCCGCCCGGCGGCAAGGCCGCTGCCGAACGCCCAGTGCAGGTTGAAGCCGCCGCAGCTTCCGGCGCAGTCCAACGTTTCACCCACGAAGTACAGCCCCGGACAGCCCTTGAACTGGAAGGTCGGTTCCACCTCGGTCAGGGCAAGCCCGCCGCCGGTGGTCTGCGCCTGCCGCCAGCCGCAGGGGGTAAGCCCCTCGAACCGCCAGTGCTTGGCGGTGTGGGCAAGCTTCTGCCAGCTGCCGGCGGGCAGGGCGTGGGGGGCGGTATCCGGCAGGGCGGCGGCAGCCCAGAGGGCGCGGCCAAGCTTGCCGTGCAAAAGCCCCAGCCAGAACGCCGCCGCCGTGTCCTCGGCAAGCAGCGGTGCACGCGCCGCAAACAGGGCGGCAAGCTCTGTCTCCGGCACAGCGGGGAAGAGATCAAGCTCCACCGCCGGGTGCTTCGGGCTGCGCCCGGGGGCAAGCAGGCCGGACAGCTGCATGATGCAGATGCCGGAAAGCCCGTAGTCGGTAAACTGCACTTCGCCAATCTCTTCGGCCAGCACCCGGTCGCCGTCCAGCAGACGGGCGGCGGCTTTGGCGCGGATGCCTGCAAGGCTTTTGTTCGGCTTTGCGCATTGCAGGGCGGTCAGGCAGGGGTAAAGGGGGCGCATCTGCCCGCCGCAGTCGGCGGCAAAGCGGGTGCCGAAGCCGTCCGTGCCGAACTGCGGCCCGGCGGCGCCGCCCATGGCGCAGATAACGGCATCTGCCCGCAGGGTTTCGGTGCCGCCCTCGGCGGTGGTAAACTGCACCGCGTAGCCGCCCTTGCTCTGCCGCAGGGTGCTTACCGTGCAGCCGGTGCGCAGCTGTACGGTGTGCCGCTGCAAATGCAGCTCCAGCAGCGCCAGCACGTCGGCCGCCTGATTGGAATAGGGATACACCCGCCCGGCTTCATCGGTGCGGGTATACAGCCCCAGCTGCTCAAACCACGCCAGCGGCGCGGCGGCATCCACCGCCGCCAGCAGGGGCCGCAGCGCGGCGGGGTCGGCGGTGAAGTACTTTTCCGGCGCAATGGCGGTGTTGTCCAGATTGCAGCGGCCGTTGCCGGTAGCCAGCAGCTTTTTGCCCACCTTGGGGTTGCGCTCCAGCACCGTGACGCGGGCAGCGGGCGCGGCCTGTGCAGCCGCCAGCGCAGCGGCCAGTCCGGCGGCACCGCCGCCCAGAATAAGGATGTGTGCCATGCGGACACCTGCTTTCTTTGGGTTTATTCCTATTTATTGTAGCAGAACCCCGCCCGGAACGCAATGCGGCGGGCAAAGCAAAAAATGCGCTGCCGGTATAATTTGCCGCCGCTGACAGATACTACATACAAAGGAAACCGCAAGGAGGGCAAAATAATGAAAGCAACCGGTATCGTGCGCCGCATCGACGAGCTTGGCAGGGTGGTGATCCCCAAGGAGATCCGCCGCACCCAGCGCATCCGGCGGGGCGACCCGCTGGAGATCTTTACCACCGGCGACGGGGAAGTGATCTTTAAAAAGTACTCGCCCATGGGCGAGGTGAACACCCTTGCCGCCCAGCTGGCGGAGGTGCTCAGCCGCCAGTTTGCACTGACCGCCTTTGTGTGCGACAGGGACCGCATTCTGGCGGTCAGCGGCAGCGGGCGGCGGGAGCTGACCGACCGCAGCATCAGCCAGCCGCTGGAAAAACTGATGGACGCCCGCAAGCCCTACCAAAGCCCGGGCAACCCGGAAAAGACCCTGCTGCCCTGCGAGGGCGCACCCCGGGTGCTGCTATGCGCCGCACCGGTACTGGCGGGCGGGGACGTGACCGGCGCGGTGGGTCTGTTGACCGAGGACCGCGCCGCCTGCCCGGAGGACGCCCAGTGCAAGGCGGTGGCAGTGGCAGCGGCCTTTCTGGCAAAGCAGATGGAGGAATAAGGCGGGACGATCTGGAATGCGCGCCGCGCTGCTTTGCGCATAAAAAGCGGAAAAAATTTTTTTTAAATTTTGCGTTTGTCGCGCTCTGCGGAGCGCGACAAACGCATTTTACGAGAAGGTTTCACCCGCAAAAACACCGCCGCCCGGCCTGTGGAAGCAAGCCGGGCGGCGGTGTACATGAAAGGATGAATGTGAGGATGATTATTTGGTGATGGTCACAGGCACCTTTTTCAGGCTGTTCCATGCGCGGATGATGCGGGCATTGGTCACCTTGGTGTCCGGGCCGAAGGTTGCGCCGTGGTCGGAGAGCAGACCCTGCTCTGCGCACCAGCGGGCGGCTTTCTGCTGCTCGATAGCGTCAGCAGGGATATCGGTATACAGTGCGGTGCTTACGGGGTCGGGCTTGCCGGCAGTCGTCCACAGGACGTTTGCCAGCTCCTGCCGGGTGGAGGGGATAAAGCCGTCCGGCAGCGCATAGTGCAGGTACAGAGAAGAACCGTAGGCATAGGTGGCATAACCCAGACCCGCAGTGCCCAGCACGATGCCAAGTGCGGCTGCGCCGGAAGAGAACGCCGGGTCAAGCTCGCCGGGGTTGTCCGTTGGGGGTGCCGAAGGCTCCTCGGTCACCAGCACGATCTTTTCATAGTTCTGCACAGGGATCTGGTAAATGTAGCTGTCACTGTCGCTGTCAGGTACGGGGAAGCGTTCACCATCTGCAAGGTAATAGAGTAGTTTGGTATTGGTCTTTACGGTAATGGTGTTGGGCTGCTCAGACGATCCGCGGGGAACATAAAGTTTGCTGTAGCCGTTTTCAGAAAAGTCTCCATTTACACGCACATGGAAGGCTCTGCAACTCTGATCGCTCACAGTGGTAAAGGCAATGTCGCTGCCGTTCGGCAGGGTAGGCTCGTTTACAAAATAGCCGCCGGTGATGGAAAGCTTGGACGGGTCGGTGCTGCTTACATCCACGGCGTTGGTAAACAGGCCGCCGCTGATGGAAAGCGGGGCGTAACATTCTTCGGCTACAACCTCACCGTTAAACAGGCCGTTGCTGATGGTGATAGGAGTGTCAGAACGCTTGAGCGTCACACGCTTTTCAAAGGTCCCACCCTCGATCGTGGCCTCAGTGCCGGAGGCGGCGTTTACCTCGACAGCTTCCTTAAAGGTGCCGTCGGAGATGGTGCCGCTGTCGTTGTGCAGAATCCCCTGGAAGGTACCGTTGGAGATGGTGCCGCGGAAGTTGTACGACTCCCCTTGGAAGGTGCCGCCGGAGATGGTGCCGTCGTTGTTGTGCACCTCCCTTTGGAAGGTGCCGTCGGAGATGGTGCCGGAGTTGTGCACCTGCCCTTGGAAGGTGCCGCTGGAGATGGTGCCCCAGTTGTGCACCTCTCCTTGGAAGGTGCCGTCGGAGATGGTGCCCTCGTTGTAGGCTCTTCTGCCGACGGTGCCGCTGTTAAATTCGGCAGCTCTCCGAATCTCGAGATTCGGCTGCAATGCGCTTGCTGCCCCGGGCTCCGAGGAGGGCTGCAGGGTGAAGGTGCCGTCGTACAAGAACAAGACAGTGGAGTTTGCGGAGTAGAACCAATGGTCATAGTCACCTTCGCTTGTGGGCTTGCCTTCGGTGTTCAGGTCGATGGTAAAGCTTTCGGCGGTGTCGTTCTCTGCGTCCAGATCACGGCTGCTGCGGGTGGCAGCTTCCTCCTCGGTGCTGCGGGAGGCGTCGGCCTCCTGTACAAGGGGTGCAGCCTTTTTGGCCGTGGTTTGGGCGGGTGCATCGAACACCGGGGTGGCTGCCAGTGCAGACACCGGCAGCAGGGACAGCAGCATACTGCCGGTCAGCAGGATGCTTACAATGCGTTTGGCTTTCATAAAATTTCGCTCCTTTCGTGTGGGGTTTATACGGGGGTATCGTTACCACAAATATACCACAAATTGGGCAAAAACAAAAGAAATTCTGCACGAATGGGGATAAAACTGCGCGAATGGCTGAAAAAGGTGAGAGAACGAACCCTCTCAGGCGCTCCCGTGCCAGATTCCCCCTTTTGTCACCTACGGTGACATCTTCCCCCGGAGCGGGGGAAGTCGGTCCTCAAGGGGACGCCTTTGGGCGATGCCGGAAACTTTGCCGTCACCACTGAAGCCGTCCCCTTGGGGAAGGTGGCTGCGAACGCAGTGAGCAGACGGAAGGGG
>OKUU01000388.1_pt1 | contig 15463 bp, 13 predicted proteins | sample 1606561 | NCBI WGS metagenome assembly OKUU01 (sample SAMEA3882506, study PRJEB24775) | human gut metagenome | biome: human-associated habitat; feature: intestine environment; material: feces | place: Netherlands | collected 2009/2010
ACAATTTGTAACCATATAAAAGGTAACTATCGCGAAAAAAACTGAATACTGAATACTGAATAACCTCTTGGGCATCATACGCCCGGGTATAATGGCAGCATTTGGGGGAAGATAGTACTAGTTTCTCCACTCCGTATAGGTTGTCCTACATGGAGTGGAGAATTTCGTATCGTGTGGAGTATCTTCTATGTCATGACCAGATCCAGGTCCTTTGTGAGCTTTTTCATCGCAGGGTTCTTCTCCATAAGAAGTTCCAGAACTTCATTCTTGGTCAGAACCTTGCCTACCTCTTCCTGGTCGGCAAGGCGGTAGCTGATGCTCAGTTCGCTGTTGTGAAGACCTAAGACGAAAGTCTTGAGAATGCGGTTCTTGATGTTCAAAACGTCGTCTAGTAAGAGCTGGTTGTTGATGATAACCTCTATCTGCGGATAGTTGGTTATCTTCGGTACAATACTCTTCATGCGGTTGGCTAATCCTATGAAATCCAGCTTGTTCTGCATTCTCATGCACATACTGAACCATGTTGCTTCCACCTGCTCCTGGGTGAACTCGTTCTGGTCGCCCGTGATGGTCGCTTTTTCCTCATTGGTATCATCATACGGACTGTGCAGGCGGCGCTGGTTCTCCTCCCTCTTCTTCAGGTTAGAGAAAGTCATGCCTATGCCGCCCAGCTTGATATTCTTGAGTCGTGGCTTGTGAGGCGATGCAGTATCAGTAACAGCTCCGGCAGCGGCTGAGCCTTCTGGAGAGGCAGATGCGGCTGCGGTGGCAGATGCAGGATAATATGCAGAATAAGATGCAGCATTGGAGGCTGCAGAAGCGGCTGCCGGTGCCCCTGACGAAGGCACAGCAGTAGCTGTAGCAGCAGACGCTCCCGGCTGTGATGACCGGTTTTCGCTGCTGCCAGAAGGCTCAGAACCTGCACCCTGAGAGGCAAGCTTAGACTGAGCCAGGAGTTTCTGAAACAGGGATTTTAATCTATTGGGCGTACGCCCCGCACTAGGCACATCCTGATCCTCGGGCTGCGTAATCTGGCCTATCTGTATCAGGGTGAGCTCTACCAGTAATCGCTTGTTGCTGCTGGCGCGGTAATGGATATCGCACTGGTTCATCAGTTCCAGCGCCTTATATAAGAAAGGTGTAGGTGCCTTCTGGGCCTGAGCCTGGAACTTGGCTTTCTGGTCGTCGCTGGTCTCGAGCAGAGGCAGGGTCTGAGGGTCCTTCGCCATCATCACATTGCGCACATGCTGGGCAAGCCCCTGTATCATGTTGCCGCCATCGAAACCGCGGCTCAGAATGCCGTCGAGTGTTACCATCATCTCGGCCACCTTATTCTCCAAAGCCAGGTCTACCAGACGGAAATAGTTGTCGCTGTCGAGCACGTTCAGGTCCTCGATCACCTTCTGGTAAGTGATGTTGCCCATGCAGAAGCTGGCAGCCTGGTCGAAGATAGAGAGGGCATCGCGCATACCTCCGTCAGCCTTTTCGGCTATCACGGCGAGCGCCTGCTCTTCATATTGTATGCCTTCCTTCTCAGCCACCATCTTCAGGTGGTTGATGGTATTGGCTACCGTCATTCGCTCGAAGTCGTAAATCTGGCATCGGCTCAGGATGGTAGGCAGAATCTTGTGCTTCTCGGTAGTGGCGAGGATGAAGAAAGGCATTGAAGGCGGCTGTAGAGAGCATGTGGACCTCATCGATGATAAACACCTTATACTTGCCTACCTGAGGCGGGATGCGGGTCTGCTCCATCAGAACCTTAATCTGGTCAACACCGTTGTTGCTGGCGGCATCCAGCTCGAAGATGTTGTAGGAACGCTGCTCGTTGAAGGCACGGCAGCTCTCACATTCGTTGCACGCCTCGCCGTCTTCACGAGGATGCTCGCAGTTGATTGCCTTCGCAAAAATGCGGGCACAAGTGGTTTTGCCCACACCTCTCGGACCGCAGAAAAGATAGGCGTGCGCCAGCTTGCCGCTCTTCACTGCATTCTTCAAAGTGGTGGTCAATGCACTCTGTCCGACAACCGAATCGAAGGTCATCGGACGGTACTTTCTTGCAGAAACTATATACTCTTCCATTATTTTTTCTTAATTGATGATGCAAAGATAACAAAAAAATATTATCTTTGCAAACAAATTCGGAAGAAATGAGTAAAAAACTTGGTATTATATGGAATTATCTCGCTCATTATAAGTATCTTATAGTGATTGTAACGGGTGTTCTGGTAGTTGGTGTAGTTGACGACAACAGTGTAAGGCAGCACATTAAGTACCAGATAGAGATAGCTACGCTCCGTTCGGAGATAGAAAAGTATCGTGAGCAGTATGAAAACGACAAGCATACCCTGCGTGATATGCAGCATGGTGCGCGGGCATTTGAGAAGATAGCCCGCCAGCGTTATTTCATGAAGGCTGATGATGAAGACATCTTTGTATTGAGTTCGGATATTCCGGAAAAAACTAACGAACAAGACGAAAATGAAACAATTGAGTAAACTGGAAAGTGCTATTTTCTTGCTGGGCGGCGTGCTGATGGTTGTCGGTGCGGCTTGCTTCGCATTTGGTTTTTCACATCCGCAGCTGGTGCAGGTAACGAGCTGGGGGTTCCTGCTGGGCACCATACTCTTCAGTGTAATGCAGGCGATGCAGTTCTATGAGGGACCTTCGCTGGTTATCCACCGCCTGAAGCGCATGCAGTATGTAGCAGACATCTTCTTCGTGCTCTCAGGCATCTCGATGGTAGATACGGTGTATGCTTTCCTGCGCCGCTGGTTTGAGAATTATGAGACCTATATCACCTATTTCTATAATAAGTGGGTAGTCTTCCTCCTCATCGCAGCCCTGCTGGAACTGTATACCACGCATCGCATCTCTCATGAACTGAAGAAGGAAAACAATCAGTAATATAGAAAGGACGAGAAAAAAGCTTTCGGTGGCCAATAGGAGTGCAAACAAAACATAAATCTTGTAAGAATGAATTAAATTGCTGCAATTTATTTCGTCAGTTCAAATTAAGATTGTACTTTTGTTCACCGAAAGTGATATAGATAGCTTATGAATAGAATATTTTACGCATTCATTGCCTTGATGGCACTTGCATCTTGTGCCAACAGTTACGATATCTCGGGTACTTCTAACGTAAGTACTCTGGACGGACGCATGCTGTACCTTAAGATACTGGAAAACAACGATTTCAAGAACGTGGATTCTTGCGATGTAGTGCACGGACAGTTCCATTTTCAGGGTTCTGTCGACTCTATGAGGATGGCGAATATCTTCATGGATGATGACCCTGTGCTGCCGCTGGTGCTGGAGAGTGGAAGCATTACGGTGAAGCTCGATGATACACAGCAGGTGGTAAGCGGTACTCCTATGAACGATAAACTCTTCGGATTCTTCAAGAAATACCAGCAGATTCAGAATCAGTTGCGCGAACTGGTACACAAGCACGACCAGGCTATCATGAACGGTAGCGATATGGTGGCTGTCAACAAGCATCTGAACGAGGAATCCATCCGCCTCTCTGAACAGGAAGACAAGCTCATCACTTCGTTTGTTACCGACAACTTCAACAATGTGCTGGGACCGGGCGTCTTCTTCCTCGTTACAATGGGCAACCAGTATCCGATGCTCTCTCCTTGGATTGAGGACATCATGAGCAAGGCTACCGACTATTTCAAGAATGATCCTTATGTAAAGGACTATTATAAGAAAGCTCAAGAGAATCAGGAGATTATGAACGGTACACGAGATGCGCAGAGCGGCATGCAGCCAGAGATGGAAGCGGCTCCACAGGTAAATCCTGATGCGGCTCCGGCACCTACAGCCAACGAACTGGCTGCGCCTACGATTCCTGAAAAACAGGAAGGTAAGGAGTAGAAACAGGGCTCTTTCAAGGTCTTGGGCATTAACATCTTGTAAAACTCTTCATTTTATAAGTTTAGTAATATGAAATTAATCAAGAATGGAACCATTATAAATGAGGGTCGCTCTTTTGTGGGCGACCTCTTGTTGGATGGTGAATTTATCAAGGAGATATATGAAGGCGAGGCACCCCGTGGCAATTACGATGAAGTCATCGATGCCTCGGGGTGTTTTGTTTTGCCGGGTGTGATTGATGATCATGTTCACTTCCGTGAGCCGGGACTTACGCAGAAGGCTGACATCGAGAGCGAAAGCCGCGCTGCTGCCTTTGGTGGTGTGACCAGTTATTTTGAGATGCCTAATACGGTGCCTCAGACTACCACTCTGGAGGCCTGGCAGGCAAAGCGGCAGCTGGGCGCTGAGAAGAGTCATGTGAACTACAGTTTCTTCTTTGGTGCTACCAATGATAATGTAAATGATTTTGAACAGCTCGATACGCATCGTGTTCCGGGAATCAAGCTCTTTATGGGCTCCAGTACGGGCAATATGCTGGTGGATAAATATGAGGCGCTGCAGGCTATCTTCAAGAAGGCGAAAGAGCAGGATTTGCCGGTGATGACCCACTGTGAGGATACCGAAATCATTAACCGCAACATGCAGCTGGCTAAGCAGAAATGGGGTGAGGACCCTGCCGTAGAACATCATCCGGAAATACGCAGCGAGGAGGCTTGCTATGAAAGCAGCCGTCTGGCGGTGCAACTGGCTAAGGAAAGCGGTGCGCATCTCCATATCGCCCACGTTACTACGGCTAAGGAACTGGAGTTCTTTGGTAAGGATGAAAATATTACAGGCGAGGCTGTTGTGGCTCATCTCATGTTCTCGGATAAAGATTACGCTGTGAAGGGCGCACGCATTAAATGCAACCCTGCAGTAAAGACCGCTGCTGACCGCGATGCTTTGCGTAAGGCGCTGAGTAATGGTAAGATAACTGTAGTGGGTACCGATCATGCTCCTCATCAGTTAAAGGATAAACAGGGCGGTTGTGCCAAGGCTGCATCAGGTATGCCAATGGTACAGTTCTCGCTGGTAAGCATGCTGAAACTTGTTGACGAAAAGGTAATCAGTATCGAGCGCCTGGTTGAACTGATGTGCCATAATCCAGCCCGTCTGTTCCATATCAGTCAGCGCGGCTTCCTGCGTCCGGGTTATAAGGCAGATGTCGTTGTAGTGCGCAAGGGAGAGCCTTGGAAGGTGACCGAAGAGGTGATTCAGAGCAAGTGTAAATGGAGCCCTGTAGCGGGTGATGAGTTTGCATGGAAAGTGGAACAGACTTTCTGTAACGGTAGTCTGATCTATAACAAAGGCGTGTTTGATGCCGCTTGCAGAGGAGAGGAACTGGAGTTCAGAAACAATTCCTGAAATAGGGAAATCTTACGGGGATTGTAAAATAAAATATCGTATCGGATGCGGAGAATAGTATACAATATAAGCGAAATTGAGCCATATATCAACTGGCTATACTTTTATCATGCCTGGGGATTGAGCGGCAAACCTCGAGAGGAAAAGGAAAAACTGAAGGCTGAGGCGCTCGATATGCTCCATTCATGGGAAGGCGAATATCATACCTATGCCGTCTTCGGACTCTTCGAGGCGAACAGCGAGGGGGATGATATCTGGCTGGAAGGGCAGAAAGTCCGCTTCCCGATGCTCCGTCAGCAGCATCCGGCGGCTCAGGGAGAACCCAATCTCTGTCTGGCTGATTTCATCCGTCCTCTGGGCAGTGGAATAACAGACCGGCTGGGTATCTTCTGCACGACGGTAGATGGCGGTCTGGAGAAGAAATATCGCTCGGACGACTACCTCAATATGATGGCACAGACACTCTGCGACCGGTTGGCTGAAGCCACGGCAGAGAAGTTGCACGAAGAGGTGAGACGCAGCATCTGGGGCTATGCTCCCGACGAGCAGCTGAGCATCGAAGACCAGCATCTGGAGCGCTATCAGGGCATCCGTCCGGCTATAGGATATCCTTCGCTGCCCGATACCAGTGCCAACTTCATCATCGACCAGCTTATTGATATGAGTCAGGTGGGCATCCGGCTCACCACAAGCGGAATGATGACGCCTCATGCCAGTGTCTCGGGGCTGATGTTTGCACATCCCAAGTCGCGGTATTTCGAACTGGGACGGATAGGAGACGACCAGCTTCGCGACTATGCACAGCGCAGAGGAGTGCCCGTGCAGGCAATGAAAACGTATCTTCAATCAAGTTTGATCAAGAAATGATAGCAAGAATATTGATACCCGTAGTGGTATTCACCCTGTTGCCGTATCTGTGGATATATAAAAGGTATGGCAAGTTACGGCTGAAGAGTCTCTGGCAGCGGGTGCTCTTCTGGTTGCCGGCTTTCGTGGTTATCGCCTACAGCGCGTATATCACGATACTGCCCAACTTCCTGCCACGCAATCCGGTGCTCATCGACATCTGGTTTGTGATGATGGCAGTATGTGCGGTGCCGCAGTTTGTCTTCAGCCTGTTCAGTGTCTTCGGCTGGTGCTGTATGAGGCTTCTCCACGGCCATCGCAACTGGGGCAAGTTCCTCGGACTGGTAGTGGGAGCGGTGGCGTTCTTCTGCTTTATCTACGGATTTACCGAAGGTTTTCCTAAGATGCAAGTCAAGCGTATCACCATCTATGTACCTAATCTGCCGAAGTCTTTCGAGGGCTATCGCATCGTTCAGTTCAGCGATATCCATCTCGGGTCATACTATGGCTGGCGTGGTCATCTGCCTCAGCGCGATATCGACAGCATTAATGCCGAAAAACCAGATCTGATTTGCTTTACGGGTGATTTACAGAATGTTACGCCCGATGAACTGCCTGAGTATCAGGCGCTGCTCAGCAGTCTGAAAGCCAGAGATGGCGTGATGAGTGTGCTGGGCAATCACGATTACACCTATTATATGGATGTAGATGATGAGCAGGAGATAGCAGCGCTCGAGAAGCGGATGCAGGACTTCCAGCGGAGTTGCGGATGGCGCCTGCTGATGAATGAGCATGTGGCGGTACATAGAGGCGCTGACAGCATCTATGTAGCTGGTACAGAGAACTATGACAATCCAAAGCGAACCAACGTAAGGAAGGCGCTGTATGGCATCAGACCGGGCTCTTTCGTGCTGATGCTGCAGCATATTCCGAAGCAATGGCGCGAGACCTGGCCTTCTACTATTAATAAGGAGAAGGATGAGGATGGCGATGTGATAGGACCTGACAGGAAGGATTCGCTGGTCGTAGCACCGCAGCTTACGCTGAGCGGTCATACGCATGCGGGGCAGATCAGTATCCTGGGCTTGCGTCCGTCGATGTTTACTCCTTATGATTACGGCCTCTTCGAGGAGGAGGGTTGCCAGCTCTATACCACATCGGGTCTGGGCGGTACCGTTCCAATCCGCATAGGGGCTACGGCAGAAATCGTGGTCATCACACTCAAAAGAAAATGAGGAGTGTTGAGTGTTGAATGTTAAATGTTGAGTGTTAAATTATTCATTCTTAAATAAAAAATGAAGTACTTATATCGTCTGTATCAACTTGTAATATGCTTGCCTATCCTGTTGGTAGCTAGTGTTTTAACCAGTCTGTCTACTGTTTTGGGATGTATGCTGGGCAATGGCCATTTTTGGGGCTATTATCCCGGCAAGTATTGGTCCTGGCTTTGGGTCCGCATCCTCCTCCTGCCTGTAAAGGTGGAGGGACGTGAGCATCTCAAGAAGAACCAGAGTTATGTTTTCGTGGCCAATCATCAGGGTGCTTTCGATATCTTCCTGATATACGGTTTCCTGGGCAGAAACTTCAAGTGGATGATGAAGAAGGGCTTGCGCAAAGTGCCTCTCATCGGTATCGCCTGTGAGTATGCGCACCACATCTTTGTAGACAAGAGCGGACCTTCTAAGATCCGTGCTTCTTATGACCGTGCTCGCGAGGTGCTTAAAGAGGGCATGTCGCTGGTGGTATTCCCAGAGGGTGCCCGTTCGTTTACGGGGCACATGGGTGTGTTCCGCCGCGGTGCTTTCATGCTTGCCGATGAACTGCAGTTGCCGGTATGTCCGCTTACCATCAATGGCAGTTTTGATGTGAAGCCTCGCATGAAGGACATCTACTGGGCTTTCTGGCATCCTCTGAAGCTCACCATTCATGAGCCTATCGAGCCGATAGGCAAGGGAGTTGACAATATCAAGAACCAGATGAACAAGAGCTATGAGGCGATCATGAACGGACTTGACAAGAAATATCAGGGTTTTGTAGAGAATCCGGACCAATAATTTCGGTTTTTCGCTTGTTATTTCAAAAATAAGTTGTAATTTTGCATCTGTATTACATTATATAGAATCAGAATCATTAAAATTAGAAGAAGTTATGAGTGATAGCATAGTAATCATTCCTACATATAATGAGAAGGAAAACATCGAGAAAATCATCCGTGCTGTCTTCGGTCTCGAAAAGCAGTTTGATATCCTCGTTATCGATGACGGAAGTCCTGACGGTACTGCTGCCATTGTTAAGGGCTTGATGGCTAATGAGTTTGCCGGTCGTCTGCATATCCTGGAGCGTTCGGGTAAACTCGGTTTGGGTACAGCCTATATCATGGGCTTCAAATGGTCTTTGAAGCAGGGCTATGACTTCATCTTCGAGATGGATGCCGACTTCAGTCATGATCCTAATGATTTGCCTCGTCTCTATGCGGCAACTCACGATGAGGGGTATGATGTGGCTGTAGGCTCAAGATATATTTCGGGTGTGAACGTGGTCAACTGGCCTATCGGACGCGTATTGATGAGCTATTTCGCTTCTAAATACGTACGTATCGTAACCGGATTTAAGGTGAATGATACCACAGCTGGATTCGTCTGCTACCGACGTAAGGTGTTGGAAACCATAGATTTGGATGCTATCCGCTTCAAGGGCTATGCTTTCCAGATAGAGATGAAATATACGGCTCATCGAATAGGTTTCAAGATCAAGGAGGTGCCTGTCATCTTTGTTAACCGTCGTGAAGGTGTGAGCAAGATGAGTGGTGGCATCTTTGGTGAGGCTTTCTTTGGCGTGATGCGACTGCGCCTGGATGGCTGGTTCAAGAAATATCCGAAGAAGGATTAATACTCTGTAATCACTACTCAGTAATCAGTAATCACTAATCAGTACTTGGATGGAAATCCAAAAGATAGAAAAAACATACGGGCGTTCGCCACAGGCGGATGCCCTCTTTGATTTGATGGGGAAGAAGTCGGTTCATTCCATTTTTCTCCAGGGTTTGCTGTGCTCTTCGGCTCCGATGTTCTTTGCTTCTCTGCAGGGGAATATGAGGCGTTCGGTACTCTTCGTACTGGATGATGCCGATGAAGCAGGCTATTTTTATCACGATCTCACTCAGATGATGGGGCAGGAGAAGGTCTTCTTCTTTCCTTCCAGCTATCGGCGTGCCGTGAAATACGGGCAGCGTGATGCAGCGAACGAAATCCTACGTACAGAGGTGCTGGCGCGCCTCTCTTCGGGAGGACATTTCCTGGTAGTCACTTATCCCGATGCACTGGCAGAACTCGTTGTGGCTAAGCAGAATCTGGATGAACGGATTCTGAAACTGACTGTAGGCCAGCAGATTGCTCAGACCGATGTGGTTCATACCCTGCGCGATTTCGAACTCAAAGAAACCGATTATGTTTATGAACCGGGCCAGTTTGCCGTGCGTGGAAGCATCCTCGATGTCTATTCCTACAGCTGCGAATATCCGTTCCGTATCGACTTCTTCGGCGATGAGATTGACACCATCCGTACCTTTGATGTTGAGACCCAGCTCTCGCAGGCGAAGCGCACAGAGATAGAAATCGTGCCCGAACTCGCCCATATCGAGAGCAACAAGCAGTGTTTCCTCAATTTCCTCTCCGAAAGTACGCCAGTCGTGGCGAAAGACCTTTCTTTCGTTTGCGACCGCATCGGTCAGATCTATACCGAAGGCTTCTCATCGCAGAGCCTTACCGAGCAGCTGGAGGGAGCTACTGAGGTAGAGGCTGAGCGCATCAGACATGACATGAAGACCGAGCTCAACCTCGTTTCTCCGCTCGATTTCAAGAAGGCAGTAGCGGCTCATCTCCGTATCGAGTTCGGCAAGGTCGCTCCGTCAGAGAGTTCGGCTGTGATACCTTTCAATATCGCTCCACAGCCTCTTTTCCATAAGAATTTCAATTTGCTTTGTCAAACTCTGGAGGATTTCCTGCTTCAGGGTTACACCTTATATATATTGGCAGATAGCCAGAAGCAGCAACAGCGCCTGAAGGATATCTTTGAAAGCGAAGAGCTGAAGCGCTACGCCATCCGTTTTACACCGGTAGACAAGACGCTTCATGAAGGCTTTACTGACCATGACAAGAAGTGCTGTTTCTTTACCGATCATCAGATTTTTGACCGTTTTCATAAATATAACCTGCGCTCAGATAAAGCGAGAGCCGGCAAGATGGCACTCACCATGAAGGAACTGCAGGAGATGGAAGTGGGAGATTTTATCGTGCATGTAGACTTCGGTATCGGCAAGTTCGGCGGTCTGGTTAGGGTTCCTACGGGCAACAGCTATCAGGAAATGATCCGCATCGTCTATACGAACAATGACAAGGTGGATGTTTCTATCCACTCGCTTTATAAAATCAGCAAATATCGCCGCAGCGATACCGGTACTCCGCCTCGCCTGTCTACACTGGGTACAGGTGCCTGGGATAAACTCAAGGACAAAGCTAAGAAGCGAATCAAGGACATTGCGCGCGACCTGATCAAACTCTATGCCCAGCGCCGACGGGAGAAGGGATTCGCCTTCAGTGCCGACAATTATCTGCAGCATACGCTGGAGGCTTCCTTCCTGTATGAAGATACGCCAGACCAGAATAAGGCTACTCAGGAGGTGAAGAAGGATATGGAGAGCGGCAGACCGATGGACCGTCTGGTTTGTGGCGATGTGGGCTTCGGCAAGACTGAGGTTGCCATCCGTGCAGCCTTCAAGGCTGCGTGCGACAGCAAGCAGGTTGCGGTGCTGGTGCCTACTACCGTTCTGGCTTTCCAGCACTATCAGACTTTCAAAAAGCGTCTGGAAGGCATGCCTGTAAGGGTAGACTATCTCAGTAGAGCCCGTACAACGAAGGAAACCAGAGAGGTGCTTGACGCCCTGAAAGAGGGTAAGATTGATATCCTCATAGGTACGCATAAGCTGATATCAAAGACCGTGAAATGGCATGACCTGGGACTGCTCGTCATCGATGAAGAGCAGAAGTTCGGTGTGTCTACCAAAGAGAAACTCCGTCAGCTCAAGGTAAATGTCGATACACTCACGATGAGTGCCACTCCGATTCCGCGAACCCTCCAGTTCTCTCTGATGGGCGCCCGGGATATGAGTATCATGCGCACTCCGCCACCTAACCGTTATCCGATTCATACCGAACTGGTAACGTTTAGTAGTGAAGTTATCTGCGATGCCATCAATTTCGAGATGAGCCGAAACGGACAGGTTTATTTCGTATGCGACAGAATATCCAAGCTTCCGGAGCTCAAGATGCTCATAGAGAAGCATATTCCAGACTGTAGGGTAGCAATCGGTCACGGACAGATGAAGCCTGAGGATTTGGAGAAAATCATCATGGGCTTTATCAATTACGATTATGATGTACTGCTTTCTACCACTATTGTAGAGAACGGTATCGACATTTCCAATGCCAATACGATTATCGTGAGCGATGCTCATCACTTCGGATTGAGTGACCTGCATCAGATGCGTGGACGCGTAGGAAGAAGCAACAAGAAGGCTTTCTGCTATCTGATGGCGCCACCTAAGAGTGCACTTACTCCTGAGGCGCGTCGCCGTCTGGAGGCTCTGGAGACGTTCAGCGAACTGGGTAGCGGCTTCAATCTCGCCATGCAGGACCTGGATATCCGCGGTGCGGGTAATCTGCTGGGCTCTGAGCAGAGCGGTTTTATGGAAGATCTGGGTTATGAAACCTACCAGAAGATTCTCTCTCAGGCTGTCACAGAGTTGAAGAACGAAGAGTTCTGTGATCTTTATCAGGAGAAGATGGATGAAGGTGCCCAGCTTACGGGTGATGATTTCGTTGACGATTGTGGCATAGAGAGCGATCTGGAGATGTATTTTCCTCAGACTTATGTGCCGGGTGACAGTGAGCGCATGCTCCTTTATCGTGAACTGGACCGTCTGGAGAGCGATGAGGAAGTAGAGGCTTACCGCAAGCGTATGATAGACCGTTTTGGTCCTGTGCCTCATGAAGCAGACGAACTGATGCATGTGGTAGGTCTGCGTAGGGTAGGCAAGAAGCTAGGTTGCGAGAAGATTATTCTCAAGCAGGGCTATATGCAGATGCAGTTTGTGAGCAATGTAAACAGTCCGTTCTACAGAAGTCAGATGTTTAACCGCATACTCGCTTACGTTACCAGTCATATTCAAGATTGTGTTCTGAAGGAAAAATTCAACAAGCGAATGCTTCGCATCAATGATGTGAAGACAGTAGGGCAGGCTGTAAATCTGTTGAATCAGATATCGCAGATAGATTTAGGTAATGAAAAGAAATAATCTGTGTCTACAGTCTATGGGTAAAATCCTGTATCAATTGTGGAAGTAGACAATAAAACAGACTGTTGATTTATACTGAAAGGTTATAAATCAGACAACGTTACATGATGATATGTCAACTTTACATGATAATATGTTTCAGTTTAGTGTATAAAAAAAAAATTGGAATCTCAATATCCCTATTGAACTCCAATGTTTTATTTTTTTGTATAAGTAAAAGATGATGATAAGCGTTTCACAACGCATTTTGAATTTTTCTGTTGCAAAGATACTATTTTCCATTATAATATAGGGTGTAATATTTGGTATTTTATGGGGTAATATTTGATTAAATTTATAAAAATAACACTGAAAATACACTTATATAACAAATAATACCTGTAGAATGAACTATTTTATTGGATAAAAATAAAAAAATAGTGGAAAAACACATAAAAAAGTTCTTTATTTCATTTTTTTATTTGTACCTTTGTTCAGGCATACAACAATTTTAAACATATATATAAATATGAGACAGAAAAAGTACATCTTAAGCGAGCAGGAACTTCCTACTCAGTGGTACAACATTCAGGCAGATATGCCTAACAAGCCATTGCCACCGTTGAACCCTCAGACTCACCAGCCAATGAGTGCTGATGACTTGTCACACGTATTTAATAAGGAGTGCTCAAAGCAGGAACTTGATACAGAGCACGCTTGGATTGATATTCCGGAAGATGTGCTGGAGAAGTACACCTTCTACCGTTCAACACCTCTTGTACGTGCTTACGCCCTTGAGGAGGCACTCGGTACTCCGGCGCATATCTATTTCAAGAATGAGAGTATCAATCCGTTAGGCTCTCATAAAATCAATTCAGCCATTCCTCAGTGCTACTACTGTAAGCAGGAGGGTGATACCAATGTCACTACAGAGACTGGTGCAGGACAGTGGGGTGCAGCCCTCTCTTATGCAGCAAAACTCTACGGCCTGGAGGCAGCAGTTTATCAGGTAAAGATTACCATGCAGCAGAAACCATACCGTTCCAGCATCATGCGTACGTTTGGAGCCACTGTAGAGGGTTCTCCTTCCATGAGTACACGCGCAGGTAAGAACATTATCACACGTGATCCTCATCATCCTGGTTCGCTCGGTACAGCTATCAGTGAGGCTGTTGAGCTGGCTACCACCACACCGGGCTGTAAGTATACGCTGGGTTCTGTGCTCAATCATGTGGCACTTCACCAGACCATCATCGGTCTAGAGGCAGAGAAGCAGATGGCGATGGCAGGTGAGTATCCTGATCAGGTGATTGCTTGTTTCGGTGGTGGTAGTAACTTTGGTGGTATTGCCTTCCCATTCCTCCGTCACAACTTCACAGGCGAGCGCCATACTGAGTTTATAGCTGCAGAGCCGGAGAGCTGTCCTAAGCTGACTCGCGGTAAGTTCGAGTATGATTTCGGTGATGAGGCAGGTTACACTCCATTGCTGCCAATGTTTACTCTGGGTCATGATTTCAAGCCTGCCAACATTCATGCAGGTGGTCTCCGTTATCATGGTGCTGGTATGATTATCTCCCAACTTCTGAAGGATGGTTATCTGCATGGTGTAGATATCCCTCAGCTGGAGTCATTCAAGTCAGGTATGCTCTTCGCTCAGACCGAGGGTATCATTCCTGCTCCAGAGAGCTGTCATGCGATTGCAGCCACTATACGTGAGGCTCTGAAGGCTAAGGAAGAGGGCAAGGAGAAGGTTATCCTGTTCTGCCTCTCAGGCCATGGTCTTATCGATATGCCGTCTTACGATAGCTTTATCAATGGCGATTTGCACGATTATTCTGTGAGTGATGAAGAAATCCAGCAGTTCCTCAAAGATGTGCCAAAGGTTGACTAAATTATAGTTAACAGTATATAGCAAACAGTTGACAATTATTCTTTGAGATATATTGAAATAACAATATCACATTATAAAAGAAGCCAGGCTGCGAAAAGCAACCTGGCTTTTTATTTAGAGATTCTATTTTCTTTTATTTAGAAATTCTATTCTCAGTGCGAGACTTCTATCTTTCATTAGAAGTTCAACCACTCTTCGATAGCCTTAGCGATGACATCGAAGCTTGTGGTAGGCTCGAAGCGGGCTACAACCTGACCCTTCTTGTTAACGAGGAACTTGGTGAAGTTCCACTTGATGTCGGCACTCTCCTTGTAGTTAGGATCAGCCTCGCTCAACATCTTGTCGAGAACAGGGTAGAGAGGGTGGCTCTCGTCCCAACCAGCAAAGCCCTTACATTCTTTCAGAAATTTGAAGAGAGGGGCAGCATCGTCTCCGTTTACCTTGATCTTCTTGTAGCGCTGGAACTCTGTGCCGTATGTAAGCTTGCAGAACTGATGAATGCTTTCATCTGTACCAGGGGCTTGCTGACCAAACTGGTTGCAAGGAAAATCAAGTATTTCGAAACCTTGAGAATGATAGGTCTCATAAAGTTTCTCCAGTTCCTCATACTGAGGTGTGAAACCACACTTTGTGGCGGTGTTAACGATGAGCAGCACTTCGTTGGCATACTCCTTGAGGGAAACATCCTTTCCCTTTCTGTCTTTAACAGAAAATTCGTAAACAGTTCTCATTTTTTTTATCTTTATGTATGTGTTATCTATATTTCCGATCTCAACTTATATAATCTAGAGTGCAAAGATACTACTTTTCTCTTAGAATACTTCAAGAGTTTTTTTAAAAATTCTAAAAATCGAACAAAATCATAGATGAAGGAATAAGCGTAATATATATAATGTAGATAGTATCGCAGTTAAGAGTATATAGATTCCGTAGATAATTGGGTTTGTGAATAGAAAGGTGTGTAGATTATAAGACTACATAACGGCCTGCATGAAAGTTATAAAAATAAAAAATGCAGGATTTTCACAAACCCTGCATTCTTTTTTTCTTTACTCTAATTTCCGCAACACTATAATTTAATATTTTTTATAAGCACCTGAGCAACAAAAAGT
>OKUU01000404.1_pt1 | contig 15196 bp, 9 predicted proteins | sample 1606561 | NCBI WGS metagenome assembly OKUU01 (sample SAMEA3882506, study PRJEB24775) | human gut metagenome | biome: human-associated habitat; feature: intestine environment; material: feces | place: Netherlands | collected 2009/2010
AGGCACGCTTCTGCATCTCAGGGTTGGCACGCTGAACAGCGTTCAACTCGATACCATTGCTGTAACGGCCTGTATCTACAGAAGAAACAGAACCACCACCAAGACCGATGCGATAGTTATCACCACCTACTACGACAACCTTGTTGCCCTTCTGTGGCTCACCCTTCTTGTAGTCACGCTTCTTGCCGTAGCCTACACCACCAGCAAGCATGATTACCTTATCGTATGCATACTTCTCACCATTCTCCTCGTGCTCGAATGTAAGCACAGAACCGGTGATGAGAGGCTGACCGAACTTGTTACCGAAGTCTGATGCACCGTTGGAAGCCTTGATCAGAATCTGCTCTGGAGTCTGATAGAGCCACTTACGCACTGGCATGATGTCTTCCCAGTCGCGCTCAGCATCGCTCTTGCCGTTGTCATCCTTCAATCGAGGATAAGCAGTCATGTAGCAGGCTGTACCTGCGATAGGCCATGAACCTACACCACCACCCATACGGTCGCGGATCTCACCACCCGTACCGGTAGCTGCACCGTTGAAAGGTTCTACGGTAGTAGGGAAGTTGTGGGTCTCAGCCTTCAGAGAGATAACACTCTCGATATCCTTCACCTGGAAGAAATCGCTGGTAGTCTGATCGGCTGGAGCAAACTGCTCGATAACAGGACCCTGAGAGAAAGCCACATTATCCTTATAGGCAGAGAGAATCTTGTTAGGGTTCTCCTGAGTGGTCTTCTTGATCATGCTGAAAAGAGAAGACTCCATCTCCTTGCCGTCGATGATAAACTGGCCGCCGAAGATCTTGTGGCGGCAGTGCTCTGAGTTAATCTGTGCGAAACCGAAGATTTCGCTGTCGGTGAGAGGGCGTCCGTTTTCTTTCTCCAGCTTGTGGAGATAAGCCATTTCGTCCTCGCTGAGGGCAAGACCCTCTTCCTCGTTGTACTTTTCGAGGTCATCGACGTACTTGATAGGTTCTGGCTCGTGGTTCACGGTGAACACATCCTGTCCGATACCGTTGTACATACGCTGGAGCATAGGGTCGTGCTCAGCGTCCTCGCTATCCACAGGGAAGTACTCCTCGATACGCGAAATGCCGTCAAGACTCATGTTCTGAGTTATCTCAACGGCATTCGTACTCCAAGGAGTAATCATTTCACGGCGTGGGCCAACATAGAAGCCCTGCAACTGCTGGGCGTCCTCTAAAGTTGCGTCACCATAAAGCCAACAAAGTTCATTGATTTCGTCCTGAGATGGTTTGTGGTCAATCTCGGTCGCAATCACACTCTTAGATGGAGTTCTGAAAAAAAGAATCATACTATTTCTCTTTTTATATTGTTAATGTATTAATTCTACCTTGACAAAAGCCTACATATTTTATATATGCTTTTGCTTTCCGACTGCAAAGATAATACAAAATTCTGATTTCGCCGCAAAGAATACGCATTTATTTTCTTTTTTTAGTTAAAAAGGTGATAAATAGTGATTTAGTGGTTAAAATTTTATAAATGGATTAGACAAATAAGGTTTATTGGAGTCTTATCAGTAACTTTGCATCCAGAAAGAGACGCATAAAGCATTTTATATGGAGGGCGTAACTGCCGTCTGTATAATAACATAGTGATTAAAAAACAATAACAGAAAATTTAAAAATCGAAAGCAAATATGAAACAGACTAAAATTTTTGTAATGGCAATGATGGCTGTAGCCCTGATGGCTACTAGCTGTGCTAGTAAGAAGGATCTCCAGAATTGTCAATCTGAAAATAGAGAATTGACTGCCAATTATCAGGCAACCAAGGAGAAGCTGGCTGCTGCTGAGGCTAGCCTTGCTGCTGCGCAGGAGCAGTTGAGCAGTACCAAGAAGGATTATGCCAAGTTGCAGAACTCGCTGGACAAGAGTCTGACCAATGCCAATCAGAACAACATCAGCATTGAGAAGCTCGTTGACCAGATTAATGAGAGCAACCAGTATATCCGTCACCTGGTAGAGGTGAAGAGCAAGAGTGATTCGCTCAACATGGTTCTTACCAACAACCTGACCCGTTCTCTCAGCCGAGAGGAGATGAAGGAGGTTGACGTTCAGGTGATGAAGGGTGTGGTTTACATCTCTCTGGCTGACAACATGCTCTATCAGAGCGGTAGCTACGAGGTAAACAGCCGTGCCAAGGAAACTTTGAGCAAGATTGCAAAGATTATCCAGGACTACAAGGATTACGATGTTCTCATTGAGGGTAACACCGATAACGTGCCTGTAAGCACTACCAGTGCCAAGATGAAGAACATCCGCAACAACTGGGATCTCTCTGCTCTCCGTGCTTCTTCTGTAGTTCAGTATCTCCAGGATAACTTCGGTGTTAGTCCTAAGCGTATGACTGCTGGTGGTCGTGGTGAGTACAATCCTGTAACTACCAATGATACTGAGGTGGGCAAGATGCGTAACCGTCGTACACAGATCATCATCACTCCTAAGCTCGACCAGTTTATGGACTTGATCGACAAGGCTCCAGAGGATTCTCAGAAGTAATGAAATTCTGAAAGTGATATAAAAGAAGTGACCTCTCCTTCGTTCATTAGAAATTGAACGATGGAGAGGTCTTCTTTTTAGTATTGTCTCCTTAATAAACGGTAAAATGAAAAATATTTCTTGTAATCAAAAACAAGTTCTAAACATAATTAAACTGGTGCTAATTTGCTTCTTACTCATGATATTGTTATGGGTCGGTAAGTGGCTGGTGCGTATCTTCTGGTTTGATACTTTTGTTGTTCCTAGTAATTCTATGATGCCAACTTTGCAACCAGGTGACAAGATAATAGCAGATAAACTTTGTTTTGGTGCAAGAATCTATCGAAATTTCCATTTTGACAAACAAGGGGTTGAATTACAGTGCTTTAGAATGAAAGGTATGGGGGATTTGAGGCGTAATGATGTCTTTGTGTTTAATAAACCAGTCATTAATCATCATATTACGTTTGTTATCAATTATGTGTATTGCAAGCGCTGCATCGGCTTGCCTGGTGATTCTGTGAGCATTCGCAATGGTTATTATCGCAATAATAATGATAGGGGTGTCTTGGGCTGCAGAGAGAATCAAACTGTTTTGCGTGAGATGCCAGATACATTGATCTCTCCTGAAGTAATGTGTGCGATGCCGTACGATGAACATTTGCCGAAGTGGACGATTAAAAATTTCGGGCCTTTGTATATTCCCCGTAAAGGGGATGTCATAACGATTACCCCCAAAGAGGCTGTACTTTATCTGGCAATTTTAGAGTGGGAATTGAAGGGTAAAATCACAATTGATTGGGAGAAAAATAAAGTTTTTGTCAAACACAAACTTCTGTCTCGCCACACGTTCCTTCATGATTATTATTTTGCCGGTGGTGATAATGTAGTAGATTCTCATGACTCTCGTTATTGGGGCTTGGTTCCAGACATCTATATTATTGGTATTGTAAAGCGTATAGAGTATTCAAAAGCTAGAGTAACTGGTAAGTACGATTGGAGACGCTTTCTGCGTTGCGTAAAGTGAATAAGTGAGTTTGAAAAAAACTCACTTATTCATATTGATTACAATTGGGATTGCCAAATCTCATAGGTGTAAAAATTGTAGTAAAGAGTTAGATAGAGCTTTTATTGTTATCAAACACTTTCTATGGTCTTGTTATAGATAAGCTGCCTAATTGGCAAATTCTTATTCAAGTTTCGCAAGTAAGCCCCACACGCCCTTTCAGGGCGTGCTGCTTAATCTTGCTTACACTTTTCAGGGCGTGCAGCTTGTATTCAATTAAAAAAGATATGCCCTCTTGCTTCGCAGCAAAAGGGCATACGCTCAGTTTTCATTATTTGATTAGTGTAAGTCAATAATTGAACCAAATTTTAACACTAAATCCTATAAACCTAATCTTAACAATAAGCCTAGTCTATAATTCATTCATTATTTATAAATAGTTATTCCGTACATTTCGATTTTGCAAATCATTAACGACCATTATAGATAAATACGGATGAGCCTGGAAGATTCAATACCAAAGGAGTATCAATGTCGATAGCCTTGTTGATTGGCATTCCATCCAATTCTGCCTGGTTAAAGGCATGGGTCAATGTAATCTTTCCACGAACATAGGCAGGAATATCCAAGGCTTCTCTCAGGGTTGTGGTGAAGGTCTGTGCACTGGTTGAAGGATTGCGCAAGGTAAGCACACTCTTCTTGCCGTTCCATGCAGCCCAGCCATATACATTTGCCTTCTTGCCATCCCAAGGATTGCCACCAACCCAGTGAGCATCAGGCAATACGTCTGCCTGTTCCTGCTGCCACTTGATGCACTCAGCCAAGTCTTTCCACAAAGCACCTGCGTTGCCCTGATTGTCCTTGATTTCGTCCATCAGCTTGTAGTCGTTGTACAGCTCAACCATACCTGAACCACAGGCAAAGGCACAGCGCATCTCACGAACGATTCCGTCGTAATCCATATTCTTGGAAACGGCACCCCAACGGCTCAGGATGAATCCGTGAGTCATCAATGTGTTGATAGGACAAACAGGAGATCTCTGTATGAAGTTCTGATAAACCAGACGGTCGCGATAGGTAATCCAACGCTCACGGTCGGTGCCCTGGTCACCTGCCTCACCGTAATCACCCTCCTGACGCCATACGGCATCTGTGAAGTGGAACCAGAATGGAGAAGCCCAGGTTCCTACGGTGGTGTTGAGGAAGATGTCTGGACGCTTCTGGCGTACGGCACGCTCGATGCTGATAATAGCCTCGGCATTCTCCTCGCCTCTTGTTCCTTCGTCAGGACCGATGGCTGAAGCCTGGGCACTGATACCATCAAACTTGAAGAAGCGGAAGTCGTAACGGTCAATCATGTTGGTGCAGCAACGGATGAAGAAGTTGTAGTAATCTTCATTGCTCAGCTGCATACCTCCCTTGGAACGCCAGTAAGCACGGCGATATTCGCCAGACTGACCATAGCCGCCCACAGGACCCAGCCAGGCACCGATACCTGTGCCCATCTTCTTGGCCTCGTTGGCTGGCTCGTCGAATCCGTTAGGGAAGTTAGGATTGAAGGTCCAGGTTCCATACTGGTCCCAACCATCATCCCATACAAAGGCCTTTGGAGCCATCTGATATTTATCATAGAAGTGTGTCTTCCAGTGACTTACCACGTCGGCACACTGTTCTACGGTCATATTGCCTTTATAAGAAGGAGCTTGTGCGTTGTTGCGGTCGATGTTCAACTCATACCATGAGATATAGACCGGATAAGGTCTCCAAGCCACAGCTCTTTCACGCTCGCTGTAAGCCAGGAAAGAGCGGCGCAACTGCTTAGGCGCAACCAAGCCCACTACAGAACTGATGTTCCATGTTTTGCCAGCTTTTAAAGTGGTGTTTCTTCTCCATAAGCCTTCTATGTGGGTAGCATTGCCTTCATCCTTGCAGGAATTCAGACCCATTGGAGTTTCCAGACCAGCAAAGATATGATTGCTTGCCAGGATGGCACCACGGGTATTACCCACCACTTCTGGAGCGGTATAGGCACTGTTCTTGGCTACCAGGTAATTCATTGCCACGATACCCTTCATAGGTAAGTCTTTGGCAGCCTGGATATCCATTTCTGTGCGCAGGTAGTGCGAGCCGTTTCTCAATACGGCGCGCCAAACGATAGAAAGTTCTTCGTATGTAAAACGAGCTTCCAGAGCCTTGCCTGCATAACGGAGAGATGCTGTTGCTGCAGATGGATTCTCTGCCAGGGTTACCATCTTTACATCTTCCAGTTTCATCTCGGATGCGGTAATGGTTTTGCCGTCTCCCAAGAGAACCTTAAACAACTCTGTGCTAGGCTGCAGCCCCAGCTCATAACAGCCGTTGAAGTAGAGTTTGCCACCTGAGTTGATGAAAGAGGCCTTCAATACTTTGTTGGCGAGCTGATAGCTGTTTGACTTCTGGGTGATTTTAGCTACACCCGGTTGCTTTTTCTGGGGAAAGATGACAGCTTGTGCCCAACTTCCCATACACAGAGTTAATGGCATTATAAGAGTAAGTGCCAACTTTAATAAATTGTTTTTGTTCATACTAATAATAAGTTGAAGCCCCTTGAAAAACAGGGAGACACCATAAGCGGATGGTGTCTCCCCTTTTGTGACTTAAATTATTTTGTTAATGTACATGTAATGGTCCATACCTTGGTCTCTCCATTGGCAGCCTTTACAGCATACTTGTGTGGAGTAGTCCAGTCGGCTGGAGTACCCAATGCTGGAGATCCCTCAACAGGAGTCATTACCGCAGCTGATGAAATCTGTACTGCAACAACGATGTTGTTGAGATTCACATTATTCTTCTCCTTTTCTGAGAAGTTTGTAGGAACTGCAAATGTCAGGTTGCATGTTGCAGCCTCTTTATCAATAGCCTCTGCAGTCTTCTGCAATTGCTTCTGGATAACCTGAGGCTGTCCGCTGGCATTAATCTTGTCTTCTCCAATGTAACGATACCAGGCATAGCCTGCAGTAATGTCATTGCCATCGTATGTTGGAAGGTCTTTGAGATCGCTCTCAAGACAAGAACTGAAACTGAGTGCCATGACGAGCATGGCAAGTATGATTTTAATGAATTTCATATTTTCAACGTTTATTTATGATTTATAAATATGAATTTATATCTGCTTCTGCTTGCAGATTACCAACCCTCGTTCTGCTGGTGATCGAGATCGTATGCCTCGCGCTTGTCAAGGAATGACTGAGCGATTGGGAACAGATAACGCTTGGTGGTAAACTGGCGCTGTGCACTACCGAGCAATGTAAGCTGGTTGACGAGAAGCTGGCTGCGGTCGCGAGAGATTTCCATCTTATATACAGGGCGGTCGAGATCGTAGATGATGTCGCCTGCCTCACGTCCGTGGTTAGCATAGCCGCCATACTTACCCCAGCGGAGATAGCTGAAGTAGATATCACCATTCTCGTTAGCCATTTCTACACGGCGCTCACGGATGTAGTCTGCCCAAGCTGCTTCCTCTGTTGTTGCTGTTGAAGGAGCAATCTTGCCGTGCTTAACTCGTGTAGCATTGAGAGCCTTTACTGCATTAGTTACATCGTGCTTCAGCAGATAAGCCTCTGCAAGGTTCATGTAAGCCTCGCCGGTGCGGCACATCACGTAGTGGAGCTGTACCAGACAGTCGAAGTATGCACGTGGCTCTGGATTCTCGATGTTAGACTTGCGCCAGTAGTAACCGGTTGTAGTGTTGTACCAGCCACCGTCTTCCTTATCACGTACACCCATAGAGCAGTTACCGCCAAGGTTTGTCTCTACTGTCTCACCAATCCATGAACAGCCATCATAAACGATAGATGATGCGAAACGAGCATCACGTCCGCTGTACATCAGTTCAGAAATGTTGCGTGTTGAGCCAGCCTTCAACTTGCCGTAATGCAGGTTGGTAGGATAAGCCGTGTTGAGCTGCTGGAAGTCCTGAGGAGTAGGCATGCGGCGTGCATTACCATTCTCCTGCTCGTAAGCGTCGAGCTGACCTTCTGCTGTTACTGTGTTTGGATCGATAGACTCAACATTCTCCTTGTACTGAGAAGTCTCGTTCCAAGGAAGTGCTTCACCTGTCTTCTCATCAGTTACGAGATACTGGTCAACCAAGTCCTGTGTTGGGAAGTAGATTGCCCAGCCTTCATAAGTGCGTCCGTTAGGATTCTTGAAGTGAATAGGACTCTTAGAGTTGATGCAGTCATCCTGTGAGATGTTAGGATAGGTGCGGATCAGCTCCTCATAATTACCAATCTTGGTGTTAGCCTTCAAACGGTAGTAACCCCAGAGAATTTCAGCATTGGTTTCGTCAGTCTCGTTGAACAGACCACCGTAATTGTCTGAAAGTGAACAGTTCTGGGTAACATCAGAAGCATAGGTAATCACCTTGTCAAGGTATTCAGCCTTCTTGGTGTAGGCGTATGCCTGGAGGCAGGCACGGCTCAACAGCAACTCGGCTGCATACTTGGTAGGCTCACCTGGCTGTGCCTCAACTGGCATGTTAGGGATGGCAGCCTCCAAATCCTCTACTACCAGCTTGTAGCTTTCCTCTACGCTGGAAGTCATAGGTACTCTTGCCTTTTCTTCCTGGTCGGCCTGGATCACAGAAGTGATAGGAACGAAGCGTCCCATCTTGCGGGTCAGGTCGTAGAATACGAGACCACGAAGGAAGCGGCCTTTTGCTATGATTTCAGCCTTTTCGCCTTCTGTCATGGTAGAAGCCTGAGCTTTCTCAATAATCATATTGCAGCGACGGAGCAAGCCGAAGCGGCTGATACCGAAGTCAGAAGTTCTGTCGATGCCAAGCTCTGTGGCTATGCCATCAATACCCTCACCTACCTGAGAGCATCTTACTCCGTTTGGAGTGCGGGATTCCCATCCTACACAGGAAGAACTTCCTGTGAACATATTGATTACATTGTCGTATGTGGCATTCACAAAAGCATTGGCTGTAGCCTTTGAGCCCCAAACCGTAGCCTCGTCGAATGTCGTTGTTGGATGAGTATCCATTGTATCTTGGCAGGAAGCGGCGGTCAATGCCAGAACGCCGAACATTCCTATTTTAATAATATTCTTTATCATAACTAATTAAAATCCTAAGTTTACAGTTAATGCAAGTACTCGCTCTACAGGATAGCCATATCCTTCGGTTGAAGAGTTCTCAGGGTCGAGACCATATTTGGTTGCCTGAGAAATGGTGAAGATGTTCTGACCTGAGATACCTACCTTGGCACGGGTCAACCAGCTTACACCGCGAAGCAATGCGTGCTTGAAGTCGTAACCGAACTGGAAGTCCTTCATACGCAGATAAGCACCATTTACCAGCCAGAAGTCGCTGCTCTGATAGTTGTTGTTGGCATTCAAACCAGTATTTGCCATCAGACGTGGATACTTGGCGTTGGTATTGCTTGGAGTCCAGCTGTCTTCCTGATATTTGTAAGCTACTGGCAACTGACCAGCCTGACCAGTCTGCATGGTTGTTACACCAGAGAGGTACATGTCGAATGCGGTAGAACCCTGGAAGAGCATGCTCAAGTAGAATCCCTTATACTGGAAGTTCATATTGATACCATACTGTCCGCGAGGAGTGTGGCTCTTACCCAGACGGCGCATATCACCATTGTCTATCATACCGTTACCGTTCATGTCGGCATACTTGATGTCACCGGCTGTCAGATAGCCTGAATTCAGAGCACTGTTTACACCTGGGTTGTTGAGAACATCATTTGCATCCACATAGTAGCCCAGGTTCTTCAACATGGTACCATAGTAACCCTTCTGCTGCTGGGTACGAGTATATGGGTTCATGTAAGAAGTCTCAGCCTCGTCTCTATTAAGTGCCCAGAGAGCATCAAAGTAAGTGAGGTTAGCAGAAATATCGTATTTCAACGCACCAATGTTGCTACGCCAACCCAACACGAACTCCCAACCTGCACGGCGGAACTCACTATCTGACTTGATTCGTGGCAAGCCGATACCGATAGCGGTATTGAGATAGCTTTCACCAGTTGGAGTGGTCAGATAACCCTTGGTAGAGTAGTAGAAGTAATCCAGCGAACCGTAGAGTCGGTTGTTCAACGAAGCGAAGTCGAAACCGATATCTGTCTGGCGTGTGGTGTACCAGGTAAGGTCTGGAGAAGGAAGACTACCCTCAGAGAATCCTGGCACATACTTGTTCTTGATTACGTAAGCCTGGTTGTTCAAGCTATATGATGTGAGATAACCAAAGCGTCCGGCACTGCTGTCGAGACCAGTCTCACCATAAGAAGCACGTACTTTCAAAGAGTTGATGATGTTCTTCTCTACCAGAGGCTGCATGAACTTCTCGCTTGAAACTACCCATCCTAAAGCACCACTGAAGAAGGCACCCCAACGGTGACCTGGAGCAAAGGCGTCGGAACCGTCGTAACGGATGCTACCCTCTACATAATACTTGTTGTCGTAATTATACTTAGCCTGTCCAATCCATGCAGCACGACCCAACTCAGCCTCGCTACCACCATTGGTCATATCATTGGCAGGACCTACGCCCATCTGGTCGATAGGGAAGTCGTAGTTTACTCGCTGAGCACTGTAAGACTCGCCCTTCTCGTAATACTGCTCGAAACCGCCGAGAGCTGAAACGCTGTGCTTGCCAAACTGCTGTGCATATTCTACGAATGCCTGGTTGGTATAAGAATAACCTGTGCTGGAGTTGTGGTAGAGCTGTGGCTTGCCTAAGTACTGTGGAACATCAGAATCCCAGTCATACTGAGCAGCATCTTTTCTCCACTGCTTGGTAGAAGTGCCATAGTAGCGGTAGTTGCTAGCCAGACGAACTCTCAAGCCATCTACCCAGAGGCAGTTCCAGATCAACTCGCCCTTACCATTGATTACGTTGGTAATACCGCGGTTGTAACCTGCATCACTAGCTGTTTCTGCCACAGGGTTATCGGTAACATTATATGGAAGACCATACTTGTTGACACCCGGATTCAATGGAGACTTGTTCTTGATGTGTGAGAACACATTGTAATAGCTGCTAGATGTAGAAGTGTATGGATGTGTATCCTCCTGGCGATATCCGTCGAGAGCAACGTTTACCTGCAAACCGATAGGCTTAATCTTGGTGTTCTCAGCGAGACGGAATGTGGTACGCTTCATCCAGTGATTATCGCTACGGTAGAGAGAGTTTTGGTCAATATGTCCCAAAGATACATAGAACTGGTTGGTCTCAGAACCGCCAGTCAAGCGTACGGTGTGCTTGGTCTGAGGAGCCCAATCTCTGAGTACGAGACTTCTCCAATCGGTATCACCAAAGTTCAATGGGTCTGAGCCATCACGCATTTTCTGGATGGCATCTGCTGTGAATACATCATTCTTTGCACCATTCAAAAGGTCGTTGTTCTTGGCAATGTTAGCCCACTCAGCACGCTCGTAAGAGTGCATCTGCTTTGGCCAGTTGCTTGGCTGAGAGAAAGACATATTGAAGTCGTAATCGATGCTGATTCTACCTGCCTTACCACTCTTGGTAACAACCTGTACGATACCGTTAGAAGCACGGGAACCGTAAACAGCTGTAGCAGAAGCATCCTTCAGGATAGACATAGATTCAATATCGTCTGGAGAAAGGTTACGGAAGTCAACCTCACCACGAACTACACCGTCGATGACGTACAAAGGAGTACCACCACCACGGATACTGATAGATGGAGTAGCGTTGACACCACCACCGTTTGCCTGTACGATCAAACCAGGAGAACGACCAGCCAAACCCTGTGCGATGTTGGTAACAGGGATGTTTGACATTTCTTCTGCCTTTACGGTTGATACGGAAGCAATCAGGTCGCGCTTTTTAGAGCTACCATAACCTACAACCACAACCTCGTCGAGGCCCTGAGTATCCTCAGAAAGAATAACATCGAGGTCTTTGCCTGCCCACTTGATTTCACGTGTGATGTAACCAATATAGGTAATTTCGATTGTTGTACCCTTGTTTACATTTAAGAGGGTAAAATTACCGTCAAGATCGGTAACAGCAGCATTCTTAGTACCTTTCACTGATACAGAAGCACCAATAATTGGTTCTCCTGTAGCATCCTTTACCACACCCTTACAAACAGCACCTTGCTGTGCAATGAGAGTTGCACCAAATGTGTTTGAGGTGGAAACAGTACTTGCATTGGCTGCGCCTACTATAATCGTAGATAGTAATAGGGTCATGCCAAACTGACTTTTTTTGCTCATAATTGTTTGGTTTTAATTGTTATATTATGTAGTTTTATAGAGATAATCAGATTCTTAATTATATAATTGTCTGACTAAGTGTATATATATTGATTCAATTAATGATTCTTATTGCTTAGGCTTATTGTATTTTAATAACCGGTTGCAAATTTACGATAAATTTTAATAAGTTGTCTGAAAAAAAAGTTAATAAATGCAAATGGGGCGAAAAAACATATAAAACTTGCTTTTTTGCCCTCTCTTTATCCTTTTTATATATAGGAAAGGGGCGTGGACTTATGATACACCCTCATCTTCATCATTTTCTCTCTCCATACCTTTTCCTTTCCTTCTTTTTGAAAGAAAATCCTAGAATTTCTTGGCTGTTTCAATAAAAAAGTGTATCTTCGCAGCAGATTTTCAGAATCTAAAACAATGACTTATGGGTAGATATATCAACCCCTTTACCGACTGGGGCTTTAAGCGCCTCTTCGGTCAAGAGTTCAGCAAGGACTTGCTGATTAATTTTTTGAATGACTTGTTTGAAGGTGAGTTTCAAATCAAGGACGTAACATTCAAGGATAAGGAACAGCTTGGAGATTCTAATGATCTCCGCGGCTGCATCTTTGATATCTATTGTGTTACCGACGATGACAAGCATTTCATCGTTGAGATGCAAAACAGATGGGTACCCTTCTTTGTGAATCGTTCCATCTATTATGCTAGTAAGGCTTTTGTTGCCCAACGCAAGAAGTTTGATGAAGCTGGTGTCCGCACTGCTGTTTTATACCAGTTTGTGCCGGTTTATGTGGTTTGCATCATGAATTTTATGCCAAGGGAGCATGAGGTGACAAAGTTTAGGACAGACGTTGCTTTGAGGGAGAAGTCTAGCGACTCGATGTTTTCTGACAAGCTTCGTTTCATCTATCTTTCTCTTCCTTTCTTTGATAAGAGTGAGGAAGAATGCGAGACTGGTTTTGAAAAATGGATTTATGTATTGAAATATATGGAAGTATTGGAAAGATTGCCGTTTACGGCGCAGAAGAAGATATTCGATCATCTTGCTAAATTGGCGGATGTTCGTTGCTTGAGTAGTGAGGAGCAGGAAAAATACGATGAAAGTATTAAGGCTGTTGATGATTACTACTCCGGCCTTTATGGCTCGTATGTTGAAGGCGAGGAAAAGGGTATTGCTAAAGGTATTGCTAAAGGTATTGCTAAAGGTAGAGCTAAAGGTAGAGCAGAAGGTAGAGCAGAAGGTGAACTATCTAAAGGTTTGACTGTAGCCCGTAACTTGTTGGCAATTGGTATGTCTTGGCCTCAGATTATGCAGATAACTGGATTGACAGAAGAACAATTGAGGCAGCTTAAGTCGTAGTGTACGTTACAGAGTATACTAGCTTCCCTCTAAATCCTCAGATGCAGGCAGAACTCCTGGAGATTTTCAAGGAAAGAGGTGCCGACCTCAGTCTGGGGTTTGACAGCTGGATTAAAAAGTTATTTTGCCAAATCTGTGTTGAAAAACTGCGATTTGGCAAAATAGCGAGTTGTTATTCTGCCAAATCTATGTTAAAAAACTGCGATTTGGCAAAATAGTAGAGAGAAAATTTGGCTAAGTCACTATAAAACAGTATCTTTACAAAATCTATCAGTATATTGGCTGCCTGATGGGGGCAATACGGTAGATGAAAGAATGTAGTGAATAATAACTAAAATGGTAAAATATGAAATCTATTAACTTGATTATCTTGTTATTAATGGCTGTGTTGCCAACCTATGCTCGTGGCAACCTGCACAATCTGCAGCAACAGCAAGAAAAGAAAAAGAAAGAACATACAGTGGAAGTTTATGGTGACGTGAAAGATTCGTTTACCCAAGCCTATCTGAAGGCTTTTGTCACGGTGATGGACAAGGACAGCAACGTGATAGATACCATGACTACGAGAGGAAGGGGAAAACGCCTCTTCTATTTTACCCGTGTTCCTGCACGTCCCGCTACTTATATCATCAAGGCTGAGTGTGATGGCTATGAGACGAAGTGCATCAATCATACCATTAAATATATTGCACGCAATAAAGAATTCTCATTCCCTTCGCTTTTGCTCAAGAAGAAATTCAATCAGGATGTTGCCCTCGACGACGTGGTGGTGACAGGCACCAAGGTGAAGCTGGCTTACCGTGGCGATACGCTTGTCTTTAACGCCAGCGCATTCAATGTGCCTGATGGCTCCATGCTCGACGCTCTTATCAGACAGATGCCGGGAGCTGAAATGAAGAGTAATGGCGATATTTACGTGAACGGCAAAAAGATAGATTATCTGCTCCTTAACGGAAAAGACTTTTTCAAGGGAAAGAACCAGGTGATGCTTGACAACCTTCCTTACTATACCGTAAAGGAACTGAAGGTGTATGACCGTTCTTCAGAAAAAAGCCGACTCATGGGTAAGGAAATGGAGAAGAAAGACTATGTGATGGATGTGGCCCTGAAGCGTGAGTACTCCCGTGGATACATCGCCAACATGGAGGCTGCAGGGGGTAGCGAAGACCGCTATCTGGCTCGTCTCTTCGGTCTCTACTACACTGACAATTCACGAATCTCGGTATTCGGCAACATGAATAACATGAACGAAACACGAAGACCGGGAAGTCAGGGCGACTGGTCGCCTTCCAACAGTCCGCAGGGACAGAAGACTACCCGCCAAGTGGGAGTTGACTTTAATGCTTCATCGAAGAGTCAGATGATAAGAGAGCATGGAAACGTAACGGTTGCTTGGGACAATACGCATGACTTGACCCACAGTTCGCAGGAGAATTTTGCCTCTACAGGCAATATCTTCGGTAGAAGTATCAGTGATTCGCGCAGCGACAACCATAGTTTCAACCTCTACAATAACTTCCAGGTGGATGGAAAGTTGGGAGTATGGTTGGATACCCGTATCGACTACTCCGACAGAAAGACTTCATCGACAAACCTCAGTGCTACCTATTCTGCCAACCCTGAAAGATGGGGTGATATCAGGCAGACCATCGATTCTACCTTTGCACAGAATGTTAGTGGCAGCTTGCATGACATCATCACCAACCGGTCGCTCTATCAGTCACGCTCAAAAGTACATGCATTCACAGGTAGTCAGCAAGCTCTGGCGTGGTATAAGTTGCCATGGGGTGACAGAATAACTCTGGGCATGTCTGGAATGTATACCAGCTCCAAGCCAAACGAGTCTTTCAGCCTGAACCGCAATGAGTATTTCAAGACTGGCGAGAAGGATTTGCGTAACTATTACAACGACAGCAGACAGAACAGCTATGATATGAATGCCAGCTTGGATTATGAAATAGGATTTCCATATTCTAAATGGGCAATGTTTATAGGACCCAAATTTGCGCAGACCTATCAATCGGTGAAGGGCTTGAAATACCGCCTGGATGAGCTTGGCGGCGACTGGATAGCCAATCCGGAACTGATG
>OKUU01000406.1_pt1 | contig 15143 bp, 9 predicted proteins | sample 1606561 | NCBI WGS metagenome assembly OKUU01 (sample SAMEA3882506, study PRJEB24775) | human gut metagenome | biome: human-associated habitat; feature: intestine environment; material: feces | place: Netherlands | collected 2009/2010
AGACCATTTCTGTAAAGAAAATCAGAATGATCAGCGACAGCAGGAAAAAAATCACGAGCATAATATAGGAAATATTCAGCAGGCTGTTACAGGATTTCTGAATATCATTCATATCGGTATGGATGACTACATAGCCTTTTACCTTGTAGTTGGAGGTAATGGGAGCAAATACAGTAAGTACATCCGAATCAAAATTACCGAAGAAATCACCAACAATGTAATAGGAGCCGCTGGTTACAGTCGAATCAAAATTCTCAATGACTACCACATTCTCCACATCTAAGGGACTATTGGTATCCAGTACCAGTCGTCCGGAGGGATTGATGATGCGAATCTCGGAATTCAGGTAGACCGCCAGGGAGTCCAGCTGCATTTTAACGGTCTCCAAAGTTGTTTCACTGGTGTACAATCCGCCGGCATAGGTTCCGGCGATCAGGGTTGCTTCGGAATAGAGACTTTCTGCCTTTTCCCGGATCAGATGTTCTTTGGTCATATTGGGAACAAAAGTTGTAACAATGATGAAACCAAATACACCAAAAATAAAATATGCAAGTATGAATTTTAGATAAAGTGTTTTTTTCATAACAAATCCTGCTTTTGGTATGACTTAATTGCGTACTTCGAATTTATAGCCGATGCCCCAGATGGTGCTGATCTTCCAGTTGGCATGATCCTTGATCTTCTCACGGAGACGTTTGATGTGCACATCGACGGTACGGGTATCGCCGATATATTCATAGCCCCAGATCTGATCCAGTAACTGCTCTCTTGTGAATACCTGGTTCGGAGAGGATGCGAGGAAATAGAGAAGTTCCAGTTCCTTTGGCGGCATCTCGACCGTATGGCCGTCAACAATGACGGAGTAATTGGTAAGGTTGATCTCAATTCCCGGGTATTCGACACATTTTCCCTTATCTGCCTGAGGAGTCTCCGGTTTGGAGCCGACCTGATAGCGGCGTAAGACTGCTTTTACACGTGCAACCAGCTCTTTGGCATCAAATGGTTTCATAATGTAATCATCTGCACCGAGCTCCAGGCCAAGTACCTTGTCGAATACTTCACCCTTGGCGGACAGCATGATGATCGGAGTGTTAGATCTCGTACGGATCTCGCGACAGACCTGATATCCGTCGATACCAGGCAGCATGAGATCTAAAAGAATCAGGTTCGGTTTGTAAGTGTCAAAGGCAACCAGTGCCCGTTCGCCATCGTGGACCATCATAGTGTCAAAGCATTCTTTTGTCAGATATAATGAGACCAGTTCAGCGATATTTTCATCGTCATCGACGATCAGTATTTTCTGTTTGTTCATAGATGTATACTCCTCCCGTATATAGATGCATTTATCTATACTGATTCACTTTAAAGTTTCCCCTTATACTATCCCTTATTTTAACTTTTATTTCAGCTCAGCGATCGTTACGCCGGCGTCACCTTCGCCAAATGCGCCAAGGCGGAATGATTTGACATGTTTCTGCCGTTTCAGATATTTATGGATACCGGCTCTTAAAGCTCCGGTTCCTTTACCGTGAACGATTCTTACAGAACTGAGGTGTGCAAGCGAGGCGTCGTCCAGATATTTATCCAGCTCGGCGATCGCTTCATCGACTGTTTTACCAAGAAGGTTGATCTCAGGACTGATCGCAAGAGATTTGCCCATCTTGACTTTGCCTTTACCGGTCTGACGGGTTCTTTTGGCAAATGAATATGCCGGCGCTTCATCGATGATCTCCAGATCGGAAATATTAACTGTGGAACGTAAGATTCCCATCTGTACGGTGACATTTCCCTTGGAATCCGGAAGTGAAGTGACAGATCCGGTCAGGTTCATACTCAGTACCTTGACAGATTCTCCAAGTTTGAAATCACTTGGTTTGTAAGCCTTTTTTGGTTTCTTGGTATCTGTCTTCATGGAATTCTGTGTCGCGTTCATCTTCTTGCGGAGACGCTCACGTTCCTTTTCCATCTCGGCAACGGAGATATTGGCTTTGCCGAATTTGTGGAAATTACGCATGGTCTCATCGGCTGTTTCCTTGGCATCGGCCAGGATCTCATGAGCCTTTTCATTGGCCTCGCGGATGATACGGTCACGCTGTTCTTCTAATTTATCACGTTTCTGACGGGTCTCTTCTTCGAGACGTGCCAGTTCACGTTTGTAGTGTTCGATCTCTTCCTGCTCTTTCCGGATGGTACGTTTACTTGTCTCCAGATCGGTTAACAGGTCTTCGAAGGATTCATCCTGTTCGGTCAGATGTGTCTTGGCATCTTCGATGATATAATCCGGAAGTCCGAGTTTTCCTGCGATGGCAAATGCATTACTCTTTCCCGGAATACCGATCAGAAGGCGGTAAGTCGGACTGAGCGTCTCTACATCGAATTCACAACAGGCATTTTCAACGCCCGGTGTGGAAAGTGCGAAGACTTTCAGTTCGCTGTAGTGTGTCGTTGCCATGGTACGGATGCCTCTCTGGTGCAGATAGCTTAAGATGGCGATCGCAAGAGCAGCACCTTCGGTAGGGTCGGTTCCTGCATTCAACTCATCGAACAGTACCAGAGAATGTTCGTCTACATGCTTTAAGAACGAAACGATATTCGTCATATGAGAAGAGAAGGTACTGAGGCTCTGCTCGATACTCTGCTCATCTCCGATATCGGCATATACATTTTCAAAAATTGCCAGTTCCGAACGGTCCAGCGCAGGGATATGAAGTCCTGCCTGACCCATCAGGGTAAATAATCCGACCGTCTTTAACGAAACGGTTTTACCGCCGGTGTTCGGTCCGGTTACGATCAGAAGGTCGAAGGTATCACCGAGTGTGACGGTGATCGGAACGACTTTCTTCTTATCTAACAGCGGATGGCGGCCCTCACGGATATGGATCCGGCCTTCCGTATTGAAGATTGGCTTGCTTGCGTTCATGTTGATTGCGAGATTTCCTCTTGCAAATATGAAATCCAGCTCCGTCATGACTTTGTAGTCGGTGCGGATGGAGTCGATATATTCTGCAACATCGGCGCTTAAGCGTGCAAGGATCACCTGGATCTCTTCCTGCTCTTTGCCGTAAAGCTCTTTTAAATCATTATTCAGTTTTACAACAGACATCGGTTCGATGAACAGGGTAGAACCTGTGGCAGACTGGTCATGGATCAGACCAGATACCTGGCTTCTGTATTCGGCTTTGACCGGGATACAGTAGCGGTCCCCGCGCATGGTGATGATCGCATCCTGCAGATAGGTACGGAGCGAACCGTTGACCAGAGAAGATAATGTAGAATGTACTTTATCATTGATCTGGTTCATGGAACGGCGGATCTGCTTTAATGTACTGCTGGCATCATCACTGATCTCATCTTCGTCAATAATGCATCGGCGGATCTCAGTGCTTACCAGTGTCAGTGGCTCGATCTGCTGGAAGAAAGCATCCAGACAGTCTTCTGCATCGTCCACAGTCTCGTGACGGCCGTAAGCTTTGATCTGCCCTGCATTTTCCAGAAGCTTACAGATACGCAAAAGCTCTCCGCTTCCGAGCGCGGCACCGACTTCCAGACGCTTTAAGGATTCCCCGACCGGATTACAGCTTCCGAAAGAAGGACGTCCCTTCTTAATGATACGGGTAAATGCGGCGGCAGTCTGTTCTTGTGCGGCTTCGATATCCGTGATGGATGTCATCGGTTTTAATCTCTTGCAGCGTTCCTTGCCGCCAAAAGAAGTTGCCTGTTCTATTAAGATGTCAATAATTTTATGATATTCTAATTTAGTTAATGTTTTTTTATTCATGTTTCTCACCTGAACTTATTCTATGTTACTGTTCATACAGTAGCTGTAGTCAGTACCTATTCTACCTTATTTGGACGATAAAGAAAAGGATAAATATTGAACATTCCCATTCCATACGGTATACTATAAAAAGGATTGCAAAGGAGACGAAAAAGCTGATGGATGAGCAGAAACCTCTGGAAAATAAGCAGGGAGAACCTGGGAAAAAAACAGAAAAATCAGAATATTCATTTATGCAGGAGACGATCAAAGACGAGAACAGCCGTGGAAAAAAGTGCCGTAAAGACCTGCTTCGTATGGCGGGGCTTGGAGTGGTATTCGGTGTGTGTGCCTGCATTAGTTTTTCTGCGCTCAAACCATGGCTTGATAAGAAGTTTCCCGGAGATTCACAAGAGGTAGTGATACCGAAAGAGAAAGAAGAAGATAATACAGAAGAAAAAAAAGCGGATACCAGTAACAATACGGAACAGACGCTGGATATTGACAATTACAGAGAACTTCAGAAAGCAATGAACGACGTAGCCACAGAGGCCGGAAAATCCGTGGTAGAGGTCATAGGTGTATCTGGAGAGCAGGACTGGACAGACGAGTCTTATGATAATAAAAACAGTGTGTCCGGACTGATCATCGCTGATAATGGGCAGGAGCTTCTGGTATACGGAAAGACTTCTATATTAAAAGATGCAAAAGAGATCCATATTAGATTCTCGGATGGCAATACAGAACAGGCATCTGTGAAGAAGAAAGATGAAAGTCTCGGATTTGCGATCTATGCTGTGTCGGGAAGCAGCATTGAACAGTCAACATGGACGCAGATCAGTACCGCCAAACTTGGCAGTTCCAATTCTGTACAGAAAGGGGACGCCGTGGCAGTGCTTGGAAAGCCATTTGGCTATGCAGGAGCGGTCGGATTTGGAACGATTGCGAACAGCAGAAATGAACTGGATGCAGATGACGGAAGTTATCAGCTCCTTTGCACTGATATTGGTGCGGCAGAAGACGGAACAGGTGTGATCGTTAATTTGTCGGGAGAAGTAGTCGGAATTATTGATCAGAGTATTTCTGATAATAGCAGTAAAAGGCTGGTAACCGGGTATGGAATTTCGGGCTTAAAATCAGAGATTGAATTGTTGTCTAACGGACAGGCGGTGCCGTATGTCGGTATTCGTGGACTGGATGTGACGGCAGAGATCGAAGCTCAGGGAATTCCAAATGGAGTATACGTCCAGACAGTAGAGCCGGATTCTCCGGCAATGGCAGCAGGAATCCAGAGCGGGGATATAATCACAGAGGCTGCAGGCAAGAAGATATCGTCGCTGGCGGTCTATCAGAGTGTGATGCGTGACCAGAAAAGCGGCAGCAAGATAAGACTCAAAGGACAGAGACAGGGATCCGGCGGTTATGTGGATATTTCATTTGACGTGACAGTCGGAAGCAAGGAGTAAGCTTGCCGGATGCTTCCGGGGAGATGTTTCGATCGTTGTAAAATATAGAATAATATTAATATAGAATATAGAAAGAGGAAATAAGATGAGATATATCAACACCCTTCACGAAGGAGAAACAATCAGAAATGTATATTTGTGCAAAGGAAAGCGTTCTGCGGAGACCAGAAACGGAAGACCATATGATAATCTGATCCTTCAGGATAAGACCGGGACACTTGACGGGAAAGTATGGGATCCGAATTCCGGCGGAATCGCAGATTATGATGAGATGGATTTTATTGAAGTATATGGTGACATCATCAGCTATAATAACAATCTGCAGCTTAACATTAAGCAGATCCGTAAAGCACAGGAGGGTGAATATATCGCCGCCGATTATATGCCGACAACGGAGAAGAGTACAGATGGCATGTATGAGGAACTGCTTGGATATATTAAGAAAGTAGAGAACCAGTATCTGAGACAGGTGCTGGAGTATTATTTTGTAAAAGACGAGACATTTATTCGTAATTTCAAGGGACATTCCGCTGCAAAGACGGTTCATCATGGATTCGCCGGAGGACTTCTGGAACATACATTAAGTGTTGTGAAGTTCTGTGACTATATGGTGGGAGCATATCCGATCCTGAATAAGGACTTGCTTTTCACAGCAGCGATCTGCCACGATATCGGAAAGACGAAGGAATTATCTTCCTTCCCGGAAAATGATTACACAGATGAAGGACAGCTTCTGGGACATATTGTAATCGGTGTGGAGATGATCGGAGATGCAGTCCGCAATATCCCGGACTTCCCGGAGAAACTTGCGAATGAATTAAAACACTGTATCGTTGCACATCACGGAGAACTGGAATACGGTTCACCGAAGAAACCGGCACTTGCCGAGGCGATGGCACTGAATCTTGCAGACAATGCAGATGCCAAGATGCAGACACTGACAGAGTTATTCAAAGATAAAAAAGGAAATGACTGGCTGGGATATAACCGCCTGTTTGAATCAAATATCAGAAAGACAGTTATCTAATGATGCAGAAGAATGAAATAGTAAAGGTAAAAATAGAAGATATCGGAGTCGGAGGAGAAGGCATCGGCAAGGTGGATGGATACACGTTGTTTATCAAAGATGCCATCATCGGGGATGTTGTAGAGGCGAAAGTAATGAAAGCCAAGAAGAATTACGGCTATGCCCGCCTGATGAATGTCCTGACTCCATCAAAAGACCGTGTGGAAGAGCCGGTCTGTCCGATGGCAAGAAAATGCGGCGGCTGTCAGATCCAGGAGATGAAGTATCTGGCACAGCTTGCATTTAAAGAAGCAAAGGTACGCGGCAATCTGGAGCGGATCGGAGAAGTTCCGACAGAACTTCTGGATCAGATCATGCATCCGGCTGTCGGCATGGACGGAGAAGGAATGCAGCCGTTCCGCTACCGGAATAAGGCGCAGTTCCCGATCGGAACAGATAAAGACGGCAGAGTGATCGCCGGGTTCTATGCCGGAAGAACACACAGCATTATCGAGAATACAGACTGCGCGCTTGGTGTGGAAGTCAACGAAGAGATCCTGAACTGTATTCTGGACTTCATGGAAGAATTCAAAATTCCGGCATACGATGAAGTGAAGCATAAAGGGCTGGTACGCCATGTACTGCTCCGTTACGGATTCAAGACAGATGAAATCATGGTATGTCTGGTCATCAATGGAAAGACGATTCCGCACTGTCATGATCTGGTCGGACGGCTACGTCAGATTCCGGGTATGACAAGCATCACTCTCAGTACGAACACAGCGAAGACGAATGTGATCATGGGCGATACGATCCGCCTTCTGTGGGGACAGGAGTTCATCACAGACTATATCGGTGAGATCAAGTACCAGATATCTCCGCTGTCATTCTACCAGGTGAATCCGGTCCAGACAGAGAAATTATACGGACTGGCATTAGACTATGCAGGCCTGACCGGCAATGAGGCGGTGTGGGACCTGTACTGTGGAATCGGAACGATTTCCCTGTTCCTTGCAAAGAAAGCAAAGCAGGTATATGGCGTGGAGATCGTACCGCAGGCCATTGACGATGCGAAGAATAATGCAAAGATCAATAACATTACGAATGCGGAATTCTATGTAGGTAAGGCAGAAGAAGTCCTGCCGGAGTATTACAAAGAATATGAAAAGACACATAACGGAGAGACCGCACACGCAGATGTGATCGTGGTCGATCCGCCGAGAAAAGGCTGTGAGGAATCCCTGCTTCAGACGATCGTGGATATGCAGCCGGAGAAAGTTGTGTATGTAAGCTGCGACAGTGCGACACTTGCGCGGGATGTGAAGTTCTTAAGAGCGAATGGGTATGAGCTTAAGGATGTGACGCCTGTGGATCAGTTTCCGCATACGGTGCATGTGGAAGTCGTGTGTTGTTTACATCGGGTGAATTCGTAGAAGTCCTTAATTTCAGGCACTTTGCGAGGTATATGAGTTTCACACCAACAGGCAAACAGGGCAAGAAAAAGCAGATTATGAATGGAATCGAAGTGTCAGTAGTATTGCATCTGGTATGAGGAAATACATTCGGACAGAATTAACATTTTTTATTCAATAGCATAGAGAAAAGTCAAAAGGACGCTTGTTTTCAGAACTTCTGGAAGATGAGTGTCCTTTTCTTTTATCTCAAGGCAAAGGAGAAGATAAAAAATGGCAAGGAAGAAAGAAATTTGTGGTGGAAATCACGCTTTATTATTATGAACACGGCGTTTGCCTGGAAGACCATGATGGGACTTCTGCTCATCTTTATACAATCTTAATTTCAAAACAAACTTACTTACGCCCATTTAATACAAATAAAGATAGAATAAAGGAAATATAAAAATGAAATTAAGATTATGGGGATATAGTTATGCAACAGACAAACAGATCAAGACATCGACATATAACATCATTTCAAGTGATTAGTTTAGGGTTTTTATCCGTGATTCTCTTAGGCAGTCTGCTTTTGATGCTGCCGATTGCTACAAAAAGCGGTCAGTGTACCTCCTTTTTGGATGCTTTGTTTACCGCAACTTCTGCGGTTTGTGTGACGGGACTGGTTGTTAATGATACGGCAACCTACTGGTCTTTATTTGGCCAAGGAGTTATTTTACTGCTGATTCAAATCGGAGGTATGGGAATTATTACGATTGCTATTGCGATTGCTGTTGTTTCCGGACGCAAAATCGGGTTGATGCAGCGAAGTACCATGCAAGAGGCAATTTCGGCTCCAACGGTGGGTGGTATTGTGCGGAGAACGCAATTTATTATTCGGACTACTATTCTTATCGAAATCATTGGTGCGGTTCTTTTATCCCCTGTTTTTTGCAGGGACTTTGGGTTTTGGAAAGGAATATGGTATTCACTGTTCCATTCTATTTCTGCTTTTTGCAATGCAGGATTTGATCTAATCGGTATAAGAACCCCTTTTTCCTCGTTGACCTCTTATTCTGTACAGCCGATTGTAAATCTTGTAATTATGATGCTGATTATTGCAGGAGGTATTGGATTCCTTACCTGGGAGGATATAAAGAATCATAAATGGCATTTTAAAAAATACCGGATGCAAAGCAAGGTGATTTTTATGGTAACAGGAATATTGATATTCTTACCGGCTCTTTACTTTTTTTATTTTGAGTTTTCAAATGTGCCTCTTACAGAAAGAGTATGGGTTTCTTTGTTTCAATCCGTTACGCCGAGAACAGCAGGATTCAATACGGCAGATTTGACTTTACTCAGTGAAGTTGGGCAAATGCTTATCATTATGCTGATGCTCATCGGTGGCTCGCCTGGTTCCACTGCAGGTGGTATGAAAACGACAACTCTTGCAGTTCTCGTTTCATCGGCATTATCTGTATTTAGAAAAAAGGAACACACCCATTTTTTCGGCAGACAAATTCCGGATGGCACTATCAGAAATGCAGCTACGATTTTTTTGATGTATATCGTTTTATTCCTTGTCGGAGGAATGGTAATTAGCAGAACAGAAGATATTCCACTTATGACCGCTTTGTTTGAGACGGCGTCGGCAATCGGGACGGTAGGGTTATCGTTGGGAATAACTCCTGACCTGGGGTTTGTTTCCCATATAATCTTGATTTGCCTGATGTTTTTTGGAAGAGTGGGAGGATTGACATTGATTTTTGCTACCATTTCTGAAAAAAAGCCTAACGGTTCAAAATATCCTCAGGAAAAAATTACAGTAGGTTAAGGAGAATAAAAAAATGAAATCAATATTACTTATCGGTCTGGGAAGATTCGGACGGCACATTGCTATGAAATTAGATGAATTGCATCATCATGTGATGGCGGTAGATAAAGAAGATACTCGAGTTGATGCTGTACTTCCCTTTGTAACTAACGCTCAGATTGGGGATGCGACTAATGAGGATTTTTTAAGTTCGCTTGGTGTTGGAAATTTTGATGTTTGTATTGTGGCTATCGGAGATAACTTTCAGAATTCATTGGAAGTAACGTCCCTTTTGAAGGAACTCGGTGCAAAAATGGTGGTGTCTCGTGCCGCTCGTGATGTTCATGCAAAATTTCTTTTACGAAACGGCGCAGATGAAATTGTTTATCCCGAAAGGCAGCTTGCCGATTGGGTTGCGATCCGTTATAGTGCTGATCATATTTTCGATTACATAGAACTAGATGAAGAACATGCAATCTTTGAAATATCTATACCGGGAGAATGGATAGGAAAAACAATCGGTCAGTTGGATATACGAAAAAAATATAACGTCAATATTATGGCGCTGAAAACAAATGATATTATGAATTTGAAAATAAGTTCCGATACGCAGTTGTTAAAGGACAGTACCATGCTTGTTCTTGGGGAGACGAAACATATTCAAAAATGTTTTCATATTTAATTTTTGAAAGAAGTTGGTGATATGAAAGACTTTATTTTACTTATAGTGGTATTGGCAGCATTTATTTATGTTTATTTTCTTATGGAAAAGCTGGATAAATTTCTCAAGGAAAATCAATCCCAAAAACTTATTTCAGATTCTAAGCTCAGGATTGGATTTGAAACACCTGCAATCATAGATTCTATTGCAGATCTATTAGAACAATTTTCAAGCGAATACCCAAACTATGAGCTGGACCTGTTCTACGGTTCTGTAAGTGAAATAATAAATGGGCTGGGAAATAATAAACTTGATTTTGGCTTTATCATAGAAAATTCTAACGATATTTTGAAAGATGAGTATTGTTCCTTATCCCTTCAAATAAAGCAAAGTGTCATTACTCCAGGCTCTATAGACATTGCGGTACATCCCATCAACACGATTGAGAAACCAGCGAGAGTGATATGGCAAAATGACATTAATTGTATGAAGGGTCTATTTGTCGAAAAATTGCGTGATTTTTCGGAGCGTTTTCTGCTTTCGGCTACACGCCCGAATGGAAAAAAAGAAGAAAAGGTGGTATAATCTTTATACGATTTTAATGTCAGTGCTAAAATGCTTTTCTGAAATTTACGTATTATTCTATATAATGTTTTTGTATAAGGAGATGACCGTATGAGTGAAAGCAGACACAATCCGGATCAGTTATTAAAGGAAATCCAAGCTGATGAAGAAAACAGTAATAAAGGACATTTGAAAATCTTTTTCGGATATGCAGCTGGTGTGGGTAAAACCTACGCCATGTTAGAAGCAGCTCATATGGAAAAACAGCAGGGAATTGACGTGGTAGCCGGTTATGTAGAAACCCACGCACGTCCCAAAACAGCAGCTCTTTTGAATGGCTTAGAAGTTCTTCCCACAAGAGAAGTTTTTTATAATGGTATGATACTGGACGAATTCGACATTGGCATGGCGTTGAAAAGAAAACCACAGCTTATCCTTGTAGATGAACTTGCGCATACGAATGCCGAAGGATGCCGTCATGCAAAACGGTATCAGGACATTAAGGAACTTTTGAATGCAGGGATTGATGTCTATACGACTGTCAATGTTCAGCATATTGAAAGCCTTTGTGATACAGTTGCATCCATTACGGAAATTGTTGTACGGGAACGCATCCCGGATTCTATTTTTGATAATGCAGATCAGGTTGAATTAATAGATATTGAACCACAGGATTTGATCAACCGTTTGAATACAGGAAATGTATACAGACAGACACAGGAAAAACAGGCAGTAGAAAATTTTTTTACAATAGAAAATTTGACAGCTCTCCGGGAGATTTCACTGCGGCGATGTGCGGACCGGGTGAATATCCTCACAGAAAATACCCGCATAAAAAATCATGGAGATTATCACACAGGCGAACATATTCTTGTATGTCTATCTTCTTCTCCATCCAATGCGAAAATTATCCGTACCGCCGCAAAAATGGCTTCTGCTTTTAAAGGGGAGTTTACGGCTCTATTTGTAGAAACCCCAGATTTTTCGGTGATGAGCGAGGAAAATGTAAAACGCCTGCGTTCAAATATTTGTCTTGCTGAGCAGCTGGGGGCAAAAATAGAAACAGTTTACGGAGAAGATGTTCCGTTTCAGATTGCGGAATTTACTCGTTTGTCCGGTGTGTCAAAGATTGTGATCGGACGTAGTTCTGCTACAAAACGGCATTTGCTCAGCAAACCGACCCTGACAGAAAAATTGATTGATTATGCCCCTAACCTGGATGTGCATATTATTCCGGATACGGTTTCTAATGCGGTAGTGTATCAGTTAAGAGGGGGCAGGAAAAAGAATCATATCGTATTCTCTGTCACTGATACATTAAAATCTACTGCGATTCTGATTTTATCCAGTTTAGTCGGAATGATTTTCCGGAAATTTGGATTTGACGAAGCAAATATCATTACTGTTTTTGTTTTAGGTATTCTTGTCACCGCTGTCATCACGAAACATCAGATATACAGCCTAATTTTCTCGATTGTAAGTGTTTTGGTCTTTAATTTCCTGTTTACGGAACCTCAATTTACCTTGCAGGCGTATGATCAGGGTTATCCTGTTACCTTTATTATCATGTTTTTGGCGGCATTTTTAACCGGTTCTCTTGCTATACGGATTAAAAACCAAGCAAAACAGGTGGCACAATCTGCTTACCGTACCAAAGTGTTATTTGATACAAACCAGCTATTGCAACAGGCAAAAGATAAAAATGAAATTGTATCTGCAACTTCAAATCAGCTCATTAAACTCTTGGGAAAAGATATCGTTTTTTATTTAGCTGATGGAGAAGTGTTGGATACGCCGCATATTTTTTCTGTAACTGAAGAAAATTTGGAATCGTGTATTTCCGAAAATGAAAAGGCCGTTGCCGGCTGGGTATTGAAAAACAATAAACATGCCGGAGCTACAACAGGAACGCTTTCCAATGCAAAATGCCTGTACCTTGCTGTTCGCAGCAGCAGTATGGTATATGGAGTTATTGGAATCGTGATGGGGGAAATACCTCTTGATCCATTTGAAAACAGTATTCTACTATCCATTCTCGGAGAATGTGCCCTGGCTTTGGAAAATGAGAAAAATGCCCGTGAGAAACAGGAGGCGGCCATTCTTGCAAAAAATGAACAGTTGCGAGCGAACCTGCTGCGTGCTATTTCACATGATTTGAGGACACCGCTGACATCCATTTCCGGTAATGCCAGCAATCTTTTGTCCAACAGCGATTCTTTTGATAATGATACAAAAAAGCAGCTGTACATGGATATTTATGATGATTCCATGTGGTTGATTAACCTTGTAGAAAACTTGCTGGCTGTAACCCGGATTGAAGAAGGACGGTTGAATCTCCGTATAACGGAAGATTTGATGGATGACGTGATCACAGAAGCGTTACATCATATTAATCGAAAGAGTGAAGAACATCATATTTCCGTTGAAAGCAAAGAAGAATTTCTTCTTGCAAAAATGGATGCAAAGCTTATTGTTCAGGTAATCATCAATATTGTTGATAATGCTATCAAATATACACCTCAAGGTGGAAAGGTTACGTTGTCGGCTTCTGTTGAAGGTAAGATGGCTATGATTCATGTATGTGATACAGGTATAGGTATTCCAAAGGCCGAAATTAAGAGTATCTTCAAGACCTTCTTCAGGGCTTCTAATGCGATAAATTCTCAGGAAATGGGAAGTGGATTAGGACTGATGCTTACACGAAAGCTTGTAGAGAAATTAGGAGGAAAGCTTAGTTTCGTAAGTGAGGAAGGAAAGGGTACTACTTTCTGTGTGAAGATGCCATTAGGTAATGTAACAGATTCTTCTGTCCGGCTTGTAGGAGAAAAGAAAAATGTTGCAACTGAATCTTCTTTAGCTGAAGATAAGCATGATGAAACTTGCCAGACTGTGTCTTCTGCGGTTCTGCAGGATGCTGATGTTTCAACGGATACACTTCTTTTTGTCGATGACAATGAAGATCTTCGCAAATATATCAGAATGACTTTTGGTGATTCTTATCAAGTAGTTGATGTGGAGAGTGCAGAGGCTGCCTTGAAATATTTGAAAGAGGGCGGGATATGTGATATCGTTGTTTCAGATGTCATGATGCCGGGAATGCACGGAGATGAGTTCTGTCGCAGCATCAAGGAAAATAAGGAAACATCATGGCTGCCTGTTATCCTGCTGACTGCTAAGGCTGGTCGTGACTTTATGATAGAGGGACTCGGACTTGGTGCTGATGACTATATAGCCAAGCCATTCGATACTGCTATTCTTGCGAGTAAGGTTGCCAGTATTTTGAAGAATCGTCGCCGGTTGAGTCAGTATTATATGGACAGAAGCCTTGCTCTTGTTAGAGGAGAGGTTGCTTCTGAGTCTGCCTCTTCCGGGCAGATTGTGGGTTCTGATTCTTCCGATGAACACTTGGAACCTACTGGAACTTCTGAAGAGAAAAAGGATGATACTGTCTTGAATAAGCAAGGCCAGACATTCGAAAATGTGGCAGAAGCTGTTCTGGATCCGCAAGACCAGGCTTTTGTAGATAAAGCTACCCGTTTGGTGTTGACTCATCTGAGCGACACAGACTTTAATATCGACCGACTCTGTAGAGAGATGGCGATGAGCAGAACGCTTTTCTATGGTAGGCTGAAGACTCTTACGGGTCAAAGTCCGCAGGATTTTATGCGTTTGATACGTCTGGAGCAGGCTGCAATCTTCCTGAAACAGGGGGATAGTGTGCTGGATGTATCTGTGAAAGCCGGTTTTGTAAATGTGAAGTACTTTAGTACTGTATTTAAAAAGCACTTTGGAGTTTCTCCAAGTAAGTATCTGTAAATTAGAGTTTTAAATTCAAAGAAAAGGTTTCTGTTTAGACGATATGTCTGAATTGAAACCTTTTTTTGTTTGTTATCTAACCCTCTGAAAGTTCCTTTTCTTTATCTTTGCAACCAGATTCTGTTAAGTAAGTCAAACAGTTATTTAAAAAACGAAACAATAACAATATAAACATAAAAATGAAAAGGAACTTTTTGAAAATTAGCCTCTTTTTAATAGGCGTCTTCACATGTTTCTCATGCGAAGCAAGTACGTTGCCCTCATCCGGCAGTTCTGATGGTGTAGGCGAATCCATACCTACTGCCCAGCAATGGAATAAAGATGTTGTGGGGTGGAATCTTGGCAATGAATTCGAGTGCTCAGCTCCTGGACAGGATGGTGAGTCGATGCAGATTGGCAACCCTGATGGTTCTATCCATGCAGAGACAGCCTGGGGCAATCCCGTTGTTACCAAGAAGATGATACAAGCTGTGAAGAAGGCAGGTTTCAATGCCATCCGTATTCCAATCCGTTGGCAGTGCCACATTACCAACGCTCAGGCGATGAGCATCGACAAGGCTTGGATTGCTCGCATCAAGGAGGTGGTGGGCTGGTGCCTTGACAACGGTTTGAAGGTTATCATCAATGTGCATCATGAAAAATGGCTCGAAGGTCGTCCTACCTATC
>OKUU01000419.1_pt1 | contig 14941 bp, 10 predicted proteins | sample 1606561 | NCBI WGS metagenome assembly OKUU01 (sample SAMEA3882506, study PRJEB24775) | human gut metagenome | biome: human-associated habitat; feature: intestine environment; material: feces | place: Netherlands | collected 2009/2010
GCTGCAGGAAGGTGTTGATCTGCTCGGTCTGGGTGTTCTGGTCGTTCTTGCCGTCAACGATAGTCACGGAGTAGCCCTTATCCTTCAGGTACTCTTCCAGGTCGGTGCGGTACAGGGTCATAAAGTTATCAGCAAACTGATAGATGCAGACACCGACGTTTGCGCTGCCGGTTGCAGCCTCAGAAGCAACTGCAGAAGCAGCTGCAGAGGAAGCGGCGGTAGAGGAAGCAGCAGTGGAGCTGGAGGAGCCGCCGCAGGCGGTCAGAACGCCGGCAGCACCCACAACAGCAGAAGCCTTCATAAAGTCACGACGGGAAATCATTTTCATAATCTTGTTCTCCTTCATTCGCATATCACAGCATCTCATGGAATATACTTACATGTATGTTCCATGGTTTCTGTTTGTATTATAACCGTCTGGAAAATCATTCGCAATGGGACAAGTTCACAAGATTCCGGTCGTTTCTTTGTGCATTCTTCACAGTTGATATTGTTGTGTACAACATTCTTTTTGCTATCAAGTACAAAATCAGTCAAAAATGCAACATACATCCAAATTCCATGCCAAAAATCCATAAATCCTTTCAAAATGGTTACAACATCGTTCTGTTCATGCAACAAATTTCTCTGTACAGAAAATGCCCGTTTTTTCCCGGGAGTTTTGCACAAAACGTACATTTCCGGGAAAAACCGGGCATTTTTTTCATTTTTCACTTTTCTTTGTGTTCGCGGCGGTAGCGGGTGGGGGTGACTCCCAGCGTCTTTTTGAAGATCTTTGTAAAATAATTCACGTCCAGAATGCCCACTTCCTCGGCCACGGCGGCAATGGCATGGCTGCTGTGCTCCAGCAGCTGTGCAGCCCGGTTGACCCTCTGGGTGTTGATATAGTCGATGAGGGTGGTGCCGGCCTCCTGCTTGAACAGCGCCGACAGGTAGGACGGGCTGATGAAGCACATGGCGGCAAGGCTCTTGAGTGTCAGCGGCTCGGCGACATTCAGGTTGACGTAGTTCATCACCTTCTGGACGGCGGGCGAGAACTCCTTCAGCGAGTAGCGGCGGACATAGGCACAGTAATCCCGCGTCATCTGCCACATCATCTCGTTGGGCACCTCGTTGGCTTCCTCAATGATGCGGCTGTACTTGCTGGAAATGGCATCGATATAATAGGGATGCACCTTGCTGGGTTCAATGGCCTTGCGCAGCAGGGTGTTCAGCACGATCATCTTGTTCTTCTGCTGGTAGAGCGTCCCCTCGAACCGGCCACCATAGGTAAAGCGGGAGTGCTGGTGCATGGCCTCAATGGCGGCTTCCTCATCGCCCCGGGCCACCGCGTCCAGAATGCGGTTCTCCGATTCATACCGCTGCTCCAGCATGGTGACCGGGATCTCCTTCTGGAACTCCGGCTCGTGGAAATAGCGGGTATCCGGGTGGAACTGGAAGGGCAGGAATTCCTTCAGCTCCTGCACCGGGACCGTGCAGCCGAACATCGTATCCACCACAACCCGCAAAGCTCCATAGAAATCGCTGGCCTCCAGGATCTTCACACCGTTGTAGTACTCCTGCACAGCGGCCTCTCCGGCTTCCCCCAGATAGCGCCTGACCCATTTGCGGGCGCTCGGGGTGCGGGGGCCCACCGTCCAGGGTCCAATGAGAAAGACCGTGTTTTTTTCATCGGGGATGCGGAACAGGGCAAAGTGCAGCTCAAAGGTGCCCTCCACCAGCAGCAGGGTATTTTCAGGGGTGCTGTCCAGCAGCAGCTGGCCGAACTCCTGCCAGTCGAACTGGGGGTCCAGCGATCGCCGCAGGCCGTAGTCAAACTCTTCCAACCCCTCAAAGGGCGGGGTGACCCGCCGGGTCGGGATATTCTGCACCGCTGCCAGCTTTGTAAGGATCTGCAAAGGATCCACCCGCATCGTACACCGCTCCTTTTTCCTGTTGTTCCGCTCGTGCCATTGTGGCATTCCTGATATATTAGTATACATCAATTTTGAAGCAGAAACAAGCCGCCCACAGGAATTTCCCGTGGGCGGCTTGATCTGTTTCCTTACTTATTATGGCGCTGTGCCAGTGCAGCCACGTTCTCCTCCACCTTCTGTTTGGTCAGGGGGTAGATGAAGAACAGGCTCAGGGCCACGGCCACAAAGCCGATGGCAGGGGCAATACAGGAGATGTTGAAGATGCCCATGGTGACCTCCGGGTCAAAGGCAGTGGCAGCGCTGTAGCCGATCATGGTCAGCAGGCCGCCGGTCAGGCCGGAAGAGAACGCCTGACCCAGCTTGCGGGCAAAGGAGTAGACCGCATAGATGGTGCCGTCCTCACGGATGCCGTTGCGGACCTCGGAATCATCGATGACATCGGTGATCATTGCCCAGATGATGGTGTTGAAGAAGCCCAGGCAGATGAAGGCGGCGCAGAAGAAGCCGACATAGACCCAGACATTGGCGGGCTTGAGAACAAAGCAGATGACCTCCAGCACCGTGGCCACGATGCAGGATACGGTGGCCAGCTCTTTTTTACCGAACCGGCTGGCCAGCTTGGAGGCAAAGGGTGCGCAGACGAGCAGGATCAGCACGCTGCTCAGCAGAGAAGCAGTAGACTGGGCGGCGGCGCTGCCGTAGAAGTTGGGGAACACATAGCCTGCCATGCCCTGCATGGTCAGCATGGCCAGCAGCAGGAAAAGGGCGGCAGCAATGATGCCCAGCAGGGCACGGTTGGTGAACACGCTCTTGAGCATCTTGCCAATGTCCATCTTGCTGTTGTTGGCAGGCACATCCACACGCTCACGCACCAGGTTAAAGCAGAGCAGGTAGCAGAGGATGGCGCAGACAGAGAAAACGCCTGCAATGATGGTCATGCGGCTGCCGGAGAGGACCGTCTGACCATTGACGGTGACGTAAGCCACCATGGGGGTGCCAACGCCGATCACAAGGCTGGCCAGGGTGCTGCCGATGGTACGCCAGGTGGACAGCTCTGCGCGATCCTTGGGGTCAGCAGAGATGGCGGAAGCCATGGAGCCGTAAGGGATGTTGACGGAGGTGTAGAAGATGGAACCCCACAGGATATAGGTCACAAAGAGCCATGCCACCTTGAAGCCGTAGGACATCCCGGCCAGACCGGACTGGAAGATGAGGAAGGATGCGATGGCCACAGGGCCGCACATCCGCTTGAGCCAGGGGCGGAACTTGCCGTCCTTAGTGGGGTTGGAGCGGTCCACGATCTGGCCCATGGTCACATCGGTGAAAGCATCCACAAAGCGGGCGATCATCATGATCATGCCCACAACACCGGCGCTCACGCCCATCACGTCGGTATAGAACTTCATCAGGAAGCTGGACGACAGGATAAAAGTAAAATCGTTGGCGAAATCGCCGAACATATAGCCGACCTTGTCCCGCATCCCAAACGGGGTGGTCTTTTGCATTTCATTTGCCATTGTATTCTCCTTCGGTGGTCAATTCAAAACGGTACAGCGTCCCTTCTGCTGTATCCAAGTTTGTACTCCAATATTATGACAAACTTTTATCAAAAAATGTTAGAATATTTTTTAGGTGAATTCGTACAATTTTAAGGTATTGTTTTTGTGTATTTTCACAGTTCGTTCACATTTTGTTTTTCCCTCTTTTTCCCAGCATTCACTTTTTGTGGCACTCTTTACGGAAGTTTTCAAACCCGGACGGAGATAATAGGTATTCTGCCCAGAGCAGCGCCTGTTTTCCTGAAAAAAGTCTGGATTTATTCAAAAATCTTTCTATCCCTTTTATAAAATTTCTGTCATACTTGGTACAAAGACAATAAACGCCCCTGTGGCACGCAAAATGCCGCCGGGCTGATGAATGTGAGGTCATCCTGATGAACCGCTCCCTGCTGTATCCCCGCGCTACCACCACCCGCCGTCTCATCGGCCTGGACGGGATGTGGCGTTTCAGCTTCGACCCCGAGAGCAAGGGTGTGGAGGCCGGATGGGCGCTCGACCTACCCTCCTCTCTTTCCATGCCGGTGCCCGCCTCCTTCTGCGACCTGTTCACCGACAAGGCCTCCCGCGAATACTGCGGTGATTTCTGGTACGAGACCAGCTTTTTTGTCCCTGCGGAATGGAGCGGCTGGGACATCGTTCTTCGGTTTGGCTCGGTCACCCACCGGGCCCGGGTCTTCGTCAATGGCGTGGAGGTGGCCCAGCATGAGGGCGGCTTCCTGCCCTTTGATGCCACCGTGACCAACATCGTGCGCTACAACCAGTTCAACAAGCTCAGTGTTCTGGCGAACAACGAGCTCAGCGAGACGATGCTGCCCGCAGGCACCACCCGCACCCTTGCGGACGGCAGAAAGATCGCCGCCCCCTACTTTGATTTTTACAACTACGCCGGCATCCACCGGCCCGTCTGGCTGATGGCCCTGCCCAAGGAGCGGGTGCTGGACTATTCCACACGATACCGCCTGACCGAGACCGGGGCCGAGATCGACTATACCGTGACCACCAACGGCCCCCACCCCGTGACTGTGGAGCTTTACGACGGCACCACCCGGGTGGCCGAAAGCTCCGGCACCACCGGCACGCTGGTGGTCAAAAACGCCAAGCTGTGGAACGTCCACGCCGCCTATCTCTACGATCTGGTCATCCGCATCCACGAGGGCAGCGCGGTGGTGGACGAGTATCTGGACCGGATCGGCATCCGCACCTTTGAGATCCGGCACGGGCGTTTCCTGCTCAACGGCAGCCCGGTCTATCTGCGGGGCTTCGGCCGGCACGAGGATGCTGACATCCGGGGCCGTGGGCTCGACCTGCCCACCGTCAAGCGGGATTTCGAGCTGATGAAGTGGATCGGCGCAAACTGCTTCCGCACCAGCCACTACCCCTATGCGGAGGAGCTGTACCAGATGGCCGATGAGGAAGGCTTCCTCATCATCGACGAAGTCCCCGCCGTCGGCTTCATGGAGAGCACCATGAACTTCCTGGCAGCAAACCAGGGCAACGGCAAGAAGGTGGGCTGGTTCGAGAAGGACACCACGCCCCAGCTGCTGGAAAACCACAAGGACGCGCTGACCGACATGATCAACCGCGACAAGAACCACGCCTCCGTCATCGCATGGAGCATCCTGAACGAGCCCCAGTGCACCAGCGAGGGCACCGAAGCCTACTTCAAGACCCTGTTCGATCTGGCTCACGAGCTCGACCCCCAGAAGCGCCCCCGCACCTACGCCGTCGTCATGATGAGCCTGCCCAACAACAGCAAGGGCCAGCAGTTCGCTGACTTCATCAGCCTGAACCGCTACTACGGCTGGTACAACCTTTCCGGCGACATGGACGCTGCCTGCTACGGCTTGAATCAGGAGCTGGATTTCTGGGCAGAGCAGCACAAGCCCGTGATGATGAGCGAGTACGGTGCAGACACTGTGGCAGGCCTGCACACCGCCGGAGCCGAGATGTTCAGTGAGGAGTTTCAGGTGGAGTTCTACCGCCGTCTGGATGCAGAGTTTGACAAGCGCCCGTGGTTTGTGGGAGAATTTGTCTGGAACTTTGCAGACTACGACACCGTGCAGGGCCCCATGCGGGTGGACGGCAACAAAAAGGGTCTGTTCACCCGGGACCGCCGCCCCAAGCTGGGTATGCACTTTCTGCGCCAGCGGTGGGCAGAGATACCTACGTTTGGATTTAAGGAGTAATCATGATGAAAACCTACCAGAACCACGCTATGACCGACGCCGAGGCACGGCAGGCACTGGCCGATGCCTGCAAACAGGTGGAGACCAATCTGCCCCTGTACACCTACCAGTGCCAGAACCATTCCAGCGTGAACAATATCTACCCCGGCTGTGCCAATAACCAGTGGACCTGCGGCTTCTGGCCCGGTGAGATCTGGCTGGCCTACGAAGCCACCGGGGACGAAAAATTCAAGACCGCCGCCCTCATTCAAGTGGACAGCTTTGCGGACCGCATTGCCCGCAAGGTGGAAGTGGACCACCACGATATGGGCTTTTTGTACAGCCCCACCTGCGTGGCAGCGTGGAAGCTGGTGGGCAGCGAAAAGGGCAAAAACGCCGCCATTGCCGCCGCCGACCAGCTGCTGACCCGCTACCAGCCCAGCGGCCGCTTCTTGCAGGCATGGGGCACCATGGACGACCCCGACAACTACCGCTATATCATTGACTGTATGCTCAACGTGCCGCTGCTGTACTGGGCGGCGCAGGTGACCGGCAGCGACCACTACCGCGAGATCGCCGCTGCCCACACCGCCACCACGCTGGCGAACTCCTTCCGGCCGGACGGCAGCACCTACCACACCTTCTTTATGAACCCGGACGGCACCCCCAAGGGCGGCCGCACCTGTCAGGGCTATAAGGACGACAGCTTCTGGGCACGGGGACAGGCGTGGGGCGTGTACGGCAGCGCCATTGGCTACACCTACACCCACGATGAAAAGTTCCTCGAGGTGTTCCGCAAAGCGCTGGCGTTCTACCTTTCCCGCCTGCCGGAGGATCTGATCCCCTGCTGGGATATGCTCTTTGCCCCGGAAAGCGGCGAACCCCGGGATTCCTCCTCTGCGGCCATCGTGGCCTGCGGCCTGCTGGAAGCAGCCAAGTATGTGGACGAAACAGAAGCTGCCCAGTGGCGCACGCTGGCGCGGCAGATGCTGGCCAGCCTTGCCACAAACTATGCAGTAAAGCCCGGCACCCTCGGCTCCGGCCAGCTGCTGCACGGCACTTACAGCAAAAAGAGCCCCTACAACACCTGCACCCCGGAGGGCGTGGATGAATGCACGAGCTGGGGCGATTATTTCTACATGGAGGCGCTGACCCGCCTGACCAAAGACTGGGAGATGTATTGGTGATGAACTTGCAGACCAAAGCGGATTTTACCGCACTGATGCACAAATTTCTCGACCCGCTCAAGCCTTATTATTCCGCAGGCTGTGCCCGGCTGCATCTGGGCGAGACGGGCGTGACCTACAACCAAAATGCCATTGAGCTGGAAGCCTTCAGCCGCCCGCTGTGGGCGCTGGTGCCCTTCTGGGTAGGTGGCGGCTCTGAGCCGGAATTTGAAAAAATCTACCGCAAGGGTCTTGCCGCCGGCACCGACCCGGAAAACCCCGAATACTGGGGCACCACCGGGGAGTACGACCAGTGCTATGTGGAGATGGCGGCTATTGCCTGCGGCATCCTCACCGCACCGGAAAAGCTGTGGACCCCGCTTTCTGACACCGAAAAACAGAACCTTGCCGCATGGCTGGGGCAGATCAACGCCCACACCATCCCGGACTGCAACTGGCAGTTTTTCCGCATCCTTGTAAACCTTGCCCTGAAAAGCGTGGGGATGCCTTACAGCCCGGAACTGCTGGAGGATGGCCTTTGCAAAATTGACAGCTATTACAGCGGCGACGGCTGGTCCACCGATGGCGCCTCGGTGCAGAAGGATTACTACATCCCGTGGGCCATCCAGTATTACGGACTGCTGTACTCTAAATTTGCCGCCGACACCGACCCCCGGCGTGCTGCACTCTACCGCCAGCGCGCCCAGCTGTTCGCGCAGCAGTTCGTCTATTGGTTCGATGCCAACGGCGCAGCCCTGCCCTTTGGCCGCAGCCTGACCTACCGCTTTGCCCAGAACAGCTTCTGGGCGGCCTGCATTTGGGCAGGGCTGGAACCGCTGCCCCTGCCGGTGATGAAAGGGCTCATCGTCCGCAACTTCAACTGGTGGCTGGGGCAGAAAATGTTCGACCGGGATGGCATCCTGACCATCGGCTACTGCTACCCGCAGATGTACATGGCCGAGCGGTACAACGCCCCCGGCAGCCCCTACTGGGGCATGAAGAGCTTTTTGTTGCTTGCTCTGCCGGATGACCACCCCTTCTGGTCTGCCGAAGCCGCGCCCATGCCCGCATTGGAGCGGCTCAAGCCCATGCCCTACGCCAATATGCTGGTGCAGCGCCGGGCGGGGCGGGTAACGGCCTATGCCGCCGGTGTCAACGAGGGGCACGGCCACGGACAGTTCCCGGAAAAGTACGCAAAATTTGCCTACGATACCCGCTTTGGCTTCTGCGCCTCCCGCAGCCGGGAGGTGCTCAATCAGGCCGCGCCGGACAGTATGCTGGCCTTTGTCATGGACGATAACGTGTTTGTGCGCAAGGTGAGCAAAACGTGGAAAATTGAAGCCGGGGCTGTGACCGCGCAGTGGTCGCCCTTCCCCGGCATTGAGGTCACCACCACCATCACCCCCACTGCCACCGGCCACCGCCGCCATCACGAGATTGACAGCAGTTTCGACTGCGAAGCCTACGACTGCGGTTTTGCCGTGCCCAATTTTGCACCGGGCTATGCCGAAAGTGTGGAAAATGATACCGCCGAAGCCCATTGCGACACTCTGCGCTGCACCGTGCGCGGCAGGGGAGAGGCAGTGGTCATCGGCTGCGACCCCAACACCAGCCTGTACTTCACCAACGTCCATCTGCCCGCTGTGAAGTACCACATCCCCAAGGGGCACACAGAACTGGACACCGAGGTCTTTGACGAAGCGGACTGATGCCGCTTCTTTCCAGAAAAACAGTCGTTTTGTGCGGCTGTTTTTCTTATATTCTGTGCTATAATGAGAGCAGAAAATGCTGCGAGGTGACATTTATGCCTTTAAATAATCCTATCACATCGGCACTTCTGGCCGACCCGGAAATTTTCCAGCAGAACCGTCTGCCCTTCCATGCCCACTTTGCCGACCAGACAAGCCCGGAAATGCCCCTGACCGTCAGCTTGGACGGCGAGTGGAACTTTCGCTATGCGGAAAACCTGACCGCACCCTTTACGGACTGGGATACCCTGACTGTGCCCGGCTTTATCCAGATGCAGAGCCTGCAAAAGCCCGGCCAGCCCTACGGCACGCCCCATTACGTCAACACCCAGTACCCGTGGGACGGCCACGAAAAGCTGCGCCCCGGCGAAATTCCGCAGGATTATAACCCCATCGGGGAGTATCAGCGTAGTTTCACCCTGCCGGAAAGCTGGGCAAGCTGCTACCTGCGCCTGAACGGTGCCGACAGTGCCGCCGCCGTCTGGTGCAACGGCGTTTACATCGGCTACACCGAGGATACCTTCACTCCCGCTGAATTTGACATGACCGCCGCCGTCCACCCCGGCGAAAATACCCTGACGGTACAGGTGTACCGTTTCTCCTCCGGCAGCTGGCTGGAAGATCAGGATTTCTGGCGCATGAGCGGCTTATTCCGCTCCGTGGAGCTGTTCACAAAGCCGGAAATTCACCTCGAGGATGTCTTTGTGAAGCAGGATTTTGCCCCGGACTTTTCCAGTGCCACTGTCACCTTTGATTGCAAGGTCAGCGGCGCGGGCACCATCTCGGTGGTGTTTGATGGCGAGGAGCAGTCTGCTGAGGTGGGCGAACCTGCCGAATACGACAGCGGTGTGGTGTTCGGCAAGGGCGAGGCCGACCCGGACGTGGAAGAGGACGTGCAGGATGTCTCCTTCACCTTTACGGTGGAGCATCCCACCCTGTGGAGCGCCGAGCAGCCGAACCTGTACGAAGCAGAAATTGCCCTGCTGAACGAGGGTGCTCTCGTGGAGCGCACCGGATTGAAAGTCGGCTTGCGTAAGTTTGAGCTGAAAGAACGCCAGATGCTTTTGAACGGCAAGCGTATCGTGTTCAAGGGTGTCAACCGCCACGAGTGGAGCTGCCGCACCGGCCGCACCGTCAGCCGGGAAGAGATGCTGTGGGATGTAAAGAACCTGAAGGCCCACAACGTCAACGCCGTGCGCACCAGCCACTACCCCAACGACCCCTATTTCCTGTCCCTCTGCGATGAATACGGCCTGTATGTCATCGGGGAGACCAATCTGGAGACCCACGGCACATGGCAGAAGCTGGGCGCGGACGGCTCGGACGAGTGGACGCTGCCCGGTGCGCGCCCGGAGTGGCGGGAAAATGTGCTTGCCCGCGCCGAAGCCATGCTGGAACGGGACAAAAACCACCCGGCCATCCTCATTTGGTCTTGCGGCAACGAGAGCCACGGCGGCAAGACCCTGTGGGAGATGAGCGAATACTTCCGCCGCACCGACCCCAGCCGCCTTGTGCACTACGAGGGTATTTTCTGGAACCGGGAATACCCCGCCACCTCCGATATGGAAAGCCAGATGTATACCCCGGTGGCAGACATCAAAAAGTTTCTGGCAGAGCACCCGGAAAAGCCCTTTATCATGTGCGAGTACAGCCACGCCATGGGCAACAGCTGCGGCGGCATCACCGACTACACCGAGTATGCCTACGAAGAACCGCTGTATCAGGGCGGGTTCATCTGGGAGTACATGGACCACGGCATCGCGGTCACTGACCCGGACGGCAAGCCCGGCTTTGCCTACGGCGGCGACTTCGGCGACCGCCCCACCGACCGGGAATTCTGCGTGGACGGCCTTGTGCTGCCCGACCGCCGTAACACTCCCAAAATGGACGCAGTCAAGGCGGCCTATGCACCGCTGAAGATCACCCTGACCGACACCGAAGCCGTGATTGAAAACCGGAATCTCTTTACCGACCTGAACGCCTACGACCTTGTGTTTGCGTCCTCGGTCAACGGCAAGCCGGAGCGCCGCGCCGTGCTGCGGGCAGACTGCAAACCGGGTGAACAAGTGCGCATTCCGTTCCCGTTTGCTCTGCCGGAGACAGGGCTTGCCTGCATGACCGTTACCGCCATCCAGCGGGCTGCGCTGCCCGGCATCCCGGCGGGCTATGAAGCCGCTTTTGGGCAGGTATGGCACAACCATACCGCCGCCCGGCTGACCCTGCCCGCCCCACAGCTGGTGGAGATGGACTGCAACATCGGCGTGAAGGGCAAGGGCTTCGAGTACATCTTTGGCCGCGGCAAGGGCCTTGTGTCCATCCGCTATAACGGCGTGCAGCTGCTGGATGATACCGTGCGTCCCAACTTCTGGCGTGCGCCCACCAACAACGACGAGGGCTGTGCAGAGCCGTTTACATTTGCCTTCTGGAAAACCGCCGGTCTCTACGCCCGCTGCGATAACCTGACCGCTGAAACAAAGGGCGATTTCGTCATCGCCCGCGCAAACTACACCCTGCCAGATGGGCAGACGCTGCCCATTGATTTTGCCATTGACGGCGCAGGCCGCTGTGATATCACCATGACATGGCAGGGCACGCGCACTGAGCTGCCGGAGTTCGGTCTGCTCTTCCCGCTGCGTCGGGAGCTGACGGAAGTCTCCTATCTGGGTCTTGGCCCCCGGGAGACCACCGCCGACCGCACCGCAGGCGGCAAAATGGGCGCTTGGAGCTACAATGTCCGGCAGGACTTTGCCCAGAACACCCCGGTCTACCCGCAGGAGTGCGGCAGCCGCACCGGCGTGTACAGCGCAGCGGTCACCGGCAGCGGATTGAACATAGGCATCGGCTTTGCAGGGGACAGCATGACCTTCTCGGCACTGCCCTATACGCCCCACGAGCTGGAAAATGCCCGGCATCTCTATGAGCTGCCCCGGGATGACAATAAGATGGTCGTCCGGTGTGCTTTGTTCCAGCGCGGTGTTGGCGGCGATAATAGCTGGGGCGCAAAGCCCCATGCAGACGCCTGCTTTGCGGTGGAGAAGGGAACCTCGTTCCGTTTTACGATTCAAAAGTAAAAATTTACTTGGCTAAAGTGGTGGGGGATCATCGTGATACCCACCACTTTGGTCTTATTGCGAAACCGTAACAAGACAAAAATCAGCGCAATATTCAAATAGTATATTTGCGATATGCAATCCAACGTTGTAGCTGCTACATTAAAAAGTTGAATTGCGGTATCCATGTTGTAGCGGCAGGAAAGCAGTTTCATCATAGTAGTGTCCTCCTGGACCTGGACTTGATTTTGGTGTGCGGCCACGCAAATCAATGCTGCCAAGTCGGTGGAGATAAAACGGCAAGGCCGCCTGCTGCCGCCAAGAAGAAAAAGGCTGTAATTCTATAAAAAGGACGGAAATCAGAGGAACCTATCAGGATTCTGTGCTCTGGTGGTCGATATCAAGAGACAAGCCGCCAACTTCACCGTGGATCGCCTTTATGTGGTAAGCGACATATTCGCGCGGATTGACACCGTAATTCTTTTTGAAGGAGCGGTAAAAGGCGTTATAATCAGAAAAACCGCATTTGGCCGGGATGGAAGAGATCGGTTCTTTTTTCATCAGCAGTCGTTTGGCTTCCAGCAGCCGCTGCTGGATGACATACTGGTAAAAGCTGATCTGCATATTCTGCTTGAACATGTGGGAAAAATTGTATTTATCAATGAAAAGCGCCTTTGCCACCGTGTCCAGTGAAAGATCGCCGCTGAGGTTCAGATCGATATAATGCAGGGCGTTGCTCAGGACGCTTGGTTTCTGCGCCTTGGCAAAAACGTGCTCTCGATTATACAAGGAGCGGTTGATGCCGATCAGGATGCGGAGAATGTCGGCCATGCCCTCACTGTGGTAACACAGGCTTTCCTCCCGGTAAGCGTGGGTCAGGGCTTCAAACTGCCCGAACCGGGCGCGGGAACTGTCCACGCTATCCCGAATCAAAAATGTTTTTGCATGACCCGGACGGAGAAAGTAATCGATGTCCGGGTCGATCTTTTTCATGGTATCAAAAGCCGGAGGGCTGAGCCACAACACATACCGCTCATAGGGGATCTCAAAGTCCCGGAAGATGGGATGGTGCATAATGGCAGGTGGGATGATTAGCAGGTCTCCCGGTTTGAGCCGGAACATTTTGTCGTGGACAACATAATCCGCATTTCCGCTGACAAAGAGAAAAATTTCATAGAACTCATGGTAATGAGAAGCGACCGGAGGATAGCTGGCATCCTTGTAATGGTCGATCTCAAAATCCGGCTCGGCCATGTAATGTTTATCGGTTTTGACGACTTTCACAGAAAAATACCTCCAGTCAAAAAATTCTTTTGGGCTAGTTCATCATAACACGATGTACCAATATATGCAATGTTTTAACCAATAAATGCCAACAATTTTGCAGAAAAGGCTGGATTATACCAAGAAATGCAAGGTTTTTGCCAAAAAAGGCCTGTACATTACAACGCGTTTGCGCTATTTTTGTTGACAGAAAGCCTGTTGCACAAGGCAGAACAGAAATGGTAGGGAATGCGCAGCCCGAAGCCCTTTGCGGAAGGGATAAATTTCACTCTGACCGACAGGAGATCAAAACCGGTTTTGTACGCAGTCAATCAAACAAAGAAAACTGGAGATGTCAATCATGATAGGAACAAGACGTATTACTCGCCGCAGCTTTCTGGCTGCTGCAGGTCTTGCTGCCGTAGGCGCAAGCCTGTCGCTCACCGGATGCAGCGGCTCGGTTTCAGACGGCCTGAGCTCCAAGCATCTGCTGGTGGCACACAGCCACAGCGAAGCCCACCCGGTCAACGTTGGACTGCAGAAGATGGCGGAAGTTGCTTCTGCTGAATCCGACCTGACCTTCAGCGTTTACCCCAATGGTCAGCTGGGCGACAACGCAGCAATGATCCAGCTGGTCAAGGCTGGTGTTCTGGATATTGCAAAGGTCTCCGCTTCCAGCATGGAGCAGTTCAACAGCGCATACGCCATCTTCTCGATGCCGTATGTGTTTGAGAGCACCGAGCAGTATTTTGCCGTTATGAACCAGAGCGAAGCGGTGCAGGAGATCTTCAAGAGCACCTACGATCAGGGCTTCTTTGCCATCGGCTGGTTCGATTCCGGCTCCCGCAGCATCTACACCACCAAAGACGGCCCCTGTGAAGGCCCCGCAGACCTGAAGGGTCTGAAGATCCGCACCCAGGACAGCCCCACGTCCATTGCCATGATCCGTGCCATGGGCGGCAGTGCAACGCCCATGTCCAGCGGCGAGACCTACACCGGTCTGCAGCAGGGCATTATTGACGGCGCAGAGAACAACGAGACAGTTCTGGTGCAGGACGGCCACGGTGAAGTCTGCAAGAGCTATACCTACACCCAGCACCAGATGGTGCCCGATATCGTGATCATCTCTACCGAGACTTGGGAAAGTCTGGACGAGACCGAGCAGAGTGCCATCGTAAACGGCATGACGCAGGGCAACGAAGCACACGAGGCCGTATGGCAGGATCTGGTGCAGGAGAACATTGACGGTGCCAAGGAGATGGGCGTCCAGTTCTACACTATCGACAAGACGGCCTTTATCGAGGCTACCCAGTCCCTGCGCGACGAGTTCTGTGCCAAGAGCGCCGACAATGCTCGTTATTACGAGGACTTCCTGTCCTATGTACAGGCTTGATGAGGAGGGAAGCATACCATGTTGATCGTTAAATTCCGCGGCCTGATCGATAAGATCATTCAGGTCCTCAGCACCATTATCATGGGTGTCATGGTCATTGCTGTCTGCTGGCAGGTCATCACCCGCTACATCCTGAACAACCCCAGCACCGTGACCGAAGAAGCGCTGCGTTATCTGCTGATCTGGGTGACCATGGTGGGCGGTGCTTACGCATACGGCCGCCGCAAGCATCTGGCAATCACCGCGCTGAGCAAGCGTCTGTCCTTCAAGGGCCAGAAGATCCTGGATATCTTTGTGCAGGCTATGGTCATCCTGTTCTGCGTTGTTGTCATGATCGGCGGCGGCACGCGCCTTGTCAACACCGCTGCGGATTAGCTGAGCGCTGCGCTGCAGCTGCCCATGCCCCTGATCTACGCCAGCGTCCCTGTGGGTGCCATCCTGTTCATCTTCTACGCGCTCATCTTCATCGGTGAGGATCTGCGCGATATGAAGCAGGGCCCCAAGGCAGAGTCTGCCAAAGAAGCATAAAAAAGGAGGACGAACCTAAAATGGGTACTTTTCAAGTCGGTCTGCTCCTGATCGGCACGTTTGCGCTGCTGCTGGCGCTCATGCTGGTGCTGACCGGCTGCGCGGCTAATGCGGCGGAGGAAGAGAAAATTTCGGGCGATACCGCCGGGGCGG
>OKUU01000422.1_pt1 | contig 14903 bp, 8 predicted proteins | sample 1606561 | NCBI WGS metagenome assembly OKUU01 (sample SAMEA3882506, study PRJEB24775) | human gut metagenome | biome: human-associated habitat; feature: intestine environment; material: feces | place: Netherlands | collected 2009/2010
AGGGCAGGGTGGGGCGGTGGAGAAGCCCTGCTTGCATACACGCCAACTGCTCATGCAAAGAACGTGATGCGCTTGTAGGAGCACAGAAAGCAAACTGCAAGAATACATAAAAACACCTGTGAGAATACATAAAACCACCTGCAAGAATACATAAAAACACTTGTGAGAGGACTTAAATGCACTTGCGCAAAAGCTGAAAAACACTTACGGGAGGTAGAAAAATCTATTCGTCCAACAGAAAAGTCTGCCTCCCGTAACAAGAAGAACGCTCTCCCGTAACAGGAAAAACGCTCTCCCGTAACAGACAAATCACTCCCACCGAACCAAAAAGGGCACCTCACGCAACACGTAAGAGCCACACCCAACACCAAAGTGTGCAAGCCGCGACACAGGCATTCGCGGCCAGGGCACAGTCAGGGATATTGCTTACTGCAAGTACTACAAAACGCCGAAATAATTACATTTTGCGAAATATTCGTGCAAAATACTTGCATATTATCTATCAACATACTATCTTTGCTTTCGTTATAAATACAATACAACAATTAAGAACTCCTTACAACTACCAAAATAACACAGCTTATGAGACATCTCTACACAGCTTTCGCAGCAGCCCTTATAGCAAGTTCGGCTGCTACCGCACAAACCGCCACTACGCGCAATGTGCGCCTTACACCTACCAAGCAAGCCATTGCTTTGGCCAAAAAGTCTAACTTCCGTCCGGCCGTCAAGCTGGGCAGCACTGCCGCATCGGGCAAGCACTTCAACATAGCCTCCACTACCGGCACCACTACCACAGCCCCCATCATCGACGCCCAACCCGAAGGCAAGCTCCACGCCAACTTATACTTTTCGGGCGAGAGCTTTGTCGACATGATGGGCTATGAGGCCCAACTACCGTTCGACGGCATTTGGGGCAAAATAGTCGAGGCTCCCGACAACAAGACCATCTACATCAACAACCCCATCGGAGCCTACTATTCTGACGCATGGATTAAGGGCGAACGCACCACTGGCGACACCATCGAGGTAAAACTGCCGCAGCAGTTTGTACACGAGGAGTACGACGGCATGAGCACCGACGCCTGGCTTTACAAACTCGTGCCCGTCAAGGTTGAACAGGACGGCGAAACCTACACCACCTTCAAGCCCGACTCTACGAGCCAAACCGTCAAATACGTGTGGCGCAACGACAGCATCATACTTGTCAACACCACACAGGACAGCAAGCTGCTTGGCATGTGTACCGAGGCGGGCGAATGGTATGGCTATGGCGACTACATACAGCAGTACACTGTGTTCGACCAACAGCCCGTTGCGCCCAAGGACGAGACCAAAGCCACCCAGATGAGCATCACCTACTACGACTCAGGACAGATGTACGGCCGCGTAAAGAAAGCCGTGCGCGAGGGCAACGACATCTACATTGCCGGGCTCAACGAAAACATTCCCTCAGGCTGGGCCAAGGGCACCATCAGTGGCAACAAGGCCACATTCAGCGGCCACCAGTACATGGGCCTCGACTCTGTGACAGCAAGCTACGCATTTTTCGAACCCGTGTCGCACAGCATGGTGTGGGACAGCGAGATTGGGGATTCAATAGAGAACCTCACACTGGCCGATGCCATCACATTTGACTACGATGCCGACAAGGGCACACTCAGCACCGACAGCACCTTTGTGGCCAACCAGGGTTACAAAATGTTCAACCAGGTGTTCACCTACGACGGCGCCACCATTGAGCCATGGACCGAAAAGGCTGCCACACCGCTTGCCGTAGACGCAAGCACCATGTCGTATATGCCCTACAGCGAGGAGTACGGCTACGGTCTGCTGGCCTTCGCACCCAGCGAGTTCGACGCCGACGGCTACATTCTCGATGCCAACAAACTCTACTACAGCATCTACCTCGACGACGACGTTCTGACCATCGACCCCGATGACTATACATTGTTCCCTTACGAAACCACCGAAATACCCTTCACCTACAGCGACATGCTCGACTTTGTCAATTATGCCGGCATGTGGCAGGTTTACACCTTTGTCACGGGCATCGACCGCATCGGTGTACAAATGATTTACAAGGGTGGTGGCGAAGTGCGCAAGTCAGCCATCACCTACATAAGCGCCACCGACGAGGACCCCTCGGCTGTGAGCAATGTGGCTCAAACCGGCAAGGTGGCTGGTGTCACCTACACCGACCTCAGCGGCCGCCGTGTGAGCCGTCCTGGCAAGGGCTTGTTCATTCAGACCACACGCCTGGCCGACGGTACCATCACTACAAGCAAGCGCTTGTTCAAGTAAGCCGCACGCAGGATTTATGACACATACATATTGATAAGTCCGGGAGCCTTATGCCGGCTCCCGGACTTCTTAAATCTCTTAATGAGTGGTGCTGATGTGCTTGATTTCTAAATTCTAAGCATCACACACCGGCCCCACCCTTTAATTCCACCACACACATGAAACTATTACACACCTGTCTTGCCGTTCTGCTCATGGTCCTTTGCACAGGCCCCGTGGCTGTGGCACAAACCACCACCATGGACTACAGCTACTACGACGGCACCACCGACCTGGCACAAACCGGGTCGGGCAAAAAGGAGACCTACGACGTGGCCATACACATCAATCAGCCGGCTCTCACTGGCACCACCATCAAGGGGGTGATTATCAGCATACCACACACCACGGCTGTCAGCAACCTTAAAGTGTGGCTGTCAAAGGAACTCACGCTCCAATCCATCGACGGCAAAAAGCAGAATGTGCCCGACATCTGCACACAACCCGCCGACACCGCATTGGCCTTCAGCAGCACCTACATACCCCTCGACCAACCATACACCATCACCGAGGGGGGCGTATACGTGGGCTACACTTTCACCATCAATGCCGTTGGCACCGACCTGAATGCGGCCAACCCGCTGATTGTGTGCGAAAGCCAGAACGAGGGCGGATTTATGATACACTCTACCAAGAAGTACCTCAAATGGGTTGACCAGTCCAACGTGGCCAATCTTGCCATGACGGTACGCATCGACGGTGTGGCCGCCAACAGCGCTTCTGTCAGCCTGCCCGCCACCATCTACACCATCACGGGGCAAACAGCCACCACCAACGTCACAGTGGCCAACTACGGTGCCAATGGCGTGCAGTCATTCGACATCAACTACACCATCAACGGCACAGCGCTCACCCATCACTACGACCTGCCCGCCGGCCAGCAGTTGCCGGGCGAATTTGGCAAGAGCACCCAAGTGGCTGTCAGCCTGCCCGCCATCGGTGCCGACGGCACTTACCCCGGCACCATCAGCATCAGCAAGGTGAACGGGCAGCCCAACTCAAGCACAGCAGCACCCACCGCCTTCGAGGTGGACGCACGCGCTTTCATACCCACACACCGTCCCGTCATCGAGGAGTTTACAGGCACCTGGTGCGGCAACTGCCCGCGCGGCTACGTTGCCATGAAGGCCATGAAGCGCCTGCACCCCGACCGCTTTGTGGGACTGGCCTACCACTTCAACGACAGCATGATGGTCATGACGCAAGAGCAGTTCCCGCTTTCAGTAACCGGCTACCCCATAGCCTCGATTGAGCGTCACGGCACCACCGACCCCTATTTCGGCTCCGACTCAAAAGGCGCCCACCCATTATACATTGAACGGGAGTGGCTGGCCTATGCCAACCAGTATGTGCCCGTCGACGTGGCTGTCGAAGCCAAACTCTCGGCCGACGGCAAGGAGGTGACTGCCCAAGCCGGCATCACCTCAACACGCGCCATGAGCAATGCGGGTTACAAGGTCGAATTTGTGCTCGTGGGCAACGGTCTGAGCGGCACGGGCAATGGCTGGGTGCAGGAGAACTATTATAACAATGCCACCGCCGACATATTTCCAGAGCCGGAGTTTGCCCCCTTCCTTGGCACTGCCGACAAGGTGGCCGGCCTCGACTACGACGATGTGGTGCTTGCCACTACCCGCACACTCGGCACCGACGTGGCACTGCCCAATGCCCTGGAGGCTTACAAGCCCTGCCAAGCTGCGGCCACATTTGAGCTTGACGCCATTGTGACGCCCGACAAGCTGAACCCCGTCAAGTTTAACAAGACCAAACTCGATGTGGTGGCTCTGCTCATCAATGTGGCCACCAACAAGGTGGTCAATGCCGGCATTGCGGCGGTTGACGCCACAGACTATCGCACGGCTGTGGGCCAGCTTACCACCACTGGTGCCCAACCCAAGCAACCCACCATCTACTACGACCTTAGCGGCCGCCGTGCAGGCGCTGCTGCCAAGGGGGTGCTCATAACCAACACCGGACGCAAAATAGTGCGCTAAATCCTCTGCGCACCACGCCATAGCAAGCGGACTTGCTGCAACACTCTGTACAACGGAGTTTGCGGCAAGTCCGCTCTTATTTTTTGCACAAATTGCTCTAAAATATTTTGTAAGGCGGAGTTAACATTTTACCCCCCCCAAATGTATAAACTTTGCTAATCACGCATAATGATGCATAGTATCTACGCCATTTCGCAACATTTGTTGCATTCATAAAACATGACAGGTTAGTAATTTTGCATTCCTTTTTATAAGTATAACGCGAACGCAGAACAAACGCACGCAGAACACCACCAAAGGATAACACGTATGAACCTCAAACAACGCATATTGCAACGCTTGGGGGCACTGATGCTGGCCAGCATTCTCTGCCTCGACCTCAACGCACAACACGCGGCCGTCAAAACCAATCTGCTGTACGACGCCACTCTCACGCCCAACCTCGGTGTGGAGCTGGGCTTGGGGCGCAAAAGCACCATGCAAGTGCTCTACAGCCTCAACTTGTGGAAACACCCCCTGAACAACGACAAGATGTGGAAACACTGGCAACTGCTCGGCGAGTACCGCTGGTGGCCCTGCTCCAAGTTTAACGGCCACTTTATTGGCGTGCACGCCATGGGCGGCGAGTTCGACATGCAGAAGGTGCGCTTCAAACTGCCCTTTTACAACTGGCCTTCCGACCTGCGCGACAAACGCTACGAGGGGTGGAACGCCGGGGGTGGCTTTACCTACGGCTATCAATGGATATTGGGCCGGCACTGGAACCTCGAGGCATCGCTCGGCGTGGGCTATCAGTACATCAGCTACAAGCGTTACCCTTGCGCCGAATGTGGCACCACCGAGGAGAGCGGCCACAAGCACTACTTCGGGCCCGACAAACTGGCGCTCAGCCTGATGTACGTGTTCTAAACGCTGACGCCACCACGTGCACAGCCACATTTTGGTGTGCAGCCCCGGCACGATGCGCCACGCCTGCCACAACCACCTCAACCCCCTTACTATCAAACAGCAACTTATGTCAATCAAACACATCATAGCCACATCGCTCCTGGCACTCGCACCATTGGCCGCCTGTGCACAAGGCAACAGCATGCACCAGCTTGCAGCACGCCCCATGGCCAAGCCGGCCGGCGAGTCGCTGGTGGTAACCTGGCGCATGACCATGGACAGCATGCGCATACGCTCCAACCAAACGCTGGTGTTCACCCCCGTCATTGAGGACAAGTACGGCCACACACAAACGCTGCGCTCCATCATGGTGAACGGACGCCGCCAGCACTACGTATTTCTGCGCAACGGCAACAAGCATTACCCCGACGCCATTGAGCTGCAGCGCCACAACGGCACCGCCCAATGCTACAACTACCGCGAGGCCATCGACCTCGAGCCGTGGATGAACGACGCCACCCTGCGCATTGCCACCGACACCTGCGGGTGCGGCAATCTGGTGGGCAACAGTGCCGGCACACCCGTCGACATCAATCCGCACTGGGAGCGCAAGTGCGCCCTGGCCAACGTGATGCCCGCCGTCAGTGCCGACGACCCCGTGCTCTCGCTGCAGGGCAAGGCTTACCTCGACTTTCCTGTCAACCGCACCGAACTGCACCCCGACTACCACAACAATGCGGCCGAGCTGCACAAAATAATGAGCACCATCGACACCGTGCGCCACAACCCCAACGTGAGCATCACCTCTATCAGCATTCACGGCTATGCCTCGCCCGAGGGGTCGTGGACCAACAATGCCCGTCTGGCACAGGGACGCGCTGCCACGCTCAAGGAGTATGTGCGCAACCAGTACGACATACCGGCCAAAACGTATCATGTAGACTTCACCCCCGAGGACTGGGCAGGGCTCGACACCTTTATCGTGCGCAGCAACATGGCCGACAAGCAGGCTTTGCTCGGCATTGTGCGTGCCGACATGGACCCCGACGCCAAAGATGCCCAGCTCAAGCAGCGCTACCCCGAGGCTTACAGCATTCTGCTCAACGCCTGCTACCCCTACCTGCGCCACTCCGACTATGAGGTGAAGTACAAAATACGCCCCATGAGCGACCGCGAGGCCGCTGCCCTCATCAGCACAGAGCCAAGGCTGCTCTCGCTCACCAAAATGTACCGCATTGCGGCCCTTTACGAACCGGGCAGCGACCAGTACAACGAGGTGATTGAAACCGCCGCCAACGTTTATCCCGCCGACACCGAAGCCAACCTCAACGCTGCAAGCGTGGCACTGCGCAAGGCCGACATCACACGCGCCGGGAGCTACCTCAAGCGTGCCGGCCAAACGCCTGACGCCATCAATGCCCGCGGCGTGCTGGCCCTGCTTCAAGGCCATTTGGCACAGGCTCAACAACTCTTTGAGCAGGCTGCCGCCAACGGCTCCGACGAGGCCAAGCGCAACTTGGCGCTCATTACGGCCGCCAATTAAGCACTCTATATAAACTTTACATACATAAGACTTATGAAAAAGATTTATTTACCTTTAGCTCTTGCTGCCACCCTTGCATTAGGTGCTTGCAGCAGCGACAATGTAGTAGACAATGGTGGGTCAAACCCCATCGACTTGAGCAAGGGAGGCTTTGTCAAGATGAGCCTCAACCTGCCTACCGACAACAACCGCGGCAGCCGCACCGAACTCGACGATGGTCTGGCCAACGAGTACGGCATCAAGAACGCTTACCTCGTGCTCTTTGAGGGGGAGAACAAGAAAAGTGAAAATGAAGCCACGTTCAGAGGTGCCTACGAACTCAGCAACAGCGATTTTGAGATGGTGGGCAACAACCACGTAACGCTCACAAAGCGTATTGCCTTTGCCAACGACACGAAGCCCGCAGAAGGCAATAAGCTCTATGCCCTGGTGGTGCTCAACAACAATGGCTTGTTTACTGTCGATGCCGACACTCACGCACTGACATTTGCCACTACTAATGTGAACGCTACAGATTACGCCTCTCGTGCAAACTTCATCAACTTCTCTAAAGCCATTGCCAGCACAAATACCGACGGTGAGACGCCCTTTGCCTCTGACGTAGCCAACAACGGCATATTCATGACCAATGCCCCGCTCTGCACCCAACCTGGCGGCGCCACCGACCCAGGCGCCATCAAGACATTGGCCGACGTGACCAGCAACATCTACACTACCGAGGCCGAGGCCAAGTCGAAGCCCGCTGCAGAGATTTATGTAGAGCGTGCCGTAGCCAAGGTGACTGTACAGAGCGAGAGCAAGACCAACGCACTCGAGGTTAACAAGAATATAAGCTACAAGCTGTACAACTGGGCGGTGGACAACACCAACAAGAAGAGCTACATCGTGCGCCAGTATGACAATAATTGGAACAAGCTCTATTCCGACAAGGCTGCAGACGCCAACAAGTACCGCTTTGTATGGGGTTCAGAAGTGAACCCCAACGCTACTGAAGGCAACAAGCTTTACCGCACGTCATTTGCCCAAGACCCCGAATACGACACCCCTGCTGCAAATGCTGCCAACTACAACCAAATGGCCAGCAACGCCAAAATGACGCTGAGCACAAAGTTTGGCAACGACCACCCGCAGTATTGCAACGAAAACACCTTCCAGGTAACGGCTCAAAATCAAGACCAAACTACCCGCGTGGTACTTGGTGTTAAAATGTCTGTACCTGACATACCCACTCCTGGCAAAGAACCCACCTATGATAAAGACCTCTACACCGTCAACGGCAACAAGGAGGTTGTTTACACCGAAGCCTCTCTGGCCGAACGACTCAAAAACATTATTCTGCATAATGACCCAGCTGTGAAGACTTGGGCTGAGAACCACAAAACAGGTGTTTCACTCGACATCACCTTCGGCAACGATATAGCTGGTGCAACTACTATCACAAATGCCACCTTAAAGGGCAAGACCGCAGCCGGTGCTGCCGATGATACATTTACTGGAACTTTCACAATCGACTTCAATAATGCTCTGCCCAACATCGTTCGCTACAAAGGCGGCGTGGCATACTATGCCGTGCGCATCAAGCACTTTGGCGACACCGACACACCTTGGAATGTAGAAGGACAGGGCGTAACAGCCGGCGGCAACAGTAATATCTATAACACTAGTAGCACTGGTAGCGAAAACTGGTTCCTTGGCCGCTACGGCGTAGTGCGCAACAACTGGTACGACATCAGCGTGAACAGTATTCAGACACTTGGCGATGCCACCATACCCGCATTCACTAACGACCCCGACGATGTGCTTGAGAACTATATCTCTGTAAGCATCAACGTACTCTCATGGAGCAAGCACTCTCAAAGTGCTGACCTCTAATTTATAACCTTACCATTGGGGGCTCACCATACAAACACAGCCCACGGCTCATTGCGAGCCCCCAATGCTTTTCTATTCTCACACACCACGCCCTGCCGCTGGGCGCATTGCAAAATACAGCGGGATATTGCCTCTGCAGCCACACCATTACACAATGCGCTGCCACCAATACCGACACTACACGCCGCCAACCGTGCGGCCACAGCATACATACCATACACACCCCACACCAAATTGAGATGACACATCTACTCAGCAAAGCCCTCATCGTGCTGGCCACCGCTGCTGGTCTGGCCTCATGTGCCGACATGAAGGAAGACCTGCCACCCTGTCCGCAAGGGCTTGACATACACTTCAAATACAACTACAACCTGCAGCGCGCCGACATGTTTACCGACCACGTGGGGGCCGTGAGCGTTTATCTGTTCGATGCCAACGGCCACTATCTCGAACAGCGCACCGTGCAGAACACCGCTGCTGCACAGCCGCTCAAGAGCAAGGACTTCTGCGTACACTTCGACATAGCTCCCGGCACTTACCAATATCAGGCTGTAGCCTTTCAGCGGCCCTATGCCGAATGCCAGGCCACAGCGGGCGCACGCTTCAAGGTGTCGGCACCACAGTCGGCCAGCGACAATCTGCAAACATTGCGCATTGCCCTGCCCGCCAAGCCTATAAGCGGGGTGGCCGACACCATGATGGTTGACAACGCTACCCTGCCACTCGACACGCTGTGGGTGGGACAGTCGGCTCGCCCCGTCACGGTGCGCTACAACGACAAGCTTGCCACACAGGCCGACACCTGTTCATTGGTGCGCGACACAAAGCAGATTAACATCACGCTGCGCGACCTTGACAATCCGGCCGCCCTCGATGTGAACGACTTTACGTTTACCATCACCGACCGCAACGCCGCGGTGGACGGCTACAACACAGTGGACGAGCGTACCACGCTCCGCTACACGCCATACGCCACGTGGAACACCACCGACCCCATCAACACTGCCTCCGTCACTACCTACCCGAACACTAACAACACGCAGGCTCCCGGCCGCATGGCACACGCCGATTTCATGACCTCGCGCATCATTTACCACAGCGGTGCCAACGCCACACACAACGCGCAGCTTGTCATTTACAACAAAAGGACGCAGCAAAACGTGGTGCGCATCGACCTGGCCGACTTTCTGCAACGCCTGCGCTCGTCGGCCGAACGTAACTACACGGCACAGGAGTTCCTCGACCGCGGCTACGACTACCGTCTGTCGTTCTACCTCAAGGGCGGCAGCTGGAGCTATGCAAGCATCGAAATTGGCGTCCTCTCATGGGCTGTGCGCATTCAGAACGAGGACATTTAGCCCCCACTTACCCTCTTTATTTTACCTGACAAATGAAACTGCGATTACTGACATATCACCTTACATTGCTCTGCACCGCCTGGCTGCTCCTGTCGGCCTGCCACAACGACACTGCCGAGCCCGCCACCCCGGTGGTGGGGCCCAACACCTATGTGCGTATGCAAGTGCAAGTGGCGTCAGGACGCAAGCAGCGCGCCACTGCTGACGAAGAGGGGTTGCCACGCGAAAACAGCATCAGCCAAATCACCATCATACTCTTCAAGGGGGCTGAGGGCGGCATCAATGCGGCCAATGCCGACAAGGTGACCGTGCGCGCCTTTTGCTGGGACGTGCAGCCGCTCGGTGCCACGGCCGGCGGCGCCATCACCACCTACACCACCGGCAGCCGGCTGTTGCCTGCCAACATGGAGTATGGCACCTACAACGTACTGGTGGTGGCCAATGCCAACTATGCCGCGCTCGATGGCCACACTCTGGCCGAGGTACGCACACAAATATATAACGGCACACCCTGGGCCAACAACATCTATGCCGACCAAAGCACCGCCTGGCCCGAACGCCAATCGGACTTTGTCATGACATCGGCCGCCAACGCGCAAATAATAGTGGGCACGGGCAGCACCCATACGGGCACGGCCAACGACGCCTTTACCACCACCAGCGGCCAACCCATCGACCTCGATCGTCTGGCCGCCCGCATTGATTTTGTGCCCGATGCGGCCTATCTTAAGACGGCGGCCGACGGCACCATCTACTACGAATATCCCGTTACCGATGCCGACGGCTCTGCCACCAGCAGCAAGTTCCGCCTCAAGTTTGTAGCGCCCTACAACATCACACAGCAAAGCACCTTGTTCGAGCAGAGCATGGCTGCCGACGCCACCACACAAGCGCCCACGGGCGGTGTCATCTACCTTGGCGGCGAGAGCACCGAAAACGGCACACCATGCTATGTGGCCGACCCGCTCACACTGCACAAGGGCAACCCTGCCACCACGGCCGACGCCTACAACGCTTTCTACGTGGCGCTGAACCGCTACAACGCCTTGCCGCAGAACGGCGTCCAGCTGCGCACCATATACCCAGTGCGGCAGGGCAACCACGCCAACCCTGACGATCCTGCCAACCCCTACTACATAGTGGCCTATACCGCCGAGAACACGCTCAGCGTGGCCTTGCAGCAAAGCAACGATGTCAGGACCTACGCCACGGGGCTGCGCTTCTTCGGCACCTACTTGCCTAACGGCGAGGAGAGCAAGGCTTACGACCGTGCCTACGACTTTGACATTCGCCACCGTTCTTCAGACACGCCGACCAACCCCAACCTGGCCCTGCCCCTGGCCTACGGCATTGTGCGCAACAACATCTACCGCGTGCGCATCACGAGCATTAGACGCACCCCCGACAACTTCAACATCACGCTGCAAATACGTGTGGTGCCATGGCAACGCTACGAACACGGCGATGTTATTATGTAAAGCCAAGACTAACTTACCTGTTAACTCGTCAACCCGTCAACCAACTCATAAGTAAAGCCCAATGAAACACCTGCTCAGCATACTATTATTGTCAATCATACTGGCGGCCTGCAGCAGCGACCCCATAGCGCCCCCTGCTACCGACGGCACACCCATCAAGCTGTCTCTGCGCATTGCCACACAAAGCAAAGACACACAAAGCAAAGACGCCCAAAGCAAGGCCAGTGCCTCACCCACATTAGGCTGGAACTACGAGCAGGGCGACGAACTCATCGAGGATTGGGTGGTCATCATGGTCAACGACGCCGACCACACCATCGAACAGGTGTTCACACCCGCCACCAGCCCCAATAACGTTGAGACCGACAATGTGGCCACCAATCTGCAAACCAACGCCTCAAACAAGACATTCTACTCCTTTGCCAACATCTCCCTTGCGCAACTTGAGCAGGCCACCGGGCACACATTTGCCAAGGGCGGCACCATGCCCGACATAGCCTCGGCCACCTGGCACATCAACGGCAACGGCTTCGACCCCAAGGCCAAAGATGCCACCACGGGACGCGCACAAGGCATACCCATGACAGGCATTTGCCACATGAGCCTTACCAACAAGGATAACGAAACAACCAAGACGCTCTACGTGGTGCGCATGCTGGCCAAACTGCAGTTCAACATTACCAACAGCACCGACGCCGACATCACCCTCAACACCATCAGCATCGACCGCCTCAGCGCCAATCCGGCCACCAGCAGCGTACAAAACGTCATGCTGTTCCCCTCTGCCACACCCACCGATGCCAACACGCAAGTGGTGCAACAGCCGCGCCTCAACGGCACACAACAACAGCAGGTATACAATCTGGCGCTGAACAAGGCCGTGGCCAATGGCGCAAGCATCACGCACACACTTTACGTAAACGAGTGCACCACCCCCGCCAACACCTTTGGCCAATTCATGCTCACCGTGAGGCTCACCATGGCCGACGGCGCCACCACACAGCAACGTTACAGCGTGGTGAGCAACGACAATGGCAACTGGCACTTCATTGCCCGCAACGACTGGCGCATCATACCCATCACCCTGCAAAACATCAAGCTCGACCTCATACCGCTCGACTTTCCCGCCATTGGCGTGCTGCCCTGCTCGGTCAAGGAGGCCGACGGCACATTCACCTGCACCTTCAACGCCGGCGGCGAGTTCCGCCTCACCCCCAAGGTCACACGTTTTGACAATGGTGCGGCCGTGGCCGATGCCGACTGGACATTCAGCCGTTTCAGCACCGACACCTATCCTGCCGCACCACCAACCGGCTTCTATGCCACAGCCCCCGCATGGTTCGCCCGTGGTGGCTACATCACCGGCACCTTTGGCACCGCCACCGGCCAGGCCTACCACACACTTTACCTCACCCACAACGCCACGGGGCGCACCCTTGTGTGCCGTGTGCGCATCGTGCGTCCATAATAATATCATTAACTATTATGACAAAGCATCTCACCATACGTCTGTCATTACTATTGTTGCTGTTATTCCACACCGCCACAACCCGCGCCTTGAGCGTGACGGCTGTGGCCGATGCCGACGTGGCGCATGCCTACCTCAACAATGTGGCGTCTGGCTCTATAGCCGAAACCAAGACTGACGTGACGGCCATCAAACTCAGCAAATACTATACCAAGATACTGGCCGATTTAGGACTGAAAGAGAACGCCTCCGGCCAGTCGCTCTACATACGTTGGTACATCGAAAATGCCGACGGCACCTTGGCCAACATCGACGGCAAACTCACCCCGGCCACCACCGGCAAGGGGCACATAACCGACACGCAGTGCCTTTATTGGTGCAACACGCTCACCACCACGCCTTTTAACTCGGCCAACAAAGCCGCCATTCTCGACCTCAACTACAAGAATGCCGGCACTGTGGGCCAAAAGGTGGTGGCGCTCATTGCCAAAATTGACAACACCAACCCCCTCACCACTGCCAACGGTGCCGTAACGGCCGAACCCGCAAAGTTCCAACTCAAATACAGTTTCCGACTGGTGGACCAGACGAATGCCCGAGCCTGCTATATCACAACCGACGCCTCGCACTTAACGGCGGACCAAGCCTATTTCACTTGCAGTAAGAATGCCACGTACTTTGATATAACAGCCGATTGCGAGCGTTATAAAAATAATTTCTCACGCTTGTATCTGGTTGACCGCGCCACAGGGCAGATGATTGAAAACAGCCAAGACTACATAACACCTATCAAGACCGATTGGCCTATTTTAGGGGCATTTTACAAAACGCCACAAGGCCAAACATTCTACTCACGCACTACAGCTACTACTAACCCACAAAGTTTGCGCATCACCCTGCCAGCAGGCAAAACGCCCAGCGACATCAAAGTGGTGCGTCTCTATAGCGATAATAACACTGGCCTGGTAGCTGGTAATCTTGTCAATGTCAACACCAAATACCCCGACTACTTTGTGGCACAAGACCCCGTGGCATGGACGTCGGTGACAGAATATACTTACAAGCCTTACACTTTCCAACACTCCTCGGGCTATGCCTACAACTATGCCCCCGAAGGACTGAAAGACGGCCGCCAACAAGTGGCGCAATGGACCTACCAATACTACGTAAAGCCCGGCGAGAAACGCAAACTTATCGTACCCATAGCCAGCCATGATGGCAGCGATAAGACTACCAGCTCCATCGAACCGACTGGATATTGGAGGTGGTACGACAATGCCACCGACCGCGCCTGCACCTACATCAGCACCACCAACAACACGGGCTACAAGCTTGAGGAGCCATGCTATGACGACCACGACCAGTCATACGGCCTGTTCAAATATCAACTTGGCTATAATGAGTGGGCCACGGTTGAGAATGTGGCTTCTGTAATGTTCAACACCCCTACAAGCGGTTGGACCGGCACCGACGTGGCTTGCGATGTGAGCCGCTATAAGGACTACCCCGGCACAGCCCCTGACGTTAAATACGAGCCCACGCTCTCGTTGCGCTATCTGTTCAAGGTGCGCCCAGCCACCGATATTGCCGACAACATCAAAAAAGCCCTCATGTCTGGCACTGCCTACGAGGACAACGGCCACATAACGCTCGGCATGTACAATGGCTACAAGGGCAACATCACCCTGCGCATGGCCATCAGCGACTTGAGCATGTACTACTTCTACCCCTACACCAACACCGACTTTGCTGCCCCGTCACAGGAGAGCCACTTCGGCACCACGCTATGCCAGGGCAAAACGGTAACATGGACGGCCATCACACGTATCGGCACTAAATACTACTACCACATACTGAAAGATGCCGAAGGAACCGAGGCCATGCTCCAAGGCCGATATGACATCAATATCAACATAGAATCGTTCAAAGGCGAATACAGGCCCGTGAGCGACGGTCTTG
>OKUU01000428.1_pt1 | contig 14701 bp, 16 predicted proteins | sample 1606561 | NCBI WGS metagenome assembly OKUU01 (sample SAMEA3882506, study PRJEB24775) | human gut metagenome | biome: human-associated habitat; feature: intestine environment; material: feces | place: Netherlands | collected 2009/2010
CGAGGTTTCCCACAGTCTGAACTATCAAAAGCTCGGCAAGGAGCTGATGAGTCAGGATGAGCTTGCCGTTCTTAATGGCGGCAAGTGTATCTTGCAGCTGCGCGGCGTCAGGCCGTTTCTATCCGACAAATACGACATCACAAAACACCCCAACTACAAGTATCTTTCGGACGCGAATCCCAAGAACGCCTTTGACATTGAAAAATTCCTCTCCACAAAGCTCAAGCTGAAGCCGGAGGAGGAATTTGAGGTCTTTGACACGGGCGCGGCCGCAGGTTCAGAATCCGCCTGAATGGGCGGATTTTTATATATACATCAGACACCCATTCCGTAAAGGAGGACGCCGACAATGCAGCAGACACACGCGAAACGCAAAGTCGGAGGAAAGCACAACCGAAAATTTGAAAGGAGAAGCCGGAATCGACAGCCGCACACAGCGGCCAGCTCATTCCGGCTTTGCGGTTTCCATCGTAAAAACCATAAAGAAACGATTCCGGCACATAAAATATGGATTTCTTCAATAGCGCAGTCGATGTTTTGCAGACCCTCGTCATTGCCCTCGGAGCTGGTCTTGGCATTTGGGGCGTGATCAACCTGCTGGAGGGCTACGGAAATGATAATCCGGGCGCAAATGCTCATGTACGGTAGAGAAGCACAAAGCAAAACAAGGATAGCCAGCCCTGCCACTATTCCGAAGTCAGGGGAACGCAATAGAAAAATTCATAGCTGTATGCTATACTTAATTAGCATTTGAACATATCAAGCTGACACAGCAATCTCTTTACTTGCCGTTAATGCGCGTCTACCAATAGTCCGCACAAAGCAAGAGTAGCGTAAAGGTATAAAAATTTCAAACTTCTTTGTAACGAAATTCCGATTTCTCCGTCTAACCTATGAAGCTGAAGGAGGTGATGACAAGTATGGACTATGAAAAGCTCTATAAAGCCTACTATTTACAGGTATACTCGTATACTATTTCTCTTGCCAAAAATCGTGAGATAGCAGAGGAAATCACGCAGAACACATTCTATAAGGCTGTTTCTACAACATCACAATTCAAAGGTAAGTCAGATGAATTGACATGGCTCTGCTCCATAGCAAAAAATCTTTACCATGATGAAATGCGAAGCCGTCAGCGAGTAGCTGATGTGAGTGAAATCAATGACTTGCCATCAAATGAAAATGTTGAGAACTCAGTTGCAGATTCTGACATGGCGTTCCGCATACACCTCGTTCTTCACCGTTTGGAAGAACCATACAAAGAAGTCTTTCAGCTTCGCGTATTCGGGGAACTATCTTTTTCACAAATCGCTGCAATTTTTGGAAAAACAGAATCATGGGCGAGAGTTACTTATCATCGTGCAAAGCTAAAAATTCAAGAAAGGATGGATGAAAAGCATGAGTAAACAATGCGATATTGTTCGAGATATTCTTCCGCTGTATGTTGACGGTGCTTGCAGCGAAGCAAGCGCAGAGATGGTAAAAGAGCATTTGAACGCCTGTGCTGACTGTAACGCAATTTATCAGAAATTGCTTTCTCACACGAGCGAAGATGTTCTTCACGAAGAAAGCGAAAGCGTTATTATGCGCCATGAGGCAAAAGAAAAGCAGAGAGGCAGAAAAAAGATAACGATTGCTGTTCTCGTTTCCATCGCTCTTTGTATCATTGCAATTTTTACAGCTCTCTTTCTGTTACCTATAAACATTGCTTATGAGCCTGTCAAAATCGACTTCCCATTTGAGGTTGAAGATGTCGAAAACGTTGAAATGTACCACTATGACGGAGTGCCTGCATCAGCAGAAAAGAAAGTAGTTGTTGCTGAAAATGATATAAAGACCCTGTATGATAAGTTCAAGGGCTTATCCCTAAAAGACAAAACGACTGAGGAAACTGCCGGAGCAGATGTGACCAGCTTTAGATTTAACCTCTCAGATGGAACAAGCTACGATTTGATTTACGCCTGCTATGGGGTTAAAAACGGCGAATTGAAGTCAGCAGCAGGCGGTTTTAAGTATTTCACAAGTGCGGATATCGGCTCTTATTGGAACAATTTGAATACGGAACTTGAGGCAATTCCTATCAATGAGAGTGAATTGCCGTGAGCAGATAGCAAACCCAGCCGAGCCTGTCAACGGTCAAGATGAACGGCGCAAATGCGCCGCCGTTGACAGCCCCGCCCGTCTTTGCTGTTCGGTAATCAAGAGGGCGACAGCACAAGATGCTGCCGCCCTCTGCCATTATTCAGAAAGGGGGATTTTCCATGACCGAACACGAAAAGTATCAAGAACATATCCGGCATACACACGATGCCTTTTGCAAGACTGTTATTCGCCACGCTGCCATAGACGCAGCCCGGAGCATACGGAGCCGCCGCAAGCGGGAAATCTCGCTTGAATATCTGATAGAAGAAAAACACTATCCATTCAGTACCACAGATAAATACTTTGCGGAGCAATCCGGCATGACCAGCTATCCGCTTTTCGTCTGTGGTCAGATGGTGCTTTTGGAAAGTCCAGAGCTTGCCGCAGCCCTGTCCGCACTATCACAGATGGAACAGGAAATCATTTTCTTGTACTACTTCCAACGATTGACGCATAGGGAGATTGGACGGAGATATGGACGGGCTGGCAACACAACCGGGCGGCGTATTCAGATGATTTTACGGCGGCTACGGGCAGAGTTGGAGGGTTTGTCCTATGAGCCAGCTACTTCCCTATGAGACAATCGTTAAGGCAAGCGAGGGCGACCCGGAAGCTGTTGCCGCCGTCCTATCCCATTATGCGGGATATGTCCGCTCTTGTGCGAAAATGGACGGACAGATTAACACGGATATGCAGGAGCATATCGTCAGGCAACTGATAGAAAGCCTGTTGAAGTTCCGCTTTGACCGCTAAACAGAAAAGTTGTATAATTAGAGCCTGACAAATTAAACTTCAATGAGGGTAGAGCAAATGGAACAGATTATCAATTATAGAGACATACCCACAGATAAAAGGATTGACATATTAAATGCTCTTGAGCGAATAGGTTTTTTTCCGGCATACGGCGGCGTGAGAACAATGCAGCAAATTATGGAAAAGTCAGTTCCAGGTTCAGGCCCACAATTCTATTTCGTTTTCCGTGAAAATGAGTTGATAGGGTACAATTTTCTCATTGGGGACACTAAGAAATATAAAGCGTTCCCATGGCTTGCTATTAGCAATATGGATGAGCAGAAGTTGACTGTTTGTGAAGAACTGATGAAAATACAAATTGCCTTTTTTGAAGAACTCGGAATGCAAAAGATAGCAGATCATTGCGTTAGGATTATGGAAGATTACAGAAAAGGAATTGGAAAGCGGAAAGAAAGCGATTGCAGATAAATTCCATTTGAAAAACGGCTGACAATTTAATACCGCCGCCCATCACAGCGGCAGATAAGCAGTAAATCTTGAAAAGGTTTACTGCTTTTTTTGCGCCCATTTTCAAAAATCTTTGGCAAACCACACCGCCGGATTGTTGTAGGGAGCAGACAGGGAAAACAAAAAAATTTCCGCTGCGTTTGCCAAAACGCCCCCTTTTCACCGTTGTAGTGGTGAACAGCGGGCAGAACACGCCGCCGCAATCGCTATATTGGTGGAGCAAGCCAGTATATCCGCAAACCAGAGCCGCCGAGGAAAGCGGTAGTTTTTTAGAGCAAGATTCTACCACGGTGCCAAAATCCGCATATCTGCGGTTTTGCCCCTTTGGTAAATCTTGTTGGGGAGTGCCTTCCCCAAACCCTGCTCATGCGCCCTGTCGGGCGAGAAAGGAGGTCAACGCTTGAAGAAAAAATACAACACACCCCACCGCTGCCATGTGGTCAAAACCCGCATGACCGAGGAAGAATACGCCGACTTTACCGAGCGGCTGAAACACTATGACATGAGCCAAGCCGAATTTATCCGGCAAGCCATTACACGGGCGACCATTCGCCCCATCGTTACCGTTTCCCCGGTCAATGATGAACTGTTGTCCGCCGTTGGCAGGCTGACCGCCGAATACGGAAAAATCGGTGGCAACCTCAATCAGATTGCCCGCGCCCTCAACGAGTACGGCACACCATACAACGCCCTGTCCGTTGAAGTCCGCGCCGCCATTTCTGACCTTGCTGCCTTGAAGTTTGAAGTCCTGCGAAAGGTAGGTGACGCTGTTGGCAACATTCAAACATATCAGCTCTAAAAATGCGGATTATGGCGCAGCCGAGCAGTACCTCACCTTTGAACATGACGAGTTTACCATGAAGCCCACCCTTGATGAAAACGGGCGGCTCATGCTCAGGGAGGACTATCGAATAGCCACGCTGAACTGCGGCGACGAGGATTTTGCCGTTGCCTGTATGCGCTCCAATCTCCGCTATGGGAAGAACCAGAAGCGGGAAGATGTAAAAAGCCACCACTACATTATCAGCTTTGACCCACGGGACGCGGTGGACAACGGTTTGACCGTAGACCGGGCGCAGGCGTTGGGCGAGGAATTTTGCCGGAAGCAGTTTCCCGGACACCAAGCCATTGTCTGCACCCACCCGGACGGACACAACCACAGCGGCAATATCCATGTGCATATCGTTATCAATTCTCTGCGGATAGAGGAAGTTCCGTTCCTGCCTTACATGGACAGACCGGCAGACACCCGCACCGGGTGCAAACACCGCTGCACAGACGCGGCGATGGAATACTTCAAAGCCGAAGTCATGGAGCTGTGCCACCGGGAAAATCTCTATCAAATCGACCTTTTGCATGGCAGCAAAAACCGCATTACCGAGCGTGAGTATTGGGCGCAGCGGAAAGGGCAGGCAAAGCTGGACAAGGAAGCTGCTGCCTTGCCAGCCGAGGAGCAGCCAGCCAAGCCCACGAAGTTTGAAACAGACAAGGAAAAATTGCGGCAGACCATACGCACCGCGCTGTCCTCTGCCGCAAGCTATGGCGAGTTCGCCGCCGTTCTCTTGCAACAGGGCGTGACTGTCAAGGAGAGCCGAGGGCGGCTATCCTACCTCACGCCGGACAGGACAAAGCCCATTACCGCCCGCAAGCTGGGAGATGATTTTGACCGCGCTGCCGTTCTTGCCCTTTTGGAACAGAACGCCCACAGAGCCGCCGAGCAGACCGCAACCGTACCCGAATACCCCCGCAACATAAGGGAGCGTTTGCAGGGCAAAAAAGCTGTCCAAACCACCCCGGAAAAGGACGGTATTCAGCGCATGGTTGACCGGGCAGCGAAGCGAGCGGAGGGAAAGGGCGCGGGCTATGACCGCTGGGCGGCAGTCCACAATCTGAAACAAATGGCGGCTACCGTTGCCGCCTACGGGCAGTACGGCTATTCGCCGGAGGAGCTGGACGCAGCCCTTGTATCCGCCAATGCGGATTTACAGGACAGCACCGCCAAGCTGAAAGCCCTGGACGCTGCTATCCGGGAGAAAAAGGAGCTTCAGACACAGGTGCTTGCCTATGCCAAGACCAAGCCTGCCCGTGACGGTCTGAAAGCGCAGAAAACGGAAAAAGCCCGCAGCGCCTACCGGGAACGGCACGAAAGCGATTTTATCATAGCGGACGCAGCCACCCGTTATTTTCGGGCGCATGGCGTTTCCAAGCTGCCAAGCCATAAAGCCCTGCAAGCGGAAATCGAGCAGCTTACCGCCGAAAAGAACGCCCATTACAACGAATACCGGGAGAAAAAAGCCCGTGTCAAGGAGCTGCATACCGTGAAAAGCAATCTTTCTCAAATCCTGCAAGGCGAGAAAGACAGAGAGAAAAAGCACGAACATGAGCGTTAAAAACCGCCCCGAAACGATACCAAAACGGGGATATGCCCTGCACCCTATCCGCAATACTGCCCACCTTTGAAACGGGGCGCACAGCGCAGGAAATCCCCGAAAATGACACCGAGAAACTACATTTTTACCGACCTATCCGCTTATACCAGCGGAAACGGCAGAAAGGAGCGAGAAATGCCACGCATGAGCAAAAAGCGGCGGTTGGAATGGAGCTTTTTCCTCAACCACCGAAACCGTATTACCTACAATGACCTTTGCCGGGGCTGCACACACGGCTGCAAGCAGAGCTTCCGGGCGATTATCGTCCTCTGCCCCCGGTATTTCTCTAAGAGATGGAAACACAGGGAGGACACCGCCAATGGCAGATAACCGCAAATATTACTACCTCAAACTGAAAGAAAACTTCTTCGACAGCGATTCCATTGTGCTGTTGGAGGACATGAAAGACGGGATTTTGTATTCCAATATCCTCTTGAAGCTGTACTTAAAATCGCTGAAAAATGGCGGCAGATTGCAGCTTGACGAGCATATCCCCTATACCGCCCAGATGATAGCCACGCTGACCCGTCACCAAATCGGGACGGTGGAACGGGCATTAGCCATCTTCCAGCAGTTAGGGCTTGTGGAGCAGCTTGACTGCGGGCTGCTTTATATGACCGACATCGAGCTGATGATCGGTCAATCCTCTACCGAAGCGGAACGGAAACGCGCCGCAAGGCTTGAAAATAAGGCACTTTTGCCGCCGCGGACAAATGGCGGACATTTGTCCGACATTCGTCCACCAGAGATAGAGATAAAGAAAGAGATAGATATAGAGTTAGAAAAAGAGGGAGAGTTAAAGGGACAAGCCATCGCCCGCAGCTATGGCAGATATGAGAATGTATTTCTGACTGATACGGAGCTTTCCGAACTGCAAGCGGAGCTGCCCGAAAAATGGGCGTACTACATTGAGCGGCTTTCCGGCTATATCGCGTCCACGGGCAAGAAATATAAAAACCACGCCGCCACTATCCGCAGATGGGCGGCAGACGATACCGCAAAGGCTGCCCCGAAACAGGGCATACCCGAATACACCTGCAAGGAGGGCGAGAGCTTATGAGTAATCTGTTTACAGAACGAGTTTTGAATATGGCGGCTGTTACCCCACAGCCGGAGGACTACACGGGCGAGGACGGACTGCTTTACTGCGGCAAGTGTCACACTCCGAAAGAAGCCTACTTCCCGGAAAAGCAAGCCGCCCTGTTTGGGCGTGACCGCCACCCGGCAGAATGTGACTGCCAGAAAGCCCAGCGTTTGGAGCGTGAAGCCGCCGAACAGCGCAGAAAGCACCTTGACACCGTGGAGGACTTGAAACGCCGGGGATTTACCAATCCTACCATGCAGGAATGGACTTTCGCCAACGACAACGGGAAATGCCCGCAAATGGAGATTGCACACTTCTATGTGGAGCATTGGGAAATCATGCGCGAGGAAAATATCGGCTATCTGCTATGGGGCAAGGTCGGCACAGGAAAAAGCTATTTTGCCGGGTGTATCGCTAATGCCCTCATGGAGCAGGAAGTCGCTGTCCGCATGACGAACTTCTCTGCGATTTTGAATGACCTGACCGCCAGCTTTGAGGGGCGCAACGAGTATATCGAGCGTCTTTGCCGTTTTCCTCTGCTTATCATTGATGATTTTGGAATGGAGCGCGGCACAGAGTACGGTTTAGAACAGGTCTACAATGTGATTGACAGCCGCTACCGCAGCCGCAAGCCCTTAATCGTTACCACCAATCTGACATTGGACAGCCTGCAAAATCCGCTGGACACCGCCCATGCCCGGATTTATGACCGCCTTTTGGAAATGTGCGCCCCTATCCTCTTTACGGGAGAGAACTTCCGCCGTGAAACGGCGCAAGCCAAGCTGAACAGACTAAAAGAATTGATGAAATGAAAGGAGTTGCCTATGGCAGAGAACAAGCAGAACACCACCCCGGAACGCCGCCCGGACTGCGTGACAGAGATCCGCATGGGCAACACCGTCCTTGTCGTTTCCGGCTTTTTCAAAAAAGATACCACCGACACAGCAGCCGATAAGATGATGAAAGTGCTGGAGGCGGAAGCCGCCGCAGGACACAAAGCCCAGCTTTCGCCCTAACGCTACAAGCCGCACAGAAAAATCGTCATTTTACCGGGCGGTAAAGAAGCAGAAGCCGCTATACAGACAGCCGCCCCATGTGGTATAATCGAAATACGGAATAGTGGGGCTGGCTGTCGGAAACGGAGGATTTTATGTTAAGACAGACCACCCAGAAAATCACTGCCCTTTATCCAAGACTATCCCATGAGGACGAGCTGCAAGGCGAAAGTAATTCCATTTCCAACCAGAAGCGTATCCTTGAAACCTACGCAAAGCAGAACGGCTTTTCCAATCTGCGCTGGTACACGGACGATGGCTATTCTGGTGCGAACTTCCAAAGACCGGGCTTTCAATCCATGCTTGCGGACATTGAAGCCGGGAAAGTGGCTACCGTTATCGTAAAGGATATGTCACGGTTAGGGCGAAACTACCTGCAGGTGGGAATGTATACCGAGATGATTTTCCCACAAAAAGGCGTCCGCTTTATCGCCATCAACGATGGAGTAGACAGCGCACAGGGCGACAATGATTTTGCCCCTCTGCGGAACATTTTCAACGAATGGCTGGTGAGAGATACGAGTAAGAAAATCAAAGCTGTAAAACGGTCAAAAGGCATGAGCGGCAAGCCTGTTACGAGCAAACCCGTGTACGGCTACCTCATGGACGAGGACGAAAACTTCATCATTGACGAGGAAGCCGCACCCGTGGTCAAGCAGATATACCGTCTGTGCCTTGCCGGGAACGGTCCGACCAAGATAGCCCGTATGCTGACCGAGCAGGAAATCCCAACGCCGGGAACGCTGGAATACCGCAGGACGGGCAGCACACGCCGCTATCACCCCGGCTATGAGTGCAAATGGGCGACAAATACCGTGGTGCATATCCTTGAAAACCGGGAGTACATGGGCTGTTTGGTGAACTTCAAGACGGAGAAACCGTCCTACAAGACCAAGCACAGCATAGAAAATCCCATTGAGAAACAGGCAATTTTCGAGAACCACCATGAGCCTATCATCGACACCCAGACATGGGAGCGTGTGCAGGAATTACGCAAACAGCGCAAGCGTCCGAACCGCTATGATGAAGTGGGCTTGTTCTCTGGTATGCTCTTTTGCGCGGACTGCGGCAGCGTCATGTATCAGCAGCGTTACCAGACCGATAAGCGGAAACAGGACTGCTATATCTGCGGGAACTACAAGAAGCGCACCCATGACTGCACCGCACATTTTATCCGCACCGACCTTTTGACTGCGGGCGTTCTCTCCAATCTACGGAAAGTGACGAGCTATGCGGCAAAGCATGAAGCCCGGTTTATGAAGCTGCTGATCGAGCAGAACGAGGACGGCGGCAAACGCCGGAACGCCGCCAAGAAAAAGGAACTGGAAGCTGCCGAAAAGCGTATCGGTGAACTTTCCGCTATTTTCAAGCGGCTGTATGAGGACAGCGTAAGCGGTCGCATTTCTGACGAGCGTTTCACGGAGCTTTCGGCAGACTATGAAGCCGAACAGCAGGAATTGAAAGAGCGTGTTGCCAGAATACAGGCGGAGCTTTCCAAAGCACAGGAAGCTACCGTAAACGCAGAAAAGTTTATGAACATTGTCCGCAAGCACATGAACTTTGAAGAACTGACCCACACCCTCTTGCGTGAGTTTGTAGAGAAAATCGTTGTGCATGAGTGCAGCTACGATGAAAACGGCACACGCAGACAGGATATTGAGATTTACTATTCTTTCGTCGGCAAGGTGGACTTGCCCGAATGACCGCCCGCCCTATCCGATACCAAAGACAAGTATCGGATAGGAAAGGCAAAATTTTTTACACTTCTATTACTTCTTTATCACACATAAGCAAAGTCTCAGGGCATGAAGCAGCTCATGGCTGGCGGCGGCGTTGCTCTGGTGGGCATCACCCTCATTCCTCTGCTGTCTGGTCTGTTCGGCTAAGAGCCGCAGGCGGGGTTTCCCGCCTGTACATACGCAATCGCTCCATCTCTGCTGTGGATAACAGCCCTTTATCACAAGGAGCGCATTGCAGTACGAATCTCCACCCATCAATGAAAGGCGGTGTCTTATGCAGTTTTTGACCCACATTATTTTTCTCCTGAATCTCCTCAAGACCCTTATCAACCACTTCAGCTAAGGACGGTGACTGCTGAATGGAAACCGTTCTTAAAGCCATTGCCGACTGGATCAAAGGCATCCTGACGGCAGGCATTATGTCCAATCTTTCCGGCCTGTTCGACGATGTGAACACGCAGGTCGGCAATATCGCCCAGCAGGTGGGCACCAAACCCTCCAGCTTTGAGCCGCGCGTTTTTGCGATGATCGAAGCTCTTTCTCGGAATGTGGTGCTGCCCATTGCAGGCATCATCCTGACCTTCATCGCCTGTTACGAGTTGATTGAAATGATCACCCAGCACAACAACATGGCGCAGTTTGAGCCTGCCCTCATCATGCGCTGGATCTTCAAAACGGCGGTGTCGGTCTGGCTCATCAGCAATACTTTTGATATTGTGATGGCGGTCTTTGACCTGACACAGAAGGTGGTGTCCGATTCCAGCGGCATCATTGCCGGAAACACCCGTGTCAACGACATTGGCCTGTCGATGTTGGAAGCCAGCCTGATGCAGATGGACGTAGGCCCCCTGTTCGGGCTATTCCTGCAAAGTTTCTTCATCGGCATCACTATGCGGATATTGAGCATTATCATTTTTGTGATCGTCTACGGGCGTATGATTGAGATCTACTGCATGGTGAGCCTTGCGCCCATCCCCATGGCAACATGGGGCAACCACGAGCAGTCGCACATGGGGCAGAACTACCTGAAATGCCTGTTTGCGCTGGGCTTTCAAGGCTTTCTCATCCTCATCTGCGTGGCGATTTACGCCGTACTGATCCAGAGCGTGGCGATTTCCGGGGATGCCATCAACTCCATTTGGAGCATTGTGGGCTACACCGTTCTGCTCTGTTTCAGCCTGTTCAAGACCAGCTCCGTGACGAAATCCGTCCTCGGAGCGCACTAAAGGAGGTGCTTTATTGGCTGCGTATATTTCCGTTCCCCGTGATTTGACCAAGGTCAAATCCAAAGTGGCGTTCAACCTGACCAAACGGCAACTGCTTTGTTTTGGCACAGCGGCTCTCATTGGAGTGCCGCTGTTTTTTGTTCTCCGGGATTCCGGCGGCAACACTGCCGCCACCCTCGGCATGATGGCGGTGATGCTGCCGGCGTTCTTTCTTGGGATGTACGAAAAGAACGGTCAGCCCATGGAAAAGCTGCTGTCGTACTATGTGCAGTCCCGGTTTCTCCGCCCGAAGATTCGCCCCTACAAGACCAACAACTACTATGCACTTTTGATGAAAGGAGGCATGACCCATGATTCCGTTTTGGAAAAAGACCGGTAAGCACAGCAAGCCGCAGTCTGCGCAGAAGCGCAGGCAGAACGCAAAGCCTGCTGTGCCCCGGACCGCCCAGCAGTCCATCCCCATGCAGCGGATGTTCGAGGACGGCACCTGCCGCGTGAAAAACGGCTATTATACACGGACGGTGGAATTTCAGGACATCAATTATCAGCTGGCCCTGCCGGAGGACTGTACGGCGATTTATGAGGAATGGTGCTCGTTCCTCAACTTTTTCGACAGCTCCATCCACTTTGAGCTGTCTTTTGTGAATACGGCGACGGACAGTACCGAGTTCGAGAAAAGCATCCGCATCCCGTTCCAGAAAGACGGCTTTGACGATGTGCGCGCCGAATATTCCCAGATGCTCCGGCAGCAGCTGTCCAAGGGCAACAACGGCCTGACCAAACGCAAATACCTGACCTTTGGTGTGTCCGGCGAGAGCATGCAGCAGGTCAAAGCCCGTCTGGACCACATCCAGAATGACCTGCTCAATAACTTCCATCGTCTGGGCGTGCAGGCAAAGCCTCTGGACGGCAGGGAGCGGCTGAAGCTCATGCATGGCATTTTCAATCTGGATGGTGAATCGAAATTCTATTTTGACTGGAAGAAGCTGGCTGCCGGTGGGCTGACGGTGAAGGATGCCATTGCGCCGACAGCATTCGCCTTTCAGAACAGCCGCACCTTTCAGATGGGCGGCATTTTCGGGTCGGTAAGCTATCTGTCCATTACGGCATCCGACTTGAGCGACCAGCTTTTGAAGGACTTTCTGGACATGGATTCCTCGCAAATCGTTACCATGCACATTCAGAGTGTCGATCAGAACCGTGCCATTAAGACCGTGAAGCGCACCATCACGGAACTGGATCGCAGCAAGATCGAGGAGCAGAAGAAAGCCATCCGTGCCGGATATGATATCGACATCATTCCGTCGGATTTGGCAACCTACGGCAGAGATGCAAAAGCCCTGCTGAAAGAATTGCAGAGCCAGAACGAGCGGATGTTCCTTGTCACATTTCTGGTGTTGAACACCGGGCGCACGGAGCAGGAGCTGGAAAACAATGTCTTTCAGGCATCCAGTATTGCCCAGAAGCACAACTGCAATCTGTGCCGCCTTGATTTTCAGCAGGAGCAGGGCTTGATGAGCAGTCTGCCGCTGGCAGACGGCCAGATCGAAATTCAGCGGGGACTGACCACCAGCAGCACCGCTATCTTCATTCCGTTTACCACACAGGAGTTGTACCAAAGCGGCAAAGAAAGCCTGTATTACGGTCTGAATGCCCTGTCCAACAACCTCATCATGGTGGACAGAAAGAAGCTGAAAAATCCGAATGGACTTATCCTCGGTACTCCCGGCTCCGGCAAAAGTTTCTCGGCAAAGCGTGAAATCGCAAATGCCTTTCTGGTGACGGATGATGATATTATCATCAACGACCCCGAAGGCGAATATTCCCCACTGGTAAACCGACTGAAAGGACAGGTCATTAAAATCAGCCCCAACAGCACCCAGTTCATCAACCCGATGGACATTAACGCCAACTATTCGGAAGAAGATAATCCGCTGTCCCTGAAAGCGGACTTTATTCTTTCTCTGTGCGAACTGGTTGTCGGCGGCAAGGAAGGTCTGCTCCCGGTGGAAAAGACGGTCATTGACCGCTGTGTGCATCTGATTTATCGGAAATATTTTGCTGACCCCTGCCCGGAGAATATGCCGATTCTGGAGGACTTGTACAACGCCCTGCTCCAGCAGGACGAGAAAGAAGCTCATCATGTTGCTACCGCTCTGGAAATCTACGTCAAGGGCAGTCTGAATCTGTTCAACCACCGCACCAACGTGAACGTCAATAACAGAATCGTCTGTTATGACATTAAAGAACTGGGCAAGCAGATGAAGAAGCTCGGTATGCTCATCGTGCAGGATCAGGTCTGGGGACGTGTCACTGCCAATCGTAGTAGCGGAAAGTCCACCCGATATTATATGGACGAGATGCACCTCCTCTTAAAAGAGGAGCAGACTGCGGCCTATTCTGTGGAGATTTGGAAGCGGTTCAGAAAATGGGGCGGAGTGCCGACTGGATTAACGCAGAACGTCAAAGACCTGCTTTCTTCCCGTGAGGTCGAGAATATTTTCGAGAACAGCGACATGATCATCATGCTGAATCAGGCCGCTGGCGACCGTCAAATCCTCGCAAAGCAGCTCAACATCTCGCCCCATCAGCTTTCCTATGTGACGCACTCCGGTGAAGGTGAAGGACTGCTTTTCTTCGGCAATGTTATTCTCCCGTTCGTGGACAGATTCCCCACCGATTTGGAACTGTATCGCATCATGACCACGAAGCTGGGTGAGGTTTCGGAGGGCAAAAAGGAATGAGCAATCCGAAGCTGAACTTCAAAGAGGAAACGTCAGCCAAAAAGACACGCTCTTCCCCGAAGAAGGCGAGGGTCGAGCAGTCCACGCCCAAAAAGAAGAAGCTGAAACTCGATGCGGACAAGGCCGCAGAAAAAAACCAGCATTTGCGATTTGGCAAGGCAGAACTGACCCCGGACGAACTGAGCCGTTTGAGCAAAGCGCAAAAGCGCGAGATGTACGCTGCCAATGCTGCCCGGACTGCGGTGCATCGGGAAATCGACCAGTATGAGGAAGATAATGTCGGTGTGCAGGCGTTGAGCGAGGGTGAAAAGGCCGCTGGAAATGTCCGCGATATTTCCAAGAGCCGCTATGCCCGGAAGCTCAAGAAGAAAGCCAAGATGCAGGGCAAGAAGGGCACCAAAACCGCAAAATCTTCTGCACAGAAGCCGACTTCGGCACAAGATGCAGGCGCATCCGGCACCGGCGAGGGAGGCTCCAACTGGCTTTCCCGGTGGCGGCAGAAACAGAACATCCGGCAGAGCTATTACGCCGCCGCCCGGTCGGGCACGGCGGCGCAGACCGCAGGCGGCAAAGCGGCATCCAACGGTGCATCTGCCGCCCGGTCCGGCGTGGAACAGGCGGTGGAGAAAGGCAAAACTGCCGTCAGCACCGCCGTAAAGGGGCTGATGAACGCCGCCAAGAGCAACGCACACGTTCTGGTGATCGTGGGCGTTTTTCTTTTGCTCCTGCTGCTGGTCATGTCGGCATTTTCGTCCTGTTCCATTCTGTTCTCCGGCACCACGCAGGTATCCGGTCAGACCATTTACACCGCAGAGGACCGGGACATCCGGGGAGCCGAAACCGACTACAAGAAGCTGGAAAAGGAGCTGGACAAAAAGATCAAGCGCACCCCCACCGACCACCCCGGCTACAACGAGTACCAGTATCACCTTGACCCCATCGAGCATGACCCATGGCAGTTGACCTCTTTTCTCACGACTCTGTATGACGATTACACCCGGTCGGAGGTGCAGACCTTAGAG
>OKUU01000434.1_pt1 | contig 14577 bp, 10 predicted proteins | sample 1606561 | NCBI WGS metagenome assembly OKUU01 (sample SAMEA3882506, study PRJEB24775) | human gut metagenome | biome: human-associated habitat; feature: intestine environment; material: feces | place: Netherlands | collected 2009/2010
GCAATAGCCTCCCTCTTCCAATTCGATAAAAGTTCTATAATAATAATCCAATCATTAAATTAATTGAAATCAGGCCGTTAAGGTCTGGTTTGAAATAATATACTAGATGCGGCTGCCCATTCCGCATGGAATTATTTGTAAAGAAAATAAATATGCAGCACGCTGATGCATGCGTAGGTCATCAGGCTTGCGCTTGCGACAATTAAATAGGTAGCACGCTGATGCGTGCGTAGGTCATCAGGCTTGCGCCTGTGACAATTAATGTAAACACAATATATTTGGTGGGGATAATGTGAAACACCCACTAGATATTGTGCTCTGTTATTATAGCCATCACAAATGACATTGTAAAGATGAAAAAACATCTTTTAGAATAATAGAACCGGCAGGAGCGCAGAAACATTGATAAATCTTGATAAAATAATTTTGTGGGCAGTCAAAGTCTTGACAAGCCACCATAAAAAGTGATACACACTTATATGAATACAATTTCTAATGGGTATTTTCAAAATCCGTACATTTATATGTGCGAGGGTTGTCAGACCGATGCCTGATGACATAATACAAATATCAAGGAGATAAAAAAATGCAGGAATTAAAGCCAATCAAAGAAGGTAAGGTACGTGAGATTTATGACAATGGAGACAGCCTGATCATGGTAGCTACAGACCGTATAAGCTGCTTCGATGTCATCCTCGACAATGTAATTTCCAAGAAGGGAACAGTTCTGACACAGATGTCAAAGTTCTGGTTTGACATGACACAGGACATACTTCCTAACCACATGATATCAGTTGATGTAAAGGATATGCCTGAGTTCTTCCAGCAGGAGAAGTTTGATGGCAATAGCATGATGTGCAGAAAGCTTGAGATGCTTCCAATCGAGTGTATTGTACGTGGATATATCACAGGTAGTGGCTGGGCAAGCTACAAGGAGAATGGCACAGTATGTGGAATCAAGCTTCCAGAGGGACTTAAGGAGTCAGATAAGCTTCCTGAGCCTATCTACACACCATCAACAAAGGCGGAGATTGGCGATCACGATGAGAATATATCATATGAGCAGAGCATTGCTCACCTCGAGAAGTACTTCCCAGGAAAGGGCGAGGAGTACGCTTCAAAGCTCAAGGAGTATACTATAACACTTTACAAGAAGTGTGCAGAGTATGCACTTACAAGAGGAATCATCATTGCAGATACAAAGTTTGAGTTTGGCCTTGATGAGAACGGCAACATCGTTCTCGGCGATGAGATGCTCACACCAGACAGCTCAAGATTCTGGCCAGCAGATGTATATGAGCCAGGTCATGGCCAGCCATCATTTGACAAGCAGTTCGCCCGTGATTGGCTGAAGGCTAACCCGGACAAGGGCTGGAAGCTTCCAGAAGATGTCGCACAGAAGACCATCGACATCTATCTTGAGGGTTACGAGAAGCTCACAGGCAAGCCACTTGGAAAGTAATTACAATATCGAATTATACGAATTTTCAGGAGAAATAGCGTTTAAGCTGTTTCTCCTTTTTTATCTTGTGGGGAAGCTGTTTTTGTTTTGTGAACTTCGTTGAAATAAATGGCGCCGGGTGGTAAAGTGTAAATGTTATGAAAAGGCAAAATCAAGTGAGATTTTACAAGGAGGTAACAATGAAGAATATGCTGCGTGTGGCAGCCGTTACGCCGAAGGTTCACATCGGAAGTGTCAGCGGAAATGTCAGAGAGATAATGGATATATATGAAGAGTATAAGGATGCTGCGGATATCATAGTGACGCCAGAGTTGTCTATCACGGGATATACCTGTGCGGATCTGTTTGAGAACAGAAAGCTCATAGATGGTGCGAGAAGAGGTCTTCTTCAGCTTGCCATGGCGACTTGTACCGGTCAGTCGGCACTGGTGGTCGGTCTGCCATTTGAGGTGGACGGGGAGCTGTTCAACTGTGCGGCGTTCCTGCAGGGCGGAAGAGTCATGGCCATCGTGCCGAAGACTTATCTTCCAAACTATGGCGAGTTCTACGAGAAGAGATGGTTCTCAGCCAGAAAGTATGATGCGGTGATGGTCAATCTCATGGATCCGGAAGATGATGGAGATGAGCTTGAATACAATGCCGGTTCAAAGAAAGCCGGGGGCAGGGGTGTTGGCAGTGAAGTGCTGTTTGGCAACAATGTGATGATAGAGATGGGCAGCGGAGACCAGAGAGTCAAGCTTGGCATAGAGATATGTGAGGATGCCTGGACTCCGGTTTCGCCGGGAAGACTTCTCGCCATGGCGGGAGCAGAGGTCATACTCAACCTTTCCGCGTCAAATGAGGTCATCGGAAAGGCTGCATACAGGCACAAGCTGATAGGAAGTGTGTCATCGGACTGCCTGTGCGGATATGTGTATGTGTCCGCTGGAATGTACGAGTCCACATCGGATCTGGTATTTTCAGGACACAATCTGATGTACGAGAACGGCAAACTCCTCGGCGAGGTAAAGCCATTTGAGGACGGAGTATTGATCAGGGATATAAGTCTTACCAAGATCAGACACGACAGGATAGCAAACAAGTCATTTGCCGACTGTAAGCGTGATTTCGCATTCAGAAAGTATGAGACGGTGGTGTGCGATACCCCACTCATGGACAAAGGGAATGTGCTCATGAAGGTGAAGATGACACCATTTGTCCCATCGGGAAATAAGCTTGAGAGGTGCATGGCGATATTCAAGATGCAGGTTGCCGGACTTCAGAGAAGGATAGAGGCGACCCACTGCAAATGTGTGGTCGTGGGAGTGTCAGGTGGACTTGATTCCACACTGGCTCTGCTGGTTTCGGCACAGGCGGTGAAGAATGCGGGACTTCCATCCACAACTGTCGTGGGAATCACCATGCCGGGATTTGGAACGACAAACAGGACGAAGAACAACTCCACGGAACTCATGAGACTGCTCGGCTGTGACAGCAGAGAGATAAGCATAGCTGCATCGGTGAGACAGCATTTTGCCGATATCGGACAGGACGAGAGCGTGCATGACGTCACTTATGAGAACTGTCAGGCGAGGGAGAGAACACAGATACTCATGGATGTCGCCAACAAGGAGGGCGGATTCGTGGTTGGAACCGGAGATCTCTCGGAGCTGGCACTTGGCTGGTGCACCTACAACGGCGACCATATGAGCATGTATGCGGTGAATACAAGTATACCAAAGACGCTGGTGCGCTCACTTGTGAACGAAGTCGGACACTTCATGGAGGTTGATGGATTTGCGGGCATCGCGCCGATCATAGACGATATCATAGACACACCGGTCAGCCCGGAGCTGCTTCCACCGAACCCGGACGGAACCATCGCGCAGAAGACGGAGGACACCGTGGGATCATACATCCTGCACGATTTCTTCTTATATTATACACTGCGATATGGAATGTCACCTGAGGAGGTAAATGAGCTGTGCAAGGAGGCTGTAAGACAGAGTGACGAGTACAATTTCTCAGACAGCGAGATCGACAAATGGCAGAAGGTATTCTACACGAGATTCTTCCGCCAGCAGTTCAAGAGAAACTGCATGCCGGACGGTGTGAAGGTCGGAACCGTGTCGGTCAGCCCGAGAGGTGATCTGAGACTGCCGTCTGAGATAGAATTTGAGGATTTTTTGTAGACATATTTTATAGCGGAATTATAGGATTTTGCCATATATAATAATTATATTTTTACATGAATGTTCAAACATAACCCAATCAGGGGAATACGATGCCGCCGGTCCTTAGGTGGCGCAGCAGGCGGCACCTTAGTACCGTTGCAGGCTGAGTTAAGCGGGAGCGACCCCTGATGGGTATGATTGACATTCATGTAATATTAACTTAGATATTGGCAAAATCCAACATCAAAGGAGGAGAAAAATATGCCATTTATAGATTCAAAGGTTACAGTGAAGATGAGCGATGACCAGAAGGAGACTCTTAAGAGCAGTCTCGGTCAGGCGATAACAACGATGAACAACACGGAGAGCTACCTTATGGTCGGCATCAACGATGGATACGACCTGTTCATGGGCGGAAAGAAACTTGATAAGGGTGCATATGTGGAAGTCAGCGTATTCGGTGATGTGACTTCTAAAGCGTGTGATGCCATGACAGGAAAAATCTGCGATATATTTGCGGATGTGGAATCCCGGGAAATGCGGTGTACGTGACTTACCACGGCGTACATGACTGGGGCTGGAATGGCGGTAACTTCTGATGTGGGAAATAGAGATACTTGACGCTCTCCAGAATATACATACTCCATGGCTTGACAAGATCATGGTGGCGATCACATCCCTTGGAAATGCGGGAATATTGTGGATAGTGCTGGCAGCGGTGCTGCTGATCATTCCAAAGACGAGGAAGGCAGGGCTTTGCATGGTCATCGCACTTATCCTTGATCTTCTCATAACCAATTGTCTGCTCAAGAATCTGGTCGCAAGGACAAGACCGTATGATGTGGCGAACTTTACAGATCTGATAGTGAAGAAACCAAAGGATTATTCCTTCCCATCGGGACACACGGCGGCATCATTTGCGGCTGTTACGGCGTTGTTTATGAGCAGAAAGAAATTGTTGGGCGCAATATCCTGCGTGATAGCGATCCTTATAGCGTTCTCAAGAATGTATCTGTATGTGCATTTCCCGACAGATATCATTGGCGGAATAGTGGTAGGAGTGGCAGCAGGAGTGGCAGCAGGATTTATACTTAGAGCGATTGATAAGAAACTTGCAGCCAAGGCGGCAGGCACAGATATAGAGAATCATTGAAAACCAGATTGTGATGATAAAGATTTCCAGGAGCAACATGATCTGGCGGATCGTTGGTTTGGAGGAATATGATTATGAGTGAATATACCATACTGCCGTTGATCAATGCAGCATTTCAGCCGGGTGAAGCGAAAAAGATGGTAGACAGTTTTGAAGATAGGGATTTTCAGGAGATAGCACGTGCTGAATACTATTATTTTACCGGGCAGGCGGAGGAGTGCAATCATATAGCAGAACGTTATCTGATGAGCCATAATATAAAATTGAAGATGTCATCCTGCCTGTTATATGTATATTCTAATCTGACACTTGGCAGAGAAGCTGCATCAAGAAAAGGACTGAGGGAGATTCAGGAATGTCTTGAAAAAGAGACGAAAAATCCTTCATCCGCTGAGGACAGGGCTGTCAGTGTATTTGCGGGATATATGTCCTCTGTGCTTTTGCATCTTTCGGTGGATGAACTTCCGGATGTGGAGCTTTATGCAGTAACATTGCCGCCTGGAATTAAGCTGTTTTCTGCCTATGTAATAGCTCACATGGCATATTTAAAAGGCGAGTATGGCAGGGCACTTGGAATTTGCGAGGCAGCATTGATGTTCAGGGATGATGTATATCCTATTAGTATGATCTATCTGTATTGTATGATTGCAATGTGTCAGATGAATCTGAAAAATCAGCAGAAAGCAAAAGATTCATTGATGCTGGCGTGGAACGTGGCGAAAGAAGACGAATTTCTGGAACCTTTCATTGAACATCATGGTTTGCTGCAGGGACTTCTGGAGTCATGTATCCGCAAGGAGGATTCAAAACTATATAACAAATTATCTGATAAAGTCATTGCCTTTAGCAGGGGATGGATGTCAATCCACAATCCTATGTCAGGAAATTCAGTGACGGATGCATTATCCACAGTGGAATTCTCGATTGCAATGCTGGCAAGCCGAGATTGGAATAATCAGGAAATTGCAGATTATCTGGGATTTTCACCCAATACGGTTAAAACTTATCTGAGCAGGATTTATGAAAAAATGAATATAAATAAGAGGGATGAGCTGAAAAATTATATGCTGAAATAGGAAAATATACATTTTCGTATCGAAACGGAGATTACATGGAAGAAGTCAAAATGATAAAATCTTTATATACAGAAATCACTAACCAAACTCAGATTTATTTTTAAGGGAGGAAACTATATGAAGAGAAGAATTTTGACTACCCTGCTCACTATGTGCATGGTGCTGATGCTGCTGCGGATACCGGCATATGCGGGCAGAGCCTATTGCGACATCTGTGGTAAATGGGTAAGTACAACCGGAACTTATGAATATAAAGACGCTGGATATCATTGGAATCATGTTTATTGCACAGAATGTGGCACTAATATCAGCAATCCGCGTTCTGCGCATGTGTGGAGCGGAACGGCAACCTGCACAAGCGGACAGACTTGTACGATCTGCGGAGGAACATCCACCCCTCCCGGACATGATTGGAACTCAAACTGGATTTCGGATGAAAACAATCATTGGCATGAGTGTAATGTCTGCGCAGAAAAGGGCGATGTTGGAGTACATATTTGGGATAATGGCACTATAACTATTTCTCCAACCTGCACAACAGAGGGGGAGAGAAAGTATACTTGCATTGGATGCGGCAGAATAAAAACAGAGACGATCCAAGCTACGGGTCACGACCTCGTACATCACGATGCACAGGCGGCGACTTGTACCGCAAACGGTTGGGAAGCTTACGATACCTGCAGTAACTGTGATTACACCACCTATACGGAGATTCCGGCAGCAGGTCATAGTTATGGAGATGTAACATACACATGGAGCACAGACAATCAACACTGTACAGCAGAAAGAAAATGTACAGCATGTGATGGCGTAGAAAGTGAGACAGCAGATACAACAGCAACAGTAATACAGGAAAAGAACTGCGTATTGCCAGAATTAACTACATACAGTGTGACATTTGAAAATTCTGCTTTTGAATCTCAAACAAAGGAAAATGTACGGACAGCAGAAAACGCCGGTCACGATATGGAAAAAGTAGAAAAGCAAGCTGCTACTGCTGCAAAAGAAGGAAACAGCACATATTGGTTCTGTGATAAATGTAATAAGTATTTTAGTGATGAAGAAGCAGAAAATGAAATTAAAAAGGAAGACACAGTGCTTGCGAAACTCGCCCCTGTTATTATCAAGGGAGATGGAGCAACAGTAACAGCAGGTGCGAAGAATGCACTATCATTCACATCTGATGCTGCATACAGGGATTTTATTCGTGTTGAGGTTGACGGAAAGACCATAGATGAGAGTAATTATACGGTGGAATCTGGAAGTATAATCGTAACATTGAAAGAGGATTATGTTGCCGGTTTTTCGAAGGGTGAGCATACACTTGGCATTGTCTCTGAGAGCGGAACAGCGACAGCTCATTTTACAGTAAACGAGAAGACAACGGGGACACAGGAGCCTTCGGAAGACACAACCGGTACAACACAGGAGCCTTCGGAAGACGACACAACCAGTACAACACAGGAGCCTTCGGAAGACACAACCAGTATAACACAGGAGACAAGTACAATGGATAAAGCAACACAATCATCTCCAAAAACTGGTGACAGTACATGTGATTCTTATGATTGTTTCAATAGTGGGTGTTGCAGGAATTTGTGTTAAGAAAAGATTCAAGACCCATTGATGGCTTTGAATGAAATGGCTGTTAGAGCGGAAATTAGATATTAGATCTCTATAAAATAAGGCATATGGACTAAAAAGATGTTCATATGCCTTATTTTAATATGTCTTTAAATACTTTAAATACACAGAAATTTCACAAATGAAACGCCTCTGTACACTATTGACATTAAAAAATAGAAGTATTAATATTTATGCAACTTGCGTCAAATCATATATAGCTGACGATCAGATATCGCATATCATAAATCAAATTCCTGATTTGTACATCTGGGGATTCTGTCAGCATTTCAAAATGAAACAAGGAGGAAATAGAATGATCAAAACATTGCTTGGTCAGGTGGGCGAGTACAAGAAGGACTCAATACTCACACCTGTATTTACGGCGGCCGAGGTCTTCATGGAGATCCTCATTCCATTTGTGACCGCCAAGATAATCGACGAGGGAATCAACGGACAGGACATGAGCAAGGTATATATGTATGGCGGTCTCATGCTTGTGTTGGCTTTCCTGAGCCTTTTCTTTGGAGTGATGGCAGGCAAATTCGCTGCCAGCGCATCAACAGGATTCGCATGTAACCTGAGGGAGGGCATGTACAGGAATGTGCAGGAGTTTTCATTTACCAACATTGACAAATTCAGCACCGCAAGTCTTATAACACGAATGACAACTGATGTGACAAATGTACAGAATGCATATCAGATGCTCATACGAATAGCGGTAAGGGCACCGCTCATGCTCATATGCAGCATGATAATGTGCTTTACCATCAACGTGGAGCTGTCACTTATATTTGTGGCGGCACTTGTGGTTCTTGCATTTGGTCTGTTCTTCATCATATTCAAGGTAACACCTATATTTGACGAGGTGTTTAGAAACTACGATAACCTGAATGCCAGCGTTCAGGAAAATGTATCAGCGATAAGAGTCGTAAAGGCTTTTGTCAGGGAAGAATACGAGGATAAGAAGTTTGGAAAGGCAGCAGAGGTCCTTGCGGAATTGTCCATAAAGGCTGAGAGCCTGCTGGCCTTCAACAATCCTATCATGATGTTCGTCATCTTCACATGCATGATGCTCCTCTCATGGATCGGAGCACATTTCATAGTCGGCGGAAGTATGACGACTGGTAATCTCACCTCACTTTTCAGCTATGTCATGAGCATGATGATGTCGCTGATGATGCTGTCCATGGTATTTGTCATGATATCCATGAGTATGGCAAGTATGAGACGTATATCTGAGGTTCTTGAGGAGGCCCCGACCATGACCAATCCTGATGAGCCTATCATGGAGGTGCCTGATGGAAGAATAGATTTCAACCATGTGGATTTCGTGTATAAGGCTGGCAGTGCAGAGGACACGCTGAAGGATATCGACATTCACATAAAGTCTGGAGAAACAGTTGGTGTGATAGGTGGAACCGGCTGTGGTAAGTCCACATTTGTCAATCTGATAAGCAGACTTTACGATGTGAAGCCGGATGGTGGTTCTGTCTGTGTCGGAGGACATGACGTGCGTGATTACGATATGGAGGTCATCCGAAATGAAGTGGCGGTTGTGCTCCAGAAGAATGTGCTGTTTTCGGGTACGATACTTGACAACCTGAGATGGGGCAAGGCGGACGCCACGGAGGATGAGTGCCGTGAGGTGTGCGGGCTTGCCTGTGCGGATGAATTCATAGACAGGATGCCGGATGGATACAACACCTGGATCGAGCAGGGCGGAAGCAACGTGTCCGGTGGTCAGAAGCAGAGACTCTGTATTGCCAGAGCGCTGCTCAAGAGTCCGAAGGTACTCATTCTAGATGATTCCACGAGCGCAGTTGACACTGCTACGGATGCGAAGATCAGGCAGGCATTTGCAACCAAGATACCGAACACCACCAAGATCATCATATCCCAGAGAATATCAAGTGTGCAGGATGCCGACAGGATCATAGTTCTGGATAACGGAATGGTGAGTGGATTTGACACACATGAGAATCTGCTGAAGAATAACACGATATATAAGGAAATCTACGACGTCCAAATGTCTGGCGGCGGAGATTTCGATGAGAAGATGAATTAAAAAATAATGGAGTGAAAGGAGGAAGTAAAATGGCTGAAAATTCACAGAAACACAGTAGAAGTAAGGCGGAAGAAAATATGGATATAGACATGAAGAAAACGGGAAAGAATCAAGGGAAAAATCCCATGAAGGCACTTGGAAGATTGCTCCGATATGTCTTCAAGGAATACAAGCTGGCATGCGTTACAGTTGTGGTCAGCATACTTATATCGGCACTTGCAATACTGAGTATATCGATGTTCATGCAGAAACTTATTGATGTATATATTGAACCGATGATGAAACAGAGCACGCCTGATTATGGACCTCTCGCCCACAGGATGCTGGGGCTTGGTCTTATACTTGTGCTGGGAATCATTTGCGCATACGCGTACAACAGGATCATGGTAAATGTGACTCAGGGAACCATGAAGAGGCTCAGAGTTCAGCTCTTTGAGCGAATGGAATCTCTTCCGATATCTTTCTTTGACACACATGCACATGGAGATATCATGTCGGTGTACACCAATGATGTTGACACACTCCGTCAGGTAATAAGTCAGAGTATGCCGCAGCTTATCAACTCAAGCATCACATTTATCTCAACACTCATTGCTATGATAGTTCTTGATATACCGCTCACGGTGCTGTCAGTCGTCATGGTGCTTATCATGATAAAGGCGACGTCGAGCTTGGGCGCGAAGTCGGGAAGATACTTCATGAAGCAGCAGCAGGATCTTGGAAAGGTCAACGGCTATATAGAGGAAATGATGAGCGGCCAGAAGGTTGTCAAGGTGTTCTGCCACGAAGAAAAGGCATATGATGATTTCTGCAAGTTGAACAGATCTCTTCAGGACAGCGCCTACAAGGCAAATATGATAGCCAACATTACCATGCCGGTGAATGCGAACCTTGGAAACATAAGCTACGTTCTCTGTGCTGTACTTGGAGGTGTACTTGCAGTAAATGGCTGGTCAGGGCTTACCATAGGAACACTTGTGGCATTCCTGACGCTTAACAAGGGCTTTACGATGCCGGTTACACAGATAAGTCAGCAGATCAATGCAATAGTTATGGCGGCGGCTGGAGCTGACAGGGTATTTACCATGACAGACGAGATGCCTGAGGAGGACGAGGGCTATGTTGAGCTGGTAAATGCAAAGAAGGATGCAAATGGCAATCTCACGGAGACCAAGGAGAGAACCGGACTCTGGGCATGGAGACATAGGCATGAGACAGGTGAAGTGACATACAGGGAACTCACAGGTGAGGTTGAATTTGAGAATGTTGATTTCGGTTACAACCCGGATAAGATAGTTCTGCACGACATAAATATGTATGCAAAGCCTGGTCAGAAGATTGCATTTGTCGGAAGTACAGGTGCGGGCAAGACGACTATAACCAATCTGATAAACAGGTTTTACGATATACAGGACGGCAAGATAAGGTACGACAATATCAACATAGGCAAGATCAAAAAGCCGGATCTCAGGCGAAGCCTTGGTATAGTTCTTCAGGATACACATCTGTTCACAGGAACAGTCATGGACAACATAAGATACGGCAAACTAGATGCCACGGATGAGGAGTGCATCAAGGCTGCAAAGCTGGCAAATGCCCACGATTTCATAAAGCGTCTTCCTGACGGCTACAACACAGTGCTCACCGGAGACGGGGCAAATCTCAGTCAGGGACAGAGACAGCTGCTGGCTATCGCGAGGGCGGCGGTTGCAGATCCAGCGGCTCTGATCCTCGATGAGGCTACATCATCCATTGATACGAGAACCGAGGCTATGGTTTCAAAGGGAATGGATGCCCTCATGGCGGGAAGAACGTCATTTGTCATAGCTCACCGACTTTCCACGGTCAAGGACGCGGACTGCATCATGGTCATGGAGCAGGGACGCATCATAGAGCGAGGCACCCACGATCAGCTCATTGACATGAAGGGCAGATATTATCAGCTGTACACTGGCAAGAAGGCCGTGGCTGAATAATCCTCTCCACTTTGTATCGGGGGACATGTATCGGGGGACAGGTACCTCCGTCCCCACAAGCCGCCCCAGAGGGACAGGTACCTCCGTCCCCAGATGAATAGAAATTGTATATAAAAAACAGAAAATTACTTGCAATTTAAAAATGTATGTGCTACCATAAGGGCAATTAATGGTAGTCGCAGTTAAGCTCAACGAGATGAAAGTTTCGTTGGGCTTTTTATTTTCGTAAGGAGGGGCCCGCGTAAGCGGGAGGAATCCTTGCGAAGCACGCATGCGCCCGCGCGAAGCGCTTATGAATGCGCATGCTCAATTATTTTCGTAAGGGGTACCCGCCGTCAAGGCGGGAGATTCCTTGCCGAGGAAGCGCACTGATGTGCGCGCATGTCATCAAGCTACGCTTGACGACATGTTGCGAAGTACGCATGCGCCTGCGCGAAGCGCCTTTGAATGCGCATGTTCAATTATTTTCGTAAGGAGGAAATTATTATGCCACAAAACAAATTACAGGAATTCGTATTCACAACGATCATGGCCATGTTCATGGTCTATGGAATGATCTGCTACAATGTAGCATTAAGCACAGGAGGTTTCACCAATCAGACATTTGTCATGGCACTTCATGAGATGCCGATCATGTGGCCGATAGCTATTGTGCTTGAGCTTTTCGTGGTTGGAAAGCTTGCACCAATGCTTGCGTTCAAGATCGTGAGACCGACTGACAGACCACAGGTGATAACCTTCATGATATCATTCTACATCTGCATAATGATGTGTCCAATCATGAGCCTTATAGCAACTGTTTTGTTCAAGGATTCACCAAGTGTTGGTACATTTATCCAGACATGGGGAATGAATCTCCCTGTTGCACTGCTCTGGCAGCTCTGCTATTGCGGACCACTTGTGAGATTGATATTTAGAACTATATTTAAGAAACAGCTTTCGGGAGCAGGATGCGCTGAGACATCAAATGAGCCTCAGACGGAGGCATGACAATCCGATTTGGCAAGTTTTGCTCAAAGTGTAGACAAGTTATGGGTGAGGTGTTAAAATCCGTTCAAAGCATAGGTAGAGAGGCTGTATATGGGCGAGAAATACATAACATTGGATGAGGTATGCCAAATGCTTTCAATATCGAAGGCGACAGGGCGCAACTGGCTCAGGCTTGGGAAAATTGAATCACAGAGAGCCATGACGGATGGAAAGGTGTATTTTACTGAAGATTATGTCATAGAGTTGCAGCGGTCGCTTAAAACTGGTAAGCGGAATGCACTTCGCAGCAGGCGGAACAAGGGATATGTATCCGGAAAAGGCTTTTACGACAGGTATGTATCAGAGGACTGTGAGAGCACGGATGTCGTGAAAAAGCTTGCCGGAATGCTTGCGGAACAAAATATTTGTGTGACAGAAACAGCCATGAGGGCGTTGCTTTCGGATTGCGCGCTTAAACTTCTGGTAGACATCCCGGAGACAAATGAGATACTTAGAGAGTATATAGACGGCAGACTTGACGTAGGTGTGTGGAGCATTCTGCTTGACGATATAATTCAGGACAAGAAAGAAATAGAGACATGGATAAGTGAGCATGATGATATGCTGGATATCAGCTATAAGTTTCAAAAGGGAGAGGATGTTCTCGGTCTGCTATACATGTCTGTCCGGGATATCGGTGTACGGAAAGCTGCAGGATCATATTTTACGCCAACAGAAATCGTCAGGAATATGATAATGGATATCAGTCAGGATCTGGGGGGCGGACTAAAAGGAAAGAAAGTTCTTGACCCGTGCTGTGGAACTGGCAATTTTCTAATACAGTTTTCAGAAGATGTGGATATATGCAATATACATGCATTTGATACAGATATGCTCAGTGTGCAGCTTGCACGGTTCAATTTGGCACTTACAAGGCTTGCTGGAAGGGAGAACGTGAAAGCAGAGGGTGATATACGGACTATATGTGAAAACGTAGAGTGCAGGGATTTCCTTGCGAAATCAGAGGATCGTATATCGAATACTGTGAATTATGATGTAATCATAGGTAATCCGCCCTGGGGATATAAATTTGACAGTGCAGCACAAAAGGCTTTAAGAGAAAACTATAAAACTGCGGCCGGAAGAGGTGCGGAGTCGTATGATATATTTGTGGAGCGTGCGCTGGGGCTGCTCGGAGATGACGGAATGCTGGCATTTGTATTGCCAGAGGCGGTGTTGGATGTCAGAAATCACAGCGCTGCGCGGCAGATTATAGCGAACACAACAAATGTAAGACGTGTGAGATTCCTCGACAATGTGTTTCACGGAGTACAGTGCCCGGCGGTTGCGATGCATCTCAAAAAGAGTGCGGATCCGGGACATAGCATAGGGGCAAGAATATCCAGAGCCGGTGAAGAATTTGTTATTGGTACAGACAGACCACTTGATATCGACAGATTCTTGCTGAGACTTAATGATGATGAATACAGGCTGCTTGATAAGCTTGATAAAGTAACTGATTGTATATTTTTGCGCGGACAGGCAGATTTTGCGCTTGGTATAGTGACCGGAGATAATGATAGATACCTGTCGGAAGAGTGTGCAGATGGTATGGAAGGCGTTATTACCGGTGCAGACGTGTACAGATACAGATATGGTGAGCCGGAGAGGTTCATAGCATCGGATATTTCACTTTATCAGCAGGCGGCTCCTGAACGAATTTACCGCGCGCCGGAGAAACTGATATACAGATTTATCAACCGCCAGCTTGTATTTGCCTACGATGACAGACGACATCTCACATTAAACAGCTGTAATGTGGTGATACCGCGTGTGGCGGGACTTGACATGAAGTACATTATGGCGGTGCTGAACTCTCGTGTGGCGCAGTATATATATGAAAAACGCTACAATGCGGTGAAGGTGCTCAGATCACATATAGAGTCACTGCCTATTCCGGAAACAGATGAAAATACACAACGGGATATAATCTCAAAGGTCGATGAACTGATCCTGGCGGGAACAAGTATGCATGGGACAGACCAAATTGAGCAGTATAAAGTGTATGATGAGATAGATGATATAGTGAGGAATCTG
>OKUU01000467.1_pt1 | contig 13764 bp, 8 predicted proteins | sample 1606561 | NCBI WGS metagenome assembly OKUU01 (sample SAMEA3882506, study PRJEB24775) | human gut metagenome | biome: human-associated habitat; feature: intestine environment; material: feces | place: Netherlands | collected 2009/2010
TGATGGATTTTCGCCCAAGACTCATAGTGGCCTTATTACCGAGTTTGGCCGGGAGTATGTTATTACAGGAAAAATTGATCCGAAATATTCAAAGGTTCTTTCTCAAATGAGGTCTATAAGGGAGAATTGTGACTATGATGTCTTTTATTATACCTGTAAAGAAGAAATGGAGCCTGTTTTGATCACCGTAAGGGAATTGATCGAACTCATCAATGAACGGATTAATGACAGCGCTTCGAAAAGATGACTTGTAATATTTAACGATGGCACCGCATTATCTGAACGAATTCCACAAGCGCAACAGCCAGGCCTGTCGAAAGGATCTTCAGTCCTTACGGCGGCAGCGATTATCTGTAGAGGATGTCCTCCGACAGAGTCGGAGGTTCGGCAGATCTACGACACGGATGATCTTGTCGGAGACGTCGAATCCAAGAACGTTTAGTTGAGTTAGATATTTCATCTATAAGCCAATTGAAGCAAACTCTGCGGTAAGTCCATATTTTATCAACTTACCGCAGAGTTATTTATAATAAACCTTGCGGAAAGTCAATTTTTTTAACTTTGCGCAAGGTTATCAATAAATATCATGAAGGTAATAGGCAGAAAATCAGAGATTGGGCAAATCCGGAAGTTGTATGATTCCGGAAAATCAGAGTTTGTTGTTGTCTATGGAAGACGGCGCGTGGGAAAGACTTTTCTGGTGAACCAGTTCTTCGACAATAAATTCCTTTTCAAGGTGACCGGGCTTGCGGTCAAGGACAAGGCCGCACAACTTGTCAAGTTCTTCGAGGCCAAGGTGGAGAATGAGAAGCTGGCGCTTGAAGCCCTGTCCTACATCCGGCGGCTCTATGATGTGGAAGCAGAAGCGGATGCTCTTGACGCGGCAGACAACAAACCCGACCATGAGCGCAGGAAGGCCCTGCGGCAGGAAAAGGCTTATCCGGAAATCAAGAAGTTCGAGACGTGGATGGAGGCAAGCGTCCTCAAGTGCCCTCCGAAGTCTCTGATGGAGGAGGCCATCTCCTACACCTATAAGATCCTTAAAAAACTGTCGCTCTACGTCACCGACGGCCGTTACAAGATAGACGACAATATGGTGGAGAACAGCATCAGGCCTCTGGCCATCGGGCGCAAGAACTATCTGTTCTGCGGTGACGCCGCCGCCGCACAGAGGGCAGCCGTGGTCTACTCCCTGCTTGCCACCTGCAAGGCACACGGCGTTAATGAACGGGCGTGGCTTGAGGATGTCCTGCGCCGGATCCCGGAATACGAACAGGCAGGGAAAGACTACGCAGACCTTCTTCCCGCAAACTGGCGCGCCTTGTCCGCGAAGTAACTCGAACCAATATCACACTCCCATAAAAAGACTGCAACCGGCATCACACAGATGCAAGTTGCAGTCAAACTTTATCGACGCACGTACTTCCTCGAATGCTTACCACATACTTTGCTTTCCCACACAACGTGAGACATCGTTTCATTTTTATTCGCACCTAGAACTCTACATCATTGACGAACAGCCAGTTGCTATTCTGGGTATGAATATATTCGCACACTTAGAAGTCATAGATTCCGTTGTAGGCCATTCTGTGGCTCATTAATTCTCCCAAGTGTGAATAATCGCGCACACTTAGAAATGCATTAGTCTAATAATCACCGACTTGCAAGTTCATGTGTGAGAATATTCGCACACCTAAAAGTCGCTACCTTCATCGCAAGGCATCCTGTTGCCTATTTGTAAAGTGAAAAATCTTCCACACCTGAAAACATATCTGCTTAATAACCAGCAACTCACTGTTCTGTGTGCGAGAATACTCACATATCCGAGGGAAGCTTTCTCATTGTGGTACTTTCGGCGGCTTCCAGAAGTTCCCTGAGTGGATCGAGGAGACCGGAGGTATCTCCAGAAGGCCGCCTGGATTGGTGTGAGATCATATCCATTTGATTATTATGGATAATGTGTTATATTTCCTCTAAAAAAAATGTTTCTTTCTTATGGGACGGGCGTAAAAATCGCAGATTTTATGTAAGTTTGCGGATAATAACATACGCAACCATGACCAATGCCCGGCCGATGACCGGTGATTCCAGGATTGTCCTTTACCAGCCGGACGAGACACTAACGCTCGAAGTGAGACTTGAGCGAGAGACCGTCTGGCTTACTCAGGCACAGATGACAGAGTTGTTTCATACTACCCGCAACAATGTGACCATTCACATAGGGAACATATTCAAAGAAGGTGAACTGGATGAATCATCAGTGTGTAAGGATTCCTTACGTACTGCGTCCGATGGGAAGAAGTATCGAACTAAGTACTATAACCTTGATGTGATCATTTCTGTTGGCTATCGTATAAAGAATCCTATCGGAACCCGGTTCCGCCAATGGGCAAACACTGTCATAAAGCAGTATCTCCTTCAAGGATATTCAGTCAACCGTCACCTCATTGCCCTGCAGGAGAATATGGAGAAGCGCATGACCCGCATCGAGGACGCGCAGGTCAAACAGCAGCAGCAACTCGACTTCTTCATCCGCACCTCAACCCCGCCCGCCGAGATGGTGTTCTTCGAGGGTGACTTCTACACTGCCCGCGTGGCACTGGAGAACCTCGTCCGCGCGGCCACCAGGCGGGTCATCATCATCGACGCTTATGTGTCCGCCCTCACGCTCGACATTCTCAATGCCCGCGGCGACGGTGTCGAGGCGATCATCTACACCTCGGGTGTAGGACAGGGCATGCAGCGGCTGATGGACGAACACGATCGCCTCTTCCCGAACTCCCATGTAGACGTGCGCAGGTGGCGCAAGACTTCGCACGACCGCTGGCTTATCACAGATGACAGGCTCTACCACTGCGGCCACTCGCTTGACTCCAACGGCGGCCACAAAATCTCCGCCGTAACTCTCATGGGGACACCGCCGGAAGTTATACTGTCGCAAATAGAGTAGCCCGTCCTCTCCTTCCCCGCACCCGGAGATGCGATAGTCTGCCAGTCTGCGGAGAACGCTCCTCATCGTCGCCAGAGCACCTTCTACAACATGTACGCATGAAGGAGTTTCGTAAATAAAAAATGGCTTTTCGGGCGAAAAGGCCGTCAGAATTGCAGCGGAAGAGTGGCTGAAGGGCTTTGCAGACGTGTCCGCTATGCAATTCTGTCAATGCCAGCGGAACGATACGTCGCTGAGGTCGAGCTTCAGACCTTGACTCAGTACGGTTCCACGATAAATCAGATCTGCGGTTTCGACATTGTCGCAAAACAGCAAAACAGCAAGACAACATAACGGCAAAACGGCAAATCAGCAGCAAAATAGTTGAAGATCCAAGTTTGGAAGAGCAACATCCGCGTGGCGGCGGAGAAGTTCGTTGGGATATTCATTGATAATGTGTTAAATTTGTTGCCGCAAGCTTTTGCGTCGGTGTCGGCCTGGAAGGGTGGGCCGGTCGCCGGAGGTTATGGCTATTCGTAAAATGAGAAATGGTATGAAATTCATAAGTTGGAACGTGAACGGGCTTCGCGCCTGCGCCGGGAAAGGGTTTGATGAGGTGTTCAACACGCTGGACGCGGATTTTTTCTGTCTGCAGGAGACGAAGATGCAGCCGGGGCAGCTGGATCTGGAGTTCCTGGGGTACACGTCGTACTGGAACTCGGCGGAGAAGAAGGGATATTCCGGGACGGCGATATATTCAAGGCACACGCCATTGTCGGTGACTTACGGCATCGGCGTTGAGGAGCACGACCACGAAGGACGCGTAATCACTCTGGAGATGCCTGAGTTCTACCTCGTCTGCGTCTATGTGCCGAACTCTCAGGACGGTCTCCGGAGGCTCGACTACCGGATGCGGTGGGAGGATGATTTCCGGGAATATCTTGCCGGCCTCGCCGCCCGGAAGGGTGTGGTGGTCTGCGGTGACATGAACGTGGCCCACAATGAGATAGACATCAAGAATCCGGACACGAACCGCCGCAACGCCGGGTTCACCGATGAGGAGCGCGGCAAGTTCTCCGGGCTTCTGGACTCTGGTTTCACTGACTCCTGGCGCTTACAGCACCCGGACGAGGTGAAATATTCCTGGTGGTCGTACCGATTCCACACCCGCGAGAAGAATGTCGGGTGGCGGCTGGACTACTTCCTCGTCTCCGACTCCCTCAGGGACAAGATCGCAGCCACCGAGATCCACACCGAGATCCTCGGCTCCGACCACTGCCCCGTCGAGCTCGACCTCGATCTGTAAGACAAGGCCGTGCGCGGGAACAGGCCATCTGCTCACGAGATTGCTATATTCATTGGTCTCGTGAGCGAAGAGGGCATCTTCGCTCACGAGGGATCTCTTTCCCTGCCTTTCGTGAGCGGAAATGGGCATTTCACTCACATTCAAAGGCTGTTAGGGAAGAATGAATATTATTGCGTATATTTCGCTGCGTAAAGTACGCAATGACATTGGCGGAGCCCCGTGGCGTATAACGCACTGAATGACAGTCAACTCTGAAATACCGCCATCCCATTTGTCCCGGTGGCTATTTGGAAACCTTTGAAAGTAAGTAAATAACATGTTGCGATAGTTCTCGCAGTCCGGGCATATTTTTTAATTGAATATTTAGTCGTAACTTAGCGGACTGCTTGACAGGCAAAGAATTTGTGGGGAAGAATAGCCGGTCGCTTGGATGCGACAGCTGAGTTTGCGGGGGTGGATGGTGTCGAAGTATCGATAGAAGTGCCGGTAAAGGAAGGACTGGAGCGTGGAAGAGGCGGAGCGGCATAATGAGTGGAACATTTATTAACACTAATGAATATGAAAACAAATAGATTTTTAGGCTTCATCATGTCTGTGGCGGCCCTTGCTTTTGCGGCCACGGCTTGTGATGACAAGAAAGAGGACTTGGGCGCTCCGTCGGTGGAGGTCGAAAAGTCCGAGATTTCATTTGAGAAGACCGGCGGAACCGAGACCGTTCAGGTGACGGCCACCAGAGACTGGAAGGCCACCACCGAGCAGGACTGGATCTCCATCGGACCGAGGGAGGGGAAAGGCTCCTCGAAGGCTGTGACAGTCGAGATCAAGGTGATGGAGAACTCTGGTTTGGATCGTGAAGGATCTGTGAAGTTCGACATCGGCTTTGACTCCAAGACTTTGGTTGTCAAGCAGAAAGGAACAGGTTCCGTGGCTGACATGACCGTCTACAAGAACGACTTTGACAAGGAGAAGGCCGTCAAGAGCGACAGCGGTTGGAAGACATACCTTGATTCGTTCGAGGGGTGGCGCAATGAGACCGGCACGGGAATCTCGTCTGTTACCTACGCCTCAAGCGGAGTAAGCGCAAGAACTAATGACAAGTACAACTCGTCATCATCCTCATCGGACTATCAGGGATCTGGAATGAATTATCTTTGGTTCGGGAAGGAACCTTATTTCGAGGTAAAGAACATAACGTTGCCGGCGTCAAAGAATTACACGCTCTCGTTCGGAGCTGAGCGCAATGAATATTCCCAGAGCGGGGACATCGACAACACTTTCAAGCATGATGAGTTCAAGGTGTATGTCAGCAAGGATGGAAGCAAGTGGGTGCAGATTGAATATTCATTCCCTGCCGGCGACAAGAACAAGCGTTGGGATCTTGCTTCCTCCACATTCACTGTTCCTGACGGGACTTCCGCCCTCTATCTTTATTTCATGTCCACAAAGGCAAGCGTCTATTGTTTTGATGACTTGACCCTTTCGATTTCCGAAAAGGCCGGCACCGTCATCGACTTCTCCAAGGGCGTTGACCTCGGCACCGGCGGTGACACTCCTGATGTCCCTGGCACCAGGATGAGCCTCGCCCAGATGCTTACGGCTGATAGGGATAAAGAGACAGTGGTCGAGTCCGAGGAAGTCCTCGTAGGAGCCCTCACAACCAAAGGCTATGTCGTGACAGACGGTACATCAAGCATTTATGTCTATGAGGAGTCAACCCCTACCGTCAAGGTTGGTGACAAGGTAACCTTCAAGGGCACATTAAAGGATTATTATGGTGTGCCTGAGATAATGGGTCCTGTAACCACCAAGGTGTCTTCCGGACACAACGTGACCTACCCGAAAGCGAAGGACATCACTTCCACTTTCGATTCCTACAGCGCTGGTTTCGCTGAATATGTCACTTACACCGCCAAGGTTGTAAAGAACGGAAGCTACACCAACTTCGAGGTTGAAGGCGCGACAAAATTCAAAGGGGCTCTGTCCGCTGCTCCTAATTCGATTTATTCAACATTCGGAGAGGGCGACAAGGTTCAGGTGACTGGCTTTTTCAATACCCTCAACACCAATTCCAATCTCCTCAATGTCATTGCTGTCGAGGTCAAGGTTCTTGAAAAAGGTGAAGGCGGCGGAGACAATCCTGGCGGAGAGACTCCGGCTGCGGGCGAGTTTGCCAGCAACGTCAAATGGACAGTGGTTGACAAGGAGTCATATTCAGAGAAAGCGACCGTCAATGGTGTCAGTGATGTCGATATACTTAAGCTTGGCACAGGAAAGAAGGTTGGCTCAGCTACGATTGTGGTTCCTGCCGGTACGAAGAAAATCTCTTTCTATGGTTTGGCCTGGAAAGGTAAGACAGCAAGTGTTGTGGCTGAATCTGATGGAAAGGCTATCTGCGAAGCCATCGGTCTGACAGGAAATCCAGGATGCTCGAACACGTCTCCTTACACGATAGAAAATGTCACAACCGCATCCAAGAAGACCATAGACATCGCCGCCCAAAATGGTGGGAAACCACTTTCCGCTGACATGACAATCACTGTCAAGTCGGTAAAGGGCACGGATTGCAGGGCTGTACTTTTTGGCATACAGGCGGAAAAATAAATTAATATCAAAGAACGACAAAGGGATGCCCGGAAAAGCGGGCAGCCCTTTTGCTCTCTAATAATACGAACACATGAAGATAACGTTGAGCAGGTTTTGGATGATTTGCGCCGGGGTTGTGATGCTGGCGCTATCGTCTTGTGGTTCAGGTGGTAAGGAGGATGTGCTTCCGCCGACAGTCGAGGTGAAGACCACGATGATTGAGGCGGAGGGGCGTTCGCAGTACATTTATGTCAAAGCCTCGTCATCCTGGAAAATAACTTTAACTTCGGTGGATGGCGGCGCGCCGGTGGATTGGATCATCGCCGCGCCGAGTTCTGGTAGCGGCAGCACAGATGTCACCCTGAATGTGGCGGCGAATGAGTCGGAGCAGGAGCGCTCGGCTGTACTCACTGTGGAGAACAGTGCGGGAAAGGCTTCGAAGACAATCAGCCAGAAAGGGAAGAAACCGGAGATCAAGCCGGATCCTGACCCGACACCGGAACCAAAGCCGAACGAGACAGGCTGGCTGGAACTTCCTTCAGTTCCGGCAGGGACGGATTTTTTCGCCCATTCGATGACGATCGGCTCTGTAAAGACGCGGAACTATTCCTTCATTTGGGACTACGACAATCTTGTGGCTCCGTGGGTGGCATATCCGCTCAGCAGATGGAATGTCGGAACCGGCTCCAGATCGGATGCATGGGGACTGGATCCTCTGCTTGATGAGGATAAGCAACCTGTGCTGCATTTCCGTGGGTATTCGGTCGGAAACAGCGGAAGGTATGACAGAGGGCATCAGCTCCCGTCTGCGGACAGGCCAAATATCATAGGTGCCGATCCACAGAAGAATCCTAACGCTATGACTTTTTACGGGACAAATATGACTCCGCAGCTTAATGGGTTCAACGGAGGAATATGGGCGAACCTGGAGGGCAAGGTGCGCTCTTGGGCCAAAGGTTCAGACACGCTGTACGTGGTAACAGGATGTGTGGTTGATTACCCTAAAGGAGAGACGGTGAAATACGCCCTTGACAACAATGGCAAGAAGGTCACCGTCCCGACAGGCTACTACAAGGTAGTCCTCCGCTATAGAGCGAACTCCACATTTGGCTATTCGGGTTATTCTGCCTGCGCCATATTGTTTGACCATAAGGTATATAGCGACAAAAGAATCACATCTGAGTATTCAATGTCAGTAGATGACCTTGAGAAAAAGACAGGAATAGATTTCTTCGTGAACCTGCCGGCGAAAGTGGGCGAGGAGACCGCCGCCAAGATCGAGGCCGAAGATCCTGCCAAGGTGTCTTGGTGGTGGTAGAAACCACTATAAATGAATATAATACTAAACTGATATGCGTTTGAGAAAAATACTTTATTCCGCTCTGCTGCTTCTGGTTGTGGCCGCCACGGCCTGCGCCAAGGGGGACAAGGGCGCGAGGGGGTATGTCATCGGCTTCTACAATGTCGAGAACCTCTTCGACACCTACCACGACGAGGGCAAGAATGACTATGAATATCTCCCCGACGGGGCAAACCGCTGGACTGACGCGCGGTACAACCGCAAGCTCCGCAACATCGCCACGGTGATCAAGGCGATGGCTGACGAGAACAAGGCTTTCCACACGGTTCTGGGCCTGAGCGAGGTTGAGAACCGCCATGTGCTTGAGGATCTTGTGAGCCAGAAGGAGATCGCCGACGCCAATTACCAGATCGTGCACTATGACGGTCCGGACCGCCGAGGCGTCGATGTGGCCCTGCTTTACAGGCCGGAGCAGTTCAAACTGATTGAAAGCAAATCCATTCCGTTTGATTTCAACAGTAAGGACATAAAGTTCGACATGGACGAGGAGTCTCAGGGACACTTCCGCACCCGTGATGTGCTGATGGTCAGGGGCGAGATCAAGGGCGAGATGTTCGCGTTCTTCGTCGCCCACCTTCCATCCAGGATCGGAGGCAAGGGGAGCGACCTTAGGAGCCGTGGCGCGGAAATCATCTACGAGAACTCCGCCAAACTGATGAATGAATATCCCGGGATCAAGATCGTGGTGATGGGTGACATGAACGACAACCCTACGGACGAGAGCATGGCCGTCTATATGCACGGCAAGGAGAATGTCTCCGAAGTCGGCAAGATGGACTTCTTCTCTCCGTTTACCTCAATGTTGAAAGCCGGTTACGGCTCTTTGGCCTACCGGGGCGAGTGGAACATCTACGACATCATCCTTGCGAACGAGGCGCTTGTGAACGCTCCGAAGGGGACGCTCAGGATTGTTCCGATCGTGAAGGGCAAGTACTACGGACGCGTCTTCAACCAGCCGTTCATGGTTCAGCAGACAGGACAGTACAAGGGTACGCCGTTCCGGACATATTCATCCGGCTCCTACGTCGGCGGCTACAGCGACCACTACCCGACCTATATTGTCATTAGTAACAAGTAGTTACTTCAGTCGCTTCGGCACTTCGACAAGCTCGGTGACTGAAAGTGCAGTGACCGCAGAGGCTCGGTCACTGAGCTTGTCGAAGTGACCCTCCAAATGGATAAATAGTTAATATTCAATAAATATGAACAAAAGAATATTCCTTGCCGCGTCGGCTCTGTTTCTGGCTCTGACTTTATCGGCCCAGAACTACACCGGTGGCGTGAAAGGTACGGTCGTCAGCCGCTTGAGCAAGGCGACCATTGACGGAGCGGATCTGATCCTGTATTCAGAAGGAAAGGAAGTCGCCCGTGTGAAGGCCGGACAGGACGGAACATTCCAGATCGGGAACCTGAAGGACGGAATGTACGACCTTGTCATCGAAAGCCCGGACTATCTCCAGTCCAGAGTGAACGTGACCGTCAATGACGGCTATGTCAAGAACATGTTCAACCTGTCCCTGACCCCGGTGGCGAAAGTCGCCGAGGTGGACGACGCCAGTTTCTCCGAGTTCGACATGGACGATTCCGGCTACCAGGACAGCCCTACCATCCTTTTCGGCCAGAACGATGTGTTCAACAACATGGCCGGCTACAATTTCAGTTCCGTGCGCTTCCGTGTCCGCGGCTATTCCAGTGAGTCACAGGATGTCTATCTTGCTGGCGTGAGGATGAACGACGCTATCACGGGCTACACGCCGTACTCCCTCTGGAGCGGTCTCAACGAGGCCACCAGAAGCAAGGAGTCCGTGAACGGAGCCGAGGTCTCCGATTTCGGATTCGGCGGCTACAACGGCCTCACGAACATCATGCCGATGGCCTCTTCCGTCCGCACAGGCTGGAGAGGAAGCGTGCTGACCAACAGCGCTCTGTACAGGCTCCGCCTGATGCTGACCTACGCTTCCGGACAGTTGGACAACGGCTGGTCCTACGCTTTCAGCGCATCAGCGAGGCTTGGCGGAAATGACTGGATAAAGGGTGTTTTCTACCGCTCGTTCGGCTACTACGGAGCCGTGGAGAAGAGGTTCGGCGAGGAGCATAAGCTGGGATTCACATTCATGGCCGCCCCTGGCGAGCGTGGAGCGCAGAACGGTTCCACCCAGGAGGTCTACGATCTGATGGGCGACAACATGTACAACTCCAACTGGGGCTACTATAACGGCAAGGTGCGCAACGCCCGCGTCCGCAAGACCCACGAGCCGATCGCCATCCTCAAGTACGACTTCACTCCGGAGTCCCAGAAGTTCTCGGCCTCGGCCACAGTGCTTTACAGATTCGGCAAGAACGGCTACACGGCTCTTGACTGGTACGATGCCCCGGATCCTCGTCCTGACTACTACAGGAATCTTCCGAGCTATTTCTACATGGACAACACGGACTACAACCGTCGTAACTTCGCCAAGTACGCATGGGCGAAGGAGGCTTGGGAGACCGACCTCCCGTCGACCACCCACATCAACTGGGATCGTCTCTATGCCGTGAACTCCTTGAACTCCACCGCCTCAGGTAACCGCTCGAAGTACGTGATCGAGGAGAGGCGTGTGGATCAGAACGATCTCAACTTCGCTGTCAACGCCAAGTGGAATCCTGTCAAGTTCCTGACAGTCAACGGAGGACTCTCCTACAAGTGGAACCGCACGGAGTACTACAAGATTCTGGGCGACCTGCTCGGAGGAGACTACTATGTCAACATCGACCAGTTCGCCGAGAGGGATTTCGCCGCCTATCCGACGATGATCCAGAACGATCTGGACTACTATCTCAGGAACGGAGCCGCCCAGACCCTTGCCCAGGGCGACAAGTACGGCTACGACTACTATGCCCACGTCCGCCGCGCGGAGGCATGGGCTTCAGGACGTTTCACGTTCGGCGGCTTCGAGGCGACGGTGGCCGGAAGGCTCGGATATTCGAAATTCTGGAGGGAAGGTCTTTTGAGGAAGGGTCTTTTCCCGGGACTTGACGACAACGGCAACCCGTTCACCTACAATGGGGAAATCATCACCAAGTACGACCAGATCGACGGCAGACCGATAACCTCGAAGGGCGAGTCCGACAAGAAGGACTTCCTGACGGGATCCGGAAAGATCAACCTCGGCTACTTCATCAGCGGAGGCCACAGGATCTACGCCGACGCAGCCTACATCACCGAGGCCCCGACATTCAACCAGGCGTTCATCTCCCCGAGGACGAGGAACACCGTGATGCCTGACCTCAAGACCATCAAGACATTGACGGCGGACATCAACTACGCCTACAGCAATTCCGGCTACGATGTTCGCGTCACCGGATTCTACACCTCCATCAAGGATCAGACGGACGTGATGAGCTTCTACGATGACTCGCAGAACTCGTTCACCAACTTCGCGATGTCCGGAATCGACGAGAGGCACGTCGGAGTCGAACTCGGCTTCAAGGTGCCGACTCCGGTGCCTAACCTTTCCCTTCAGGGAGTGTTCACCTACGGCCAGTACATCTACACCTCCAACCCTACGATGTACCAGACCTTCGACAACAGCGCTGAATATGTCGCCGGAACCTACGGAGTGACGATTCCTTACTGGAAGAGCCATCCTACCGTGGACGGAAAGACCGTGCGGCACTATGTGCCTAGTACCCCGCAGCTTGCGACCAGCCTTGGCCTCGCATGGAACAAGAACTACTGGTTCATCGACGCGGATGTGGATTTCTTCGGGAACTCCTATCTGGACATGAATCCTCTCTACAGGACGGACATGGCCACAGCCGGGCCTGACGGTCAGGTGACCGCCCAGGAGATCGAGTACATGGCAGCGCAGGAGAAGTTCAAGAACTTCATGCTCGTGAACGCCAGCGTGGGCAAGTCCTGGTATATTCAGAGAAAGTACCAGCTCGGCTTCTCGATGCAGGTGAAGAACCTCCTGAACAACAGGGATGTACGCACCGGCGGCTACGAGCAGACCCGCCTTGTGGACAACACCGTCAGCAAGGAGAGATTCTACAGGTTTGATTCCAAGTATTTCTACATGAGCGGAATCAACTACATGTTGAACATTTATTTCAGATTCTAAGGATTCCAAGGTATGAAAAGAATATATTTCGCGCTGATCGCCGCCATTTTCGCCCTCGCCTCCTGCGAGGAGTGGGACCAGGTCTTCACCACGGACTACGGCAAGGCTGATGTCTACGAGCCTGTGACGATGACCCCCAACACGACCATCGCCCAGCTCAAGGCTCTGTACAAGTCCGGTCCGGTGAAGATAGAGAAGGACATCGTCATCGGAGGGCAGGTGGTCTCCGAGGACCGCAGCGGCAATGTTTACAAGAGCATCTACATCCAGGACGCCACGGGCGGCATAGAGTTGAAGATCGGCAAGAACGCCCTCTACAACGACTACAAGCTCGGTCAGTGGGTCTATGTCAAGTGCGGCGGCCTTACGCTCGGCGCCTACAATGGAATGATCCAGCTGGGCTACGCCGATCCTACCGGTGAATATGAGACCTCCTACATCGAGGTTCAATACATCATTGACACTCACATATTCAGAGGTAAGATTGACACTCCGCTGCAGCCTAAGAAAGTCTCCGCCGCCGATCTTCTGAAAGAGGAGAACATCGGCTGCTATGTCGAGCTTGACGGCCTGACCTACGCCAACGAGATCTTCTGCCTGATCTACATAGACTCCTACAAGGACAAGAAGTCCTCGTCCAACAGGATATTCCTTTCCGGCACAGGCAAGGACTACAAGCCGGTCGCGGATCCGACGTGGGGCATAACGACCTGGGCGATGTCCAAGCAGGGTTTCATCGGCTACCTGAATTCCGGAAAGTTCGATGACGCCTATTCCGCTGATTATGCCAGACAGGTTTCGGATCCGGAACTCAAGGCCACCCCGCTGAAGAACGCGTCGGCGTATTCCGTCAGCCAGTACTTCAATATGGGCAGTCAGTCCGTGCAGATCCGCACCAGCGGCTATTCCCGCTTCGCAGACACTCAGATTGACGAGGCCATCCTCGGTGGCGCCCCGATCAACGTCAAAGGAATCCTCACTATCTATCAGGGTAAGGCTCAGTTCACCTTGATAGACCTTGATGGAGTTGAGAAAGTGATCTAATAAGATTGTGAACTTTGAAAGCCTCCGTTCGGTCATTCCCCGTGCGGAGGCTTTTTCAATGAAAATATCAAATGTCTGTGAGTGTCAAGGCTTTGTTCCTTTGGAAAAAAGCCTTATCTTTGAGAGTTGAGTTATATTGAATTATGGAGGCCGGATTCAAAAGATTCCCTATCGGGATACAAACATTTGACAAGATCATCGAAGGTGGCTATCTGTATGTCGACAAGACAGGATATGTGGATGATCTTGCCAACAAGTATCAGTACGTGTTCCTGAGCCGTCCGCGTCGTTTCGGTAAATCCCTGCTGTCCTCGACTTTCCATTGCTATTTCGAAGGAAGGAAGGATCTGTTTGAGGGACTAAAGGCCGGAGAGGAGAAGAAAGAATGGAAGCGGCACCCGGTCTTCCATTTCGACATGTCCACAGCCAAGCACGTGAA
>OKUU01000468.1_pt1 | contig 13717 bp, 11 predicted proteins | sample 1606561 | NCBI WGS metagenome assembly OKUU01 (sample SAMEA3882506, study PRJEB24775) | human gut metagenome | biome: human-associated habitat; feature: intestine environment; material: feces | place: Netherlands | collected 2009/2010
GCTTGGTAACTACGAGGACGTTTGCACCACCGTTATGCGCTTCCAACGCAGCGGAAGCACCAGCGCCGCCGCCACCGATAACCAGCACATCAACGTCATAGTCCACTTTTTCCAAATCAAGCTCTACATCCTGCAGACGGCTTTTGCCCTCCAGCAGCTGTGCCAATTCTACCGGCACCTTCTGTCCCTTGTTGGGACCAACCTCCAGAACCTTGAAGCCCTTAGAGCTGTAGTCCGGATGGAACTCCTTCAGCAGCTCTTCCTTTTCATCTGCCGTAAAGCGTTCGATAGAAGCATGCAGACGTTGGGCACGTGTAGCTTCAACCTTAGCCATAGATTTTAACATATCATCAGTAAATGCGCTCACCTTGCCGCACCTCCTTATTTTTCAATCTCACGCTTGTTATACAGGTCTTTGATTTCGTCCAAAGGCATATTTTTGAGCTTTTCCAACAGCGTTACATAATCGCCGTTTTCAATTTCTACAACACGCTTAGCCAGATGCTCGCACTTCGGCGCAATATATTTGCCTGTCAGGCGACGGCACAGCAGGCCGACAGCGCTGTGGCTGATTTGCGCCGGGCAGCGGGATGCACAGATATTGCAGCCAACGCAGTCAAAGGAAGCATGTGCTGCCTTCTCATATTCGCCGCGCTGAGCGTAAGCAATATACTGCATAACATTCAGGCCCTGCGGACAGCCCTTCGTGCAGGCATTGCAGCCAATGCAGCTGAAGATTTCCGGATACAGCTGACCGACAATATTATCGCTTGCCTTAATCTCTTCGATATTAAAGGTGCGCTTGTTAATCGGGAAGGAATCAATCTTGCCAACGCACATGCCTTCCTCAACCTTCGTCTGGCAGGAAAGCACAACCTTCAGCTCCGTGCTGCCCTTCAGGCGATAAATTACTGCACAGGCTCCGCAAAAGCCGCTGCGGCAGCCGCAGCCGCGCACCAGCTTAAAGCCTGCATATTCCATAGCATCCATAATGGTCAGGGTTGCCGGGACACTGTACTTTTTGCCCAGCAGGTAAACAGTTACCATTTCTTCCATATTTTTGCTCCTTATATTTTCTTCTCCAAAAAATGTATATGTGTAAATTAAATTCTGTAGAACTACAAGCGAAGTGCCTACAAGACACCCCCAGTCATCGCCGGCGGCGATGCAAGCATCCTTGCATGAGGCAACAGAACTCTAGAGGACTCACAACGTAAGCAATTATAATATCGTGATGCGAATAAAAATTTTAGTAAATAAGTGTCCGGATTCACAGAAATGTCGCAACTGTTTGAGCGATAAGCAAACTAATATAGAAAAATATGTAGGCATAGCGCGAGTTTTGCGGCACTTCGTCTTGAATCCACACGAAATTTGCGTTAAGAAATTTTTCCTGAGCTAAGCGATATTTAATTGCGAAGAATCAATACTCATCCGGCATCTCGTCCAGCTCATCGCAAGTAAACACCGGCCCATCCTTGCACACATACTTCTTGCCGATATTGCAGCGACCACACTTGCCCACGCCGCACTTCATGCGCAGCTCCAGCGTCGTATAAACCTGCTTCTTCTCAAAGCCCATCTCAATCAACGCCGCCAGGCACAGCTTAATCATAATCGGCGGACCGCACAGCAGCACCGTCTTATCCGGCGTAAACTTCAGGTCCTTCAGGAAATTAGGCACAAAGCCGACATTGCCCGTCCAGCCATCCTGCGCACGGTCAATCGTCAGATGCACGCGCGTATTCTTTTGCGACGGCCACACATTCGTCAGTTCATCGTAACGCACAAAATCTTCCTTGCTGCGTGCGCCGTAAACAACATCAATGCTGCCGTAATCCTCACGCTTATCCAGCATATAATTGATTACACTGCGCAGCGGCGCCAAACCGATACCGCCGGCGATAAAAAGCAAATCCTTGCCCTTCAATTTATCCTCAACAGGGAAATGATTGCCGTAAGGTCCGCGCACTGCAATCTGCTGACCGGATTCAATATCAAAATGCAAAAAGTTCGTAATCGAGCCGCAGCGTTTAATACTGAACTCCATATATTTTTCATTCGTCGGAGAGGAGGTAATGGAAAAAATCGCCTCACCCTTACCCGGAACAGAAAGAATAGCGCATTGTCCCGGCATATGCTCAAACAGCTTACCGCCACCGATTTTCTCCACGCGGAAGGTTTTTACATCAGCTGTTTCCGTGCAGATATCCGTCACCACGCCAATCTGCGGAATCAAGGTATCCTGACAATTACACATCCTGCTTCACCTCCGCTTTTTCCAAGGCTTTGGCAACCTTGACAATATTCAGCTGCACCGGACACTTTTGCAGGCAGCGTCCGCATCCGACGCAAGCATATTCGCCTTCGTTGTTCTCCGGGAAATACACCAGCTTATGCATATAACGCTGGCGGAAGCGCTCCACCTTCGTCTTACGCGGGCTGCCATGCGCCATCAGCGTAAAATCCTTCGCCATGCAGCTGTCCCAGCAGCGATAGCGTTGCGTGCGCTCTTCCGTCTCCTGATAATCGCAGATATCATAGCAATGACAGGTGGGACACACATATGTGCATATGCAGCAGGACAGGCAGCCTGCAGCCAGCTGCTCCCAGATTTTACTGTGGAAGACCTTCAGCTCATCCTCAGTCAGCTCGTCATTTACCTTGAAATCATGCAAAGGCAGTACGCTCAAAAATTTCAGCGTCTGCTCCTTTTGCTCGCTGACTGCTTTTGCAGAAGCAGCTTCCGCCTCAGACAGCACACCGCCCTCAACAAGCTTCGCTGTCAGCTCCTCGCCCTTGGCAGTCACAGCCTGCCAGCAAAGCTCCTCGCCTGCCAGCCAGGTCTGCACATCCGTCTCCGGAGCGCCTGCGTCAATGCCAAAGGCATGGCAGAAGCAAGTTTCTTCGGGAGCACTGCAGCCTAAACCGATAAGCACGCATTGCTCGCGTCTTGTTTTATAATATGTATCAACAGGCGCTTTTAAAAACACCTTATCCAAAATCTTAAAGCTGCGCGCATCGCAGGCACGCACGCCCATAACGATAGTCATGCCGGCAGGCGGAATATTTTGCTCTAAAGCCAGCTCCTTACCGCTCGTCTTAAAGGTCAGCAGATTTTCTACCTGCGGAAAAAAAACGTCCTTGGCGCTGCGGTTTGTCAGTGGCGCATCCAATGCAACCTCCGCATCCTCGCGAAACGGTGCAAAGTCCGCATGACCGCTCTTGTTCTTGCATGGCAGCAGCAGCGTACCGATATTTTGCAGGGCTGCATATAACTTTGGCAGCTTATCCTTTGCTATCTTATACATGCTGCTCCCTCCCTTCTACCGCACTGTTGGCCTCGGGATCATTCTGTTTAAAGCTTACCTGCGGTGCAGGTGTTTCACTGTCCGCACCGGCCTGATACTGGCCGAAGAAGCTGTTGATATCCTTCATAAACTTCATGTTCAGCAGCTCCAGATGAATTCCCTGCGGACAAACGCGTGCACATTCGCCGCAGCCGGTGCAGCGACCTGCAACGTGGAAGGCGCGGATGATATGATACATCTGCTCTTCAACCTCGTCGGCATACGCCTTGCCTGCTACCGGAGTATCTGGCTTATCAAAAATGCACTGCTCGCAGCTGCACGCCGGGCAGATATCACGGCAGGCATTGCAGCGGATGCACTTGGAAAGCTCGCTTTGCCAGAAGGCAAAGCGCTCCTCGGGGCTCATCGCTTCAATCTCCTTGACCTTGGCGAATTTATCACCGGTAAACTGCGGTACAGGCAACGGCTCGGCCAGCTCCTCGTCTGCAATTTTATAAGCAGCGCCCTTGCACATCAGGCATTTGTTCAGCAGCACGTCAGCCTTTGCCAGACGCTTTTCGCCATAGGCAGTGTTGACAACAACCTCGTCACCGTCTACGCTCACGCTGATAATACCCTTAGCTCCGGCAGCCTTAATCTTATTGATATCCAGCATCCCGCTGCAGGGAGTACCGATGGCGTAAACAAGCTCACGCTTAATACGGTTGTCCTTCAGCAGCTGGTTTACTCCGTATGTATCACAAGGCTTTAAGAAAACTGCTGTCTTCTTGCCTGCATGGCTTGTTTCGATTAAATATTTGCAGAGATTGGCAGGGCAGAACTCGTTATAAACAAGCTTGTCGCACTCGTCCGCACTGCTTACGGCAGCAGGTGCGTTATCGTAAAAGAATTCGCCTGCCTGCCATGCCAGCACACGCTCTACTGTGCCCTCTGCCAACAGCTCAGCTGCACGCTTCTGCAGCAGCTTTTCTATTTTTTGCATCGCAAATCCCTCAACTTTACATTCTCACCCAATGCCGCAATGTGCTCGGCAAAATCGTTCATTACTTGTGCAAAGCGTGCGCCCTCGGCCGCACTCACCCATTCAACACGGAAGCGTTCACCGGCCACTCCCAGATAATCAAGCATACTCAGCAGCAGCGTCATACGACGACGCGCATAATAGTTGCCAGTAGAATAATGGCAGTCACCTGGGTGGCAGCCGCACATGATTACACCGTCTGCGCCACGCTGAAAAGCGCGCAGAATAAAGAGCGGATTCACTCTGCAGGAGCAGGGAACCTTGATGATTTTGATATTAGCGGGATAATGCTTGCGGGCCGTTCCGGCGCCGTCAGCACCGGCATAGCTGCACCAGTTGCAGCAGAAGGCCACGATTTTCGGTTCAAAATTTTTCTTCTCTAGCATAATGCATCCACCTCTGCCAGAATTTGTTGATTAGTAAAGCCCTGCAAATCCATAGCACCGCAGGGGCAGGCTACCGTGCAGGCACCGCAGCCCTGGCACAGCGCATTGTTTACCACAGCAACGGTGCGTGTTTCGCGCACGCCCAGCTTAGTGATAACCTGCTTGCTCTCGCCGGTAATCGCACCATAGGGGCAGACATGCGTGCAAGCCAGACAGCCGCTGCAAATGCTTGTATCGCACTGCGCAGTGCAGGGGTTCGTCAGCAGCTTATCCTTCGCCAACAGGCCGACCACCTTAACAGCCGCTGCACCGGCCTGTGAAACAGTTTCCGGAATATCCTTCGGTCCCTGGCACATGCCGCTGAGGAAAATGCCTGCCGTCGGACTTTCAACAGGACGCAGCTTCGGATGCGCCTCTACGTAAAAGTCATCGTTGTCAATGCTGGCAGTCAGCATCGTCGCCAGCTTGCGCGCATCGGGAGAAGGCTGTACAGCCGTTGCCAGCACTACTAAATCAGGATTCAGCATCAGCTTGCGGCCGCTGTTCAAATCGCTGGCAAAAACTGTCAACTTGCCGTCGCCGTCAACTATAACCTTGCCAACCTGACCGCGTACATAATGCACGCCGTACTCCTCCACTGCACGGCGTTGGAACTCGTCAAAGCCCTTGCCCGGAGTACGTACATCTATATAAAATACAGTTACATCCACATCAGGGTATTTTTCGCGGATATACATCGCATGCTTAGCATTATACATGCAGCAGATTTTACTGCAGTAGCTCTTGCCGCGACCGCTCACATCACGCGAGCCTACGCAGGAAACGATAATAACCTTCTTCGGCTCCTTACCGGTAGACGGACAAACGAGATGTCCTTCGGTCGGACCTGCCGCATTCGTCAGACGCTCCAGCTCCAGCGAGGTGATAACGTCCTTGCTGGCACCGTAGCCATATTCGCCAAACTTATCGAGAGAAATCGTTTTAAAGCCTGTTGCCAATACAATTGCACCGTATTTTTCCGTGATCAGCTCATCGGTCTGCGTATAATCAATTGCTCCTGCCGGACAAACCTTGGAGCAGATACCGCATTTACCTGTCTTAAACTTGATGCAGGCCTCACGGTCGATAACAGGCACCTTAGGAATGGCCTGCGCAAAGGGAATATAGATTGCGCCGCGATTCTTCAGTCCCATATCGAATTCACTCGGAGTTTTGCGGGACGGACATTTTTCGGTACAGATGCCGCAGCCGCTGCACATATCAGCCTTCACGCTGCGTGCCTTTTTGCGGATTGTCACATCGAAATTACCAACGAAACCGCTTACGCTTTCTACCTCGCTATAAGTATAAAGCGTAATATTTTCATGGTTTGCTGCATCCACCATCTTCGGTGTCAGGATGCAGGCAGAGCAGTCCAGTGTTGGGAAGGTTTTGTCGAGCTGCGCCATGCGGCCGCCGATTGTCGGCTCCTTCTCCACAATGTCAACCTTGTAGCCTGCTTCCGCAATATCCAGCGCCGTCTGAATACCGGCGATACCGCCGCCGATAACCAGCGCGCGCTTCACTACCTGGCTTTCGCCGGGCTTCAGCGCTCCGTTGAAACGCACCTTGGCAATTGCTGCCTTGGCTAATTTAATCGCCTTAGCTGTCGCTTCGGCCTTATCCTTCAGCACCCAGGAGCATTGCTCGCGGATGTTGGCTATCTCTACCATGTAGGGATTGATGCCAACTCCCTCCGCACATTTGCGGAAGGTTGCCTCGTGCATACGCGGCGAGCAGCTGCACACAACAAGTCTGTCCAGCTTATAATCTGCCACAGCCTTGCGAATCAGCTCCTGGCCCTGCTCCGAGCACATATATTTATAATCGATGGCATAGGCAACGTCCGGAATTTGGCGCACTGCCTCTACCACCTGGGCAACATCTACCGTGCCGGCGATGTTGCTGCCACACCAACAAACAAAAACACCAATCTTTTGCACGTAGCTTCCCCCTATTTATTGTATTTTCTAAAGGCTGCAACCAAAAGCTGCTGCGGCATATCGCTAGGATAATGCTCCACGCTTTCGGCAGGCAGCTTGTTTTTGCCCTGCTGACGAATCTGCAGCAGGCGCAGCGCCTCCATAATACGCGCCGGACTCACGCCACGTGGGCAGCGCTCCTCGCACGCCATGCAGGACAGACATTGCCACGGTGCATCTGCCTCCAGCAGCTCGGACGCATAACCGCTGTTTAAGTCCCACACTACGCGGTGGGGCAGCAAATCCATTTTAGACGCAGCTTCACAGTTCGCACTGCAGCGGCCGCATTGCATGCAGCGACGCACGTCGGTAGCAGCAAGGCGCAAAATATCTTCTGTCAATTGCTTTTCATCAACAGCCATTATTCCGCACCTCCTTCGCTCTCCGCAACACCAAGCGCTTCAGCAAGAAGCTCCGTAAAGTAGCGTGTCGGCAGGCTGCCTGCGGCACCATTGGCCGTCAGGTTATACGCGCACAGCGGGCAGGCAGTAACCAGCTCCTGCGCACCACAGCTTGCAGCATTATTTTTAATTTCGCTGACAAGCTGCTCGCACTGCGCCTTATCCTTCAGCGCCAGATAACCGCCGCAGCATTCGTTGCGCATGCTGTAAATAACAGGCTCTGCACCAAGCGCTTTAATAAATGCTTCCATAACAGTTGGACTCTCTACGTCATCGAGGGCTAAAACTGCTCCCGGTCTGAGCAGCAAACAGCCATAATAAGCGCCAACCCTGCGTTCCTTCAAAGGATGACTCACCAGCTGCGCCAGCTTTTCCCAACCGATTTCATCACGCAAAACCTCCAGGTAATGCAAAACCCGTGTTTCACCAGCATAAGGCTCTTCCAACTGCAGATAATTATTCACCTTTTGGCGAATCTCCGCATTCGTTGCCATATCGTGGTTCACACGTTTGATGACATGGTAGCACGCACTGCACAGCGTCACTAATACGCCGCCGTTTTCACGCGCCTCCACAAGCGCACGCACCGCACTCAAACGCTCGGCAATAGCATCAGGCGCCATAGGGTAAACCGCGCCGCAGCACTGCCATTCCGGCAGCTCCACCAGCGGAAAGCCAAGCACCTCAGCACAGCGTCGTGCTGCCATATCCAGCTGCTTCGCCTTCGTTGACAGCGTACAGCCAGGATAATAATTATAAATCATCGTCTTTCCCTCCTTCGCAAAGGACATAAAACAACCTTGACCAAAAAATTGCTTTATTACGTATCTATTCTACATTAATTCTGAAAATACTGCTAGTAGCAAAGAAAAATTTTCTTGGTTGCGTCGTGTCCTACGGACACGGGAAAAATTTTCTCTGAACGAAACGGAATGTGAATTGCGAAGCATATATAATCTCTTTTTATCATAAACCAAAAAGAGCTGCTACGAAATCTCGTAGCAGCTCAGAGAAACAAATATTAATCCTGCCAATAGTCCAGCTTTTGAGTCAGACCAATCTTGCTGGCCTTAAACTCAGGATTCTTACCGGCATCGCGCTGCTCGGTGTAATCATCAAGCGCACGCAGAGCAGGACCGCCCAAAATGCAGATAACCGGCAAGTTGATAATTGCCATGAAGCCCATGGTAACATCTGCCAAATCCCACATTGTACCCATGCTGGAGCCGGCACCGATGAAAATCAGCACGCAGGCCAGAATGCGGTAGCACAGAGTAAAGGTTTTGCCCGGAACATGCTTCAGAACATAAGCAAAAGCATTATCTACATAATACAGGTTGCCCAACAGAGTAGTGAAAGCAAACAGTACCATAGATACAGTAATAAACAGCTTAGCATAATCGCCCATGCTTGCTGCCAGAGCTGCCTGTACATAAGGCGCACCGGCAAGCTCCTTAGTCGGTTCGATGCCGGAGCTCAGGCACATAAAAGCGGTAGCGGTGCAGATCAGCAGGGTATCAATAAATACGGACAGCATCTGTACAAGACCTTGCTTAACCGGGTGAGAAACGTCAGCAGCAGCAGCAGCGTTAGGTGCAGAACCAACACCTGCTTCGTTGCTGTACAGACCGCGTTTGATACCGAACATCATGCAGCTGCCGGCAAAGCCACCGAAAATTGCAGTGAAGTCAAATGCTTCAGCAAAAATTCTTCCTACAACACCGGGAACCAGGTTGATATGCATAATGGTCAGGATAAATGCTACAGAAATGTAGATAACGCCCATCAAAGGAACCAGAGTAGAGGTTGCTTTGATAACACGCTTGCCACCGCCCAGCAGGCAATAGCCTACGAGCACAGCCTCTACAGCACCGATAATCCAAGGAGTTGTATCTGGATTATAGAAGCTTAAAGCAGCAAAGGTGGACTGCAGATTGTAGGAGCACAGCATGTTAAAGCCGCAGCCATAGGTTACAATCAGGGCCAAAGCAAATAGCACTGCCAGACCGCGGCTGCCCAAAGCAGCTTCGATGTAGTATGCAGGGCCGCCGTAGCTGCCGTGCGGACCACGTTTCTTGTAAATCTGTGCCAGGGTGCTTTCAATAAAAGCAGAAGCGCCGCCGACAACAGCAATAACCCACATCCAGAACACAGCACCATAACCGCCGAGGCAGATAGCTGTGGAAATGCCGATAATATTACCGGTACCTACACGGGACGCAGTAGATACCATCAAAGCCTGGAAGGATGATACCGCACCGGATTCAACAGGCTTCTCCAAAATAACACGAATAGTTTCCTTAAACAAACGTACCTGCACCAGACGAGTACGCAAAGTGTAGTACAGGCCTACACCGATGAGCATAATAATCAGCAAATAACTATACATAAAATTGCTGATTGCGCCAATGATTTCTCCGAACATAAATGTTGCTCCCCCTTTTTTAGTTTGTTTGTTAATTATAACATATTTATTTGCTTTTCCAAAATTCAGAAAGGACGACAGCTAACAAAGCTAACACTTTTGCACAATATAATAAATCAATTAAGTTATTTTGATAACCTCGCATTCTGCTGCTCTAGTTTAAGCCTTGCAAGCATTCCTTGAGACTCGCATAGCACGGATGCTCCAAATCAAAGGCTCCTGCCAGAGCCGCCTCGCCCAAGCGCATGCCCACATACCTTTCTGTTCCTGCCAGATATGTGTACAGTAAATGCCTGCTATAATTCACTAATCTGTTTTCTCGCCCACGGCAGCAATTTACTGACTGCAAATACTCCGCACTCATATTATACAGATTATAATAATCACTGTACTCCGAGCTTTCCCGCCGCAGCGACTGCAGCAGCATATCCTCAAGATAACCCTTTTGCCAACGTTTAGTAGCTTTTTTGCCGGGAAAGAAAAAGTGCGTGCAATACTCTACTCCTCTAAAGAAAGTATTGTCACGCACTGCAAAAAATTTCTGCATTCGGCGTTCGCGCTCATCAGCCGCGTCAGCAAAGAATACTGCCTTCTGCACTATTTCTCTGCCTTCCAGCTGTATAAGGCGTTTAGTCAGCAAGTCTAACTTATCGATACTCTGATAATTTACAATCTGCATGTTAGGCAAGCTGATACCCTGCTTAAATAAATGCCGGAGATAAGCGTGCATAAACTGCGCCATCTCCACTCTTTCACACAGCAATAAAACCTCTCCGGTAATAATGCTTTGCTTACTCAAAATTATTTCTCCTTTTGCTGCAGCATCTGTTCAGCAGCCTGTACAACCTGCTCTACCGTCAGACGTGTCATACATTGCATATCATCACACTTGTGCTTCATGCCACCTGCACAACCAGGGCAGGGCGGCAACGCTGTCACAATAGTTGCATCCTTGGTATAGGGGCCGTACAGCTTCGGACTGGACGGACCGTACATCGCTACGATAGGCACCTTCTGGCTGATTGCTACGTGCATCGGGCCGCTGTCGTTGGTGATAATCAGGCTGCAGCGACGCATTGCCGCCGCCAGCTCGCCAATACGGAAGCTGCCGGTTGCTACCACAGGTGTCGTCTTCATAAAGCTGACTGCCTCCTGCACCATTTCTTCGTCCATCGTACCACCGAAGAATACAGGCTTATAGCCCTTTTCCGCAAGAATATCCGCTACCTTGGCAAAGCGCTCCGGCGCCCAGCGCTTGGTAACAACAGCACTGCCGATGTTAAAGCCCACCAGCTTGTCCGAAGCGAACACACCGTGCTCGCGCCAGAATTCTTCTGCATGCTGCTGATATTCCTCGCTCGGGAAAATTTCCAGACCGTTATGCTCCAGCTTTTGTACGCCAAGCTGCGTCAGCACATCAAGATACATATCAGCCGCATGAATTTTGCGGTTAAGCGGTGTAAACACATCCCAAAGCGGTTTAAACAAAGTATGCGTTGTACCGCAACGCAATTTCACTTTGGTGAAAGCGTCAATAAAGCTGCAACGCTCATTCGGATGCAGGTTAATCAGCACATCAAAATCCATCTTGCTCAGACGACGGGCGCAGGCTATCAGCGCCAGCAGGCTATTGTCCTTGCCCTTCTTGTCAATCGTGATAACCTCATCCAGATACGGATTATGCAGCACTACATCCTTCAGCTTCTCATCTGCCAGAAAAGTAATATGCGCATCCGGTGCTGCCTTACGCAGCGCATGGATGAAAGGCGTGGTCAGCGTCAGGTCTCCCAGATGCATCAAAAATGTTACCAATATTTTTTTGCCATTTAATTCTACAGCTTGTGCCATCAGCCCTCTGCCACCTTTTCCTGATAAATTTTATAGACCATATCCGGCGTTATATCATGCATACAATGCCAGTTATCGCACTTTTTCTTCAAGCAGCCTGCACACTTTGCCGGCGAAAGCAATACCGTTGAATTTTTGCTGCCGTATGGTCCGGTGCGGTCAGCCTTCGTCGGTCCGTACATTGCTATAAGCGGTTTTTTCAAAGCCGCCGCAAAATGCAGCGGTCCGGTATCCGCACTGATGTAGAAGCTGCAGCCCTTAATCAGCGCTGCCAGCTCACGCAAGCTTGTCTGTCCCGTCAAATCGATAACCAGTGAGCTCGCTGTTCCTTCGGCAATCTTCTGCCCCTTGACAGCATCATCAGGTCCCCCTGCCAGCACCACGGCAGTACCGTCAGCCGTAAGCTTTTTCGCCAGCTCAATATAATGCTCGACCGGCCATTCCTTCGTCCACCAGCGTGCACCGGGAACAATAACAACGTAATCGCCGCCCTGCCAGCCGGCCTCCTGCAGTTTATGCTGCACAGAAGCGGTTTCCGTGCTTAAATCCGGCATTGGGAATTCCACATCATCCAACGAATCAACCTTGGCACCAAGATAACGTGCCACGTCAAGATAGCGCTCAATAACATGGTCCTTACTATGAGTTCCGCCAATCGCCTTGCTCACAAGGCCGCTGCCCTCGCGCATTTCGCAATAGCCGATGCGGTTATCGCAGCCGCTGATAGCAGCCAACACCGCACTTTTTAAAAGGCCCTGCATATCTATCACCAGGTCAAAATGCTTGCTATGCAGCAAAGAGCGCATTTCGCAAAAATATTTCAGCTTATCACTGAAGCCCAGCTTATTAAATTTTACCTTATCAAAATAAAGCACCTCGTCAATCACCGGAGGATCCGGTACAAAGCCGGCAAACTGCGGATGTACCAGCCAGGTGATTTTCGCTTTGGGATAACGCTTGCGCAGCGCTGCCGCAAATGGCAAAGTGTGCAGGATATCACCTAAAGAACTCATTTTGATTAACAGGATATTCCGATACTCCATTATCATCTCTCGCTTACAATATTTTTTACGAAATCCAGCAGATTGCCGCCCGTGAAAAGATATCCTTTCACATCGGCAGCCTCCGCTGCTTCCACATCGCGCTTACTGTCACCGACTAAGAAGCTCTGCTCCTTGTCGATATCATATTCTGCCAGCGCCTGCAGCAGCATTCCCGGTTTAGGTTTGCGACAATCGCACACACCGGTATATTCCGGCACGCTGCCCTCGGGATGATGTGGGCAGTAATAGATTTTTTCTATTTTGCCACCAGCTGCAGTAATTTCACGCTGCATATAAGCATGCAGCTCATTCATCTGCTCTACCGTATAATAACCGCGCGCAATACCGCTCTGGTTTGTTACAATAAAAATTTTATAGTCAAGCTGCGTCAGATACGCCACAGCATCGCGTGCACCGTCAATCCAGCGCAGGTCCTCAATTTTGTAGAGATAGGCTACATCAACATTGAGCACGCCATCTCTGTCAAAAAATACCGCCTTAGCCTTCATAAACGTAATAACCGCCGGTCTTGTCGAGAAGCTGGCAATATTCCTCAGCAGCTTCTTCAATCGGAGTAAAGCCTCCGTCATAGCCTGCTGCCAAAAGGTTGGTGTCATCTGCTTCGGTAAAGCTCTGGTATTTTCCCTTCAGTACTTCAGGGAACGGTACATATTCCAGCTCGCCGCTGCCAAAATGGTTCAGCACAGCCTTAGCCAGAGTATTGAACTGATGCGCATTGCCGGTACCGCAGTTGAAAATACCGCTGATTTCCGGATGATCCCAGAAGTAGAAGTTTACCTTAACAACGTCTTTTACATACACAAAGTCACGAGTATGCTCGCCCGGTCCATAACCGGCGTACTCACCGAACAGGCGAACTTTATGTTCTGCTTTCCATTGGTTATACATTTGATAAATCATAGAAGCCATTTTGCCCTTATGATTCTCCTGCGGACCATATACGTTGAAATAACGCAGGCCTACTACCTGGCTTTGTGCCTGCGGCAGCAGACGGCGCAGATAGTTATCAAAGAACAGCTTGGAGAAAGCATAAACGTTCAGCGCTTCCTCGCAGGCAGGCTCTTCACGAAAGCCATGAGCACCACTGCCATAGGTGGAAGCGGAGGAAGCATACATCATCTGAATCTTTCTGTCAAGGCAGAAATGCAGCACGTTTTTAGTATACTCAAAGTTGTTTTCCATCATGTATTTGCCGTTATATTCCATTGTATCGGAGCAAGCGCCCTCATGGAAGATAACG
>OKUU01000472.1_pt1 | contig 13631 bp, 9 predicted proteins | sample 1606561 | NCBI WGS metagenome assembly OKUU01 (sample SAMEA3882506, study PRJEB24775) | human gut metagenome | biome: human-associated habitat; feature: intestine environment; material: feces | place: Netherlands | collected 2009/2010
TCCAAACAAAATCCATAGTGTTGCAATATTTGGCATAGAAAACGCGGCCGCCCATTTGCAGGACAGCCGCGCGAAATTTCACACAAAAGCGCAGTTCGTTCAAAGAATCGAACCGTGTTTGGGTATAGCCCGGGGATTCCGACCCCACAAGGCGAGCGCGGCACAGGCCGTAGCTGCTTTCTTTACCGAGATAGTTTACCACACCCACAAAGCCCTGTCAAGCACTTTTACGCGATTTCAGGGAAAAATATTACTTAACCTCAATCAACTTCCCCAGCTCCAGCGAGTAGATGCCCTTATAGGTCACCGGTTTTGGGGCAAAACGCTTGCTGATGGCAAGGGCATAGAGGTCAAGCTGGGCGCGATAGGCGGCAAGGAAGTCATCCTCGGATTTTCGGCGGTCCGTCTTGTAATCCAGCAGCTCCAGGTGGTCCGGGAACACCAGCACCAGGTCAGCGATGCCCTGCACCAGCACCTTTGCCTGTGCCACGGCAGCACTGTCGGCGGGGGCAGTGCCCTGAGCGGCCAGCACCTCGGCGGCAGGCAGGGCCGTGATGAAGTCCAGCTCCCGCAGCACCTCATCTGCGGCACAGATGCGCGCAAAGGCTTCGCTCTCCACAAAGCGGCGGATGCGCCCTGCATCCAGCTTCTCCGCAATTTCGGGCGCGGTGAGCTTTGCTTCCACCTGCCGGTCGCGCTCGGCGGGGATCGCCGTTTCCAGCGTGCCTGCCTGCTTTGCCGCTGCAAGGGCCGCAAAATCGGCGTGCTCCAGGAAGGCGTGAAGGGCCGTGCCCATCTCGGCAGCGGTCAGGCCGTCCTTTGCCAGAAAGCCCGGGCGCTCCAGCGTGGTCTGCTCTGCCTTGTGGACGATGCCGGTCACGCTGACCTTGGCGGGCACTTGGGCCAGCTCCGCCGCAGGGTACTGCCAGGCAAAGCCCTGCCGCAGCGTCTCGGTCAGGGCCGGGTCTGCCTGGGCCAGCGGCCTTTCCTCCAGTTCCGTGTCGGGCGGCTCCACGCCCTCGGGCAGTGCCTGCTGCACTGTCAGGGTGATGGTGCTCCCGGTATCCGCAAAGGGCAGTTCCAGATCCTCGGCCAGTCGGCGCAGAGGGCCGCCGTTGGGGTGGACGAGCAGGGCCGCGCGGAGCCAGTCGGCAAAGCTGTTCGCCTGCCGGCAGAGCGTCTGCCCCGCCCCGGCTTCAAGGAAGGCCGCCGCTCTGGTAAAGGGGTTGGAGGTCTTTCCGATGCCCAGCGGCACAGTCAGGATGAGCTTATCCTGCGCGCGGGTCAGCGCCACATAGAGCAGGCGCATCTGCTCACTGCGCATCTCGGCGGCGTGGACATTGGAGAGCGCCGTGTAGGCCGCCGTCTTGTACGCGCCCTCGCCCTCCTCGGGGCGCAGGCGCAGGCCCGCCCCATATATCCGATGCAGGAGCACCGGCTGGCGGGTATCGGCGGCATTGAAGCGACGGGCCGTGTCGGCCACGAACACCACCGGGAACTGCAGGCCCTTGGAGCGGTGGATGGTCATCACGGTCACACAGCCGGGGCGGGAGCCGCCGGGCACGGTATCCTGCCCCGTGGAGCCTGCCAGCGCCGCAGCGTCAATGGCCCGCACCAGCGCCGAGATGCCGCCGGAGCCGGCCCCGGCACAGAAGGAAGCAAACCGCCGGGCATCCTCCCGGCGGCGGGCACCGTTCTCCATCACGCCCAGTGCAGCAAGGTAGCCGGTGGAAGCAAAGATCTCCTCCAGCAGCTGTTCTGCCGGGGCACTGCGGGCCATCCGTCGCAGCTCGGTCAGCCGGGCATAGAACGCCCGGACTTTTCCGGTAAAAGGGGTGTCCTCCCCGCTGTTCACAGTGAGCAGCAGCGCACCGTAGAGGCTGATGCGCTGGGGGGCGTTTTCCCCCTGCTGCTTCTGGATCTCTTCGGCTCTGGCCCGCAGGCGGACAAGGTCGTCATCGGTGAAACCGAACAGCGGGCCCAGCATGGCGGCGGCAAGATAGATATCCTGCGCCGGGTTGTCAATGACCTTCAGCAGGGCGATGAGGGGCCGGATGTGGGGGGCATCCAGCAGGTTTTCGCGGGCATCCGCATACACCGGGATGCCCCGGGCGGTCAACGCTTCCACATAGGCCGGAAAATCATTGCGCGCCGCCAGCAGGATGCAGCAGTCCTCGTACTGCACCGGGCGGGTGGCACTGCCGTCCCGCACCGGCTCGCCGCTTTGCACCATCTCCTCGATGCGCCGGGCGATCCAGCCCGCGTCCGTTTCGGCGGTGTCATCGGGCAGGAAATGTGCCTCCACGCTGCCCGTGTATTCCCCGGGTGCCCCGCAGACCAGCCGCTGGCCGTCGCCGTAGGCCGTGTCACCGAGTTCCGGAGACATGAGCCGCTCGAACAGGAAATTGATCCCTTCCACCACCTGCGGAGCCGAGCGGAAGTTGGCATCCAGCGCCAGCATGGCATCGGTGCCGGGGGTACCCTCTGCCGGGCGGGGCCGCGCTGCGCCGCCGGGCAGGGCGGGCCAGCTGTCCAGTTTTTCCCGGAAGATGCTGGGGTCTGCCTGCCGGAAGCGGTAGATGCTCTGCTTCAGATCTCCCACCAGGAAGAGGTCGTCCCCCGCCGGGGATGCAAGGCACCGGTACAAGGCATCCTGCAGGGCGTTGGTGTCCTGATATTCATCCACCATCACGGCGGCATAGTTCTGCCGGATGACCCCGCACAGCGCGGTGGGGGTGCCGTCCGGGTCACGGAGCAGGCGGAGGGCCTGATGCTCAAAGTCACTGAACTCCAGCAGTTTCCGGTCCCGCTTTTTGGCCGAGAACCGGGCATCGAAATCCCGCACCGCCGCAAACAGGGCCCGCAGGCGGGGCTCCGCGGCCCTGCGGTCTGCCTCAGCCTCCGCCTCACTGCAGGGGATCAGCTCAAGGATCTGCGCAAACAGGGCCGCGCCTTCATCGGCGCGGGTGCGGATGACTTTTTTGTGTTCGCCGTTCAGCCGCTTTTTCATTCCTTTCAGGCCGGGCAGTTCCTCCATGCCCAGCACATAGGGGGTCAGCAGATCGTAAAGCGGAGTCCACTCCCCCGCCACAGCCAGCTGTTCCACCCTGCCCAGCAGGGCGGCAGCCTTGTCCAGCCGTTCCTGTGCATCGGTATATTTTTCCAGCACGGCATTCTTTGCCTTTTCCCGGGCAGAGGGCGTTTTCTTTTCCTCGGCATCGGCCAGCTCCTGCTCCCGGTCGCCCGGGCAGTCAGCCAGCGCGGCGCGGAACAGCTCCCCTGCCGCCCGGGCACTGCGGGCGGCTTCAGCCAGCAGCAGATCATGCCAACAGGTGGAAGCAAAGCCATTTTCCTCCTGCCACGGAGCCAGAAATTCGTCCAGCTTTTTGTCGTAATCGGGCAGGGCGCGCAGGAAATCGTAGACATGCAGGATCGTCTCGCCCGCCGCGCGGTCGGTGCGGCCCTTGCCGTAGAGGTCGGCAAAGGCGCAGAAATCCGGGTCGCGGTAGGCATTTTCCAGCGTCTCGCTCAGGGCAGAAGCCCGCAGGAGCTCCACACTGCCGGGGTCTGCGGGGGAAAAGTCCGGCGGGATATCCAGCGCCTGAAAGTGCTTGCGCAGCAGGTCCAGACAGAAGGCATCGATGGTGCAGATGGGTGCGCGCTGCAGCAGCATCCGCTGGCGGCGCAGCGCGCCATTGCCGGGTTCCGCCTGGCTGCGCTTCAGAAGCGCCTGCCCGATGCGGGCCCGCAGCTCTGCCGCCGCCGCATTGGTAAAGGTGACGATGAGCAGACGGTCCGCATCCACGGGATGCTCCGGGTCGGTGATGAGCCGGACAGCCCGCTCGGTCAGAACAGCCGTTTTGCCGCTGCCCGCCGCCGCGCTCACCAGCAGCGCGCCGCCCCGGTCTTCGATGGCGGCCCGCTGGGCGGGGGTCCACTTGGGTTCACTCATGCCTGTTCCTCCTCTCCCTCTTCGGGCTGCCCGGGAGCCTCAAAGGGCTTTGCGGGGGCCTCCAGCGCCCGCTCCCCGATGCCGGTCTCGTGGCAGCAGACAAATCCGTAATCACACCACTGGCAGGGACTCCGGCCCGTGACCAGCGGCTCGGCGGCGATCTGCCCCTCATAGAGCTGCTGGCCCATCCGGGTCACAAGATCATCCAGATGCAGCTGGATGCGGTTCAGCTTGGCGATGTCTGCCCGCTTGTCCTTCTGGTAGGGGCTGGGCGCGCCTTTGTAATAGGAGAAGGGCAGGTATCTGCCGGTCTCTCCGGCATCCATGGCATCGAACAGCTTCTGCTCGTCCCGCACCAGACCGTCCAGCTTGTATTCCACACTATGGGCCGCCTTTTCGCGGGTGGTGGTCTCAGGAGCCGGATCGGCCAGCAGGTAGAGCACACCCGCCGGTTCCGCCCCCGTAAAGCGACCGCTTTTATCCCGGGTCAGGCTGAACAGGTAGAGCAGCATCTGGCAGTCCAGACCGCAGTAGACCTCCTTCAGGTCCAGCTTTTTGGTGCCGGTCTTGTAGTCCACCACCCGCACCCAGCGGGTGCCGTCCTCCTCCACCCACTCGTCGGCACGGTCCACGGTGCCCACCAGCTGGACGGTGCGCCCGTCCGACAGGTGATACACCTGGGCAGGCACGGCATCCTCGCCCCGGCCGATCTTCAGCTCACAGGCCACGGGCTTGAAGCTGGACTGCCGCTGCTCATCCCGCAGGTAGAGCAGCAGGCTTGTCATGCTCTTTTTCAGGCGGGAGAGCAGATAGGCAAAGCGGGCGGTATCCTCGGGCAGATAGCGCTTGGCGTACTCGTCCACCAGCAGCGCGGCAAGGCCTGCCATAGCCTCATCGTCCAGCTCCATAAAGGGCTGCAGCGCCGCCATGGGGTTGTCCGGGCCGGGGTGAGGGTCCAGCGCCATCTGCAGCACCCAGTGCATCAGGGTGCCGCTCTGGTCGGCGGAAAGCTCGGCCCGGCGGCGGGGCCTGAGCCCCAGCACATACTGCAAAAAGTAGCCGTAGCGGCAGGTATAATATTTTTCCAGCTGGCTGGGCGAAATGCGCAGCTTCCGCCCCAACAGCGCTTCCAGCGCAGGCAGGTCATGCACCTGCCGGGGGGCCGTGTCGGCCATCCGGCGCAGCAGGGCAAGGCCCTGCGGCTCGGTCTCGCCGGGGGTGTGCAGAGCTTCTGTCAGGCTGGCACGCTCGGTCTCCGTCAGGGGCCAGCCGCCGCCCAGACAGTCCAGCCCATCTGCGGGAGTGGCCGCAAGGTCCGTCAGTTCCAGCTCCGGGGCAGCAGGGGCCAGCGCTTCCACGAGGGGTTCCAGCGCAGCGCAGAGGGTCTGCCCCTGCCCCTTGGGCCAGCTGAGCCACAGCCCCTTTGCAGGAGCGGTCAGGGCCTTGTAGAAGCAGACCTGCTCACGCACCACACGGTTCTCAAAGCAGTCGGGCAGGTCGATCTCCTGCGCCATCAGGGCATCGCGGTCGGCGTGGGTCAGCAGACCCACCTCGCCGGGCGCGGCCGGGAATTCCCCCTCGGCCAGCCCCAGCACGAACACATAGTCCGGCGCGTCCAGACGCATCTTGCCCGCGCTGGCCAGCACCACGGCGTCCAGTGTCTGGGGGATATGCCCCAGGTCGGACGAACGCAGCAGCAGCCCGAACAGGTCTTCGTATTCGGCCACCGTCACGGTCTGCTCGCCCAGCAGGCGGGCCATCTCGTCCAGCAGCTCCATGACCACGTTCCACTCGCGGGCGGCCTCTTCCGCCGCCGGGATGCCCCGCGCCGCGCGGATGGCTTCCACCTGTGCCGCCTGCTGCTCCTCTGCGCCCAGCTCTCTGAGGCAGAAGTAGAGCGCGCGGCTGATGGCCTCGGCGTTGACCCCGCGCACCTTGGCCCGGAATGCATCCACCGCCCCCACGAGCAGGGCACGGGCATGTTCTGCCCGCTCCCGGTTGCGGAGGTCCTCTTCGGTCAGCTCCTGTTCCCCAAAACCCTTGGGGCTGCGCTCAAACTTCTCCCGCCAGGCCGCCGCCGTGGGGGCCCAGGTGTAGGCATAGTTTTCCAGCGCGCAGACCTGCTCCTCGCTCAGGGCACACAGGCCGGTCTTGGCAAGGGTGGTCAGGTTCTCGGTCAGGTCGGCTCCCCGGGCGATCTCCAGCAGGGCCCGCACCGCCGTGGCCGGGGCGCTGAATTCCGGGGTGGTGGGTTCATCGCAGTACAGAGGGATCTCCGCCATCCGGAACTCATACCGGACAGCGGCACGATACTTGGCGATATCGCGGCAGACCACAGCGATCTTTCCGCACCGCACACCCTGCCGCATCAGCCGCCGGATGGCACCGGCAGCGGCACGGGCCTCCTCCTCCCGGCTGGGCGCGGCAAAGAGCCGCACCTCGCCCGCCGGGGCATCCGCGGTGCAGCTGCCGGTTTCCAGCAGCTCTGCCACTGCGGCAAGGCCCGGGGCGTTCCGGTGGCGCAGATCCTTGCGCAAAAGCTGCGGAACGGCCACCTCCGCCCCATTTTTCCGGGCCAGCTGGCGCAGCTGCGCCGCCACCTGCTTGGCCCCGGAGAACAGGCTCAGGTCACCGGGCAGCAAGGGGGCTCCATCATCGCAGAGGGCCACCGTTACGCTGGGCAGCGCCGCCAGCATGGCCCCCAGCAGCCGCTTTTTGGGGGCGTTGAAGGTATCGAACTCATCAATGAACACCGCCCGGTCCCGCAGAAACTCCGGCAGGCTGTGCCGGGCCAGTGCTTCCTCCAGCCGGGCTCCGGCCAGCTCCAGCCGGTCAGAGGGGTCCATGCCGCTGCGGGCCAGCAGGGTCTCGTAGCCCTGAAAGATGAGGGCCAGCTCACTGAGCTTACCGCTCTCGGCTCCGCAGGCACCGGCCAGCTGTGCCAGCTGCTGGCCGGAAAGGCCCGCGCTTTTCAGCTCGTCGATGGTCTGGGCCGCCATCTGGCAAAAGGCCGCACTGCGCCGGTGGCGGTGATAATAGTGGACATTGTCCTGCAGCTCTTCCAGCGCCCGGCGCACCAGCACGGCACGGCCTGCGTCAGAGAGGGTCTGCACCGCCGCGCCGCCCTCGGTGGAAAGGATCTTTTCTGCCAGACTGGTAAAAGAAAAACTCTCCACCATGCCGGACAGGGCATCCCCCAGCTCACGGTAGATGCGGCCCTCGGTGCTGGAAGTGAATTGTTCCGGCACCAGCAGGATGCTTTTTTCCCCTTTTTCGGCCCGGGCGCGGATGCGCTGGTACAACAGCGTTGTTTTTCCGCTGCCGGAGCCGCCCAGAAGTAGCTGTAACATTGTTTTCTCACTTTCTATAACGAGCTCACCCTCTCAGTCAAAGCCTGCGGCTTTGCCAGCTCTCCCGAAGGGAGAGCCTTTGGCATATCGGGTCAGCCCTGCGCAATGGATAATAATTGAGTTTATTGTACCGCAAAATTGAAGAAAAATCTATTCTGTGGTAAACTGAGGAAAAACAGCAAAACAGGAGGGGCTCTCCCCATGAAGATTCTAGCAGTTGATTACGGTGCCAGCCGCACGGGGCTTGCGGTCTGCGACCCCACCGAGTTCCTGACCACGCCCATCACCCCCCAGATTACCCTGAAGGCCCGGCCCAAGGTGGCCGCCGAGGTCTGCCGCATTGCCCAGGAGCAGAAGGCAGAGCTCATTGTGGTGGGCCTGCCGCTCAACATGGACGGCACCGAGGGCGAGCGCGCCGAGAAGAGCCGCAAGCTGGGCAAGACCCTGCAGATCTGGAGCGGCCTGCCCGTGCGGATGTGGGACGAGCGGCAGTCCACCTGTGAAGCCGCCGACATCCTGGACGAGGTGGGGACTTTTGGTGCCCACCGCAAGGCCATTCTGGATTCCGTCAGCGCCACGGTCATCCTGGAGGATTACCTCGCCTGGCGCAAGGAGCACCCCGGCGAAATGTAAACCGGAAGCAAAAAGAGACGCTTTTCAGCGCCTCTTTTTCGTTTATATGGGTAATGTCACAGTAAAGCAGCTGCCCTGCCCGGGGGCACTGTTCACCTGAATACTGCCGCCGTGGAGCTCCAGCACCTTTTTCACCATGGCAAGGCCCAGACCGTTGCCCTGAGTGGTGTGGCTGGTGTCGCCCTGATAGAATTGTTCAAAGATGTGCGCCTGCGTGTCGGCGCTCATCCCCTCGCCCTGATCGGTCACCGAGACCATCAGGGCGTTTTTTGCTTTGCGCAGGTTCACAGCCACGGTGCCGCCCTCAGGGCTGAACTTGGCGGCGTTGTCCAGCAAGTTGAGCCAGACCTCTTTCAGCAGCCCCTCGCTGCCGGTGTACTCTGCCGGGACAAGGTCGGCATCAAAATCCAGCTCCTTCTGCCGCCACTTCTGCTGGGTCACCAGCACGCTCTGGCGCAGCTGCTCATCCAGCGGGAAGGCTGCTTTGTCGGTCAGGATCGTCTGGCTCTCCACCCGGTTCAGGGTCAGGATATTCGTTGCCAGGTCGGCCAGCCGCCTGCTCTCGTCCCGGATGATGGTCAGGTATTCCTTCTGGTCCTCGGGCGGCAGCTGCTCTTCCAGCAGCAGGTCGGCAAAACCGCTGATACTGACGATGGGCGTTTTGAACTCGTGGGAGAAGTTGTTGATAAAATCCTTCCGCAGGATCTCAGTGCCGCCCAACTCCTCCGCTGCCTTGTTGAAGCTCTGCTCAAACTCGACCATCTCCCGGGGCACGTAGCCGTGTTCCGCGTGATTTACACGCACGGTAAAGTCCCCATTTGCCAATTTTTTCATAGCCTCAATGTTCCGCTGCAATGGGTGGATAAAGACCATCCGCATCATCACCACCATGCTCACCGCGATCAGGCTGCACACGGCATAGATAAAACAGAGCGCTCCCCAGATGCCGATCCTGCCATCGTGGTAAATAAAGCCGCCGTCCGCGCCCGTTACAACCAGTACCGTACAGAGTCCCAGCATCAGCAACACCATAAAAGACAGGTTGATGACCAGCAGGGCCGACAGACTCAGCGTCTCGATGCAGCCGCGCATCCGTTCCGCGATTTTTTTCATCATCCTCACACTTTCTTCACGGCCCGGTAGCCAAGGCCACGGACGGTCTGGATCTCGAACTCCGGCCAATCATAAAAACGGTTGCGCAGACGGTTGATGTGGACATTCACGGTCTTGTCGTCGCTCTCGCTGTCGATGCCCCAGATCTCGTCCAGCAGCTCCATCCGGGTAAAGGTGCGCTCCGGGTAGGCCAGCAGTTTGTACAGCAGTTCAAACTCCTTGGGCGGCAGGGTCTGCACCTCCATCCCCCGACGGACCGTGCGGCTGTCCATATCCACCACCACATCCCCCACCGTGATCTTGTGCTCATCCACGATGCGGGCCCGGCGGAGCAGGGCCTTGATGCGGAGCAGCAGCTCGGTCTTATCCGGCGGTTTGGTCATATAGTCATCCGTACCCACCAGAAAACCGGTGTGCTTGTCCTCAGGCAGGGCCTTGGCCGTCAGCATCAGGATGGGCATCATGCTGCCGCCATCCCGGATGGCCTGGGTCAGGGCAAAGCCATCCATTTTAGGCATCATCACATCGCACAGCAGCAGGTCAATGTGCTGGTGGTCGATGATGTCCAGCGCCGCTTCGCCGTTGAAGGCCGGGATCGCTTCATAGCCGTTGATCTTTAAGATGGCGCAGAGCAGCTTGTTGGTGCTCACGTCATCTTCTGCAACCAGAATTTTCAGCATGGCGTTCTCCTCACTTTCTATGGTATGGTTCTATTATACACCCAAAGATAAACAAAAGATAAACAGAAATATTCACCTTGCGTTTACCTCGGTCGGGTATCCTTTAGCCATCGCAAGGGAGCACGGAGCTCCGCAACAGAACAAACAACAAACATTCAAACATAAAACGGAGGACACTTACCATGATGAACCGCAAGAACATGACCGCTTCCACCCTGGACGAGACTGCGCTGGACGCTTACTACACCCTGACTGAGGGCGGTGCAAACTACGGCATCGGTCTGGCACTCGCTGCCACTCTGAACAGCCTCAAAAACCGGAACACCTCTTCTCCCGTCCGTATCGACGAGGACACGATGGATGCCTATCTGGCTGTCTCTGAGGGGTTCGACAGCATGGGTCTGGGTCTGGCCGCAATGCTGTAAACCGTATCGTACACTTTGAGAGAAAAGCGGGAGGAAATGAATATGAACATCAACACCACTTATCTGTTGACCGGCGCGGCCGGTTTCCTGGGCATCAACATCTGCACGCAGCTGATCGAACGGGGCGAGCACATCCGGGCCTTCGTCCTCAAGGGGGATCCCGCCCGCAAGTATCTGCCCGCTGAGGTCGAGGTTTTTGAGGGCGATCTGTGCAGCGCCGAGGACTGTGAAGCTTTCTTCAACATCCCCGAGGGCAGCCAGAGCGTCTGCATCCACTGTGCCAGCATGGTCACCATCGACCCGGAATACAGCGAGAAGCTGATCGCCGTCAATGTGGGCGGCACCGAGAATATGCTTGCCGCCGCCAAGCACCACCCGGAATGCAGAAAGTTCGTGTACGTTTCCTCCACCGGTGCTATTCCTGAGCTGCCCGCCGGGCAGCCCATCCGGGAAGTGAACCAGTTTGTCCCCTATGAAGAGGAAAAGGTGGTAGGCTGGTACAGCCGCAGCAAGGCCATGGCCACCCAAAAGGTACTGGATGCCGCCCACGCGGGCCTGAACGCCTGCGTTGTCCACCCCAGCGGCATCATCGGCCCCAACGACCCGGCCATTGGCCAGACCACCCGCACCCTGACCCAGATCCTGAACGGTGAAATGCCCATCGGCATGGCGGGCAGCTTCAACATGGTGGATGTCCGGGATCTGGCCGCAGGCACCATTGCCGCCGCCGACAAGGGCCGCAAGGGTGAATGCTACATCCTGAGCAATGATGAAGTCACCCTGAAGGAAATGTGCCGGATGCTTAAAGAGGATACCGGCTGCAAGGGCTGCAAGTTCTACCTTCCCCTTTCCTTCGCCCACCTTGCCGCAAAACAGATGGAAAAGTCGGCCGCAAAAAAGGGCACAAAGCCCGTGCTGACCGAATTTGCGGTCTACAACCTGGAGCGCAATAACACCTTTGACTGCTCCAAGGCCAAGAACGAGCTGGGCTTTACACCCCGTCCCTACGCCGAAACACTCCACGACACCGCCGCCTGGCTCAAAGCCACTGGAAAAATTCACTGAGGAGGTGCACCATGAAACCTGTCTGTGTGATTACCGGCGGCGGCAGCGGCATGGGCCGCGCCACGGCCAAGCTGGTCTGTGAAGCCGGATATCATGTGATTTTGGTAGGCCGCACTGCCGCAAAACTGGAAAGCGCCGTGGCCGAGCTGACCGAAGCCGGACACGAAGCCGAAGCCTTTGCCTGTGACCTCTCTGACCGTGCCAGCTGCGAAAAGCTGGCTCAACACGCTGTGGAATGTGGGCAGGTGAAAGCTCTGCTCCACATTGCTGGCATGAGTCCCCACATGGGCAGCCCGGAAGCCATCCTGCGCGCCAACGCGCTGGGCACAGTCAACATCAATGATGCCTTTTACCCGGTCATGGCCCCGGGCGGCTGTGTCATTGATACATCCAGCATGAGCGCCTATCTGGCCCCCGGATTCATCATGCCAAAACACAGTTATCCCCTTGCCCGCACCGACCGGGAAAAGTTCCTGAAAAAGATGATGGCCCGCATCAACCTGATGCCCAAAAACGCCCGCACCGGTGTGGCCTACTCCATCAGCAAGCATTTCGTCATCTGGTTTGCCAAAACCGATGCCGCCCGCTTTGGTGCCAAAGGGGTGCGCTGCCTCAGTGTGACCCCCGGCAACTTTGATACCCCCATGGGCCAGTTGGAAAGCGCCGAAGCCCAGACTTTTACCGCCCATTCCGCCCTCAAGCGGAACGGCAGACCAGAAGAGATCGCCGCGCTGTATGCCCTGTTGCTGGACGAACGACTCGGTTATCTCACCGGTACGGACATCGTCATGGACGGCGGTGTCATTGCCAGTGGGGTCAGCGGCCTTTCCCGCTGACCGATATATCTCCCATTCTCTCCATTCAGCACAAAACCGGCTTTCCTGCTGCCACAGGAAAGCCGGTTTTGTCATTTTCAGTTGTTACTGCGCCTGATATGTTTCAATGCTGACGCTGTTGATGGTGATCGTTTCCGTGGGCTTCTGGTTCTCATCCACGGCGGCCTGAGCGATGGTGTCCACCACGTCCATCCCCTCGTACACCTGGCCCAGCACGGTATCGGTGTAGTCGAGGTAGGGTGCGCCGCCAACGGTCTGGTAGGCCGAAACGACCTCAGCGCGGTAGCCTGCACTGTTCATCTGGTCGGTGAGTTCCTGGGTGATGGAATCCCCGCCGGGCAGAGTGGACATGATATAAAAGACGCTGGCGCACTTGCCGGAGGAATCCGCCGCCATGCAGAGGGCACCGGAATAATGGTGGAGCTTGTCGGTGGCCTCAGCCGGGTAGCGGCTGCCGTTCCAGATGGTGGTGCCTTTTCCGTCGGTGCCCTGCCCGGCCTCCACCACAAAACCGCTCTCCACACGGGAGACGGTCAGGCCGTTGTAATAGCCCTGCTGCACAAGGCCGGTAAAGTTGTCGTAGGCCTGCGGGGCCTTGTCCGGGAAGAGCACTGCCTTGAACACGCCCGCCGAGGTGTCGAACACCGCCACGGTGTCGCCTGCCGCCGGGTGCGTGAACTGCTCTTCCGCCGACTCCACCGTCGGGCGGTCGATCTTCTGCACCGTGGTGCCGCCCCCGCCGGAACCGCCAAAGCTGCAGCCCGCCAGTGCCAGCACCGCGGCCAGTGCCAGTGCCGCCCATCGTTTTTTACGCATAGTTTTCCCCCTCGCTCCATATGCTGTATCAGACGTGCCCGCCGGACACGAAAAAATTCCAGAGCTATAGTATACCATATTCCGTGCCGCAGTGCGAGAGCAAACTGGTGAAAATTTGCAAAGCAATTTCTGTGCGAAAAAGCATCTTGACGAGCAGGCAAAAAAACGCTACACTATAAGCACAGCAAGGGACGGCGGGAACGCAGCAGATCCCGGGCTGTGTGCGTAATTTTATTTGAGTACCATCCCTTTGATTGGGTTTGGATAGACAGGAGAACGTATCTTATGGCAGAAGAGATCAAGAACCCGAACACCGAAGAGGAATATCAGCCCGATCTGATGACTCTTGAGGATGAGGACGGCAATGAGGTCACGTTTGAAGTGATCGATGCACTGGACCATAAGGGCGTGCATTACCTTGCAGTTGTTGAATACGCAGAGGATGAAGAGGATGTCAACGAGGACGCACAGCTGGTCATCCTGAGCGTGGGCGAGGACAGCGAGGGCGAATATCTGGACGTTGTGGAGGATGACGAGACTCTGATGGAAGTCAGCAAGCTGTTTGAGCAGCGCCTGAGCGACCAGTTCGAGATCGAGTAATTCCCCTGCACAGACAGATTCCCAGGCAAGACTTCCTGCCCGGCGCGATTTGTTGCGGTTTATATGATCCTACTAATCATTCAACGGGAGCCCGGAGTTCTCCGGCGGATTGCAGACCTCCCCGCCATGGGTCGACCATGGAGGTTCGATGAGGAAGCGTG
>OKUU01000478.1_pt1 | contig 13513 bp, 9 predicted proteins | sample 1606561 | NCBI WGS metagenome assembly OKUU01 (sample SAMEA3882506, study PRJEB24775) | human gut metagenome | biome: human-associated habitat; feature: intestine environment; material: feces | place: Netherlands | collected 2009/2010
TTACCGTCATCCCCTCCGAAAGCGGCGTGCTGGCCTGCAAGGATGTGGGCAGCGGCCGCCTGCCGAAGGAAGATGTGCTCATCGAGTACATCCTGCACACCATCGCCCGGCCCAAGGATCTGGCCGGTGTCCGCATCGCTGTGACCGCCGGGCCCACGCAGGAGCCGCTGGACCCCGTGCGCTACCTGACCAACCACTCCACCGGCAAGATGGGCTATGCCATCGCCCGGGCCGCCGCCATGCGGGGAGCAGAGGTCACCCTCATCCACGGCCACACCGACCTGCCGCCGGTCCGCTTCACCACCGATGTTCCCATTACCACGGCGCAGGATATGTACGATGCCGTGACCAGCCGCTTTGAGGAGATGGACGTGCTGGTGATGGCTGCCGCCGTGGCCGACTACCGCCCCGTGACGGTGGCAAGCGACAAGATCAAGAAAAAGGACGGCGACCTCTCCATCCCTGTGGAGCGCACCGCCGACATTCTGGGTACCATCGGCCCGAAAAAGACCCACCAGTTCCTCTGCGGTTTTTCCATGGAGACCCGGGATATGGTGGAAAACTCCACGGCCAAACTGACCCGGAAGAATCTGGACATGGTGGTGGCCAACAACCTGAAGGTCGCCGGAGCCGGTTTTGGGGTGGACACCAACGTAGTCACCTTCATCACCCCCGACGGCACCCGGGAGCTGCCCCTGATGAGCAAGGCCGATGTGGCCGATGCCATTCTGGATGAGATTTTGAAGCGCAGAGGTTTATAAAAACTTTTATCCCTCTCCGTCAACCCGGCGGAGAGGGTTGTTTTTGTAAGAAAAAACGTTCACTTTACCCTGCTTTTACAAAAACATTTTTCAAAATCCGGGCAAATCACTTTCCAAAAGTGCAATTTTGATGTATTCTATTCCTATCCGCTGTTCAGGTCCACTGTCCGCGGAGGAACCACAAACGAAAGAGGGGTGCGCACAGATATGCTGAAATATCTGTCAAAACGCATCGGGCGTTCCATCCTGACGCTGTTCGTCATTGTAACGCTCGTGTTCTGCCTGCTGCGGCTGATGCCGGTGGAAGGCTACTTTGCAAACTACGAAAAAATGACCGAGGCCCAGATCCAGGCGGGCCTGCAGTCCATGGGCCTGCTGGACCCGCTGCCGGTGCAGATCGGCCGCTTCTGGTGGAATGCCCTCCACGGCGACCTGGGCGTGAGCCATATTTATAAGGTAAATGCCTCGGTCACCGGCATCCTGGCCAAAAAGCTGCCCATCTCCATCCAGATGGGCGTGTTTGCCATGCTGCTGAGCCTGGTCATCGGCATTCCCATGGGCCTGCTGATGGGCCGGTTCAAGAACCGCTGGCCGGATAAGATCGGCACCGCCATCATCGTGCTCATTCAGGCTGTGCCTGCCGCCGTGTATTACCTCTATATTCAGATGTACGGCACCACCGCCCTGGGCGTGGGCCTGCTGTTTGATGCCTCCGACTGGCGGTACTGGGTGCTGCCGGTCTGCTCCATGAGCCTGGGCAACGTGGCATTCTACGCCATGTGGCTGCGCCGCTACATGGTGGACGAGAGCAATAAGGATTACGTCCGGCTGGCACTGGCCAAGGGCGTGAGCGAGAGCAACATCGCCCTACGCCACATCTTCCGCAACGCCATGGTGCCGCTGGTGCAGTATATTCCCTCTGCCTTCCTGAACACTGTGGTCGGCTCCATCTACATCGAGAGCCTGTATTCCATCCCCGGCATGGGCGGCCTGCTGGTCACCTGTGTCCAGCGCCACGACAACACCATGGTGCAGGGCATCGTGCTGCTGTACGCCTGCGTGGGCATCATCGGCCTGATCCTGGGCGATCTGCTCATGGTGCTCATCGATCCCCGCATCAGCTTTGGCAAGAAAGAAGGTGGCCGATAATGCTGTTCCACATGAAAGATCACAAGGCAGCTGTTCTGGAAAACGATCTGAACAAGCTGCAGAAGGACGGCCCCGCCGCTTGGGCCGACCTGCCCGAGGACGAGCTGTTCACCCCCGCCGGGTTCAGCGAGGAGCGTGCCGAGGCCACCTCCTACTCCAATTACAGCTATTGGGGCAGCACCTTCCGTGCTTTCTTCAAGAATAAGATCGCCGTGGCCCTGCTCATTGCACTGGTGTTCGTGGTGGGCTTTGCCTTTTTGCAGCCTTATCTGCCAGGTCAGGCAGATCCCAATCTCTGCCAGGTAGACTCTACCACCGGTATCCAGTTCCGCAATATCGCCCCCGGGGAAGAGGGCTTTATCTGGGGTTCCAATGCCATCGGCCAGGACCTGTGGGCCCGCATCTGGGCCGGTGCACGCACCAGTCTGACCATCGCCTTCTTCGTGGCCCTCATCGAGGCCGTGGTGGGCATCACAGTGGGCGTGCTCTGGGGCTATGTCCGCCAGCTCGATTTCTTCTTCACCGAGCTGTACAACATCTGTGATAACATCCCTTCCACCATCATCCTGATCCTGATCTCCTATGTCGCATCCCCCAGCATCCAGACCCTGATCCTGGGCATGTCCATCACGGGCTGGATCGCCATGGCGCGCTTTATCCGCAACCAGATCCTGATCATCCGCGACCGTGATTACAACGTGGCTTCCCGCTGCATCGGCACCCCCATCCGCCGCATCGTACTGCGCAACCTGCTGCCCTATCTGGTATCGGTCATCATGCTGCGCATGGCCCTGACCATCCCCGCCGCCATCGGCAGCGAGGTGTTCATCACCTACATCGGCCTCGGCCTTTCCGTCGAGATCCCCTCGCTGGGCAACCTCATCAACGACGGCCGCAAGGTGATGATGCAGGCGGGCCTGCGGTACCAGCTGCTCTACCCCACCATCATCCTGAGCTTTGTCACCATTGCGTTCTACCTCATCGGCAACGCCTTCTCGGATGCTGCCGACCCGAAGAATCACCTGCAGTAAGGAGGGACAGAAGATGGAAAAAAATCAGCTCATCCTTTCTGTAAAGGACCTCAACATCAAATTCAACCTGCGCGGCAAGGTGCTGCATGCCATCCGCGGCATCGACCTGGACATCTACCACGGCGAAGTCCTTGCCATCGTGGGCGAATCCGGCTCCGGCAAGAGCGTGTTCACCAAGAGCTTCATGGGCCTGCTGGATGCCAACGGCTCCATCACCTCGGGCACCATTGATTATTACGGTGCCGATGACGGCAAGCCCATCCGCCTTTCCGACCTGAAAAAGGAGAAGGACTGGCTGAAGGTCCGGGGCCATGAGATTGCCATGATCATGCAGGACCCCATGACCAGCCTGAACCCCCTGAAGACCATCGGCGACCAGATCATGGAAGCCGTGGAGCTGCACCAGCATCTCAAGGGCAAGGCCGCCCGGGAAAAGACCCTTGAATACCTGCGGGACGTGGGCATTGCTGACCCCGAGGTGCGCTTTGCGCAGTATCCCCACGAGTTTTCGGGCGGTATGCGCCAGCGCGTCGTCATTGCCATTGCGGTGGCCTGCAACCCGCAGATCCTGATCTGCGACGAGCCCACCACCGCACTGGATGTGACCATTCAGGCCCAGATCCTGCAGCTGCTCAAGGAGATGCAGGTCAAGTACAACCTGACCATCGTCCTCATCACCCACGATCTGGGCGTGGTGGCCAACATCGCCGACCGGGTGGCCGTCATGTACGCAGGTGACATCGTGGAGATCGGCACCTCCGATGAGATCTACTACGACCCCCGCCACCCCTACACCTGGGCGCTGCTGTCCAGTATGCCCCAGATGGGCATCAAGGGCGAGGATCTGTTCAACATTCAGGGTACACCCCCGAACCTGTTCACCGAGATCCACGGCGATGCCTTTGCCCCCCGCAACCCCCAGGCGCTGAAGATCGACTTTGTCAAGCGCCCGCCCTACTTTACGGTCAGCCCCACCCACAAGGCCAAGACCTGGCTGCTGGACCCCCGGGCCCCCAAGGTGGAACCGCCTGCCGCCGTCAAACTGTTGAAAGAGGAGGGGATGCAGGATGCCTGAAAATCGTGACATTCGCGTTTGCGAAGCAGCGAACACCCCAGTGGAGTGTTCGAGCGAAAAAACGGTCTTGCGCCAGCAAGATGGAGAGGCCTCGCCCCGGCAGGTCCTGCTTGAGGTCAAGGACCTCGAGGTGACCTACGGCTCCGGCCGCAAGGCCTTCAAGGCCGTGAACCGTGCCAACTTTGAAATTTACAAGGGTGAGACCTTTGGTCTGGTGGGCGAATCCGGCTCCGGCAAAACCACCATCGGCCGCGCCATCATGCGCATCCTGCCCACCTCGGGCGGCGAGATCCTGTACAAGGGTCAGAAGATCAACGGCAAGATTTCCCGCCAGCTGGACCAGCAGGTCATCAAGGAGATCCAGATGATCTTCCAGGACCCGCAGTCCTCCCTGAACGAGCGTGCCAAGGTCAGCTACATCGTGGGCGAGGGCCTGCAGAATGTCCGGCCCGACCTGACCGCCGCCCAGCGGGAGGAGAAGGTCCGGCAGGCACTGCTGGATGTGGGCCTGCTGCCTGAATTCGCCTCCCGTTTCCCGCATGAGTTCTCCGGCGGCCAGCGCCAGCGCATCGGCATTGCCCGCGCCCTGATCGTGGAGCCTGAGTTTATCATTGCCGACGAGCCCATCTCGGCTCTGGATATGTCCATCCGTGCCCAGGTGCTCAACCTGCTGCGTCATCTGCAGAAGGAGCGCGGCATCACCTACCTGTTCATCGCCCACGACCTCTCGGTCATGCGGTACATTTCGGACCGCATCGCCGTCATCCACAAGGGCGATATCGTGGAGCTGGCCGATGCGGAGGAGCTGGTGACCCATGCCATCCACCCCTACACCCGCAGCCTGCTCTCCGCCATCCCCATGCCCAACCCCAGGCTGGAGCGGAAGAAAAAGCTGCTGGTCTACGACCCCGCCATGCACGATTACACGCAGGAGGCTCCCCAGTGGCGGGAGCTGCGCCCCAGCCACTGGGTGCTCTGCAGCGAGCAGGAGGCCAAAGACTGGCTGGCTGAAATGTAAACTTTCTCTTGCGTTTTTTGGCAAAGTTCGCCCTTTGTTTCTTGACATTTCCACCCTGCTCTACTACAATAGCTCTTGTACGTATTGTGTTGTTTTTGACAAACGGACGAAATTTAAGACCCTGTTGAATCCGGCTGCCCCGGCTGCGGGTGCAGTGACTGCTCAAAGGACAAAGGACAATTTATGACAACATCCAACACCCCGATTTATGCTTCCCAGGCACGTCCCTGGCTGAAATTCTACGATCAGAAGTACATTGACCAGACCATGCCCGCCTGCACGGCGTTTGAGCTCGTCTGCCGGCAGAACAAGAACCGGCTGGGCGAGACCGCACTGGAATACTATGGCCGCAAGTTCACCTACGCTGATTTTATCGTCAACGTCAAAAAGACGGCAGCAGCCCTGCGGGCCGCGGGCCTGAAAAAGGGCGATATCGCCACTGTGGTCAGCGTGATGACCCCGGAGATCATCTTTGCATTCTATGCCGCCGACATGATCGGCGCGACTCTGAACCTGGTGGATCCCCGTTACAGTGTGGAGGGCATCCGCGAGTACATCGAAGAGGTGGATTCCCACCTGCTGATCTGCCTGAATGTGGTGTATGAGCGCTGCCATCAGGCTGCCAAGCGCACCCATGTGGAGCATGTGGTGGTGCTCTCCCCGGCCGACTCCCTGCCGCTGCCTCTGGCGCTGGGTTACAAAATCAAGAATCTCGACAAGAACAAGTATCACTCCAATGTCATCCACTGGAAGCAGTTCCTTGCTGCCGGGAAGGACGAGAGCATTGCCGCGGAGCCCTATGACCCGGAGCACGCCTGCGTGGTGGTGCACACCGGCGGCACCACCGGCTCCCCCAAGGGCGTAATGCTGACCGATAACAACTTCAACGGCATCGCCATGCAGTTCTCTGCCTGCGACACGCTGTTCTCCAAGGGTCAGTCCCTGCTGAACATCATGCCCCCCTTCATTGCCTACGGCTTTGCCTGCGGCGTACATCTGCCGCTGACGCTGGGCATCAAGGTGGTCATCGTCCCCAACCTCGACCCCAATAAGCTGGGCAGCCTGATCTGGAAGTACAAGCCCGAGCACATGTTCGGCGTGCCCTCCCACTACCAGCAGCTGGCTGTTGACCCCAAGCTGCAGAACAAGGATCTCTCCTTCATCCGCAACTATGCCGCGGGCGGCGATGCCATTGCCCGGGGTGCCGAGCAGACGGTCAACGACTTCCTGGCCGCTCACAATGTGGAATTCCCCATCGCCAAGGGCTACGGCATGACCGAGGTCTCCTCCGCCGCCACCGCTGCTGCCGGCCGGAACAACAAGCCCGGCAGCGTGGGTCTGCCGCTGGTCAACACGCTGGTGTCCGTCTTTGAGCCGGGCACCGACACAGAGCTGCCCATCGGCCAGCGGGGTGAGCTGTGCATCTCCGGCCCCGGCGTTATGAAGGGTTACTACAACAAGCCTGCTGAGACCGCCGCCATCAAGCACACCCATGCGGATGGCCGGATCTGGGTGCACACCGGTGACATCGGCTATCTGGACGAGGACGGCTTCGTCTATCTGGACAGCCGGATCAAGCGGCTCATCATCCGCCACGATGGCTTCAAGGTGTTCCCCTCCATGATCGAAAATGTGGTCAGCCAGCATCCCGCCGTGCATCAGTGCTCTGTGGTGGGCTGCGCCGACAAGGAGCATGTGCAGGGCCGCCTGCCTTTTGTCTATCTGGTGCTTGACCCTGCGGTTCCCGCCGCCAAGCGCAAGCAGATCATCAAGGAGCTGCGCCAGCTCTGCATTGAGGAGCTGCCCGAATATGTCCAGCCCGTGGGGTACAAGATCATCCCCGAAATGCCCCTGACACTGGCTGCTAAATTTGATTATCGCAAGCTGGAAGAAGAGATCACTCCCCGCGATTATTAAGCAGAATAATACACATTGGAAAGGATTCGTGACGACACCATGAAAAAGAAACTGATTGGCCTGGCCCTTTCGGCCGCCATGCTGTTCTCTGTCCTGAGCGTTCCGGCCTTTGCAGCCGCCCCGGAAGAGAGCGCAGACCCCGCTCTGACCACTGAACAGACCGCTGCAGAGGAGGAGAACTGTTTCTTCACCTCCAGCAGCACCGAAGAAGAGAAGGAGCCCAACTCCATCACCTATGTTGCCCTGGGCGACAGCATCTGCGCCGGTATCGGCCTGACTACCGTTCAATATGCACATAACTTGATGGGCGTGGACGTTTCCTTCAACTTCAAGGGTTACCCCGAGACCTGCTATGTGGGTCAGGTGGGCAAAAGCCTGAACCTCGACCGGGATCATGCCATCAATCTGGGCCTGCCCGGCGTGATGAGCAAGGATATGCTGGAGCTGGTCAAGACCGGCACCATGGCCGAGATGAACACCCTCTCCGGCTGCCAGTACAATTACCCCGAGTTTGTAGATTACATCAAAAGTGCCGATGTTATCTCCATCCAGCTGGGCTCCAATGATGCTTTTGTGCCCACCGTGGTCTCTTTTGGTGAGGCCACTAACTGGAAAAGTGAGGACCTGGCTTCCATCGTGCTCAGCGGCAACCTGCGCGGCAGCAGCAAGGAAACCGAGGACGCACTGAACGAGAGCCTGAAAAAGCTCAGCCTGACCCGCAGCGAGAAAGATGCCGTCTGGAACCTGTTCTTCTCCGGCATGAACAAGATCTGCGAGAACGCTTATCCCGAAAGCAGCAGCAACCTGCGCCAGATCGTGGCGACCGTCAAGGAGCTGAACCCTGATGCCCAGATCCTGATCATCGGTGCCACCAACCCTGTGCCCCTGCTGCCCAGCTGGAGCAACTACTTCAGCAAGCTGAACAACTACGAAAAGCAGCTGGCCGATGTTTACGGTGCCACCTACGTTTCCATCCCCTTTGCTCAGACTGAGCTGGATGGCCACCCCACCGTCTCCGGCCACAAGTACATCGCCGACAAGATCGTCAAGGCCATCGAGGCCCAGCAGTAAAATGAAAGAGGAACAACCCTCTCCATCAAAGCCTGCGTCTTTGCCAGCTCCCCCGAAAGGGGGAGCTTTTTTGATGCCGTAAAGTACAGCACCAAACCTCTCCCCTCGGGAGAGGTGGCATTGCGAAGCAATGACGGAGAGGGTCGTCCCTCTCGATGAAAAAAATATTACTTTTCGTAACTCTGGGGCAGCTCGTTCTTGGGGTCACGGTCCATCAGGGAGCGCACCGCCTCGGCGGCGCTCATGCCCTTGTTCACAACGGCGTTCACGGTCTGAACGATGGGCATTTCCACCTGATACTTGGCGGCAAGTTCCAGCGCGGCAGGCAGGGCGTTCATGCCCTCAACTACCATACCGACCTCCTTCACGGCCTGCTCCGGGGTCTCACCCTTGCCGATGAGGATGCCGGCCCGGTTGTTGCGGCTGTGCATACTGGTGGCGGTCACGATCAGGTCACCAATGCCGGCCAGACCGGCAAAGGTGTGGACATTGCAGCCCATGGCCACGCCCAGCCGGGCAAGCTCGGCAATGCCGCGGGTGATGAGAGCGGCACGGGCGTTGTCGCCATAGCCCAGGCCGGTGGAGATGCCCACGCCCAACGCAATGACATTCTTCATGGCACCGCTGAGTTCCACGCCCTTGATGTCCTCATTGGTGTACACACGCATGACGTTGTTGGTGAACACCGTCTGCACGAATCTGGCCGCTTCCATATCCTTGCTGGCCGAAACGATGGTGGTGGGCAGGTCGATCGCCACCTCCTCGGCGTGGGTGGGGCCGCTCAGGGCCACCAGACGCACCCCCTTGGGGCCGCCCTCTTTGCCCAGCTCATCGGCCAGGATCTCCGTCATGGTGAACAGGGTATCCTTTTCAATGCCCTTGGCAACGTCCACAATGATCTGACCGTCCGGCACAAAGGGCCGGGCCTTGGCTGCGGTGGAGCGCACGAACACCGACGGCACTGCGAACAGCAGGATCTCCTTGTCCGTGCACACCTCTTCCACGCTCTTGGTGAACTTCATCTCTGCCGGAATGGTCATGCCGGGCAGATTGGGGTGGACCCGGGTGGTGGAAAGGTTGTCGATCTCCTGTTCCAGCGCCGACCACACGGTCACGTCATTGCCGCTCACCGTCAGCATCCGCGCCAGAGCCATGCCCCAGGTGCCTGCACCCAGAATACCAATTTTATGCTTCATTGTGTTTTGTCCTCCGTATGCGCCGGGCTGCTTGTGTGCCCGGCCTGTTCCCCGCGCTTCCTGCACGGGGCCTGTCTGATTCCATTTTACACGAAACATCGTACCGCGTCAACTCCTTGCCAGTCTGCACAAAGTTAATCGGTGTTTTCTTTTGTTTTTGGCCAGAGTGAAGGATTTTCGCCAATGGATTGCACTTGTCTCCATTTCATGCTATAGTATTTTGGTAGGAATTGTAGGATATGCTCTTGACCTGAACCATAGTTTAAGGTGTATCCTAAAGATATTCCACCGTTTTTTATCAATAAGGAAGAAAAATATGTTTGAAGCACTTCTTACCAACCGCACGGTCAGCGTGCTGTGGGAGGCCCTGCCCCGCATCCTGACGGCAGGCCTGACCATGACCATTCCCCTGACCCTGATCTCCTTCAGCCTTGCCATGGTCATTGCAGTGGCTGTTGCGCTGGTGCAGTACGCCAATGTTCCGGTGCTGCGCCAGATCGCCCGGTTCTACATCTGGGTCATCCGGGGCACGCCGCTACTGGTGCAGCTGTTCATCATCTTCTACGGCCTGCCCAGCCTGGGCATCATGCTGGATGCTTTTCCGGCAGCCGTCATCGCCTTTGCCTTCAACGAGGGTGCCTACTGCGCCGAGACCATGCGCGGCGCGCTGGAAAGCGTGCCCCAGGGCCAGCTGGAAGCCGGTTACTGCGTGGGCATGACCTGGTGGCAGATCATGCGCCGCATCGTTCTGCCGCAGGCCCTGCGCACCGCTGTACCCTCCCTGTCCAACTCCCTCATCAGCATGATCAAGGACACCTCTCTGGCCTCCAACATCACGGTGGCAGAGTTGTTCATGGCAGGCCAGCGTGTGGCAGCCCGCACCTACATTTTCCTGCCCATCTACTGCGAGGTGGCTGTGGTCTACCTGCTGTTCTGCACCATCATCACCAAGCTGCAGGCGCTGGTGGAGCGGCAGCTGAACGCGCACGGCTTCCAGTGAGAAAGGGGTGGACGGTATGGCCATGTTAGAGATCAAAGACATCCACAAAACATTTTACACCTACGATGACAAGCCCCGCTTCCACATCGGGCCTTTCCCGCGCGGCAATGCCCGCCGGGTGCGCAGCGCACTGCACGTCCTGAACGGCGTGGACCTGAGTGTGGAAAAGGGAGACGTTGTTGCCATTCTGGGCCCTTCCGGCTCCGGCAAGACCACCCTGCTGCGCTGCCTGAACTTTCTGGAGCGGCCGGACACCGGCTGCATCCGGGTGAACGGCGAGACCATGTGGGACGCCGCCGACCCCGCCACCCAGCGGGAAAGCGAGATCCGCAAAAAGCGGCTGCACTTCGGGCTGGTGTTCCAGAACTTTAACCTCTTCCCGCAGTATACGGCGCTGCAGAACGTGATGCTGGCAGGGGAGCTGCTGGCAAAGGAGTGCCCGGACTACCGCGCCAACAAAAAGGCGATGCACGCCCAGCTGGAACAGCAGGCGCGGGAACTGCTGGCGCAGATGGGGCTTTCGGAGCGGGCAGACCACTACCCGCACCAGCTTTCCGGCGGGCAGCAGCAGCGGGTGGCCATTGCCCGTGCGCTGGCGCTGCACCCGGACATCCTCTGCTTTGACGAGCCCACCAGCGCCCTTGACCCGGAGCTGACCGGCGAGGTGCTGCGAGTGCTGCGGGAACTGGCCGACCGCAAGACCACCATGATCATCGTGACCCACGAGATGCACTTTGCCCGGGATGTGGCCGACCGCATCCTGTTTATGGACGGCGGCGTGGTGGTGGAAGAAGGCCCTGCAAAGCAGCTGATCGACCACCCGCGCGAACAGCGCACCAAACAGTTTCTGGCACATTACGCGGAATGAGCAAAATCACCAATTCTTTGGGCAAAAAAATGGAAATGTTGATGCAAACCAAGTCTTGTAAAACTGGCGCTGCTCCGCTATAATACCACTCATGAATCTTTATCAACGTCCTGCCGCTTTTCCGGCAGGGCGTTTTTCACGGCAAAAATGCGAACATCCATCTTTTTTGTGTGGGCAGGAGGTATATTTCCATGACCAAAGATATGACGCAGGGCAGCCCGCTGAAGCTGCTGCTTGCCTTTGCTGTGCCGCTGATGCTGGGCAGCCTGTTCCAGCAGTTCTACAATCTGGCCGATACCATCATCGTGGGGCGGTTCGTGGGCGTGGAAGCACTGGCGGCGGTAGGCAGTGTGGGCGGTTTGAACTATCTGGTGCTGGGCTTTGTCAACGGCATTGCTTGCGGCTTTTCCATCCCCATCTCATGGACCTTCGGTGCCCACGACAACCACGAGATGCGCCGCTACACCGCCAATACCGTGTGGCTGTCCATCGCTTTTGCCACGGTGCTCACCATCGTTACGGTGGCTATGACCCGGCTGGTGCTGGTGTGGACGAACACCCCGGCTGACATCATCGACCTTGCGGATATCTATATCCGCACCATTTTTGCAGGCATCCCCTTTACCTTGCTTTATAATGTGACCAGCGCCCTGATGCGTGCACTGGGCGACAGCAAGCGCCCGCTGTATTTCCTGCTGGTGGCCAGCGTGCTGAACATCGGGCTGGACCTTGCCTGCATCATCCTGTTCAACATGGGCGTGTTCGGCGCGGCTTTTGCCACCGTGTTCAGTCAGGCTGTGGCAGGCATCGGCAGCCTTATTTACATCATGCGCCACTACCCGGAACTGCGCTGGAGCAGGGAAGAGGGCCGCATCAGCGCTCCGCACTGCGCAAAGCTTTGCGCCATGGGCCTCCCCATGGGTCTGCAGTGCAGTATTACTGCCATCGGCAGCGTGGTGCTGCAGGGCGCGGTGAACGGTCTGGGCAGCGATATCGTAGCCGCGCAGACCGCCGGCGGCAAGGCTGCGCAGTTCCTCAGCGTGCCGCTGGAGAGCATCGGCACCGCCATGACCACCTACACCAGCCAGAATATGGGCGCAAAGGATCTGGGCCGCGTGAACCGCGGCGTGAACACCGCACTGGGCATCGGCTGCGTGTACAGCGTGGCCTCCTTCCTCATCCTGCGCGTGCTGGACAAGCCCCTGATCGGCCTGTTCCTGGACGCAGGCGAGACCGCCATTATGGCCAATGCGCAGGACTTCATCTTCTGGAACAGCGTGTTCTACATCCCGCTGGCAGTGCTTATCATCTACCGCTACACCATTCAGGGTCTGGGGCACTCCGGCCTTGCCATGTTTGCCGGTGTGGCTGAAATGATCGCCCGCGCCATGGTCGGCTTCCTGCTGGGCAACACGGTCAGCGCCAACGGCAGTGTCAGCCGCGGCGTCTGCGTGACCGACGAGAGCCGCAACCTCGTCAGCGTGACCGAGCGCACCTGCATCGAGCCCTACGCCGACGGCATCCATTACAGCGAGGACGGCGGCAAGAGCTGGGCCGACCTGCCCGCCGACTGTGTTGTCTCGATGAACCTGTGGGGCTTCACCCCCGCCTACGTGCAGGAGGCCAAGGCCGGTTTTGCCGCGTTCCTGCAGGCCAGCCTGCCCGTCAACCCGATGAAGTGCGAATATTACCTGCCCACCGTCGTGACGAACGCGCTGGAGGCCGGCAAGGCGGATGTCCATGTGCTGACCAGTGCAGACAAATGGCACGGCATCACCTACCGCGAGGACAAGCCCACCGTGGTGGCCGCCATCGCGCAGAAAACGCAGGACGGCCTGTACCCGGAAGACCTCTGGAACTGAATCGGACCATGAAAAAAAGGAGCGCTCCCTTTTGCGGGGAACGCTCCATTTTTTTGGCTCATTTTCGCTTCAGCTGTTCCCGCAGCGTGTCCAGCGAGCGGTTCTGCGCACCGTGCTTCAGCTTGGGGAAGGCGCGGAGCATGCGGCGCTTGCCGAAGTGCGGGGTGGCGCGCTGGGTGCGGGAGCGAAGCTCCTCGCTGCGGGCCTGCAGCTCCTCGGCCAGCTGTTCCAGCCGGAACAGTTCGGCCGTGCGCTCGGCTCTGCCTTTGGCCGCCAGCTTGACGGCATTGGCAGCTTCGCTGGCGTTGAGCTTGGCGTCCTGCGAGGCCCGCTTCGCGGCCTCCATGGCCTCGTCGGCCTTGGCGCGCATGGCAGCGGCTGCCTCGCGGGCGTTCAGCTTGGCCGCATTGTCGCGGGCCTCGGCGGCCGCCAGCTTGAACTGCAAACGGCTCTCGTCCATCTTCTGGTCCATGGCCATGGCGTTGGTGCCCAGCAGCTCGGTCATGGCGTCGCTGACGGCGTGCATACTGTCGGCCACCTTTTCCAGCGCATCCAGGTCGCGAGC
>OKUU01000490.1_pt1 | contig 13242 bp, 9 predicted proteins | sample 1606561 | NCBI WGS metagenome assembly OKUU01 (sample SAMEA3882506, study PRJEB24775) | human gut metagenome | biome: human-associated habitat; feature: intestine environment; material: feces | place: Netherlands | collected 2009/2010
GTATACTGTAAAATAAGTCGTTCTTTCACCCAATTTATAATCCTACCTGATAGTTTGTTGCAGCTTCTGTCAGCTGTGCGGATGCTTCCAGTGTGCCAGCCGAGTGAGTGACTGACCACCACTGCAAATGTGCTGAATTTCCTTAATAATGTATGTTTTCCTGATTTCATGATTTTTCTCTTTCGCATTTTCTATTATAGCAAATGCAAAAGAGGAAGTCTATGCCTTTGGGGCTTTGTTCTCATAGCTTGTTCTCATAGCCTGTTCTCATAGCATATTTTCATAGCTTTCATTTATAGAAAAGTCTCACTCTGTTTTGCTTTTTCCCTGTTTTTCAGGAATATAGAGGTATATGCATCAAAAGTTACCTGGTATGTCCTGGCTTTTTTGTTCGCGGGGACATATACACAAAAAGTCTTCTCTATGTCCCTGTGTTTTCGTTTTCGGGGACATATATGCCAAAAGTTTCTCTCTATGTCCCTGTGTTTTCGTTCTCGGGGACATATACACAAAAAAATCTTCTCCACGTCCCAGCCGTCTCATTTGCGAGGACATATATGCTAAAAGTTTCTCTTTATGTCCCCTTTTATTTATATAACAGGACTTTTCCCGCCACTTTTCTTCTCTATGTCCCGCTGGCGTTCCCTCGTGGGACTTTTCCCACCACGTTTCTTCCATATGTCCCACCAACTCCACCTCCCACGAAACATTGTCATAATTTATCCTCCATCTGCGTCCTACAGCCCGCGCAACCACACTCTCTTCTGGTTCGCATAATGATCCCATATGCTATTGAGCATTTTCCTGTCAGACCCGGATAGCCTCAGATTGAAACGCAGATCTTTCCAGTTCCCGGAATACTGCTGCGACAGCTTCTGGTTATCCGGCGAAATGGTAGACATAAACGCCTGATAGGCCGCACTCTTAGCAGCTCCGTTTGTTTTTGCCGGAGCCGGCTGCTCACCAGCTGCCTGACCATTTCCCCGAGTTCACAGTTGAACATACTTGCCGTGTCGATATTGTTTACCGTATTTTTACTAATGTTTATATCGCCCTTTTTCTTTTTTTATTCCAATCAAATGTAACGAATCGCCCTTTTCATGTAACGAAAAAATCAGCGGGCATATTGTACCCGCTGATTTGCTGATTTCTGTTTCTTATCTGCAATCTATATTCATCAATTCACGCAACTGAAAAGCATCCCATTTCATTTACATTTTTGCTGCATCATCTTATTTTGAAAACACCGCATCATTTTTGGAAAGAAGATATACACAATACTGATTCATGCTGATTCCTTCTCTCTGGGAATGTTCTGCCAACGATCTGTGCAGACTTCGTGGAATTCTCAATTTGAATTGCCCGGAATAATCCTCAAGACTATCTGGCTCATGAATCTCTACACCATCTTCTAATGCAGCTTCAAGCCATGCCTTTTTTGCATCTAACGCATTTTCTACCGCACTTTCTACAGTTTCTCCACAGGTAATGCACCCTGGCAGATCCGGATAAGAAACCACAAATCCACCCTCATCCTTATCTTCTATAATTTCCATACGATAGGACATTGCCATATAATCATTCAGCGTCTTCATCATTCTCCGCCTCGCTTTCTACAATCTGCCTTACCATTTCTACATATACTTTTTTGATCGGTTCATGTTTTGGTATTGTGATAGGCGCACATCCCTGCTTTCTGAACGTGTAATGACTGCTTCCACTTCTTGGTGCATTCATTTCGTACCCGCAGCTTTCCAATACTTTCCGTAACTCATCAAACCGGAGGTCTTTTGATAAATTGCATATACGTGTTATGAGTTTATCCCATTTTGACATTGTTATACCCTCCTGCTTATATTATACATGGTGTCGTATATGGTGTCAATTATTCTATTCGTTCCTGAAGCATAACCGCCAGTTCAAACTCATCCTCCCGAACGGTAACTTCCGTTTTTCCATAATACTTTTCCGCACACACTTCAATATTCCGAAGCCCCAGTCCATGATTTTTGGAATCCGGTTTTGTCGTAAGCAGTCTGCCATCGCTCCGGCTTCTGACAAGTTTCCCGTAGAATAGTGCAGAAAAATCTGGACTGCCACATACTGTCCCAGCAGTATCGCAGCACTATGATATTTTTTGACTTCCATGAATTTCTGTTCATCGCCCCTGCTTTGATCACATTCTCCGAAAAATGTTCTGGCAGATTTTCCGGATTTTCTTTTTTATGTAACGAATTTTTTTGCACAAGCTCAATATTCACCCGATATTCATTATTTTTAGACAATAAGCCATAAAAACAGCCATGCATATTCCCCAAAATACACATGGCTGATTTACTCTACAAAAGCAAATTTCACAGATACCGTCCCGTAACGCTATCTTCATTTCCCACAATCTCCTCCGGTGTCCCAGTTGCAATCACCCGGCCGCCGTCATCTCCGCCGCCCGGCCCCATATCAATGATATAATCGGCGTTGCGGATCACATCGAGATCGTGCTCAATGACCAGCACCGTCGCCCCATTGTCAACCAGCGCATCAAACACGCTAAGCAGCGTCTGCACATCCAGCGGATGCAGCCCGATCGTCGGCTCATCAAACACAAACACCGAATCCGACTGTCCTTTTCCCATTTCGCTGGCAAGTTTCAGCCGCTGTGCCTCTCCGCCGGAAAGGCTCGGCGTTTCCTCGCCCAGCGTCAGATAGCCCAGTCCCAGATTTTTGAGCACTTCCAGCCGCTGATGCACAACCTTTAAATCCGCGGTTGCCTGCAAAGCGGTATTTACATCCATCTCCATCAATTCCGGCAGGGAATAGCGGTTTCCCTGTTTGTTTTCATAGCCGATCTCCCATGCCTCTTTTGCATACCGGGAACCATTGCACTCTGGACACGGCACATCCACATCCGGCAGAAACTGCACATCGAGGCTGATCTGTCCGGTTCCGTCACAGACCGGACACTTTAATTTTCCGGTATTATAGGAAAAATCGCCCGCCTTGTATTTCCGGTTTTTCGCATCCGCGGTCCGGGCAAAAATCTTCCGGAGTTCGTCGTGTACATTCGCATAGGTTGCGACCGTGGAACGGACATTGATTCCAATCGGTGACGCATCGATCAGCTTCACATGGGCGATGCCCTCTGCCGAAAGATCTTTCACATGTTTCGGCAGATGCTCTCCGTTCAGCTGCGCCTGCAGCCCCGGAATCAGGCTTTCGAGAACCATCGTGGTCTTTCCGGAACCGGATACCCCGGTCACCACGGTAAGCCTGCCCTTAGGGATGTCCACCTCCAGCGGCTTTACCGTATGGATGCGGTCGGTGGAAAGATGCAGTTTTCCAAGGGCAAACAGTTCCTCCGGTGCGATCGGCTGACGGATGCGCAGATCCTTTGTCTTTGCGAGAAATGGTCCGATCATGGAGTTTTTATTGGCAATGATCTGTGGAATACTGCCCTCTGCGATCACATATCCACCGCCCGCTCCGGCTTCCGGTCCCATCTCAATCACCCAGTCCGCCTCCGATAAAATCTGCGTATCGTGATCGACCAAAAGCACTGAGTTTCCATCTTTGATCAGATCATGCATCACGGCATTCAGTCCCACGATATTTGACGGGTGCAGACCGATCGACGGCTCATCGAGCACATACAACACGCCTGTCGTGCGGTTCCGCACCGCCCGCGCAAGCTGCATGCGCTGCCGTTCCCCGGTTGAAAGCGTTGCCGCCGCCCGGTCGAGGGAAAGATAAGAAAGTCCCAGATCCATGAGCCTTTTTGCAACGGTCTTAAACGACTCGCAGATGGATTCCGCCATCGGACGCATCTCTTTCGGCAGGGATTCCGGCACATGCGCCACCCATTCGACCAGCTCTTTCAGCGTCATTTTGCAGGCTTCCGCCAGTCCGATCCCACAAAGTTTCGGTGCACGGGCTGCCTCCGACAGCCTGCTTCCGCCGCACTCCGGGCAGACTTCCTCCTTCAAAAACTTCTCCACCCGCTTCATGCCCTTTTCGTCCGTCACCTTGGCAAGGGCGTTCTCCACGGTATAAACGGCGTTGAAGTAGGTGAAATCCATTTCACCCGCCGCGCCGGTCTTGCTGTTCTGGTAGAGCAGGTGCACTTTTTTGGCGGGGCCGTGGAACACCATGTCGCGCTCTTCCGGGGTCAGCTCCCGGAAGGGGACGTTGGTGCGCACGCCCATCTTTTCGGCGATCTCCTTCATCAGCGACCACATCAGGGTCTGCCAGGGCAGCACCGCGCCCTCGTTGATGGAAAGGCTCTCGTCTGGCACCAGAGTGGATTCGTCCACCACCCGCACGATGCCGGTGCCCTCGCAGTCTGGGCAGGCTCCGGTGCTGTTAAAGGCGAACTGTTCCGCGCCCAGCACCGGCACCTGCGCGCCGCACCGGGGGCAGTAGAGCGGGATCTCGGCCGCAATGTTCAGGCTGGGCGGCACCATGCAGCCGCAGGCGGGGCAGGGGTAGTGGGACAGCCGGGAGAACATCAGCCGCAGGCTGTTCAAAAGCTCGGTCATGGTGCCAAAGGTGGAGCGCATTCCAGGCACACCGGGCCGCTGGTGGAGGGCCAGTGCGGCGGGAACATAGCGGATCTCGTCCACCTGCGCCTTTTCGGCCTGGGTCATCCGGCGGCGGGTGTAGGTGGAAAGGGCCTCCAGATAGCGGCGGGAGCCCTCGGCGTAGAGGACACCCAGCGCCAGCGAGGACTTGCCGGAACCGGACACGCCCGCAATGCCGACGATCTTGTGGAGCGGCACATCTACGTCGATGTTTTTCAGGTTGTGCACCCGCGCGCCCCGCACCCGGATGGCGGCGGGGAGAGCGGAACTGGATTCGTGGTTCATCGTGTCTCCTTTCTCTGAATGGGGTCACAAAAGGCTCCCCCACAGGGGAGCCGGAAAGATCATAAACCGAGAGGATTGAACCGCTGGTGTTCGAGCTGGTCGATCACCGCCTGCGCTGCCGGTGCAACGGGGGCGGGCACTGCGGCGGGGCGGCTGAGGTAATAGCCCTGCAGCAGGTCCACGCCCAGACCGATGACGGTGCGCAGCTGGGCCTCGGTCTCAATGCCCTCGGCAATGAGCTGCATACTGCGGGCGTGCGCGTAAGCCACAATGTTGGAGACGATCTGCTGCTTATCATGGTCAGTGTCGATCCCGCGCACAATGGAAATGTCGATCTTGATGTACCGGGGCGAGAGCTCCAGCAGGTTCAGCTCGTTGCTGTAGCCGCTGCCGTAGTCATCCAGCGCAAAGGAGCCGGAGAAGCCTGGAACGTTCCGCTTCCGTTCCAGACATGCGCGGTCCAGATCTTCCTGTTCGGTGATCTCCACCACCAGCCGCTTGAGCAGCTCGGGGTAGCGCTGAGCATATTCCTCCACATCCTCAACCGTCAGGCTGACATTGGCGATGGAGTTGATGAAGAGCAGGGCATCGCTCTGGAGCAGGCCCTGTGCCTGCAGGCGCTGGAAGATCTCGCTAGAATGGAACACAGTGATCCGTTCGATCTCATACAGGCGGCCTGTCTCATGGGCCAGCTGCATGACCTGAGCGGGGGAGTGCAGGGTAGGCAGATCGACCCGCATGAGGGCCTCGTAGGCTGCGACCCGGCCGCTGCGGGCAGAGTAGATGGGCTGGAAGTGGTAGGACACCAGCTCCTCCTGCAGCAGGAGCTCAAAGTCCTGCTGGGTCTGGGCGGCGTATGCCTCCTGATGGTAGCTGCCGATATCAAAATCACACATGCGGCCCTTGTGGGAATGCTTGACCTGATACATGGCAAAGTCGGCATATTTTTTCAGGGTGAGCAGGTCGTGGCCGTCCGTGGGGTACCAGGCAATGCCGCCCGAGATGCTGATGTGCAGCTGCTTGCCGTTGGGCAGGATGGACACGCTGCGCTGCAGGGCGGCACTCAGCAGCTCCAGCTGGGCGCGGAGCTGTGCCTGATCCTGGTAGCCATAGAAGAAGATCAGGAATTCATCGCCCGAAAGGCGGGAGCAGATGGTGCTGGCGGGCGTATTGGCCGCAAAGCACTGGCCGGTCTGGCGGATGTACTGGTCGCCCCAGTCATGGCCGTAGGTGTCGTTGATCTGCTTGAGGTTGTCCAGATCCATCATCAGCAGGGCGGCACAGCCCAGCTTTTCGGGCTGTTGGAACAGCGCTTCACAGGCGCGGTCAAAGGCACGTCGGCGGTACAGGCCGGTCAGGGTGTCGTAATCGCGCTCGTGCTCAATGCGCTGCTGCTCCAGCACCGTGGTGGTCATATCCTCAGCAAGACCCACCTCGGAGACGCTTTCGCCCAGGATATGGGTGACACGCAGGGTGATGTAGTGGGTGCTGCCATCGGGCTGGGGGATGGCAAAGACCTTGTTGTTGGCCGGGGACAGGCGGTAGAACCACCGCTGCTCCAGTGTGCCCATCAGGGCGCGGAAAGCCTTTGGCGTGAGCGGATCTGGCTGCTCCTGTGCAAGGCCCAGCATGGAGAAGAAGTTGTCGGTCACATAAACGCTGTCATCGCGCAGCTCATAGCCGCCCAGCTCCGCACTGGCCAATTTCATAATGCGCAAAAAGCGGGTGGAGGAGTCCAGCACGTCTTTGCTCAGCTGGGTGAAGGCGGAGGAGAACTGGTCCAGCTCCCTGATGCCGGTGGTGGAAAGATGCGGGATGGCGGAGGAATCCGCTTCGGCAGCGGCTACCTCGGCCGAGAGCTTGGCAACGGGCCGGGCCAGCCGCCTGCTGATCAGCCAGCTGCAAACAAAGCCAACGGCCAGCGTGATCAGCATGATGAAGGAGAACAGCTGCTTCAGCCGCTGGGCGAAAGCAAAGAGCTGTACCGCGGGAACGGAGCCGACGAGAAGCCAGTGCTTGCCCGAGAAAGGGGCGTTCCGGCTGTAGAGGTTCAAGGGGGAGACCGAAGCAATGTAGAGGGCATTGCTGAAGAGGTAGCGGCGGGTATGGGCACTGTGGAGGCGCAGCGTAAGGCTTTCGTCCGCAGAACCCGGCTGCCCGTCGCAGTGGGAACGGAGCACCGGACGCAGCTGCAGTTCAGAGGCAGAGAGCTCCTCCGTATCGGTCACGGCAAGAAAATAGGTGCCGTTGTTCTGCAGCTCAGAGCAGGGCAGGTTCTCCCACAGGTAGTCGGCCAGCAGTTCCACGCCGATCACGCCGTAAACGGTGCCGTCCGGCAGGATCAGGGGCTGGCTGTAGGCAATGGCCTCGTGGGTGTCCCCGGGTACCAGATAGGATTGTGAGGTCCAGTGGCCATAATCGGAGGCGGCAAGGCTGGCTCCGTCTTTATAGGCGGCCTGAAAAGGGGGATAAAGGAAGCCGCGGTTTCCCAGTGCCCGGTAGCGGATGGCGGGGGACCAGCTGTTGTCCGTGGCAATGGAGAGGGACTGCACCAGCTGGGCCGGTGCCCGCACGAAGGTCAGGTCGGCGTTGCGCTGGGAGGGAGCGGCATCCGGGTCAAGATCCCGCAGGTAGATGGCGGGCATGAGGCTGTCCTGCTTCCGCTTGTCCAGATCATGGGTGTTCAGGATAAGGAACACGCCGGTCACCGACTTGATGCGCAGGGTGCTGATGAGCTCCGGCGCGGCGGCCTCCAGCAGGGGATAGGCCGCGTCGCTGCTGCTGTCCAGCGTGCTCAGGCTGATCTCTCCCTCGTCCAGAAGCTGCTGGGTCAGGCCATTGATGGTATCGGAAAGGCTGGTCAGCTCCTGTGCATCGTGGAAGATGGACTGAAGATACCGGCTGCGGTTGTCCACCTGCATGGCAAGGATGTCCTCGGCGTTCTGGTTCAGCTGGGGGCCAAGCCGGGTGGCGTGGACGGCAAAGGTCAGCAGCAGGAACTCCACCGCCAGCACAGCCAGCAGGGAGAAAAGGATGGTGCCGAAGATAGAATGGCCCGTCTGAGGGGCCTTCTGGCTGTGCGGCTTGCGGTTCTGCATCTGAGGGTCTCTCCTTTTGTGGTTGTTCCAAGGGCATCTCAGCCCGCAAAGGCGCTGAGAGCGGCCAGAGTCTGGTCGTACCAGGCATCAAAATAGGCATCGGTCAGGAACTCGGCTTCGGCTTCCTCGGGGGTCTGCCCGGCAGCCAGCCGCTCCAGCACCGTGGCACGGTCGGCAGTGACACGGTCCTCCAGCGCGTACTGCAGGGTATTGCGGGCGCGCAGGGCATCCGGGAAGGCATGGGTGGTGTAGAGCTTGCTGCGATCGATGGCATCAATGGACAGGCTCAGCACTTTGTGGATCCTGTCGGAGACCGTCAGGCCGCTGTTCTCAAGGGCAGATATGCTGTTGGCGGCATAGGTCACGGGCATATAGCCGGACTGCACCGAGAACTGCAGGTTGTTTTCCGGCTGGGTGAACCATTTCAGAAAGGCAACGCAGGCACTGATCTCGTCCTCGGTGCCCGGGATGACTACCATGCCGGCCCCCTGCTGGACGGCCACCGGCTCACAGCCTGCAAAGCTGGGGCAGGGCAGCGCGGCCATCTCGATGCCGTGGCTCTCGGTGTCGCTGGTCAGCACCTGGGTGGGGAAGAAGGAAGCGCTGGAGGAGGAACCGACATAGGCCAGCAGGCTGCCGATCTTGATATCGTCGCTGCGGAACTTGCCGCTGGCACTGCACCAGCCCTTGATGTAGGGGACATAGTAGTTATCCCACAGCTTGCGGAGGGTCGGCTTGTCAAAGTGCAGGGTCATCACGCCGTTCTCGGCATCAAAGATGGTCGTACCCAGTTCCTGTGCGCCGCAGAGCAGGTAATTGGTCAGCGCATCGCGGCCATACAGGGCCTTGCCGTCGTTGGGCGCAGCCGTCTGGGCATCGGTCCAGTCGTAGTATTTGTGTGCGGCCTCGTTCAGCCCCTCCACGGTGGAAAGATCCGCATAGGTCACGCCTGTGGCCTCGGCAAAGGGAACAAAGTCGGTGACGTTCAGGTAGAGCAGCTCGGTGGATTTTGCTATGGGAAAGACCTTGAGCTCCCCGTTGTTCATCAGGTCACCCTCCTCGAGAAACCCGGCGATATAGGCGGACTTCTCTTTTTCGGTCAGGTAGGGGCTCAGGTCAACGGCAAGGCCCATCTGATCCAGCGTAAAGGCGGTGTCTGCGTAGGAGGAGACGATGTTGGGCAGCTTCTCGGCACCCACCTTGCCCTCGGCGGCGGCCAGCACGCTGGTCTCAAGGTCGTTCACGCTGCCCTGACTGGAGCTTTCGACCCGGATGTTCTTCTCTTTGCCCACGGTGGAGTTGAACTGCTCCACCAGCTGGTTGAAGCATTCCAGCTGATCGCCGTTGTAGTAGGTCCAGATCGTGATGGTGGTGGGCAGCTTGCTTCGGCCGCAGGCAGTGCCGCCCAGCGCCACGGCGGCGCACAGCAGCAGACTGACGGCAGAACGAAGGATTCGTTTCATTGACTTATCTCTCCCATTCCGACAAAACGGCTCACGGAAAAGCGGCGCGTCCTGTCGTTTCTGAAATGATACCAGACGAAAACATTGTAACACTTTTTCGGGGCGGGGGCTACTGATTTTTGAAAAAACACCCGAAAGCAGACGAAAAAAGAAAGAATCTCTGGCCTGCGCTTCCATTTTTCGTAAAGTCCGGATATAATACAAGCATAAAATACAACAAAAAGAACGGGAGAGCTTATGGCACAGAAGAAGGACGAGGGCCTGAACGGCAACGAAAAGATCGAACAGGCAGTCTGCCAGTTACAGCAGGAGCCTACACAGGAGCAGCTGGCGCATACCCTGACCGTGATCCGGCGGCGGATGCGGGAAAACGGACAGGTCGTGGTGGCGGTGGAGCCGAACCCGGCCAGTGAGCAGATGCAGCTGCGGGCCCTCCGCACGGCCGATGGGGCCAGCTGGTGGTATGCCTTTACCAGCTTTGAAGAGGAGATGAAGGGCGCGGAAGCGGTGCAGTCCACCTTTCTGGTGGAGTTTGAAAAGCTGTTGGATGCCGCACTGCAGGTGCCGGAGATCCAGGGCATCATCCTGAACCCCTGGAACCGCACCATCCAGCTGGACAAGACCCTGCTCCGGATCATCAAGGGATAAACACGAAAGGGCCCGCCTGCCGCATTTTGGTGCGCGCAGACGGGCCACTTTTTATATGGTAAAGGAAGAAGGAGAATGGCAGATCAGGCCGCGTCGGTGCGGTCCTTCTTGAGCAGGCTCAGGATCACGGCACCCACCACGCTGCCAGCGGCCAGAGCCACGCAGTAGAGCAGGGCATGATCGACCACGGGGAACACGAAGATGCCGCCGTGTGGAGCGCGCAGGGCGCAGCCGAAGGTCATGGAGAGGGCACCGGCCAGCGCGGCACCGGCCACACAGCTGGGCAGGACGCGCAGCGGGTCAGCAGCGGCGTAGGGGATGGCACCCTCGGTGACGAAGCACAGGCCCATGACGTAGTTCACGATGCCGTTGCGGCGCTCGTCGGGGGTCCACTTCTTGGGGCAGAAGGTGGTGGACAGGGCGATGGCGATGGGAGGCACCATGCCGCCCACCATGACGGCGGCCATCACCTCATAGTTGCCGGAAGCAAGGGCTGCGGTGCCGAACACATACGCTGCCTTGTTGAAGGGGCCGCCCATGTCGATGCTCATCATACCGGCCACGATGGCACCCAGCAGCACCTTGGAGCTACCGCCCAGTGCGTTCAGCCAGTCGGTCATGGCGGTGTTGATCATGCCCATGACCGGGTTGATGCCGCACATCACAGCGCCCATGATGAGGATGCCGCCCAGCGGGTAGATGAGCATGGGGCGGATGCCGTTCAGGCTGGCAGGCAGCTTTTCGGTGATCTTTTTAAGGAACTGCACGATGTAGCCCGCTGCAAAACCGGCCAGCAGCGCTGCAAGGAAGCCGCCGGAGATGCCGGTGGTGCTGCCTGCGGCAAGGTCGGTGAAGTTGGTGCCGTTCATGGCCAGCACGCCGCCGGCAAAGCCTACGGCCAGGCCCGGACGGTCGGCGATGGACATGGCAATGAAGCCTGCCAGAATGGGCAGCATGTAGCCAAAGGCTGCGCCGCCCACCGTCTTGAAGAAGGCGGCAACGGGGGTGTTCATGCCGAAGTTTGCGGGGTTGATGCTGTAATCATCCAGCAGGAAGGCCAGCGCGATCATGATGCCGCCGCCTACCACGAAGGGCAGCATGTGGGAAACGCCGTTCATCAGGTTCTTGTACAGGCTGCGGCCGAAGCTGTCCTTACCGGCGGTGTCGTCCTCGGCTGCTGCGCCGCCCTCGGCGTGGAACACAGGCACCTCGCCGTGGGCAATTTTCTTAATGAGCTCCTCCGGCTTATGGATGCCGTCGTCCACGCGGGTGAACAGCACCGGTTTGCCGTCGAAACGGGCGGTTTCCACCTTTTTCTCCGCTGCTACGATGATGCCATCGCAGGCGGCGATCTCGGCGCGGGTCAGGATGTTCTTTGCACCGTCCGAGCCGTTGGTCTCCACCTTGGTGGGCAGCCCCAGCTTGTCACCGGCCTTGGTCAGTGCCTCGGCGGCCATGTAGGTGTGGGCAATGCCGTTGACGCAGGCGGTCACAGCCAAAATGCGGTAGCCGTCCTGCGGGATAGCCTGCTGGGTAAAACTCTCTGCACCGAACTGTGCTTCCTCCTGTGCGTCGATGCACTCCAAGAACTCCTTGGGGGTCTTGGCGGCTTTAAGCTTTTCCACAAAGTCCTCGTTCATCAGCATCTGCATCATGCGGGCCAGCATATCCACATGCAGGCTGCCGTTTTCCGGGGCGGCAATGGCAAACAGCAGATCGGTGGTGCCGTCATCCTCAGCGTTGTACTGTACCGGGGTGCTCAGCCGCAGGGCGGCCAGACTGGGACGGGTGACCACATTGGTCTTGGCGTGGGGCACAGTGATGCCGTTATCCACATAGGTAGAGCCCTCGGCCTCGCGGGCGTAGAGTGCCTTTTTGTAAGCCTCTTTGTCGGTGATGTTGCCGTGGGTAGCCTGCAATTCCACCAGACGGCTCAGGATCTGCTCCTGCGTCTGCAGCGCTTCGTCCAGCGCAATGGACTGTGCGGTAAATAACTCGGTAATGCGCATAAACGTTCCTCCTTTGTTCCTTTTATCCTATCAAAGCTGCGCCAGCAGCTCGTCGATCTTTTCCTTTGTGGCAAGCCCAAGGCTGAACGCCGTTGCGCTGCCGCAGGCCGTGCCCAGACGCAGCGCCTGCGCGTAGCTGCGGCTTTGCAGATATCCGGCCACAAAACCGGCCACCATGCTGTCGCCCGCGCCCACGCTGTTGACCACCTTGCCCTTGGGGCAGCCGATGCGGTGCACCTGTCCCTGCTCGTCCAGCAGCAGCGCACCGTCCCCGGCCATGCTTACCAGCACGTTGCACGCGCCCTTTTCCTGCAGGGTGCGGGCAGCGGCCACGATCTCGGCGTCACCGGTCAGCACCTTGCCCACGATCTCGCCCAGCTCATGGTTGTTGGGCTTGATGAGGAAGGGGTGGTAGGGCAGCACGTTTACCAGAAGGTCGCGGGTGGCATCTACCACCGCGCGCACGCCCCTGCCCTGCAGCCGCGCCAGCAGCCGCTCGTAGACGCTCTGCGGCAGGCTTGCCGGGATGCTGCCTGCCAGAATGAGGATATCCCCCTCGGCCAGCTTGTCCAGCTGGGCTTCCAGCTGCTGCAAAGCGCTTTCCGGGATGGCAGGGCCTGCGCCGTTCAGCTCAGTCTCCTGCCCGGCCTTGATCTTGACGTTGATGCGGGTCATGCCGTTTTCCAGATGCACAAAGTCGGTCTTGAGCCCCTGTGCCGCCAGACCGCGCTCCAGCCATGCGCCGGTCTCACCGGCCACAAAGCCCAGCGCCACGCTCTCGCAGCCCAGCTGCGCCAGCACGCCGGACACGTTGATGCCCTTGCCGCCCAGCACGCAGTCCTCGCCTTGGGCGCGGTTCACTGCGCCCACCTCCAGCGGTGCGTCCAGACGCACAACGTAATCAATAGCCGGGTTAAAAGTAACGGTGTAGATCATGCTTCTGCCTCCTTTACAAAGGTATACTGTTTATACTTCGGGTTCGGGCAGCGGTTGGTCAGGATGGCACCGCCGTGCAGATCCGTGATGACCGCCGGGTAAATTTTAGCAAATTTGGCGTCGTCCACAAGGAACCAGCTTTCCCGGGCGCGGCGAACGGCAGCGGCCTTTACCGCTGCTTCCTCGGGGTCCGGGGTGGTAAAGCCCGCTTCCAGCGCCGCGCCGTTGG
>OKUU01000508.1_pt1 | contig 12888 bp, 12 predicted proteins | sample 1606561 | NCBI WGS metagenome assembly OKUU01 (sample SAMEA3882506, study PRJEB24775) | human gut metagenome | biome: human-associated habitat; feature: intestine environment; material: feces | place: Netherlands | collected 2009/2010
AACACTAAGATAAGTGAAATTTCTGACATGGCAAAATCCTGAGCAACTTTTTGTTACTCAGGTGCTTATAAAAAATATTAAATTATAGTGTTGCGGAAATAAGGATAATAAGTTCTCAGGCAACTTGTCCTTTGAACGAACCCATAAATTGAAGCATAAAATGAAAAAGTTTGGATTTAGACATTTGATGTACGGATGGCTTGCTGTCGTAGTCCTTGCGCTGACTTCATGCGACTCTGAAAATGTGACACCGATCAATGACAAAACTTTGCCGGAGGCCATTGCCAAAGATTTCCACGAACGCTGCGAGGACAACACTATCAAATGCGTTTACACAGGTCCAGAGCCTTACTTCGACAGTGGAGCAATGGAAACGTATGTCACCTCTGAGGACAACGCGGGGAATGAGTGCGTGGTTGTATACGTTGACAATGCGTGGAACCGCACCGTGCGGATGCTCTCTGACATTGATCTGTTGCCCAGCTCGGTGCGATACCGGCTGCTCACGATAAACCAGGAGGCCAGAAACGATGAATTCTTGGAGATCAAGGAAGTGACACAGGCCAGCATAAACGGGACATACTATATTCTCTGCTATCTGCAGGACACCCCAAAGCTCAAGAATCTCGTCCACACACTTGTCATCGACAGCAAAGGAACGGTGGCCAAGGCATGCACATACAGACTGAACGACGCTGAATATATAGGTACGATTCCTGGCGATATGGAATGGATTACAGCGCACTACAAAGGCTCCGAAGTGCTTGGTTTTGTCAACGACAGCGGTGATGACAACTATCTCATCATGCACGACGGCGTGTTGAAGTCCGTATACTTCAGAACTTCCCGCAAGGGTACGACATGGAAAGAAACCTGTTACCCCTTGCCGAAAGGCACAACGGTACCAAGCAACGTATTGGAATCCTTACACGCTGACTACCCTGATTTCACCTATACTGAGGTCTCTATTGTTGAAACCCCTGACGGAATAGTCTACCTCTTTACCGATGGAAACAGACCCGACCGTTTAGGGCATTATGTTGAAGCAAACTAATATCCACCGACAATAAACATATGATAAAATATATAATGAGAAAGATTGTATTATCACTATTTGCATTATGCTGTTTTTCGGCAGTAATGGCACAACAGAAGACACGTAACCTGTCTGTAGAATTACTTGGTGCCCAAAATATTGTGGGCATCAACTATGACAGCCGTTTCAAGGGCAACTCGGGCTTAGGCTACCGTGTGGGCATTGGCTATGGTTATGGAGACAATTCAGGTTTGTTCGACCAGAAAATCAATGGCGTTGGTGTTCCGCTGGAGCTAAACTATCTGCTCGGAAAGAAGAACAGCAAACTGGAGCTGGGCTTCGGTGCGAGTCTTGGTGTATATCAAGTAAAGGAAACAATAGGATACGTCGAAGATACATGGTGGTATCCAGGTGGGGAGAATACAGACGAAACTTCTCCTAAAACTTATTTTTACACTTCATCAAGAACTCAATTCGGTTATTTCTTCTTCGGCGACATCGGCTACCGCTATCAGCGTCCCAACGGCTTCATGTTTCGTGTAGGCGTTTCGCCGTCGTTCAACTTTGGCGACAAGTACGGACTCTGCAAGGCAGCTTTCTTTCCGTACATAGGCTTCGGTTGGTCGTTCTAAACGAGATTAATAAAAAAGCGTGTATTCACGGTGCGTAAATATACATCATGAATACATGCTTTTTAATTATTTCTCCAACTATTTTTTAAGCAATGTCGCTTTTTTCTTGCTTATTACGATATTGTCATCCTCACATCCTTTCAGCTTCACCATTAGTTTTGAACCGAAGTAAAGGCTGATTTTCCTTATACCCTTAATATTGGCAATATACTGTCGATTGAGACGGAAGAAACGGGCAGGGTCTAAAGCCTGCTCCAGGTCGTTCATGCTCATGGGCAGCGGATAGGATGTGCCGTCGACGGCAAATGCCGTGATGCGGTTGTCGTGCATATTGATGTAGCTTATGTCGTCGGCACAGAGCCTACAAAGCTCGTCACCTTTCGTGATTAGGAAACGCTCACGGTATTGGCGCGTGTCGTTAAGCACGTCGTGCAGCGGACTCACCACGGCAGACTGCTGCGCATTGCGGTTAAGCTGCAGCTTGCCGATTGCGGCACGTAGCTCGTCTGCGTCAATCGGCTTCATCAGATAGTCGAGTCCGTTGTTCTTTATCGCCTCCATTGCATATTCGTCGTAAGCCGTGGTGAATATCACGAACGACTGTGGCATCACCTTGCGGAACGCTTCAAACACGTCACCGTCGGCAAGTCGGATGTCAGAAAAGATAAGGTCATAGTCGTTGTTGGCGGCAAGCTCCTCTGTCACCTCCGCTACTCTTTTCAGCGGTCCATGCACGTCTATCGTGTCGTCAATATCCATAATGAGCCTTTTAAGACGTCTTGCGCTGAAATGGTCGTCTTCTATAATCAAAACCTTTTGCATCGTTCTTCTATTGTTTTCGTTTTATGATTGGCAGTCGCACCTCAAATGAATCTTTATGGGCTACGAACTCAGGCTCTGCCTCACCCTCCAGTCGACAGCGTTGCTTCAAGTTGCTGATACCTATACCGTACGACTCTATGCTCTGGTCGTTGGTCAGGTTGGTGTATATGCGGTTGTTCTTTATGACGAGCATGTCGCCCTGGCGACTAAGAGACACATGAAGCTCGATGCCGTTCTGCGGGCAGTTGTGCTTAACGGCATTCTCGATGATAAGCTGCAGACTCAGCGAGAGAATGCATTCGTCGCGGTCGCCGTGCAAATCGTCGGCATGCAGGACTATGGCGTTGTCGTAGCGCATGTTGAGCAGACCGATGTACGACTTGATGAACTCGGTGCCGTCGGCAAGGGTTATATACTCCTTGTCGATATGCTGAAGTATGTAGCGGTAGATATGCGAGAGTTTCACGACATAGTCCTCTGCCATCTTCGGGTCCTCCCCTATCATTCCGGCAAGCGAACTGAGACTATTGAACACGAAATGCGGGTCCAACTGCATCATAAGGTATCGCTTCTGTAAGGCGAGATTCTCCTTACCTTGCAGAACAATCATGTCGGAAAAGTGCATCGAAAGATGGATGAGTGCTACAAGACTCGCTATCAGTCCGAATAGAAAAGACGTTCCCCATATATCCTGCATCATAAGCTTAGGTGCTACAAGGCTCAGCAGCAGTTCGCAGCCACCAGCAATAAGCAGATTGAAGCCCAACACCACCAGCCCGTTCTGCACGAACACACGGTGGGTCTGCCCTTCGCGCCAAAAGCGCCGCTGTCTGAACAGCCATCGGTTGAGATACAAACTCGAAAGCGAGAACAAACCGCAGAGTGCAAAGTCGACAAGCAACTCAGGATACAGTCCGTTTACCGACTGTAGGAAGTCGGGCAGGTCTACCAATATCCAGATGATATCGTACAGGAAGAAGAATATAAGCGAGTAGACAAGCCACTCAAGGAAAGAGTTCTTGGATCTATGCATAATTATATAATAAATTGATTATCCTTGCTCCAACAAGTTCTTGTCTGTCAAGAAATCCAAGAGTCCGACAGTCAACACACCGAGTTCGTCCTCCTTGCGATGAATGTCATCACCAACAATGACAATCTTACGAAAGTGGTCATTGATTGACAATAAAGGACGACGTTCTTGTTTTTCGGTGCCAGCCCTATGTCTCTTACAAGCAGGGCGGATTATGCACGTATGCGCAATGTCCCCTTCTATACCCTGCTGCCAAGTCTGCATACCCAATATGCCAAGCCTGTCAAACCAAGCAAAGCTCCCGCATAACCGATGTAGGCTATTGACGCCTGAGAGCAGATGATGCCGCCAAAAAAGGCACCGCTGCCAATGCCAAGATTGAATATGCCCGAAAATATAGACATTGCCACCGAGGTGCTCTCGGGGGTGGTGATGAGAATGATGTTTGACTGCATGGCCACATTGTAGGCTGTGGCAGCCAGTCCCCACAAGGCACATACTGCAATCAGCGTGACCCAACTGCCCGAAATGGGTGTCAACAGCAGCAAACAAACCGACATGATGGCCACAATCACTGAGATAAACCGCTTTCGGTTGCGGTTGTAGTAGCGCGAAAATGCGATGCTGCCAAGGAAACCTGCTCCGCCGTATATCATGAGTGTTGTGGTGACAAGTGAGTCGCGCATGCCCGCCACTTGTTTCATAAACGGCTCGATGTAGCTATAACCTACATAGTACGAAGTGGAAATGAGCAAGGTGAAAATGTATAGTCCTACAACGCCCTTCTGACGCAATAATGCGGGTAGCTTGCGGGGCGAAAAGCCGCCACGACTTGGCACACGTGGCAAACGGAATGCCATATATACCAGCGTTAACGCGGCAAAAATGCCGATGCTTAAAAAGGTGATGCGCCAACCTACATGCAGACCAATGATGCGGCCAAGGGGCATGCCCAATATCATGGCTACCGAAGAGCCTGTAACAACCATGCTTAAGGCTACGGAACGATATTTGTCGGGTACGATGCGCACGGCAATGGGCGAAATGACAGACCAGAATACGGCGTGTGTGCATGCCACACCTATGCGCGAGAGCATGAGCATGGCGTAGCTGCTTGACAGGAAGGACATGAACTGAAAGACGGCAAACAGTCCTACGAGCCAAAGCATGAGACGTTTCATTTCCATTTTCGACACCAGCAGCATTAGCGGCAACGAAAGTATCATGACAGCCCAGGCATATACCGAAATGAGCATGCCTACGGTGGCTTCGGTCAGATGGAAATCGGTCTTTATGTCGGTGAGCAAACCGATGGGCACGAACTCTGAAGTGTTGAAAATAAAGGTGGCAAAAGTTAGGCCAAGCAGCGAAAGCCAGTTAGCCAGCGACATTTTGTCTTGCATTTAGTTTAGTGTAGTTTTTGTGTAAAAATAGCTGATGAACGAGCTAATATGCTAATGTGACAATGTGCTAATGTGGCAATGAGTTGAAGTGTCAGACAGAGTGTGTTAGTTCCGTCTTTTGATAGCAAACGCTAAGGCGTAGCTCATTACCACATTAACCCATTACCACATTAATCCATTGTCACATTAATCCATTGTCACATTGATTATGCGTGTACATAGGTGCCAATGTTCTCGCCAGAGAGCACCTTCTTCAGATTGCCATAAACGTCCATGTTAAACACATAGATGGGCAACTTGTTTTCGCGGCACATGGCGGTGGCCGTCACGTCCATTACCTTGAGTCCGCGTGACAACACCTCGTCGTAGGTGATTTCGTCAAACTTGGTGGCAGTGGGGTCCTTTTCGGGGTCGGCGGTGTAGACACCATCAACGCGTGTACCCTTGAGCATAACGTCGGCTTCGGTTTCGATGCCGCGCAGTGATGAGCCCGTGTCGGTGGTAAAATAGGGGCTGCCTGTGCCACAGCTGATGATGGCCACCTCGCCGCGTTCCATGGCTTCGATAGCTTTCCATTTACTGTAAAATTCGCCAATAGGCTCCATGCGGATAGCCGTGAGCACGTGGCTCTTTACGCCAATAGCGCCAAGGGCCGAACTCAAGGCCAAAGAGTTAATTACAGTGGCACACATGCCCATTTGGTCGCCTTTTACGCGGTCAAAACCCTTGCCAGCACCGCTGAGGCCGCGGAAAATGTTGCCGCCACCAATGACAATGCTTATTTGCACACCCATTTCGAGTGCCTCCTTTATTTGTGCTGCATATTCGTTAAGTCGTTTGACATCAATGCCATAACCTTGTTCGCCCATGAGACTCTCGCCGCTGAGCTTGAGCAGAATGCGTTTGAATTTAGCCATAATGTAGATACGTTGTTATGTAAGTATATATTAGTGTGATGGCACGTATGTTTGGTATGCGTGCCAACTCCGTGCAAAGTTATAATAATTTTGCGGTAAATGATATGGGGTGCAAACTTATGTTGCGCTAAAGAGCTGTCAGAGCAGTCTCATTTTCTTGACAATTCGTTGGTAAAGCCATGCTTGCATCAGGCCGCGGCAACCTAAATAGCTGAGAAAGGCGCACCACAATGACACATTGCCATCGGGGCACAACGTGATGACGGCAAAAAAGCACATGGAGGCTGCCAGCATACTGGCAAGCATCAGTTTGGTGGAAGTGGTGCCAATAAATAGCCCGTCGTAGATGAAGGCGGCAAACGACACCATCGGAATGGCACAGGCGTAGGGCATAAAGTTGATGGCTTGTGCCACCACTTGGGCGTTGTTGGTCAGTAGTTCTAATAAACACTGCCCCGCAACGGCGTATGCCAGAGTGAATGCTGCCGACAGGGCCATGCCCCATGCAAAAAGCCGCCGTGTGAGCAGGCTGAAGCTTCTCAAATTGCGTGCACCATAATAGTGTCCGCCGATAGACTCGCCAGCGTAGGCAAATCCGTCCATGATGTAGGAAAAGATGATGAAAAATTGCATGAGCAGTGTGTTGGCGGCCAACACCATGTTGCCCTGTGCCGAACCAGCGGCGGTAAAGTAGGTGGTGACGGCGATGAGGCAGAGTGTGCGCAGAAATATGTCGCCGTTGATGGCAAAGAAGCGTTTGAATTGCGCCACATTACACACCTCACGCCATTTAATGGCAGATGCTTGATGCTTGCCATATTGTTTCTGCCAAATGATGATAGCTGCAAACAATCCAGCGTACTGTGCCAACAATGTGCCGGTAGCCACGCCGGCCATGCCTTGTGCAAAACCAAACACCAGCACTGTGCTCGCAACGATGTTTATGATGTTTTGTCCAATGGCTATGACCATTGGCGCCTTGGCGTTTTGCATGCCTAAAAACCAGCCAGCAAAACTATATAGCCCCAATACGGCCGGGGCGCCCCAAATAAGAATGCGATAGTATGTGGCCGTAAGTTGTTCCACTTCGTGCGTGGCTGTTACAAAGTTAAAAGCGGCATCGAATATGGGGCGTTGTGCTGCAATGAGCAGCAGGGCCACTCCCCATGCCACAATGAGTGACCGATACAGCACATGCAATGCCTGTGTGCGATTGCCTGTGCCGTGGGCCTGAGCCGTCAGTCCGCTGGTGCCCATGCGCAGAAAGCCAAACAACCAGTAGGCCATGTTGAATACCATGCCTCCCAAGGCAATGGCGCCAATGCAGGCGGCCGAACCAAGATGTCCCGTAATGGTGGTGTCGGCCAATGCCAGTAGCGGCACGGTAATGTTTGAGATGATGCTTGGTATGGCTATGTGTAATATCTGTTTGTTCAATGGAGTGGGGGAGTAAGAGGTAAGTCGTTAGTTGGGTGCGGTAGATGCTTTGGTTCAAAGAGGGGGTAAAAACAGATTTTTTAGCCCCCTCCTCTCTTACAAATGCGCTTTAAGGAAACGTTCCATGGCGCGGTAAAAGTCAAAGCGGTTCTCTTGGTTGTGAAAACCATGTCCTTCGTTGTCTTTTACCATATATTCTACCACCACACCCCGCTGTCGCAGTGCCTCAACCATTTGGTCGCTTTCAGCCTTGTTTACACGTGGGTCATTAGCTCCTTGAGCCACAAACAAGGGCACTTTAATTTTGTCGGCATGCAAAGCCGGCGATGTGGCGGCCAACTGGTCGGCATCGTGCTCGGGGTGTCCCACCTGTTCGTACATCATTTCGAGCATGGGGCGCCAATAGGGCGGTATCGTCTGCATGAAGGTGAACAAATTGCTCACACCCACATAGTCGATGCCGCAAGCATAAAGGTCGGGGGTAAAGGTCAATCCGGCCAGAGTGGCGTAACCACCATAACTGCCGCCATAGATGGCAATGCGATTGGGATTGGCTATGCCCTGTTCAATGAGCCATTTCACGCCATCAGTAATGTCGTCCTGCATTTTAAGTCCCCATTGTTTGTAACTGGCCTCAAGAAAATGGCGTCCATAGCCAGTCGAACCTCTGAAATTCATTTGGAACACGGCATAGCCTCGGTTGCTCAAAAATTGCACTTCCGACGAATACCCCCAACAGTCGCGTGCCCATGGTCCGCCGTGTGGGTTCACCACTACGGGCAGTTGCTTGGCAGTGTCGGGCGTAAGGCCGTCGGGCAGGGTGAGATAAGCCTCAATCTGCAGTCCGTCACGTGTGGTGTAGCACACAGGGTGCATGGCATTCATCTCGTCGGATTTTATCCATGGTGCAAGGTCGGCAATCTTTTTAGCCTCGTCTGTCAAGGCATTGTAGTGCCAGTAGCTGCCCCTTGTGCGGTCGCCACCCACATATATCAAGTAGTTCTCTTCAGCCTTGTCGGTATCAGCTATGCCATAGCGCTGGTTGGGGAAGTGTGCCTTGATGCGCTGACGCAGCTGCTCCTCCTCTGCGTCAAAATAGTGGCGTACAGGCTCTTTGTGGCCGGTGCAGTAAACACTGAGCAACTTTTTGCGCTTGCGCGAATAGCTGATACTTGCTATGTCGTAGCGCTCGTTTTCATAAAGCACCTCAAGTTCCTCACAGGTGGCAGGATTCATGCGCACCAATATCGTTTTGTCGCGATGAAGGTTGGTGGCAGCATACACCTCCTTGTTGTCGGGCGTAAATTCCATAAAGCTCACTACATCGCGAAAGTTTGTGGTCAGCACTGGTTTGAAAGGCTCGTCCTCAGTGTCACGATATAGAATTTGCGTGTTCACACCGTCCACAATGGCTGTGGCCACGCGCAGACGGCCGTCGTGGTCGGTCATCCAGCCCTGAATGTTGCCCGGGTTTTCGGCCAAAAGTGTCAGCTCGCCCGTTTCAATGTTCAGACGATAGGGGTCGAACACCTCGGGGTTGCGCTTGTTCATGCCAATCATCACAACCCCCGGTTGCTCCTCAAGGTCGTCAATCAAACTGGTGCGCACACCGTCAAAGGCGGTGTAGGCCCGGTCGTCGCTACCATCGCGGTGCACACCATAGAGTTGGTAGTTTTCATCACCCGCAGTGTCTTTCATATACAGCAGGCGCTGGTTGTCTGCCCACATGTAGCCAGCCACGCTGCGTTCTGTTTCGTTGGTTATTCGTATTGCATGCTCGTCGGTTTCGTCCACCCGCCGCACAAACACGTTGAGGCGGTCTTTGTAGGGAGCCATGTATGATATGTAGCTGCCATCGGGTGAAAGCTGATAGCCGGTGCGTTCTGAGTTTCTGAAAAAATCCTCTAATGGTATTTGTCGTGTCATGTGAATAAGAAGTCGTATATTTTTGCACGCAAAATTAACCATAATGCCACACTTTAACAAGGCGTGGCGTCGAAGTTGCCACAAATATCGCAATAATCAGTGCTTAATGGAAGCTATTTTGTAACTTTACACCCTATTTACAATTATAATTTCTATGCGTACACTTGTATTGGTGACCGTTGAGTTTGCCGCCGCCACACATTTTATGATGAGTCTGGTCATGTTTTACCTGGCCCGTCGTAGTGTGCAATTCTTGTCGCAGGCCTGGATTATGCTGTTGATTTGTTTGATGTATTGTGCCGGCTTGTTTTTCGTGGCGACCAACGACGTCATACCCCAACCGGGCATCATGCACCCCGTGTTGCTCATCTATTTATTAGCCTGTTCGTATCTGTTGAGCATCTATCCGCTCGGCTTGTGCATGCCGGGGTATTTGCAGTGGGGGCGTATGTGGGGATATGCTGCACCAGCCTTGGTGCTGATATTCATTTATAGTATTGGGGCGGCAGTAGGCAGCAACTTGGCCAATGTCTACACCTTCAACGACATATTCAATTCATTCTTGTCGGGCGATGTTGTGCTACGCATCATAGCACTGCTGTTATCGGGTTACTACATTGTCAACATATTCCGGTTGCCACACACATTGGTCAAGAATATGCAACTGCCCAACGACTTGATAGCCTATGGTTCGGCTCTCGGCTTGGTAAGTTTGCTGTTTGTCGTGCTCACAATCCGTTTCGACCTTGTGCTGCTCACTATTTATGTGTTGCTGTTCACTGCTGTCAACATGTTCTTGTTCTTCCGCATATTGCGCCCAACTGTTGAGGCTATTTCGTACCCCGACTTTCGTCAGGTAGAAACGCCTCCCACGCGTGAGGAAATTACGCAATCTGAGGTTGACGACTTTAATGAGGCCAATTTGCATCGCTTCGAGGTGATGGAGTACGTCATGCAGCACGACAAGCCGTTTCTCGATTGCGCCTTCAACCGTGAGCGCTTGTGCCGGTTGGCTGGTTTCAATCGCCACATGGTGTTGCAGAGCTTGCGCTCGCAGGGCTACAACGACATTCACGAGTACATCATGCGCTATCGTGTGGCTGCAATGAAAGGTGCTATTGAGGGGGGCGAGATGACGGACATAAAGCAAGTAGTGGACTATGGCTTCCGCTCGTCAAAAACGGCATCTACCAGTTTTGAACGTTACGAAGGTGGCGACTTGATGGTGTTTATGGACAAGCACAAGAAACCTGAAACACCTGCCGACGACATTTCTGAATAAGATATATTCTCCCCATATAGCTAAAAAAGGAGGACGCGTAATGGCGTCCTCCTTTTTTAGGCTATGTATGTAAAGTTCTTCTGCCAACCCCACGGGGGGGGGCTGCTTTATTCTTCAGTCTTGTTGTTAGGGTCCTCAGAGCCCTCGCTCAACAGGTCGTGTCCCCAGTGCGTTGAGGCCAGTCGCTTTTCGCGTTCAACCACTTCTTTGGCCTTCTTGGCATAGATAATCATGCGCAGTGACTGTGAGTAAGACACATAGTTCCACAGCCAGTTGAACAAAACAATCATTTTGTTGCGCACGCCAAGAATAGAGCGCAAGTGTACTACCAGCCAGAGCACCCAGGCAAAGAACCCGCCAAACTTCATGTGGCTGAATTCGGCCACAGCACGGTTGCGGCCAACGGTGGCCATCGTACCGAGGTTGGTGTAGTGGAAAGGCTTCATCTCCTTGCCCGCTTCAAGGCGTTTAAGGTTCTTGGCCAAATTGTTGCCTTGTTGAATGGCCACTTGTGCCAGCTGCGGGTGACCGCCCGGCCATTTGTCGTCGCCTTCGGGCATGATGCACTGGTCGCCAATGCAGAATACGTCGTCAAGTCCTTCCACCTGGTTGAAGGCGTTAACCACAACACGGCGTCCGCGTCCCAAGTGCGAGGGGTCGAGGTTGCCCACTGGTTGTGCAGCCACACCACTCACCCATATAAAGGTACGTGTAGCAATGCTGCTGCCGTCCTTGAGCATCACGTTGTGGTCCTTCCAGTCGGTCACCATCTTGTTGAGCAGTACGTTCACGCCCATCGTGCGCAGGTATTTTTCAACCTTTTGGCTCGATTCGGGGCTCATGGCGGGCAACAAGCGTGGACCGGCTTCAATCAAGTAAATATTCATGAGCGATGTGGGCAGGTCGGGGTAGTCCTTTGGCAACACAAAGTTCTTCATTTCGCTCAGTGCACCGGCTATTTCAACACCAGTAGCACCACCGCCCACAATCACAACGTTGAGCAATTCCTGGCGCTCCTTGTCGGTGGCACAAGTCAGGGCACGTTCAAAGTTGTCAAGCAGTGCGTTGCGCAAGCCCATGGCTTCGCTCACATTCTTCATAGGCATGGCCTCTTCTGCCACGTTCTTGTTGCCAAAGAAGTTTGTTGTAGCACCGGCGGCAAGTACCAGATAGTCATACTTTACTTTGCCGATCGAGGTCTGGATAATTTTGTGCTCAGGAAAGATGGAGCGCACCTCGGCCATGCGGTAAAAGAAGTTCTTGCGCTTTTGAAATATCTTGCGGAAGGGGAAAGATATAGAGCTTGGTTCGATACCTGCCGAAGCTATCTGGTAGATAAGTGGTGGAAATTGGTGGTAGTTGTTACGGTCAACCAACACAACTTGAAAGTTGCTGTTGCGCAGCTTGTTGGCCAATTTCAAACCGCCAAAGCCACCGCCTACAATTACCACTCTTTTTTTGTCCGTTTTTGGAAGGTTAAAGCTCATAAATCTTCAGTTTGTTTTTCGGGTTTTAAGTTACTCTAATGCAAAGTTACGTTCATTATTCCTTAATTCGCCAAAATTGTTCAAGAAAGATACACGCACTTGCATTTTTTGAATGAAAAATGCGCATACTGTTACATTGATGTGACAATATGCGCATTGCTGTAAATGTAGGTGGCTGCTCGAAATTCGTTGATGTGAATTGGGCGGTGTTTGCTTCATGGGGTCAAGTTGGCGAGCGAGCGTGGCGGGTTGCTTAATAAAGCACGCAGCCAGCCAGTCCGCAAAGTACGACCATGAACAGGGCGTTAAACTTGTACACGCCAATGCCAATCAGTGTGGCCAGAAAAAGGAATATGCTCACCATAAAATCCCAGGGCGTAGTGCTGGGTGTGCCAAATGTGTCGGCACGAGCGGGCGCAATACCACCATGGCACATTCGTAAAACGACTTATACTTGTCTTGCTCCTGTATTTTGCTGTAAAAGGCCGTCCAAAAGGCCGATGGCACGATGAGGGCCCCAATGGTGCAGCAGCTTGCTGCCACACAACCCCACATGCCATATTGGCCCGACACAGTCAGCGCGCCAGTCAGGGTGGCGCTGTTAAGGCCAGTGCCGCCTGGCAGAGCACGGCAAAAGGTCATAAGGTTTGCCATTTGTGCGGGGGTCAGCCAATGGTGCAGGGTGATGACTTCGTGTTCAATCAGTGCCTGTGTGCTGGCATAGCCGCCAATGCCTAAAAAGCCTATCTGAAAGAAACTCAGAAACAGTAGTATGAATATGAGCATATATTGTATGTCTATGAGTAATACTTGCTTGCTAACAACTGCCAGGAGTGTGGCGCGTAACGCGCATGGGCAGTTGCTTATTTGTCGTCAGACGAAAGTACAAACACTGCATATAGCGCCGCCAGCA
>OKUU01000511.1_pt1 | contig 12872 bp, 8 predicted proteins | sample 1606561 | NCBI WGS metagenome assembly OKUU01 (sample SAMEA3882506, study PRJEB24775) | human gut metagenome | biome: human-associated habitat; feature: intestine environment; material: feces | place: Netherlands | collected 2009/2010
CCAACTGCAGACGATGGCATATTGTTGTATACAGGAATTTTGAATACAAATGCCTGGTTCTTATCAGAATATCCTTTTGACAGATTTTGTCCTTCTGTAATTGCAGCTGTCACATTTGCCATATACTGATGGCTATAAAGTGATTTACTATCAACCACATTAAATTTTTCAAAATAAATTGTATTTTGACCTCTATTGACATAATCTTTTGCAATCTTTTCCGCCCCTCCGGATATGGATTTTGTCCTACTTGACCATCCATTCTTCTTAGCATACGCTAAACCATTTTGGTATATTTTTTCCTTTGTACTTCCAGTCGCACTAAAATTAAAGAAATTATAATACCCCTCATAACCCGAATATACCCCAGAAATAAGAGGACTCGTTCCTTTTCCCTGTTCCTGTTTAACTCGCGCAGATAAGTGATATGCACTAACTCCTGTGGCTTTTGCAACATCTAAAAATGTCCTAGCATAATCTATTTTCTCACCATTGTTAGAATAGTTCTTAGTTCCTTCCATAAAGGTTCCCTTAACGATTGATTGAACACCTGATAAGTTTTCGCTAGAACTATATACAAGACTTTGAAACTGATAAATATTTGTTTCATCAAGAAAATTTCTTGGATCCATAATATATGCAATATAATCCTTGCTTGCAGCTACCCATCCTGGCTCATATTCAAACCACTTATTTGTTTCCCAGTTATATGCACCATTTTCCGTTGATTTTTTTGCATTATCTGCATTTTTAGATACTAAGTTTATTCCATGTACGCTCTCATTTTCAATCACCGTATCCCAATTCAAACCTGTATTTACAGCCTCAAATGTCCAGCTTGGATACTTATTGTGAAGAGCTGTAAGGTTTGGAATATAGCTGTCAGGAAAGCCTGCATTCTTCATAGCCGTGACAAAATCAGTATTGTCTCCGCTATTATTGTATGTCACCTTTATGTATGTACTGATAGTCCAGCCCGTAAATGCCTTGCCGTTTAAAGTACCCTTGACATTATACCAGACCACACCGTTTACCCTGGTCTCTCCAATTATGTCAACCTGATGGTTCCAGTTGAGTGAGACAACCTTGGTAGTGCCGGATGTGCCTGCTGCATTGCGGACATACACATTGCCACCTGTAATCGTACCTGTAGCATATGCTCCCGATGCGGTTGCAATGGCAAGCTGCTCCTCATTATTCTGCTGTATGGCATCCGCATTGCCGGTGTCTGCCGAAGCATCCCCTGTCTGCGCATTGTCTGATGCAGCTGTACCTGCTGATACAAAATCAGACCTTATATAGCTGACACACTCCTCATTATTTGCTGCCAGATTGTACTTTGCCTTGTACCACACCTTGCCGTCTGCACCTGTGGTCTGCTCAAGAATAGTAATATCCTTGCCGTTTGAAAGCTTGTGCTCCAGCTCATACTCTGTTCCCGGTCCGCTTCTCGCCGCTACCCAGTATCTCTCATCACACACAACCTTAGCCGCCTGATCCGCATAGACTGCTATGCTGCTGTATGGTGCCAGGTCACATGCAGCTAATGACAATGTTACGACAGAGGCTGCCAGAAATTTATTTATCTTTATCATCAAATCCCATCTTTCTTATGTGCATTGTTTACATTAATCCATTATCCATTTAATTATAATAGAATATGACCTTTGTATCAATGTATTCGGCAGAAATTTATTATTTTTTTATTAATTAAAAAAACTCCCTTCAACGTGCAGCTCATGCTTACGTTTCAGGGAGTTGCCTGATTCATATTCTGCTTATTCTTACTGTCTCCTGTAGCTTTTTCTAGCTGAACAGGGATTTTATCTTATCCCATAAATCCATGAAAAAGTTACCAATCTTTTCCCAGAAGCCCGGGTCATTTATCTTATCGCCAAGCTTTGATGCCCAGTCATGTGCCTGGTTGATGACTGAATCCCAGTCGATATTGGCATCCTTAAGCTTCATAAGAAGCGATGTCAGCTTTGCAATATCATCATCAGAAAGCTTCAGGTCGTAATCCTTTGCAGCCTCCTTTATCGCATCCTTTATCTGGCTCTCATCCTTGAGCCTTCCATCGGCAAGCTGCTTCTTTAGGTCTGCAATCATTGCCTCGATATCCTGCGAATCGCCGTCAATGCTCTTGTTTAGCTCTCCTGTTGTGACAAGCTCATCCATCGCTGCGTCTGTCACCTTGTCGTCAAGCTTCTTGCCTGTCATCTCCTCGTATGCCTTTAGTGTGCCTACAAGTGCTGCCGTTCCGGAAATAGGGAAAGGTCCTGCAACTATGATTTTAGCATCAGCTATGCCTGCTGTGGCAAGCGCATTCTTGTACATTCCTACCGTACAGTAATTGATATTGTGTGTGGAAACACTAAGACCCGCACCCTTTTTATCCTCTGTAATGAGTACTGAGGAAAGTGACCTTGTGCCAATCTCGCTCTTGCTGATGTATGAATCGAGGTACTTGTGCTCCTCATCATTATTTACATAGACCACATCGTATTTGTCCAGATCAGTGAGCTCGATTCCCATAAATCCAAGCACTGTCGCTCTCTGATCCGGTGTGAGGTCTGCTCCAAGACTTAAGTATGGCTTATCATTTTTGCTGATGGTCACCTTGTCGTTTGTCTCACTGCCGGCTGTCGTTGTACTGTCTGCAGTACTGTCTGTGTTACTCTTATCAGCTGCGTCACTGCCTGATACATCAACGCTTGAAACTGTATCAGTCTGCGTAGCTGTCTCTGTTGCAAATACAACCGGATTCATTGTAAACAGTGTCACCGCAGCAAGCACGCTACATACAATACTCTTTGCTTTTTTCTTTATTGATCTAATCATTTTTCCTCCAATCTACTGCTCTATATCATACGAAATTGTAAAGCTGCTTCCGTCGAAGCTGACATCTGCCATGCTTCCGCATACCACAGGCATCATCGGCGACATATGACCTATATCCAGATCCATGATGATTGGCACATTAAACTCTCTAAGCAGTGATGAAAGCGCCTGTCTGTGGTCTATGCCAAACATTTCCTCTCCGAAGTGCGCCGGGCGTCCGATAAGAAAGCCCTTTACATTTGAAAACCATCCTGCATTTTTCATCTGCCACATAGCCCTTCTCATGCCCATCACATTAAGGTCACAAGCCTCAAGGAACCATATGATACCATCATCACTGTAGCGCTCATTAAATTCCCTTACATGGTCAAACGATGTACCAAGCAGATTGATAAGACAATCCATGCAGCCACCAAGCAGCCTGCCTCTCATGGTAATCCTGCTTTCCTTTGCCACCGCAGGAATAGAGCTGATACACGACTTTTCAGTCAGGTTGTAGCCCACAAACGGAGCATTCTCATCCTTTATCGATTCCTTCTCCCACATAGGGTAATTGGTAAATGAAAGCTTCCTGCCACAAAGCAGATTAAATGCATCGGTAAGTGACTCATGCCACACCTCCATGCCAAAGCTGCCCGCACACGGCCCGTAAATACCTGCTGTATCTGCAATAGTAGCCTCCAAAAATGTGAAATTCGTGTTGTCGGAATAGCCCATGTACCATTTCGGCTTTGACTGCTTCACGCGCTCAAAATCAATATAAGGCACTACCTCGCACATCAGCTCGCCGCCACCACATGATATAAGCACATCACTGTCAACAGAAGCATAGCTCTCGTTCAGCTCTTCTGCGCACTTCTTAGGTGTATTGCTGATGCCTATGCCACTGTCGCACCTGCAGTTAGGTCCCTCTATCGTCTTATAACCCATGCTGTGAAACCTTTTAATGGCATTGTCAAAGGCACTCCTGTACGGCTCTGTTGTACAGCCCATCGAAGGCGCCACAAAGCCTATTGTTCCTCTATCCTTTAGAAATTCAGGGTATCTCATGTTTCTATCATCCTATCACTATTATTTACATATCTAAGCTTCTGTCTGAAGTAAAATATGTAGGATTTTATCATTTCTGTCCAGGTCATTTTACTGTCATAATTAAATGTCGTCGTGTACTGCACATGCTGTCTGTTGCACCAGTTGTATATATCATGCAGACTTATCGAATCAACATTCTTCATATTGTTCATAAACACCTTAACCTTTGAAAGCTCATCCTCACTGTCAATGTATAGATGAAAGATAGTATTCGGACATTCAATTATTATCTGCTGTTCTCCTATATTTTTCATCAATGTATCCTCTATTGAATAATGTATCCTGTGTGATTAAAAACATTATCGTCTGTCACACCGGGATGTGAGTAATAACAAAATATCGTAACTGTTCAGTACCTTCACAGTTAAAAAATATCACATAACCATAGTACTACACCGACGTCACAAAATCCAGTCATTTTTCCCTGCCAATTCTTACTATTTTATTAAGAAAAACGGTAAATATCATACTCCCTCACAGTCAAATGCCGGAATGAAGCTGTCCTTTGCCACGTCACCCTCCTGTATAAATGCATTCGTGATTCCTATTTCGAGGGCATAGTTAACAAGTCTTTCATACTCTCTCTTTGTCACTGTGCGGTTTATCTCAGGATAATCCTTTAGTGCAATCGGCGTAAACTGGCTCATCATGCTTATATATACGTGATCATGATATGTATCATACAGGTACTTAAGTACAGCCTTTGCATCATTCACATGTCCCGGCAGTAGAAGCTGTCGCACAATAACTCCCTTTTGTATGAGTCCTGTCGCATCGTCAATCACGACATCCGGCTGCTGCCTGACCATCTCTGAAAGCGCCTGCTTTGCGACAGACGGATAATCTTTTGCCCTTGAATACCTTGCCGAAAGTGTACTGTCCATATATTTAAAATCCGGAAGATACACATCCACTATGCCCTCAAGCAGCTTTAGCTCTGTCACATTTTCATATCCGCTCGTATTGTATATAATAGGAAGCTTCATGCCACGGCTTTTTGCATCGTTTACCGCCCACACTATATCAGGGATATACTGCCCTGGTGTGACCAGATTGATATTATTTGCGCCTTTGCCCGCCAGTTCCATGAAGATATCACTCAGCCTCTCTTTACTGATTACCTTTCCCTCTTTTCCGTCAGAAATCTCCCTGTTCTGGCAGAACACGCAGTGTAGGCTGCAGCCTGAGAAAAAAACTGCCCCACTTCCTCTTTTTCCTGATATGCACGGCTCCTCCCAATAATGAAGTGCTGCGCGCGCCACCTTTATTTCAGATGAAACGCCACATACGCCTGTTTGTCCGGTTCTTCTGTTTATGCCACATTTTCTGGGACACAATAAGCAATTTTCGTATTTATTCATATTTTTCATTTTAACCCTTGCTAAAAATAATGTTTGATACTACAATCTATATGATTAAAGGGTCAAAAGGTATCATCGATGCATGCTTGCATGCAATTCGATGTATACCTTAGTGACCCGCACTACACCGAGAAAGTAGCAATTTGCTGCGGGGACGCAGGAAATTAGCGGATTTCGAGGTGTAGTCAGATTACGGGAATGCGTAGCATGTAGTAATCTGATTAATCATCATTTTAAATTATATCATAACTATTCTTACAGAAGAGAATAGTTAAAATACACAATAAGGAGATTACAATGAATCAGTCAAACTGTATCGTCGCCCAGTCAGGCGGCCCAACTGTTGCAATCAACGCAAGCCTTGCAGGAGTCATCGCAGGAGTAAAAAGCTCTGAGAAATACGATATCTGCTATGGCGCCGTAAATGGAATACTCGGCATATTAAATGAGAATTATCTCAATCTGTCAGATATTTTTGCAGATGATGCTAATCTTGAAAAGCTCAAGACCACACCTGCCATGTATCTTGGCTCATGCCGCCACAAGCTCCCTGATTACAAGGATGATGATTCACCATATGTATACATCTTCCACCAGTTTGATAAGCTCTCCGTAAAGGCTTTCTTTTACATCGGTGGAAATGATTCGATGGATACCGTATTAAAGTTATCCGATTATGCAAAAAAAATCAACAGTGATGTGAAAATTATAGGGATTCCAAAAACCATCGACAATGATCTGTGCTTGACAGACCACACTCCTGGCTTTGGCTCTGCCGCCAAATATATCGCATCAAGCATGCTTGAGATAGCCCATGATACCTTTATCTATGCTGTTAAGAGTGTGACAATCGTTGAAATCATGGGACGTGACGCAGGATGGCTCACTGCCGCTTCCGCTCTCGCACGTAATGAGTACAATACAGCGCCTCAGTTCATCTATCTGCCTGAGGTGGATTTCGACAAGGACAAATTTGTTGCCGATATAAAAGAAGCCCTTACACACACTAACAATGTAATAGTTGCCGTATCCGAAGGAATACATGACGCAGACGGCTCATACATTACATCATCAAATGCCTCATGTGACCAGTTCGGACACCAGCAGCTAAGCGGTGCCGGAAAAGCTCTTGAGTTCATCGTAAAGGAAAACATCGGTGTCAAGGTGCGCTCTGTAGAGGTAAATGTGCTCCAGCGCTGTGCCTCACACCTTGCATCATTAACCGATATCGAGGAATCTTTTGCTCAGGGTAAAAAGGGTGTCACTATTGCAGCAGAGGGTGTGACCGCATCAATGGTATGCTTAAAGCGCATCTCAAATGATCCTTATCAGGTAGAATACACATATTCTGCTATCAAGGATATCGCAAACGAGGCCAAGTCTGTGCCAAGAGAGTGGATCAATGATGCGGGCAATGATGTGAAGCCTGAGCTTATCGAATACTTAAAACCACTTATTCAGGGAGAAACCGCTGTAGCCTACAAGAATGGTCTGCCTGACTATATGGATGTGTCACATCTTCACAAATGTAACTGATTTTAGCTGCTGCCTACACCCCGGTGTGGGCAGCAACAGCATATCTCCAAGGAGGTCGATTTACATGAAGAAAAAAGTACTTATAACCTGCGCCGTTGTGCTTGGCGTGATTTTGACTGTTTATCTTGGCTTTGCCTTTTATTTTAGCAGCCACTATCTGTTCAACACAAAGATTAACTCTGTAAAATACGCAGGGAAAACCGCAAAAGAGGCAATAGAAAAAAATACAGCCCTAAGCCGCGACTATCTGCTCACAATCACTGATAGAAAAGGCAACAGCTTCTCACTTAAGGGACCTGATTTTTCCTATGAATATGTCTCAAACGGTGACGAGGAGCAAATCCTAAAAAGCCAGAATGCTTTTACATGGCCTGTCAGTCTTTTCAAAGCTCAAAACTATACACTAAAGGGTTCGTCCAAATATGACGATGCCGCTTTGGCGGAAAAGCTCAAGGCTCTTGATATTTTCAGTGATGACTACATTGAGAATCCAGAGGATGCCCACATCGAGATAAAAGACGGCAAATACGATGTGATTGAAGAGAAAAATGGCTGCAAGCCGATATATGACAGCATCCTTGCCGAAGTAAAGAATGCCCTGGACAACGAGCTTCCAAAGCTTAGCTTAAGTGATGACTGTTATGAAGCTCCAAAAATCACAAAGGAAAGCGATACAATCAAAAATGAAAAAGAAGCCCTCGACAAATACACTGCTTCAACCGTCACTTACAAAATTGAAGGTGCCGACGAGAAGCTTGACTCAGCCAAAATCCTTGATATGCTAAGCATCTCAGATGACGGCAGCGTGAGCATAGATGATGCCAAGGTCACTAAATATGTCCAGCAGCTTGCTTCCAAGTATAACACCTTCGGACGCAAGCGCTCGTTCAAAACATCGTCCGGTGACACTATTGAAATAGGTGGTGGAGACTACGGATGGGTAGTCAGCAAGAAAAATGAGAAAGCCAAGCTCCTTTCAGATTTAGAGGGAGGCAAGCCAGTGGAAAGAGAACCTGTTTACGAGCAGACTGCTCTCTACCGCGGTGCTGACGACATAGGTAATACATACATAGAGATTGACTACACAAAGCAGCACATGTGGTATTACAAGGATGGTGCTCTCCAGATGGAGTCTGATTTCGTATCAGGTAATCTCGCCCGTCAGAACGGTTCCGTAGATGGTGTATACAAGATTGTTTACAAGCAGAGAAATGCTACTCTTGTCGGTGAGGGTTACTCTTCTCCTGTCAGCTATTTCATGCCATTTGCCTACAATATAGGTATCCATGATGCCAGCTGGCGTGATACCTTCGGAGGAACAATTTACAAAACCTCCGGCTCACACGGATGTATCAATGTGCCGCCTGCTTTTGCAGAGCAGCTGTTCAACGCTGTGGATAAGGGCACTCCTGTTGTTGCCTACTACAGAGAGGCTGTCACTCTGACAAACAATGCTGCAAAGATGTCCAATGCATACTCGTATGTAGCTCCTGATGCAGCGCAGTAAGTGTGGATTGCATTGTATCTTTTAATAATATGTTAGTTAAGGCGACCGGCGCACTGGAAATTCACCCCCGTGCGCCGGTCGCCTTCTCTTACTCATTGGCTATATTCATGCAAACTGGCTATTGTAGAGGTTCGCATAAAATCCGTCCGCTGCAAGCAGGCTCTCATGATTGCCCTGCTCTATAATCTTTCCGTCTTTCATAACAAGGATAATATCCGCTTCCCTGATGGTGGACAGACGATGAGCCACTATAAAGCTTGTCCTGCCCTGCATCATGGTAAGGAACGCTTTTTGAATCTTAATCTCTGTACGTGTATCAATCGAAGATGTAGCCTCATCCAATATCAGCATAGGCGGCAAGCAGAGCATGACTCTTGTGATGCATAATAGCTGCTTCTGTCCCTGTGACAGGCTGCCGCCGTCCTCACCGATTTCAGTGTCATAGCCCTTCGGCAGACGTCTGATAAAGCTGTGGGCATGGGATGCCTTTGCTGCTGCAATGATTTCCTCATCTGTGGCATCAGGCTTTCCCATTATGATATTGTCACGGATTGTGCCCTTCTTGAGCCATGTCTCCTGAAGCACCATACCATAGTTGTCACGAAGACTCTCGCGCGTGATTTTTCTGATATCATGTCCACTCACCTTAATTGTTCCACTGTTTACATCATAAAATCTCATAAGCAGATTGATAATAGTCGTCTTTCCACATCCTGTCGGACCTACGATAGCCACGCGCTGTCCAGGCTTTACATGGAGATTGAAATCCTCGATAAGCTTTTTATCCGGCACATATGAGAAATAAACATCCTCTATGTCCACACGTCCGTCAGCCTCTTCAAGTATTACCGCATCCGAAGCATCCGGTATCTCCTTTTTCTCCTCAATCAGCTCGAAGATGCGAGCAGCACAGGCAAGTGCGTTCTGAAGCTCTGTGATGACACCCGATATCTCGTTGAACGGCTTGGTGTACTGGTTGGCGTATGATAAGAAGCATGAAAGCTGTCCTACTGTGATTCCGCCGGTGAGTGCACTCATGGCACCAAAAATTCCGACTCCGGCATACACAAGACTGTTGACAAAACGTGTACACGGATTTGTAAGACTTGAGAAAAATGTTGCCCTCAGTGAGCATTTCTGTAACCTGTCATTTATCTCGTCAAACTGTTCAAGCGCCTCATCCTCATGGTTGAAGGCCTGTACGACCTTTTCATTTCCTACTATCTCGTCGATGAGTGATGTCTGCTCTCCCCTTGTTCTTGTCTGTAGCTGAAACATGGAATATGTCTTTTTAGTTATAAAGCTTGCCACAAAAAGTGACAAAGGTGTGATGAGCACTACAATGCATGATATCTTCACATCTATTGTAAGCATGAAAATAAGCGTGCCTGCTATTGTAGCAATTCCTGTAAAGAGCTGTGTGAAGCCCATCAAAAGTCCCTCTGAAAATGTATCTACATCGGCGATGATACGGCTGACCATATCACCGTGTGAGTGACTGTCAATATAGGAAAGTGGCATTTTTTCAATGTTTAAAAATGCATCACGCCTTATATCCCTCACTATGTTGTAGGTCATCCTGTTGTTGCAGATATTTGTAAGCCACTGGGCTGCTGCCGCTATGACGACTATTATTGCTGCTCTTGTGAGGATGGCTGTCATAGCTGTAAAATCAACCTTTCCTTTTCCTACGATCAAATCAATTGCGCGTCCTGTGAGGATTGGAAAATAAAGCGTAAGCGCCACTGTAACAACAGACAGGGCAAGGGAAATTACAAGCAAAGGAATATATCTCTTCATGTAGCTTAATACCTTGCGTATTGTGCCTGCTTTATTCATCTTCGCATTATCCGTAGCCATACTCTACACCTCCTTTTGTCTGGTCATATCCGACTCTTTTTTAAACTGTGAATCATATATCTCTTTGTAGGTCTCGCATGTCTCAAGCAGCTTTTCATGAGGTCCGAAGCCAACCATCTGTCCGTCGTCGAGCACTATGATATTGTCCGCAAACTGGATAGATGAGGTACGCTGTGACACGATAAATATTGTCTTGTCACCATGCATGCCCTTTAATGCCGCGCGAAGACTCGCATCTGTAGCAAAGTCAAGTGCCGATGCACTGTCGTCAAGTATAAGTATGTCAGGATCCTTTACGACCGCTCTGGCAATTGTAAGACGCTGCTTCTGACCGCCTGATAAGTTCTTGCCGCCCTGCTCTATCATGTAGTCAAGGCCTCCCTCTTTACCCTTTACAACCTCTGTCGCCTGTGCTATATCGAGTGCCTTCCACATTTCCTCCTCTGTGGCATCATTTTTGCCCCAGCGCAGGTTGTCGGCTATCGTTCCTGCAAAAAGCACTGCCTTTTGCATTACAACACCGATTTTGTCTCGAAGCTGCACTGCATCGTAGTCATTTATATCATTTCCCTGAATCCTTATAGTGCCCTTTGTGGCATCATAAAACCTCGGGATAAGGTTTACAAGGCTTGATTTTCCTGAACCTGTACCACCGATGATTCCGATTGTCTGCCCCTTTTGCACTGTAAAGCTTATATCTGTGAGTGTCTCATCGGCCGCTCCCTCATAGGTCATGCAGACATGGTCAAACTCAACCTCAGGTGCCCCTGCCTTTGCATCAATGAGCTTAGGATTTTTCTCAGGAAGCTTTGATGGAATAGAAAGCACATCCGCTATACGATTACCGCATGCCACTGCCTTTGTCACCTGTACGATAAGATTTGCAAGCTTTATCAGCTCGACAAGTATCTGTGACATGTAGTTTACAAGTGCCACAACCTCACCCTGTGTGAGGATTCCTGCGTATACCTGTTTGCCGCCTGATACGATAACTGCGATTGTTGCGATATTTATAATGATAAATGTCAGAGGATTGGTGAGTGCTGAGATTCGTCCTACAACCTGCTGCATATTGGTTAAAAACTCGTTGTCCCTGTTGAAGCTGTCAATCTCATCATTTTGCTTATTGAAAGCTCTTATAACCCTGGTTCCCTCTAAATTCTCCCTGGTGTGTGAAAGCACTGTGTCAAGAGAGCTCTGCACCTTTTTGTAAAGCGGAAGGCTTGCAGCCATGACTGAGAATACCACTATTGAAAGCAGAGGTATAGTAACAACAAAAACCATTGCCGCTCTTACATTTACTGTAAAAGCCATCGCCATAGCTCCGAATACAATAAATGGCGAGCGAAGGAAGAGTCGAAGTACCAGATTGACTCCTGACTGCACCTGGTTTATATCGCTTGTCATCCTCGTGATAAGTGTCGATGTGCCCACTGTATCCATCTTTGAGAATGACAGTGACTCTATCTTTTCAAACAATATATGGCGAAGCTTTGTGGAAAAACCGACTGCCGCCTTTGCCGCAAAATACTGCGCTGTGACTGAGCTTACCAGGCCGACTGCCGCAAGCAGCACCAGCACACCTCCCATCTTCCATATATATGGCTTGTCCGAAGCCGCGATTCCGTTATCAATGATTGCTGCCATGACAAGCGGTACTATAAGCTCGAAAGATGCCTCGAGCAGCTTAAATAGCGGAGCACAGATGCATTCCTTTTTGTACTCCTTCAAATACTTTAATATCTGTTTCATCTTTTCCCCTTCCAGATTTTTGTTACTGTTTACGTCTCTGTATGACCAGCAACGATTACAGCTTCACTATTATAGATGATTTTTCTCATATGTACAAGAAAAACGATACACAAAAAACCACAAAAAAACCAGCACCCTGCGGTACTGGTTTCATAAGTCAGCTCTTATGTATATGCTTCTTGATTGCTTCAAAGCTCTCAGGACTGATGACATGCTCTATACGGCATGCATCCTCTGCTGCAATCTCCTTATCAACACCAAGCTTCTCAAGACACTCTGACAAAAGCTCATGTCTTTCGTATATCATCTCTGCTATCTGTCTTCCTGACTCTGTAAGTGTGATAAAGCCTGCATCACTAACTGTGATATTGTTCTTCTCTCTAAGGTTTTTCATGGCTATACTCACGCTGGATTTCTTAAATCCAAGCTCATTTGCTATATCAACTGAGCGTACCACAGGAAGCTTCTTGCTGAGAATAAGTATGGTCTCTAAATAGTTTTCTGATGATTCATTGTTTCGCATTTCGAATACCCCCGTGAGTTTATTTTCGTTCGTTTTCATTCAGTTATATTATTATAACATACATTTTATTGTTTGCAAAACTTTTCTTTTTTGATTTATACGTTCCAAAAATGAATTTCTAAATTCCACCGCCCAATAGGGTGATGGAATTTACTCTCGCACAGTAGATATTTACTCTTTCATACAATCATGTTATGGTTATGACTCCTTCTGACAGCAGTAGAAGGAGAATCATTATGAGTAAATATATACCAGGAAACCAGAAACACCTTACTTTAAATGATCGTATCTATATTGAAAATGAACTGGCAAAAGGGACTCCCTTTAAAGACATTGCAGCATTTCTATGTAAAGATCCAACAACTATATCTAAAGAAGTCCGTGCTCATCGGCTTTCAGA
>OKUU01000513.1_pt1 | contig 12815 bp, 12 predicted proteins | sample 1606561 | NCBI WGS metagenome assembly OKUU01 (sample SAMEA3882506, study PRJEB24775) | human gut metagenome | biome: human-associated habitat; feature: intestine environment; material: feces | place: Netherlands | collected 2009/2010
TGAAGATTTGTTGCCTGGGTATGACCTATCAAAGAATATGTTGATGAACTTTTCAGACTTGTTGAAAGAATCATTCGAGGGTGTTTCAAAAGAGCAAGAGGAAAACCGGAGCCAGTACAAGAAACAGTTGTCTCAACTTGAAAAGAACCTTAAGACAGTCAAGACACGCCACGCCATAGGTGAGGTGTCTAATGAGGACTATTCCGAGATAATGAAAGATTTCAATGAGCGTAGGGATGAAATCCTGCTGAACTTGGAAAATGTCGGGAATAATTTATCGAACTTTGAGAAAGTCATCCCTTTGATAATCGCAAAGGCTTCAGATTTAAGAAGTTTGTGGAGAGACGGAAACTATGAGACCAAGCGGAAAATCGAATATCTTGTTTATCCGAATGGAATATTTTGGGACAAGGAAAAGCGTGGTTATCGAACCGAAAACAGGAACTCTGTTTTTGATTTATTGGATGGATTTTCAGTAGGTTATGGAAATGAAAAAAGGGCAGCCTCATCCGAAGCTGTCCCCTTGTGCGGGTGAAGGGACTCGAACCCATACGCTTGCGCACCAGATCCTAAGTCTGGCTTGTCTACCAATTTCAACACACCCGCAAGGCCTTTCGGCGGGGGAATCTAGATGATGATAGGGATTCCGCGGGGAGGTTGGGCGATTGGAAGCTGCCTTTGCTCCGAGTCCGAAAGGTTTGCAAAGATAGTTGAAATCTGTTAATATTCAAATATTATTTTTCTGCCCGTCGCGCCCTGCCGCATCGTTCGTTCCGGCTGGTTCAGCGTGCGGAAGATGTGAGCCGGCACCGTTGTCACCGATGTTACCGGCGCCGGTGACGGTCTCAAGGGCTTTGAGGGTTTTCTTTTCGTCGGCGGAGAGGTCTTCCGTCAGGGAGGCGGAATAGTCAAGTTCCTTCTTTTTGTTCTCTATCGCCTTCTGCGACAGCTCGTTCTGCTTCAGAGCCTGCTCCACGCCCTTCTCGAATATGTTGTGGATGGCGGAGGTCAGGTTTAGCGTCAGGCTGTTGACCTGATCATTGAAAAGAGGGATGTTGCGGCTCTTGTACTTTGTCTTGCCGAGTTTCCACTTCCAATTGTCGAAGGTGCCGTTCACGTTGATGCCGAACTTGAACGGAATCGGCGACTTCAGGGCGGAAAGGTGGTACTTGAACCGCTGGTCGAAACCCTGAAGGCCGCTGGCCGCGATCGAGTAGCGGTCGATGTTCAGCAGGAACGGGAAGATCTCCATGTGGTTCTCCTTGATAATGCCGCGGATTGACAGGGATTTTATGAAGCTGGAGTCCTTGTCCTTGAACCTCAGGGATCTGCGGAGCTTGTTGAGTTCGTCACTGTCGGTCAGGGACAGGTTCTTGCCGTCAATTTTCACTATGCCGCTCAGGGTCGGCAGCACAATGTTCATGGATGTGTCGATCGAGCTTGTCGCGGCGATCTCGCAGTCGAGCAGTCCCCTGAAAGCCTTGAGCATAGGCACGATGCTGTCCACTGCCGGGAACAGCTGGATAACCTTCTCGGCTGTGATGCCGGACAAGGTGAGGTCGAAGCCGGCCTTGAGGTCTTTCTTGGTGCGGGTCGAATAGAAACCTTCGAGGTACACGTCGCCCATGTTCGTCGTCGCGAGGGTGTTCGTCGCCTGAAGGCAGCGCTCTTTCATCACGATGTCCGAGGCCACCCAGGATGTCTCCAGGTTTGAGTATCTTATCTTGTTGGCACTCAGCGAGATCTTGGCGTTGAGGTTGGACGGCAGCACGACCAGCGAGGTGGAGGCGGTCGTGTCCGCGGCTGTCATCTCTTTGACGGTGTTGAGGTAGGCGTTGTCATCAACTCCGGAGAGAGCCGCGTTGTGGCCTATAGGCGTGAATTTCTTTCCGGCGTTGAGCGCGATGAGGATCTCGTTCATGTCGATCTCGTCGGAGGTTATGCCCAGATCCAGGTTGAGCCTGCCCTTGCCGGAGACAAGAAACCTCTTGAGACCGGTAAGATGGCCGGTGGCGGAGATGTCCGACACCCCGGATTTGAACGATAGTCTGTTGAGGTCGATCGTGTTGTTGGAGAACTTCCCGCTGAATCCTGTTATCCTGTTGTCGAGTGGATAGTACGGGGTGATGACAAGACCTTCGGCTAGGTCGATGTTCCCTGTGATGTCCCAGTCTCTGATGTAGTTCGCAAAGGATTCACCAAGTTGGATCCTGATGTCGCTCTTCTCGAAATCCTTTTCGGAAAGATAGTCCGGCAAGGTGGTTCCGGACGCATATTTCCCGAACACTTTCCTGAGCAGAGAGTCGCGTTTCACTCCAGGGTAGATCCTTTGCAGGGAGTCCAGCAGGTGTTTCCTGCGAAGCTGTCTCTCCGCGGAGTTCGGATGCGCTTCGACCGACAGCCTCGCATCCTGTCCGGAGAACCTGGTGACTCCTTCGCGGAGAGTTATATTCTTGTTCCTGCTGGACAGGCTGATGAACGGCACGCTATGCGTTCCTGTCTGCTTAAGGCTCAGTTTGAATGTGTTGACAGAGCCGATGGCTCCTACGAAACAGGAGTCTATGTCCATCATTCCGATGGAAGCGATGTCAAGATGGCCGTGGATTGGGTGGCGCTTCGGATCAGCGGACATCCTCTCCTTGGTGTTGTGTGCCGAAAGAGTCAGACCGGTACCCCGTATGAACGTCGAGGCGCCATATTCAGTCAGCATGCTGTCGATCGCCACGGAAAGTCCCGAGTGCCTGTGGCCGCTACCGCCGTGTCCGTCGTGGTCATCCTCGTGGTTGAAGGCTCCGAGGCTGATGTCCGTGTGGCCTAAGTAGGCGAACAGGGTGTCTTTCGGAATGCTGATCCGGATGCCGTTGCTCTCCAGAAGCCCCTCAAGCCCGATCCCGGAGAAATTGAACGCATCCAGTTGGGACAGGCGGAAGTCACCCTCGATTATTCCTTCAAGGTCGCCGTGGACAGAAACCCCGAGGCTGTCAGGAAGGTAGCAGGCCAGCGAGTCCAGGACGATGTGGATGTCGCTGCTGATGTCGAACTTCGGATCCGCGCCAAGAAGGTCGTCGGCTGTCCCGCTCATCATCACCTTCATCCCGTTGACGCTGAAGCAGAAATCCGGCACCTCGGCGGTGAGTTTTCCGTCTTGGCTCGTGGCCGTGATGTCAAGGTCGAAACGTCCGTCGCCGGAAATGCCCTCCCAGCCGATCCTGGAATCCGGAACCTGGATCCTCACCGAAAGAGGAGGGAGGCTGCCGGTACTCTTGTCATAACTGCCGTCGCAGAATGCATTGACGGAGAGCGTTGCATCGGTGCGCAACTTCTTAAGAATAGGGAAGTTGTCTCCGAAATACCCGGTTATCTCATTGATGGAGGCGTTTTCCGTCGCCACAGATCCATTGATGTGAATATCCTTACCTGAGAAGTCCGCCTTCCCGTTGGCCGAAAGCCCGACGGTGGCTACCCGCGCGGTCATATTCCCGACCGTCACGCACTTTTTCCCAAGTTCCGGGAATATGTCGCCTTCGATCTCGACCGGAATCGACATCCTGCCGGATGATTCCATGCCGAGGAACAGCCTCGAAGAGAGGTTGACATCGAAGTGGCCGGCGCGTTCCTTGATCCCGAGCCGCTCTACCCCAAGGGCTACCGTGTCCGCAGGAAGCCGCCCCGCCACGAACAGCGAGTCCATCTCAAGGCTCACCCCCTCGATCTTGTTCCTCTTAGCGTCATAACGCCCCTTCGCGGTGAGCTGCTTTAGGAATATGCATCCGAATATGGTGTCGGAGGGGTTCGTGTAGACTATGAATGGCCGTCCGCCGAGGCTGACCTTGCCCACCGAGACCGGCAGCAGCGTGGAGGCGATGGTGTCGCCGTCCTCTTTCACGGAACCGTCGCCGAACATGTTCCAGTTCGCCGTGGTGGAGTCGTACTGGTGGGCGAATATTCTTGGATGATCAAGAATGGCGTGGCGGATCCTGAACCTGCCTGTCGCAGCGGCAAGGTAGTTGACCGAGACGGAGAACTTTCTGAAATGTGCCAGGGTGTCGGCTCCCTCTCCGCGCCCTGATTTCAGGAGGTAGCCTCCCGGAACGTCCAGTGAGTCGAACGCGGCGAACCTGTCGTGGGGGTAGGTGATGGAGAAGTTGTCGATAGTGACGTTGAGGTTAGGGAAGCTCTTGAACATGGAAGCCTTGATGCCGGTGAACGTGACGTCCCCGTCGACATATTCCTTGGCCACATCGTTGACGACTCTCGTCAGTACCTTGGAGTTCAATGCGATCTGCAGGACGATGATGATCACCGCCCAGACGCCGAAGATTGTCCAGAGTGCCGGGCGGAGCCAGCGCCGCGCCCCTTTTTTGACGACATCCTTTCCCATAATCTACAAATATAGCTATAATTAGCCGGATTCAGTACTGCTGATAAGTAAGCGTTAATAAATTAGTTGGTAATCTTTGATTGTCTTTTCGGCCTGGCTGTTTTTTCTCATCGGCCATGTGCCACCGGTACACTCCTTCTTCCAAAAGACATCTATCCTCGAAAATACCGCCAAATCTTTACCAACTTATTTTTTAGCGCTTAATGAATACGAAAACCGGACCGCTGGGCGCGATCCGGTCATGATTGTCTGTGTCAGTCTTGATTACTGCTCGTCGAGCAGCTGGAGGTGCTGAACGTAGATGGCCTTCATCTTCGCGGCTCTTCTCTTTACAGAAGGCTTCTCGAAGTTCTTGCGGGCGCGAAGCTCGCGGATGGCACCGGTCTTCTCGAATTTCCTCTTGAATTTCTTCAGAGCCCTTTCGATGTTCTCGCCTTCCTTGATAGGAACTATGATCATAATGCTGTTACCACCTCCTTTTTCTCTTTTTCGGAATCATCGCGGCAAGTTATGCCGAATTTTTCCGCTCGCTTTCCAAAGCGGGTGCAAAGATAGGAAAAAAATATTAATTTTGTGAAAACAAAAATGTTATTTCGATGGATAGCCCGTTTTTGTACAACAGATATGTGACCGGACAGCATTTCATAGGCCGTAAGGATGAGCGCGCCATTCTCGGCAACCTCTTGAGCCAGAGCGAGAACGTGGTGATCTGGGAGCCTTTCGGAACCGGCAAGAAGTCGCTGGTTCACCAGGTGTTCACAAAGATGAAGGTGGACGGCGACAGATTCAGTGTCGGCGAGATGACCGCCCTGGACATCAGGGATGGTGAGGCTTTCGTCAAAAGGCTTGGCGCGGCCGTCATCAGGCTTGTCGCGTCCACACCCGATGAGTATGAGGGCATTGTCACCAAGTACCTTGAGGGAACGCATTTCGTGTTCGACCGCAAGGCTTTCTCGGATTTGGACGTGATCCTCTCCACGAATTGGGATCTGGACGACAATGACCTGAAGGCTGTCCTGAGACTTCCTTACGCGCTTGCGGCGGAGAGGGGAGAGAAGACATTCATGATCATCGACGAGTTCCAGAACCTTGACCTTGCCGGCGACGGTGAGCGGATCTTCAAGTTGATGGAGCAGGTCAAGGCTGAAGGCCTGCGGATCTTCTCCTACATATTCATTGGTTCCCAGGTCAATGCGATGGAAGACATATTCATTAAGAGGCATTTCTTCTACCGCCGCGCCACCCGTCTGAAACTGGGCAAGGTGGACGAGCGGGAGATCGTGGAACACATCATCAAGGGGTTCCTCGCGAGCGGGAAGGTGATCGACAGGGACCTCATCAGCGGGGCGTGTCGTCTGTTCAAGTGCAACCTTTTCTATGTCAATCATTTCACGTCCATCTGCGACTCGCTGTCGAAAGGCTATATCATGGAGCCTGTCCTGCTTGAGGCGCTTGCCACGGTGATCGCCATCAACCGTGGCCGCTTTGTGGCGATGATGAACGATCTCACCACGTTTCAGGTAAGTCTGCTCAAGGCGGTCATCGACGGCTACACCAAGTTCAGCACGGCGGAGGTGATTCGGAAGTATTCCCTCAATTCGTCGGCCAACGTGCGCCGTCTCAAGGACGCTCTGATGAAGAAGGAGATCCTGTCCTTCGTCGGCGAGGACGGCAGGCCGGTGATCCTCGATCCACTGTTCGAGTACTGGCTGAGAAATTATTATTTTAGTAAGAATCAATAATTTACGAATATATGAGTTTGGCGGGAAAGAAGAAGATAGCCGTTCTGACGGGAGCGGGAGTCAGTGCCGAGAGCGGGCTGGCCACGTTCAGGGGTAACAATGGACTTTGGGGTAAATATGATCCCGACGAGGTCGCGTCGATCGAGGGTTGGTACCGCAACCGCAGGCTGGTGCTGAATTTCTACAACGACCTGCGCAGGACGCTCGGCGAGGTCAAGCCGAACGCGGCTCACTATGCCATCGCTGCTCTTGAGAAGGAATATTCAGTGACGGTCATCACGCAGAATGTTGACAATCTGCATGAAAGGGCTGGCAGCACGAAGGTTCTGCACCTTCACGGCGAGGCCACCAAGGTCCGCCCGGAGGACGGGATATATGACCGGACATATTCGGAGGAGGAGGTGATCGACATCGGTTATGATGAGGTTCATTTTGGCGACAAGGCTCCGAACGGCAGCCAGCTGCGCCCTCACATCGTCTTCTTCGGCGAGGCCGTCCCGAACATCGAGAAGGCCATCGACATCGTTTCCGCCGCTGACATCATGCTGATTGTCGGCACGTCTTTGAACGTCTACCCCGCCGCCGGCCTTTACCGCTATGCCCCGAACGGCATTCCGATTTACCTGATCGACCCCGAGGATGTGGCTATCGCCGACCCTCGCATCACCCAGATCCGCCAAGTCGCCACCAAAGGCATGGAGACCTTCCGCCGGATGCTCGGACAGTAGGTTTTTCAAGAAGGCATATTTTCACCAGAGTCAGTGGCGCATCCGGCACGCCTCATAGGCGGTGCTTCCGGCCACAGTCGTCACCTGCGGAGAGGGCTGCGCCAAAGAGCGACATTTATGTCCCTTTCTGTCGCCTGTGAGTGCCGCCCTGCGCCCTTGGGCGACATTTTGCCCGATTTCGGCCCGATTGCACTCACTGATAAATATTATTGCGGATTAATGGATTTTCCATCCCGACAAAATTGACGTAGTTGCGCCACTTGTCGATCATGGCGGTCATGTCTTCCGGAAGCTGAGAATCGAACTGGATCCATTTATCGGTGCCAGGGTGGACGAAGCCAAGTGTTTTGGCGTGAAGAGCCTGACGAGGGCAGATCTCAAAGCAGTTCTGGATGAACTGGCGGTACTTGGCGTAGATGGTACCCTTGCGGATCTCCGCCCCCCCGTAGCGCTCGTCATTGAACAACGGATGGCCGATGTAACTCATGTGAACCCTGATCTGGTGCGTGCGCCCGGTTTCCAGCCTGCACTCGACAACCGTCACATAGCCAAATCTTTCCAGCACCTTATAGTGTGTCACGGCGTGCTTGCCGCGCTCATCATCACCGGCATAGACCTTGAAACGAAGCCTGTCGTTGGGGTCGCGTCCGATGTTGCCGTCAATCGTCCCCTCATCCTCCTTGATGTTGCCCCAGACAACGGCCACGTACCGTCTCTCGATCGAATGCTCGAAGAACTGCCGGGCCAGATCCAGCTGGGTCTCATCGTTTTTCGCCACGACAAGGAGGCCTGAAGTGTCCTTGTCTATTCTGTGTACCAGAATGCCCATCCTCTCATCGGCCGCTTCCGGACCCTGGGATATTCCTAAATGATAGGAGAGAGCATTGATGAGCGTCCCCTCGAAGTGGCCGTGGCCGGGATGCACGACCATTCCGGCGGCCTTGTTGACAACGAGGAGGTCGTTGTCCTCATAGACTATGTTCAGAGGGATGTCCTGCGGCAGGATCTCAAGGCCGCGGCGGCGGTACGGCATCACGAAGCGGATCACATCGCCGGGGCGGATGATGAGGTTCGCTTTCGCAATCTTGTCATTCACACGTACATAACCCTCTTTGATCGCGCATTGAACCCTGTGTCTGGAAGTGTCCTCGAGATGAGTGGCCATATACTTGTCCACACGCATAGGGGTCTGGCCGACATCGACGTTGAGCCGGAAATGCTCGAACATCCCCTGCTCCTCGTCCTCGACGCTATCCTCCTGGTCGTTGTAAAGTCTCTCCTCGTCCACGTTATTCGTTCTTCTTGTCCAATGAAAGATAGATGGTCACGTCTGACCCCATGAGAATCGGATTGCCTGAGGCTTCCGGAGTCTGTCTGGTCACGGACGCGTTCAGCGAATCCGTGTAGTTCCTCACGGTCTTGTCGAACACCACTCTGTTGATGTTCAGGGAATTGTCATGCACCGCGTCCACTGCCCTGAGGTACTTCAAACCCTTTACATCCGGCACGTAGGTCAGATTATCTTCCGGATTGAGCCCTACCTCAAGGTCGATCTCGGAGCCGGTCTCGATCTGCCTTCCCGGCCTGATCTCACGGTTCCGGTAGATCTGCCTGAGCACATTGTTGGTCGCGATGTCGTTGACATAGATCAGCTTGCCCAACGCCAATCCCTTGGAACTCAATTCGGCCTTGGCCTGGCGCATGGAGTAGCCGACCAGGTTCGGCATACTGACTTTCTTGGCGTTCTTGGCATTGATCGTCAGCAGGATTCTCCTGCCTTTCTTTACTCTTGACCCAGCCTTCGGATTCTGGCTGTAAACAGCCCCTTTCTCCATCTTCCTGACGAAAATGGAATCGACAACCTCGGTTCTCAACTTCAGTCTTGCGGCCTCATGCCTTGCCTCGTTCAGGCTCATGCTTGTGAAATCCGGGACCTCGATTGTCTCGTTGTGGTTCGTGATAGTACCCAGAAGGATCGAATTGAAGAGTATCAAAATCGTGAAAAACAGCACCGCAAGGATGATGTTCTTCACGATCCAGTTCCCGAAGAAACCTTTCTTGTCTGTTTTTTCTGCCATATTCGTAAATTACTTTCCGCCTGTGAAGAGCAAGTCGAACGCGCCTTCTCCGAGCAGGGCTAATCCTATGATTATTATGATGATTCCCGCGATCCTGTTCATCCACATTATCTTTTTTATGTCGAACGCCTTTCTCCAATTGCTGAAAAACCATGAGAAGAAGAGCCAGTAGGCGATCGAGCCGGCGGCGACGGCAAGGATTATCGGGTATATCCTGAAACTCCTGTCGGACACATCCACCTGAAAGAAAGCGAACAAGGCGAACATGACCAGAATCGCCCCCGGGTTGGAGATGGTTGTAGCCACCGCCTGAAGGAAATCCTTGATTGAGGCTCCACGGGTCACGCTGTCCCCCGGCTCCATCTTCCTGAAAGGGTCCTTGAATGCCATTGAATATCCCAAAAAAGCAATCACAGGACCTCCGATCAGGAATATGATTGATTCGTAGGTGTTGATGAAATTCTGCGCGAAGGCCCATGCGAAAATCGAGATGATCGCGTAGGCGGTGTCAACAAGCGACGCACCGAGACCGGTCGTGAAACCAGCCTTATGACCGTAGCAGATGGATTTCTGAAGCACAAGAATCGCCACCGGCCCGAGCGGAGCCGATGCGCAGATGCCGATTATGAACGCTTTCAGAATCTCCAACAGCATAGGCAGCCATTATTTAGCCCTCATGAAAATCTGGACAGGACATCCGTGCAGGTCGAAGTGCTCTCTCAGCTTGTTCTCAAGGAATCTCTTGTACGGCTCCTTGACATATTGCGGCAGGTTGCAGAAGAACGCGAACGCGGGGAACCTCGTTGGCAGCTGGGTCACATACTTGATCTTCACGTACTTGCCTTTCCAGGCCGGCGGCGGATAATTCTCTATTTCCGGCAGCATCGCCTCGTTCAGCCTTGCCGTCGAAAGCTTGCGGGAGTAGTTCCCGTAAACGTGCTCGGCCTCATCCAGCGCATCCATGATTCTCTGTTTCCTGGTGACAGACGTGAATATGATAGGCACGTCATCGAACGGAGCGATGCGGCGGCGAAGCGAGGCTTCGTATTCCTTCATCGTGTTGCTGTCCTTGATGAAGAGGTCCCACTTGTTGACCACCAGCACGCATGCCTTGCGGTTGCGGACAATGAGGTTGAATATGCTCATGTCCTGGGCTTCCATTCCGCTGTTCGCGTCGATCATCAGGATGCAGACATCCGAATGCTCGATCGCCCTGATGGAACGCATCACTGAGTAGAATTCAAGATCCTCGTTGACCTTGGCTTTCCTGCGCATCCCGGCGGTGTCCACGAGCATGAATTCGTGGCCGAACTTGTTGTAGAGAGTGAGTCCCTTGTGGTTCCTGCTACCGGTGTCACGATGTTTCTTTCCTCTCCAAGGAGGGCATTGGTCAGGGATGACTTGCCGACGTTCGGCTTCCCGACGATCGCGATGTGAGGAAGGTCAGGACGGTCGTCGTCCTGCTGTGGTTTCTCTTCAGGAAGGACTTTGAGAACCTCGTCCAGAAGGTCGCCGGTTCCGCTTCCGTTGGCAGCGGATGTCGCCCAGATCTCTCCCAGTCCCAATGAATAGAACTGATAGGCGTCGAACATCTTCTCTCCGGAGTCCACCTTGTTGACACACAGGACGACAGGCTTTTTGCTCCGGCGGAGAATGTCGGCGATCTCGGCGTCGTAGTCTGTGATGCCGGCGGCGGCCTCGACCATGAATATCACAGCGTCAGCCTCCTCGATGGCGATCACTACCTGTTTGCGGATCGCCTCCTCGAACACATCATCCGAATTGGTCGTCCAGCCTCCCGTGTCCACCACGGAGAACTCCTTGCCGCACCATTCGCATCTGCCGTAGTGGCGGTCTCTTGTCACGCCGGCGGTCTCGTCAACGATGGCCTGACGCATCCCGACAAGTCTGTTGAAAAGAGTCGATTTGCCGACATTCGGCCTTCCTACTATAGCTACTAGACTCATAATAAATTCTTTACTTCTTAATGTTAAACACTTTCCGCGATTCTACTTCTTCGGCTTCTTTCCGCCGAACTCATATTCATAGAAACCGCATCCGGTGCAGGCGTCGCTGTAGGAACCAGTGCAGGAAGCGTTCCTTTTGGGCTTCTTTTTGGAGAATATCTCCTCGTCCTGCTCCCTCATGCACTTGATTCCCATCTTGCGCATGTTCTCGTTGTGGCTGATCTCCGTCTCCGGGAACTTGCCGTTCTTCCGGAATATGATGTTGAAGCACATTCCGATGACTCCGATTCCGAGGATGATTATCGCGGCGAGAACAGTTTTCATGTTCTTAGAATATAAATTCCGTGCTGATAGGCTCGTAGTTGTAAACCTTGCGGATGATCGCCGCGAAGGTCTCCGCCATCGAGACTACCCTTATCTTGCTTGTGTCGGCTCCCTCCTTGAGCGGGATGGTGTCGGTGACGAACACTTCCTTCAGGCAGGAGTTGTTGATTCTGTCGTAGGCAGGGCCGGAGAGCACGGCATGTGTCGCGCATGCCCTGACACTGGCGGCACCTTTTTCCATCAGCACTTCGGCGGCCTTCACGAGGGTTCCGGCCGTGTCGATGAGGTCATCCACAATCACCACATTCTTCCCCTCTACTTCTCCGATCGCTGTGATCGAGGCCACCACGTTCGCTCTTTCGCGGGACTTGTGGCAGATGATCACCGGGCATGCGAGTTCCTTGGCGTAGGCGTTGGCTCTCTTCGCTCCGCCCATGTCCGGAGCGGCTATGGCGAGGTTCTCTATGTTCAGGGAACGGAGGTAAGGGATGAACACCTTGCTTGCGTAGATGTGGTCCACAGGCAGGTCGAAGAATCCCTGGATCTGGTCGGCGTGCAGGTCACAGGTCATGATCCTGTCAACTCCGGCGGCTGTCAGAAGGTTCGCGACCAGTTTGGCGCCGATAGAGACGCGAGGCTTGTCCTTGCGGTCCTGTCTGGCCCATCCGAAGTACGGCATCACCGCGATCACCTTGTCCGCGGAGGCTCTTTTGGCCGCGTCGATTGTCAACAGAAGTTCCATCAGGTTCTCCGTTGGTGGAAAAGTTGACTGCAGGATGAACACGGTAGCGCCTCTGACGCTGTCCGTGAAAGAGGGAACGAACTCTCCATCGCTGAATCTGGTTACTTCGGACGCGCCAAGGTGATACTTCTCGCCAGCTGCGGCTCCGATGATGTTCAGTCCGTCAACAACCTTGCAAGCAAAGTCTTTGGAGGCTCTGCAGGCAAACAATTCCATTCTGTGTTCCATGTGCATTAAACTATGCTATAAATTAATGTATTGTTGAATATAGTCAAGTATCTCTTCCTTTCCGGCTCCCGTCTCCGCGCTGGAGGCGAACATCGGCGGCATCTCCTCCCAGTCCTCCGACAGGATCTCCTTATCCCGCTCGATCTGCGCCTTCAGTGCGTTCGGCCCGAGTTTGTCGCTTTTTGTGAATATTATCGCGAACGGAATTCCGTTCTCTCCGAGGCCTGCCAGAAACTCCCTGTCAATCCTCGTGATATCGTGCCGCGAGTCGATCAGGACAAAGAGCGCGACCATCTCCTCGGATCTCCCGATGTAGTCATTGATCATCCTGCGGAGTTCTTCGCGTCCTTTCTGCGAAATCTTGGCGAAGCCGTAGCCCGGAAGATCGACAAGGTACATGGCATCGTTGATATTGTAAAAGTTGATGGTCTGTGTTTTTCCAGGTTTTGCCGAAGTTCTGGCAAGCGCCTTCCGATTCATCAGTGCATTGATCAGAGAGGATTTACCGACATTGGATTTTCCGGCAAATGCGATCTCCGGCTTTGTATTTTTCGGTAATTTACTGGTGTAACCACATACCGTTTCCAGTGAAACATTTTTAATAATCATCGTCTTCTCCACCTAT
>OKUU01000516.1_pt1 | contig 12752 bp, 10 predicted proteins | sample 1606561 | NCBI WGS metagenome assembly OKUU01 (sample SAMEA3882506, study PRJEB24775) | human gut metagenome | biome: human-associated habitat; feature: intestine environment; material: feces | place: Netherlands | collected 2009/2010
CAACAATAATTTTCATAACTTTGCCCACTCTCTCAACCTTATAGACAACCCGTATCCCCAAATCTCTGAACTTTATCTTCATAAGATTGGTAAGGTTTGTTCCACTTTTATTACCCAATGGTTTCCCATATCCACCTTCCCTCACTGACAACGGATTCTGGCTGACTTTTTTAATTCCTTTTAACACCTGTATCTGAGCTGAATGGTCAAGTTTTTTCATATCCTTTTCCGCTTCCTCTAAAAACTCAATACTCCATATCATTCGATATCTGCATCCTCCGCTTCCAAAAGTTCTGCTTCACCGATGCCCAAATGTTTCATCACTGAATCATATGAAACAGTCTCTTTATTCCCGTTATCATCCAAACGTTTATTTGCTTCCAACAAAAGAAAATAATCTTCCTCAATCTCCGTTAATCTTGTATACTCTTCGGGTGACAGAATAATTGCAGAAGGCTGGTTATTTTTTAAAACAATCAGTTCTTTTTCGGAACGAAGTCTATCAAATATCTTTGCAGCCTGCCCTTTGTTAAATTGTGAAATTGGAACAAGACTCTGTAAAAAATCAGATGCAATTGCCATAACAGACACCTCCATTGTTTAATTTCACTTATATTATATGCAGGAACAAGCCAAGAATCAATATAAAAATTGTATTATTTTCTTTATAATTTTCATTATTATTTATTGTTCTTATTTCATGTTCACAGGACAATACACGGTATATGTATATGTATACGTTCCATCCTCATTTTTCACAGTAGAATCTCCATTGGGTGGTTCACTTTTTCTTGCCCTGTGACACAAATTTGCATATACTTATTTTATCAAATAACATCAGGAGAAACCCATGATCTATTTAAAAAATCCCCTGTGCCTTGGCATGGAAGAATCAGAATATAAAGAAATGCTCGCTCTGGGCGGTATGCGCCAGAAACATTTTGAAAAAAATGAAGTGATTTTGTCTGCCGGATGCACCACGCACGAGATCGGGCTGGTGCTGTCCGGAAGCGTTAATATTGAAAATCTCGACCTGTGGGGCAGCAAAAGCATTTTGAGCAACATCGGTGCCGGACAGGTTTTCGGGGAAACTTATGCATTTTCCCGCGAAACACTGATGGTCGATGCGGTTGCTGCCCAGCAGACCGATATTCTATTCTGGAATCTGGATATTCTTGTCCACACGCCGCATCCCGCAAGCACCTGGCAGCCAAAATTTATCCGGAATCTGCTACAGATCTCCCTGCGCAAAAATCTCGCGCTCTCCCAGCGGATTTTCTGTACAACCCCGAAAACGATCCGCGGGCGGCTGCTTGTCTATCTGTCAAACCAGGCGGCAAAAGCCGGCAGCAATTATTTTAAGATTCCGTTTGACCGGCAGGGGCTGGCGGACTATCTGAATGTCGACCGCAGTGCGCTTTCCAAAGAGCTTGGCAAAATGCGGGACGAAGGAATTCTGACCACCCGGAAAAATGCGTTTACCCTATACGGATTGTCTCATGAGCCGCTCCTTTATGTTTCATTTCCAAAGGCCTTTCACTAATAATACAAACGAAAAATCGGAAAGGTTACAAAAAAAGGAACCCTGTCCGGATATCTTTCCGGACAGGATTCCTTTTTATTATGTTCTCCTACTCTGCCAGCTTAAACCTGCCAACCAGATTCTTCAGTCCTTCCGACTGTGCGGAAAGCTCCTGGCTTGTCGCAGAAGTTTCTTCTGCAGCTGCGGAGTTGCTCTGTACGACACTGGAAATCTGCTCGATTCCCTGCTCGATCTGCTTTAACATATTTGCCTGCTCGGTAGAACTCTCGCTGGCGCCCTTTACCGCATTCGCAAAATCATTCATGGATTCAAGAATCTTATTTAATGCAGCAACCGTCTTTTCTGTAATCTGGTTTCCGTTTTCAATTTCCTGCAGAGATTTTTCAATCAGATCGCGAGTATTGACTGCCGCCTGTGCACTGTCACCCGCCAGTTTTCCGATCTGATCTGCCACAACCGCAAAACCTTTTCCGGCTTCCCCGGCACGTGCTGCCTCAATGGAAGCATTCAGGGACAACAGGTTGGTCTGACTTGCAATCTCCTCGATGGAACCGATGATGTTTTGGATTTCCTGTGAGGTACTGCTGATCCGCTCCATGGCATTGGTCAATGCCTGTAATTCTTCTCTGCTTTGATCTGCCTGTTCTACGGCAGTGCGTACCATCTGGTAAGCCCCGGAAGCGCTCTCTGCGCTGGATTCTGCAATTCCGCTGACACTCTCTACCGTTGCTGTCAGTTCTTCTACTGCACCTGCCTGATCGGTGGCACCTTCTGCCAAAGCCTGTGCCCCGCCTGCCAGCTGCCCGGAACCGGATGCAACCTGCTCAGATGCTTCATTAATCTGTGTCAGGGTATCACTCAGTTCATGTTTTAATTTGCTTATGGACTCATACTGCTGTCTGAAATTTCCAATATAAATCTGTGCATTATTACTGGATACATTGAAATTTCCTTCTGCCATTTCTCCCAGAAGATAACTGGTATCCTGCACAATCACCTCCAGAGTTTTGCATGCCTGCCGGAAATTACCAGCAAGTTTTCCGAGTTCGTCTGGAGATTCATAATTTATTTCCACATCAAGCTGTCCTGCTTTCAGTTTCTCAGCTGCACCTTCCAGTTCCTGAATTGGCTTTAGCATAATTCCGGTAATGGTGGTCCGGATGACAGTGGAGAAAGCCACTGCTCCTGTTCCTATGAGAATCATCAGAATAATGCTCACAATTCCCGTTACCCTGGCAGATGTATACTGACTCTTTGCCTCTGCGGATGCCACTTTTCCGATATCAACCAATATATCCTGAAGTTTCTCTGTTGCATCATTATAATCGGAATTAAACAGTGCCAGAGCTTCGTCATTTTTATTCTGCTGCGCCAGTTCCATGAGCGCTACCCGCTGTTTTTTCAGTTCTTCTATCGCATCTTTTAATTCCGCAACTTTCTTTTTATCATGAAAAGACTTCTTCAGTGTGGTAACATTTTTTCCAACCTGATCTGCATACTTCTGTGCCGAATTAAGATAACTCTGTGTGGAACCTGTATCATCGGTTGTCATCGACCACAAAATATATTTTCCCACAAGCTGTATATCTTTACGGATTTCCATCTGCAATGTGCTGTTTGCATATGCTTCCCTGTAAAACTTATAAGTATCCACATTCATCATTACAATGGAAACAAGCGAAACAACCATAGCAACAGCAAACGTTACAATGACTGTAGTAAATGCATACTTCAACTTCATTCCTACCTTCAGTTTTCGGTAAAACTCTTCCATTTTTTTCGTCCTTCCATTTTCTCTGTTCCTTTCTTTATTCCGCTTTAAAATACTATTTTTATCATACGCCTTTTTTCCTCCCACTGCAATGTTTCTGTCGAAAATATGCGAATTTTATCTTTTTCCACACTCAGAACTCCCCCCCTGGTTTGTCCCCTTTGCATTCCAATAAAATGATGGTACAATGATGACATAGCACAAAACATCTGTTTTACATATATTGTTGGAAATGGAAATGAAATGGAAAAAGCACAGATTCAAATAATCCGAAGCAAAAGAAAAACCGTTGCACTGGAAATCCGTCCGGATTTATCGGTTCTGGTAAGGGCACCTTACTGGATGGCAGACTGGCAAATCCGTAAATTTGTCGATGAAAAATCAGACTGGCTGTATGCCCATCTCCGGGAAATGGAACAAAAACAAAAATTGGAAGCTGCACGCCCGAAAGCCGCACCTTTAAATCCTGGGGAATTGCAGATGCTTGCAGATGAAGCACTGCGCGTAATTCCGGAACGGGTACGGTTTTATGCCCCGGTTGTCGGCGTGACCTATGGCAGGATCACCATACGAAACCAGCGTACACGCTGGGGAAGCTGCAGTGCAAAGGGCAATCTTAACTTTAACTGCCTGCTGATGAAAGCACCGCCGGAAGTGCTGGATTACGTGGTTGTCCATGAGCTGTGCCACCGGCTGGAGATGAACCATTCACCACGCTTCTGGGCACAGGTGGAGCGTGTGCTTCCAGACTATAAGGTTTCCCGCAAATGGTTACGGGAACATGGCAATGAGCTTATGGATTTAAACCCATAAGAAGGAGATACCGGTATTCCTGCATCTCCTTCTTGCTTTCATGTTATTTTTTACATGTAATATTGTTCTGTTCTCAATTACTTTCTATTGTATAAGTCCCCTCTTCAAAATTTACATGCAATTCGACATATGCCCCGTCATATTCCCAGCGGATTTCCAGAGAACTCTCCTCTCCGGAGATTGTCACCTCTGCACCTTCCGAAAATGCCTTATGGGTATTCCTCATACGGATTAGCGCAAGCTGTTTTTGAACCACATCTTTTTTCAGTCCTTCCGCGATCTGATCACCGGAAAGATTTGTCCGGTTGATTTCCTTATGTCCGGATTCCCCCGCACGCTGCACCGCTTCATGGTCATTTTTTCCGGCAAACAGATCCAGATACCAGATCTGCGGTTTGCCCGGCATAAACATCTGGATGGCCCGCGCCAGAAGCATTTTTTCATCCGACTCTCCCAATGCACTGTAGTACGTGGCATTTACCTGATAATACAGATTCTTTTGTCCATGTAAATTTTTGACCATGCCTCCGCGGGATACAATCCGGTCAATTAACGACTGGATCTCCTCTTTTGGAAGCAGTCCCTTTAAATCCAGAAGCGGGATGCCGTCGTGACAGCCAAGCATGTTGACCGTGGAGATCTTCTTTTCCACAATTTCCTTCGCCCATGCCGCAAGGTATGTTCCGCGCCTGTTCTCAATCGCATCAATGACCAGTCCCGGCAGGAAAAAATCGTAAGTCGCATAGCCTTTTTCTGCAAGCGTCTGGTATATTTTTTCGTCATACGCTGCGTGGATCTCCGGCAAAAGCGTAAGTCCCAAAGGTTCTGCCAGCGCATGAATCTTCTGTAAAAGTTCCCATGTCTCCGGATCATTGAGGAAGTTTTTCTTTCCCGGTGTCTTCGGCGCATAGGCAAAGGCATCCAGCCGCACGATCGCCGCTCCGTAAGAAGCTATTTTCTCCAGTGTTTCACGATAAAACTCCCACACCTTTGGCGACTGGATGTTTACATCCATCTGTCCAAGATAGTGTCTGCCATGCACTTCCTGATAAAAGGTATTCCAGTACGGCACCTTTTTTCCATCCGGAAATTCCACCATCAGGATCGGCAGCCCTGGTTTGCGGAAAAACATCTGCTTCAGGCAGCTTTCCTCTGGCTGGATATAGCCTTCCTCCGTCATGGTTCCATGCCCTTCCCAGAAGCGGTTCCAGTCGATGAAAAAATCGCGGTACGCAGAAGCCTCCCCTTTTTCCACAAGATCCTGAAACTGTGGGGACTGTGCGGAAGCATGGTTTAAAATAAAATCCAGTTTCAGGTCAATCCCCATATTCTTTAACTGGTCAAGGTCTTCCCGGTTGGCAAGCTGCTCATTCAGGTCATAGTCGATCACGGAAAATCCCCGGTCGAGATCGGAATGGTACAGGCTCGGCAGAATGTAAAAAGAAGAAAATACATCCTGCATTGCCTCAGTTTTTAGCAATGTTACAATATCTCCCAGATTTCCTCCAAGGCTGTCGGGATATGCATTGAGCATCGGTTTATGGTTCATAAACTCTTCCGTCCTTTCCCACGATTAATCCTGCATTTTTGCGCTGCACTTCAAGTTTTTCCTGTTCCAGCTCTACCACGCGGCAGATAAACGGGCTTGCGGCATTCTCATCGCGGTTTCTGCGGATGCGCCGCTCCCTGGTCTCCTCCGGGGAACTTTCCAGAAAGACGGGCAGATCCACACCATGTAAATCGTCACTGCCTCCGTGTGTCCACTCCAGAAGTAATACGGATATTCCGGAAAAATCGGTTTCTTCCGATGAAATCTCGCCATCTTCCCGTCCCATATGCCGCAATGTGATCGTATCTTTTCCCTCATGAAATGCCGCAAGCACTTCATTGATCCGGTCGAAGTCAATCTCTTTCTTTGTTCCGAGATATCCACGCAGTCCGTCTTCCCCTGTCTCTTTATACACACGCATCCGTTCTTCATCGTTGCGTTTTGGAATCCGGTGTGGATAATCATCGCCAGAGAGCAGATAACAACCCATTCCGTCATTTAAAAAGTACTGCTGCAATGCCGTTGCAAGTGTTGTTTTTCCGGAACCGGAGCCACCGTAAAGGCTGATGACCACTCGATTTTTGGCATTCCTGTCACACCATTTCTGCACTTTTTCATATAATGTTCCAGCCTCTTTCAGTTCTGTAAAAGCAAACTGATATGCCTCATATTCTCTGGTAAACGGTGGAAGCGGAATTCCCGCATGCATCAGTGCTGCACCGGAATACTGTCTGCCGCTCTGTTCTTCCAGATACACGGCATCCGGTTTTAACCCACGCAGGCGGACATAAACGGTCGCCTGATTTGCCTCTGCCATAAGACGCACTACGCTTACCAGTGCATGATCCTGTTGCTCTGAGACGGACATCCATGCCGCAATTTCATCCGTAAACGGATCCGACAGCCGCCAATACGTTCCCTCGTTAATGAGCATTTCATACTTCTTGTATGTTTTGATCTGCTCCCGGATCTGCTGCTTTTCCTCATCCGATAAAAGCGCCGGGTTTAATTCGTAACCGAAAGTTCCCGCCATCGCCGTCACCCCACGGGTATGGAAACTTGTCACCCGTCCGGTCTGGTGATTTGGCACCGCCGAAACATGCGCCCCCATCGCGGAAACCGGATAGAAAAACGAAGTTCCGTACTGGATTCTTGTGCGGTTGATCGCATCGGTATTGTCGCTGCACCAGATCTGTGGGGAATAATAAAGCATTCCCGCGTCAAACCTGCCGCCGCCACCGCTGCATCCCTCCAGCAGAAGATCCGGATAGCGGCTGCACAGGTGTTCCAGAAAATCATAGACACCAAGCACATAATCATAGGAAAGATTTCCGGCATAAACATCTGCCATGCTGCGGTTCATATCCCACTTGACATAATCAATTTTTCCCTGATCGAGCACGGCACAGATCTGGTCAAATACACAGTCGCGCACTTCTTTTCTGGAAAAATCAAGCAGTAGCTGGTTTCTCGAGCGCACCGGCTTTTTCCCGGGAATCCGGATTGCCCAATCCGGATGCGCCCGGTACAGATCACTGTCTTCATTGACCATCTCCGGCTCAATCCAGATGCCAAATTTCACGCCCTGCTCATGCACACGGGTAATAAGATCTGCCAGACTGCCCCCCAGTTTCTTTTCGTTGACCTGCCAGTCCCCAAGGGAAGAATTGTCATCATTTCTTTTCCCGAACCAACCGTCATCCATCACTACCATATCAATTCCAAGGGAAGCGGCTTCTTTTGCCAGATCCACAATCGTATCTCCCGTAAAATCAAAATAGGCTGCCTCCCAGCTGTTGATCAGCACCGGACGCTGCATATGGACATATTTGCTGCGGCACACATGGTTGCGGATGCAGTTATGATACTGCTGCGACAAAGCAGACAATCCATCTGCCGAATAGGATAAAATGACTTCCGGCACCGTAAAGGTTTCTCCAGCCGTGAGCGGGTAGGAAAACAGTTCTTCATTTAATCCAAGAAGCAGGCGCGTCTGGTTGAACTGGTCTTTTTCCGCCTCACAGGAGAAATTGCCGCTGTATACAAACAGCATGCCATAGCAGCTGCCTGCCGTCTCTGTTGTCCCTTTTTCTGCCAGAATTACTGCCGGATTATACTGATGGCTGGATGTTCCCCTGCGGCTGCCAAACGCAATCGTTCCATGTCCCAGCGGGGTGCGCTCCAGATTGCGCTCCATGGCATGCTTTCCATAAAACCGCAGGACATCAAACTCTCCCTGTACAAAATCCAAACAGGCTGCCGCTGCCTTTTCGATCGTAATCTGTCCGGTTCCCGTATTTTTAATCCGTACACTCCTTGTAATGACATCGGTTTCTTCTAAAACGCCATACAGCAGATGCACTTCAACCTGTGCGTTTTCATCTGCAAGGACTATTTCCAGTGTCTGTGCTTCGTTTTCATCTGCCCAGACAGCCGGAAGCCCCTGTAACTGATACTTGCCGCTTCGGATCTCATAGCTCTTAAAAAGCAGATCTGCACTTTCCACCCCTTTTTCATTTTTGATATTCAGTGCAATATTGCGGTAATCTCCGGTGCCAAGGGACGGATATTCCTGTGGCAGCGCATCCAGCGAATAGGTGCGGTCCATGCCCGCTGCATAAGGATTTCCGGAAAATCCGCGGTCTGCATAGGTTAGGACATAGTCCATGGAACTGTTTGTTTTTTCTCCGTAGTACAGATGCAGCAGATATCCCAGTGGATCAACCTGCATCTGATAAGTTGTATGCGCCGTATGCAGGGTAAATATTTTTTTATTTGGATTGTATATAATTGCCATAGAAGTCACCTCGTTTATTCTTTATCCTTTGACTGCACCGTTTGCCACACCATTTAAAATCTGTTTCTGGCAGATCATATAAAAGATCAGGATCGGGATCAGTGCCAGAATATAGGAGGCAAACGCCAGATTGTAATTGGTTCCAAACTGTGTCTGGAAGTTAAGCTGTGCAAGCGGCAGCGTATTCTGTCCGGTTCCGGACATGATCACAAGCGGTGTCATAACATCGTTCCATGTTCCAAGGGCTGTCAGAATCGCAACCGTCGCATGCATCGGTTTCATCATCGGGAATACCACTCTCCAGTAAGTCGTCCAGGTACTTGCCCCATCAATATCTGCTGCTTCTTCGAGTGCTTCCGGAATATTTTTTAAATATCCACTGTAAAGCAGGACATTCATTGGCATGTAAAATACCAGATACAACACGATGACACCGGCACGGTTTCCAAGTCCCATGTGTGCCGTCTGTTTTACCAGAGGCATCATTAAGATGGAAAATGGAACAAACATACCACTGACAATATACAGATAGATAAAACGGAAACTTTTTCTTCTTGCCATGCCCCGCCCGATCACATAGCCTGCAATCGAGTGGATCAGAATTGCCAGTACGATCGTTACCAGAGTGATCAGTAAACTGTTTCCAAGAGAACGCCAGAAATCGGTCACTTCCATTGCCTGACGGAAGTTTTCAAAACTCCATTGTTTCGGGAAAGAAAGTGCACCCGCCACATCGTTTGTCATCTCACTTGGTTTCTTAAACGCAATGATCGCTGCCATATACAGTGGAAAAAATACGGTAACCGTCCCCAAAATCAGAACAATCGTAAGTACCCGGTTTGTTTTCTGTTTTTCTTTCATCATAACTGCTCCTCCTTCTTATTCATGACTGTCATCTGGAAAAGTGAAATTGCCACAATCACAATAAAGAAAATAACTGCATTTGCACTCTGGAATCCAAACTGTCCGCCATCCATACCATTTTTATAAATCAGGTAAGAGATCGATTCGGTGCTCTGTGCCGGACCTCCCTTGGTCAAAGACATGATCTGGTCGAATACCATGAGAAAATTCTTTGTGCTCAATACCAGATTGATTGTTACAAACGGCATAACCAGTGGAAATGTTACTTTCCAGAACTGTTTCCATTTACTTGCTCCATCAAGCATACTCGCCTCGTAAACTTCCTCCGGGACGGTCTGCAGACCGGAAATATAAATAATGGTATTCATGGCAACTGCCTGCCATACACCAACAATCAGCACACCAATCCACGCATATTTTTCACTTGCAAGAATACTGTTCTGTAAAAATCCAATATGGAACACATTTCCCACAGTTGGAAGAATGTAAGTAAAAATAAAACTAAAAATATAACCGATGACAAGTCCTCCTAAAATATTCGGCACAAAATAAATACCGCGCAGTGCACTTTTAAAACGGATTGCACTGTTTAATCCAACTGCCATGATCAGACTTAGCACATTTACCAATATCGTTCCTGCCAGTGCATATTTAAACGTAAACACATAGCTTTTTCCCACGCGGGAATCCGTAAACAGATCTGCATAGTTCCGGAACCCGACATAATCGTACGTTCCGTATCCTTTATAATTGGTAAAGCTGTAAATCACACCTTTGATCATTGGAAGTGTATTGAATGCAAAAAATAAGATCACAACCGGTATAACAACCGCCCAGAATGTTTTGTCCCTGTTTGACATTTTCTTTTTCATTGTGCATCCTCCTGTTCTTTCTGATAATCCTGTACTTTCCGAATCAGATCCCGGTTATAGCGCTTCCAGTCGGAATCAAATTTTTTCAAAAACTTTTCCTGTGCATTATCGCTTGTATCCAGCAGGAACGTCTGGATCATGGCATCCACACTCATCTCACTCGGATAATGGTGATCCTGATAATCTGCCATGCGGTTGTTTTCAATGTAAGGACGCATATCCTTGAGTGTTTCCGGAATTGCAAAATCCCCGTCTTTGCAGGCAATTCCGCCCTGATCATCCAGATAAATCTGAATGGTTTCATCGTCATACAGATATTTTAAAACTTCATATGCTGCTTCTTTGTTTTTGCATGCTTTCATCACAGAAAACTGTAAATCAATTCCTGAATTTAATACATTGTCTGATTCCTCATCATTTGCAGGAAATGTAAAAGAGCCGATATTCATGTCCGGGTTGACCGATTTGATCTGCGGGATCGCATAGCTTCCGATCGGATACATGGCAGATTCCCCGCGGGCAAATGCTGTACATGCATCGTTATAACCGTATGCATACGGATTTTTTTCGGCGTAATCCAAAAGCGCACGCATCTTTTCTGCTACCGGTCCATACGTATCGGAAAATGTGGTATTTCCCATATTTACCTGATTGCAGGTATCCGAATCGGTAAGTCCGACTGCCAGCGCATTCCACGGAGCCAGACAGGTCCAGGTATCTTTAAAGCCCAGATACAGCGGAAGTGTTCCGCTTTGCTTTATTTCATCACACAGTGTGGTAAATTCCTGCCAGGTGGTCGGAACTTTCCAGCCATTTTCCTCAAACAGATCTTTGTTATATAAAATTCCTGCCGCGTTTGCCACATATGGAAGTGCATACGTGCCATCCTTTGGAATAAACTCCAGTTCCTTATCCATATCCAGATATGCCTGTTTTACGGTCTGGACTTCATCCAGATCGGAAATATCTTCAAACAGGTCTGCATCTAAAAAATTGGAGTAGTTGATATCTCCTCCGATTGCGATGATATCCGGATAATCCTCCCGGATAAAACGTGTCTTTAAAATGGTCATTGCTTCATTTGGAGATGAAATCGTCAAATGAATGTCATCATGTGTTTCATTGAACTGCTTTTCAATTTTTTCAAATGCCTTAACTGCTTCTGGTTTGTAGGAAACCACTTCGATTTCTGTTTTCCCGTCTGCCCTTTTTTCGCTTCCGCATCCAGCAAGTCCTGTCATACACATACCAAGTGCAAGCACAGCCGCAAGACCACGGAAAATATTCCTTTTTGCCATATTCCTCTCTCCTTTTCTTAAATATATCCGCTTGCCTTTTTGATAATCTGATTATAACATACCTTTATGCGTCCTTAAATATCTGCATTTTTTCAATTTTATACCGAAATGCAATATTTTATGCTATAATAGATATTGATGTCGCATTTTGGTATATAAGGAGTATTTTATGAGCAATATATTATTTAATATTTTTCCGAATGAAAATTTTATTGATCTGTGTATGTATCAGTTTGGATATGAACAGTGTGATCCCGGTCATTCTTTTGGTCCTGCCACACGCAATCACTATCTGTTCCATTACATTCTTTCCGGAACCGGAACCCTTATGGCTGACAATGCAAAAGGTGAAACACAGACCTATTCCATAAAAAGCGGGCAGGGATTTATTATTTTTCCCGGTCAGATCAACACCTACATTGCAGATACCGACTTTCCATGGGAGTACACCTGGGTGGAATTTGACGGGCTCCGGGCAAAAGAGATCGTGGAAACTGCAGGCTTAAGTCCGGACCATCCGGTCTATCACAGCCACTCTGCAGATCTCCGCCAGAAAATGATGGAGGAAATGCTTTATATCAGCCATAATTCCCAGGAATCACCCTTTCATCTTATCGGACATACCTGGCTTTTTCTGGATTACTTTATGCGCTCTACTGAAACTGTCCGCATGAAACAGGATGGAAGTATCCGTGATTTTTATATCAAGGAGGCGCTCTCTTTTATTGAACAGAATTTCCAGAATGATATTTCCATTGAGGATATCGCAGCCTGCTGCGGCCTGAACCGAAGCTACTTCGGTAAGATCTTCCACGACACCATCGGACGTTCTCCCCAGGAATTCCTGATCAGCTATCGCATGACCAAAGCTGCAGAACTTCTTAAGATCACAGCCCTGTCTATCGCAGATATCGGAAATGCAGTCGGATATCCCAATCAGCTGCATTTTTCCCGGGCTTTCAAAAATGTATACGGAATGTCGCCAAGAAACTGGCGGATGAAAAACAGACTTATTGAAAAAAAGCCTCCGGCCAGAAAATAGCCGGAGGTTTTTTATTAAAAAATGTATTTACTTAAAATGTAAATTTATCAGCAAAGTATGCATCAAGCTCATCGATCTTCACACGTACCTGCTCCATAGTATCACGGTCACGTACCGTAACCATACCATCTTCTTCTGAATCAAAATCATAAGTAACACAATATGGTGTACCGATTTCATCCTGACGGCGGTAGCGTTTACCG
>OKUU01000517.1_pt1 | contig 12743 bp, 13 predicted proteins | sample 1606561 | NCBI WGS metagenome assembly OKUU01 (sample SAMEA3882506, study PRJEB24775) | human gut metagenome | biome: human-associated habitat; feature: intestine environment; material: feces | place: Netherlands | collected 2009/2010
AAATATCTCGTCTTTTGTTCTTAGAGGAGGGAGCGAGGTTATGTTTTGGGAACCCCAAAACTCCTCGCTCCACCATAAGGGCGGAGAAATTTTGCTCCCAACGGTCGCAGAAAATGAGTGTACCAACTATAAACACCATATCGACTATAAGCGTGAATGAAAATAGGAGAATTACCAGGAAACAAATTCTACGGTAGCATTCAATAATGAGAAAAACAAAAGATGGAACTAAAGAAAAGGATAGTTGCATATATGGAACTAATAGACATTATGATGTTAAAAACGTATGATTATAAAAGAAAAAATCAAAATGTTCCTAAAACTTAAGAAATAATTCATATCTTTGCAAATCAAATAATGTGAAAGTCCAAGCAAAGGAGACTAAGAAAGACGTTTTTACTCCAACTAATGTCCCTTTAAAAGGTTAGTATTTCACATCGGTGTGAGAGGCTATGCACCTAATCATTCCGACAGATAGATATAATCAAACAAAAATATCAAAAGCATAAAAAAGAAATAAAATAAACATAATAAGAAATCGCGTTTGCTATTTATTCGGTTAATCCATGAAACCTGAGAAATTTCAAGAAACATATGCCGAAAGAATAAGTTCAGTAAACGTCTGCGCCTTGGCGTGGACGGAGCTTATCGGTATATGTGGGCTTTCTCAGGGCCTTTGGATTAGATAGGTGTCGTTCACGCCATTTATCTTTTCTATAGCCCATATAAGAAATCCCACGATTCCACCGCTAAGATAGTTTTCGCCCAATTAGCGCATCAAAATGAAAAAACTTCATTCTTTGGATGGGAGAGCCGTATCTATACTCTTCCTCTTTGGTGGTGTCGTATCCGTACATGCACAAGATAGTTTGTATCATACGATATTGCCCGATTCTGTTGTCTCAGACAATACACATCATCTAAAATTGAAGACTTTAGTTATTCCAACTGTTCTCACTGGAACATCTGCCCTTTGCGTTCATAACGGATGGCTCACCAAACAGCGAGAGAACATCCAAGACAAACTGTCAGCTAAGGGGGAACATAAGGTAAAGATTGACAACTACCTACAATATACTCCCATGCTGGCTGTTTCTGGTCTTAACTTGTTTGGAGTAAATGGGAAGCATAAGTTTTGGGATAGGACTGGCATCCTTGCCATGTCGTATGCAACTATGGGAATTTTAGTGAACGGTATGAAATATACATTCAAAGAAAAGCGACCAGACACCAATGCTCGTAATTCTTTCCCGTCAGGACATACAGCAACAGCATTTATGGGTGCTGAATTTCTATACCAAGAATACAAAGAAGTCTCACCTTGGATTGGATATTCGGGGTATCTGATTGCAACTGCAACTGGTTATCTGCGAATATATAACGACCGACATTATCTCAATGATGTTGTAGCAGGGGCTTGCATTGGAATAATTAGCACAAAATTTGCTTATTGGCTATACCCTAAGATATTCACAAAATCAAAATGCCGTCACACGCCTTTCCAAGCTATAGGAATGCCATTCTATACTAATAAGACGCTTGGCATGAACGTTAGTATGCTATTCTAACTCCAATAAACAACAAATAGCAAAGAAGAGCGGAAACAAACTGCTAAATTAAAGTTCTCATGTTTGTTTTCCACTCTTTTATTCTATATATCCGTTTATTTTGCTACAATTTTATAAACAATCCTAAAAAACGAATGGGAAAATGGTGCTTTCATTCTTTTTTTTATAACTTTGCCAACGAAAAAGAAAAGAGTTGTTTGACAAGCAAACTTATGTATAATATGGAAGTTTGAACTATTGCTAAATCATTACCTCCATTGAGGTAAAACTCTCATAAATCACTCATTTTAAGCTATTCGGCAGATTTTAGCGTAATTTTTCGAAAAAAACTTGCAAACGTTCCCGCAAACGTTCCCAATTTCTGCAAACGTTTTAAATACTTTCAGGCGATTACCGGGAACCACTTTCTAGGGATTACCGGAAACCACGAAGTTTGATTATTCTCCCGTAGATTCTCTACATTTCATCGTGGTCTTCAGCACCACCTGTCTATCTTCCATCTCTGGATTATTGATTTTCTCCATCACCAGTTCTGCCGCCTTTCTGCCCATCTCCTCCAACGGAGGCTCCATAGTAGTAATCTGAGGAGATACGATGGTTGATAGTTCGGTACCCGAAAAACCAGCCACGAAAATCTCTTCCGGCACCCGTCTACCCAAGGCACGGAGTCGATTCTGCGCACCTATCGCCAAAGTATCAGTAAAGGCGAAGACGGCATCAAATTCCACCTTATTATATATAAGACGGTCGATGGCATCAGTTCCATTCTTGAAGGTCATTCCCGTCTTCACAATCAGCTCCGGGTCGAAAAGATGGAATTTCTCCATCGCCTCACGATAACCCAAGCCTCGCTGATAGGCATTGTAAATGTCGTCGGGTCCCTGCAGATAAACGATGCGCTTCCTGCCCAGGCGAATCAGATGCTCCACCATGAAATAAGAATCTACATTATCATCCACCACAACCTGCGGCATTTTCAATCCATACGGAATGCGGTCGTAGAAGACAATCGCCATACCGTCTGCCGCCAACTGCTGATACATTTCGATGTTCTTTCGGTAGCTGCAGAGGCTCACTATCAGTCCATCTACCATAAACTGCTCCATCATCTTCAGGTTCTCCAACTCCCGCTCCGGCTTCTCATCGCTCTCGGCAATCATCACCTTCTGGTTCTTCTTGTAGAGCACTTCCTGTATTCCGTTAATCACCTGTGAAGCATAAGGGGTGTGCATCTCCGGCACGATGACACCAATGGTGTTCGTACGCCCCATCTTCAGGTTCATCGCCACCGGATTGCGCTTGTAGCCGAGTCGCTTTGCCTCTTCCACCACCATCTCGCGCGTCTCCTTGCGAATGTTCTTGTCATCCGTCAACGCTCTGGAAACTGTGGAGACCGAGATGCTGAGCGAACGGGCTATATCCTTGATAGTTACATGTTTCATGATTATGTTTTTATAAGATAAACGTTCGAATATTGAAGTTGTCGATGCAAAAATACAACATTTCCTTCAAAATCAAAAACTTTTCTTGGAAAAAGACAAGAGCAACTACCAAAATGCTATCTGCATATTACATTTCGCAACATCATTTGCAAGAATATAAAATGGGAACGATTGCAACAAGCTTCAATCCCATATTTCTACCCATCTTCTTTTGCCGCCTCATAAAAAAGTTGTACCTTTGCAATCGAATTTTCTGCGAGTACCAGGCATTGCGCCTTATAAAGAATAGAATTTTCAGCAAATATATGTAATTAATATATAAAAAACAGAAGTAGTTATGAGCATTAATATCAAGAGAAATCAGTTGAAGAGAGTAGTGATTGTAGGTGGTGGACTCGGTGGTCTTCGTTTGGCAGAAGACCTCTGCAATGCAAACCTGCAGGTGGTGTTGATTGACAAGAACAACTTCCATCAGTTCCCTCCACTTATCTATCAGATTGCCTCGGCAGGTATCGACCCAAGTTCCATCTCCTTCCCGTTCCGCCAGATTTTCCGCAAGCGCAAAAACTTCTACTTCCGCATGGCAGAAGCGAGAGCCGTATTCCCAGACAAGAAGATTCTGCAGACTTCCATCGGTAAGATTGAGTACGATTACCTGGTGTTCGCAGCAGGAACCACCACCAATTTCTATGGCAATGCCAACATCGAGAAATGGGCAATTCCGATGAAGACCGTTTCTGAAGCAATGGGATTGCGCAACGCCGTGCTGAGTAACCTGGAGCGTGCATTGACCTGTGCCACAGAAGAGGAGCGCCAGGAACTCCTGAACGTGGTCATTGTGGGCGGTGGTGCCACTGGTGTGGAGATAGCCGGAGCCCTCTCTGAGATGAAGCGCTACGTAATTCCTTATGATTATCCTGATATGGACTCATCTCTAATGCACATCTATCTCCTGGAAGCTGGCGACAGACTGCTCGCCGGAATGTCACAGGACTCTTCTAAGAAAGCATACGAATTCCTTACCAGTATGGGTGTGGATGTACAGTTTGGCAAGATGGTAACCGACTACAAAGACCACAAGGTTCTGATGAAGGATGGTCAGGAGATTCCTACCCGTACCTTCCTCTGGGTATCAGGTGTAAAGGCACAGCCTATCACGGGTATCGATGGCGACCATCTGGGCCGTGGTTTCCGAATCGTAGTAGATGAATTCAACCGCATCCCTGGCATGGACGGTCTCTTTGCCATCGGCGACCAGTGTATCCAGACCACAGACCCAGCTTATCCTGGCGGTCATCCACAGTTGGCACAGGTAGCCATTCAGCAGGCAGCACTCCTGGCTAAGAATATCCAGAAGATCGCAGAGGGAGCCGCTGATTCCCAGCTCAAGCCTTTCCGCTACAAGAACCTGGGTTCTATGGCTACCATCGGAAGACACAAGGCTGTAGTAGAACTAGGCAAGTTCCATAGCCAGGGCTTCTTTGCCTGGGTATTGTGGCTGGTAGTTCACCTCCGCTCTATCCTTGGCGTAAAGAACAAGGTAATGGTAATGCTCAACTGGCTCTGGAAGTACGTAAGCTATAACGATTCTATCCGAATGATTACCTACGCCACCAAGCCTAAGGAGGTGCGCGACCGTTTGAAGCGTGAACAGACCACTCACCTCGGCACCGACTTGCTGGAGAATGAAGAAGAGGAAGAGGAAGCTTAAGATAAGGAGATAGATTAAGTTTAAAAGCTTAAGATAAAGAAATAGAAAACGGGTGTATCATTCAATAATATAGATGATACACCCGTTTCTTTTATGCAGATTCCTGAAGCCGATACCTTTATTAAGTAGATTCCCTTATCACTGTTTCACCTCTCAATGCAATTTCCTCTATCCTTCTATAACCATCGGCAATATGCTCCAGCAGCAGTCGGCAACTTTCCTGCGCCATTTTCTCAATAGGCTGCTCCACTACCGTCAACTGAGGATGAACCAAAGTAGCCAGAGCTGTGCCCGACATGCAGCAGAGCGCCACATCCTCCGGAATGCGCAAGCCACGCTTCTGGATAGCACTCTTGGCTCCCAACACAGCAGTCTCCGTAAAGCCAAAGACCGCATCAAAGGGCACATTCTTCTCCAAGAAACGATCCATCACCCAACTACCCTCTTCAGCCGACAATGCTGGCGACAAGACATCTTGCGCCTGATACTCTATATGAAACTTTTCCAGCGCATCCCGATAGCCCCTCAATCGTTCATAGCTGTTTCGGATATAAGCAGGTCCCGGAATATGAATAATATGCTTATACCCCTTGCGCAATAAAGCCTCCACCATGAAAAACGACATGATGTAATCGTCCATGTGCACCTGTGAAGCCTTTACCTTCTCCACCGTTCTATCGAAAAACACGATGGGAATACCCCTTTCTATCACCTTATTATATAGGTCCACATTATGCTCCTTATCGCATGCACTCATCAGGATGCCATCCACACGCAGTTGCTCCATCATCAGAATATTCTCTCTCTCCTGCTCAGGATTCTCGTTAGAGATGGCAATCATTACCTTATATCCCTGCTTGCGCAAGATGGCTTGAGCATCATTGATAAAGGTCATATAGAATGTTGTTACGATTTCGGGGATGATGATGCCGATGTTGTGAGTACTCTGCTGGCGAAAGTTCACTGCCAGTTCGTTGCGATGATAGCCCATCCGCTCGGCAGTTGCCAATATCTTCTGCAAGGTTTCCGTCTTCACATTACCCGTATCTCCCGAAAGAGCACGCGAAACGGTGGACTTGGAAATCCCCAGTTCCCTTGCAATATCCATAATGGTTACATATTTTGCCATATCTCTTTTTCTTTCTTGTTATATGTGCTTGCAAAGATACTTATTTTCCACGAAAGCAACAACAAAAAACAGAGAAATCTTTTTGGGAACGGTTGCGGAAAATGGGAACGGTTGCGGGAACGGTTGCGAAAAAAGAGTCGTTTTTTTTCTTGTTTCTTCTGCAAAATCGTTCTATCTTTGCAACGTGAAAAGGAAAAACGATTTTTCAAATCGCTCTATTCCTTCACAAAACAAGAAATAAACAACATTAAGTATCACAATCAAACCTAAAAAAAGAAATATGGAACAAGATTCTAAATTTCAAGCGAACACTTCGCTAGAGAACAATTCACAGGGAAAGGTTCCCTTCATCAGTAAGCTCGCCTATGGAATGGGCGATGTGGGCTGCAACTTCAGTTGGATGTTCGTGGGCAACTTCCTCATGATTTTCTACACCGATGTGTTCGGAATCAGCATGAGTGCCGTAGCAACCCTGATGCTTGTTTCCCGATTCTGGGACGCCATCAACGACCCCATCATCGGCACACTTACCGATAAGACCCACACCCGATGGGGACGATTCCGCCCTTGGCTGCTCTTCGGAGCTCCTATCACAGCACTGGTACTGATACTCACCTTCTGGGCCCATCCGGAATGGAGCCAGACCGCCAAGATTATCTATATGGCAGTAACCTACTGCATCCTGGTACTGGGATATACCTGCGTGAACCTGCCTTACGGCACACTCTGCGGAGCCATGACACAAGACATCGATGAGAGAGCCAAGCTCAACACCAGCCGTTCGGTGAGCGCCATGATGGCCATCGGAGTAATCAACATCGTAACCGTTCCACTCATCAGCTGGTTTGGCGCAGGCGATACCAAATATGGTTATCTGGCTGTGGCAGTACTCTACGGCATCATCTTCGCCGCCTGCCACCTGTTCTGCTTCCACAAGACCAAGGAAGTGGTAGAAGTTCCTGTGGGACAGAAGCTCCCTCTAAAGGTGCAGCTTCGCTCCGTGATGAAGAACAAGCCCTATCTGCTCGCCCTCTTAGGACAGTTGCTCTTCGGTTTCATCCATTACGGACGCAACGCCGACATGCTCTACTATTTCACTTATGTAGAAGGTTCGGCAACGCTCTTCTCCTACTATTCCATGGCCATCATCGTGCCAAGCATCATAGGTGCAGCCTGCTTCCCTCTGGTATTCAGAAAAACGGGCAACAAGGGTTTCACGGCAGCCATCTTCGCTTTCCTCACCGGTATTACGATGATAGGTCTGTACTTCTTCAGCCCTAACGGCAGCGCCATCATGTTCTATCTGTTCTCAGCTTTGTCGTGGTTCTTCTTCTCAGGCTTCAATACAGCCATCTATGCCATCATCCCCGACTGTGTGGAGTATGGCGAGTGGAAGACGGGCATCAGAAACGACGGATTCCAGTACGCCTTCATCTCGCTGGGCAACAAGATAGGAATGGCACTCGGCACATCGCTTCTCGCCATTGCCCTGGGCAGTGCAGGATATGTAAGCAACGCTGTGCAGAATCCAGAAGTATTGGGCATCATGCACCACGCCTTCAGCACCATTCCTGGAGTCTTGTGGATCATCACCGCAGGATGCCTCTGCTTCTACAAGCTCAACAAGAAGCAATACAAGCAGATTATGACCGATCTGGAGAATAAGAAGAAATAAAAAAGAGCCCACTTAAAAAGTGGATTCAGCAAAGAATACAAAGATAAAACGGGATCTTTTATCCCACCAACATAACAATAACAATTTCAAAACATTATAATTATGAGACAGGCAATATTGGTAGAACCAAAGCATATCGAATTCAAGGAAGTAGCAGAACCAAAGGCAGCAGACTTAACTGCTCATCAGGTTCTCGTCAACATCAAGCGCATCGGCATCTGCGGTAGCGAGATTCACTCTTACCACGGTCTTCACCCAGCCACCTTCTACCCAGTGGTTCAGGGACATGAGTACTCAGGAGTGGTTATGGCTGTAGGCAGCGAAGTTACCATCTGCAAGCCTGGCGACCATATCACCGCTCGCCCACAGTTGGTTTGCGGCAAGTGCAACCCTTGCAAGCGCGGACAGTATAATGTTTGTGAGCACCTGCGTGTTCAGGCTTTCCAGGCAGATGGTGCTGCACAGGATTTCTTTGTTGTAGATGACGACCGCGTGGCTAAGTTGCCGGAAGGCATGAGCCTCGACTATGGTGCCATGATTGAGCCTTCAGCCGTTGGTGCCCATGCCAGCAACCGCACCGACGTGAAGGGTAAGAATGTAGTAGTGAGCGGTGCAGGAACCATCGGCAACCTCATAGCCCAGTTCTGCATTGCCCGTGGCGCCAAGAATGTACTCATTACCGATGTAAGCGACCTTCGCCTGGCTAAGGCTCGCGAATGCGGCATCAAGCACACCCTCAACATCACCAAGAAGACCTTGAAGGAGGCAGCCCAGGAACTTTTCGGTGAGGAAGGCTATCAGGTAGGTTTCGAGGTAGCAGGTGTAGAAGTTTCCATCCGTTCGCTGATGGAGACCATCGAGAAAGGTAGCGACATCGTGGTTGTGGCAGTCTTTGCCAAGGACCCAGCCCTCAGCATGTTCTATCTGGGCGAGCATGAGTTGAGACTCATCGGTTCAATGATGTATCGCCACGAAGATTATCTCACAGCCATCGATTACGTAAGCAAGGGTATCGTCAACCTCAAGCCACTCGTAAGCAACCGTTTTGCCTTCGAAGAATACGATGATGCCTACAAGTTTATCGACACTCATCGCGAAACCAGCATGAAGGTTCTCATCGATTTCGAACAGAAACCTGGAGAGAAGAAGTAAAGAGATAGAAGAGAAGAAACATACTGCAAACGATTGCAGAAATTGGAAACGATTGCGGGAACGTTTGCAGAAAGTTTAGATGATTTTTCTTTGTGAAGGTAGCTGAAAAATGCTACCTTTGCAACAGAAATCAAGTAACATCTCTAACATTCTTAAAGTAAAAATGACAATGGAAAAGAAACAATCAGTGATAGGTATCGGCGAGGCACTCTTCGATGTGCTTCCAGAAGGAAAGAAGCTAGGTGGCGCTCCAGCCAACTTTGCTTACCACGTTTCGCAGTTCGGACTCAATAGCTGTGCGGTCAGCGCAATGGGCGATGATGAGCTGGGCAAGGAGCTGGAGAAGGAACTCAACGATCACCATCTCAACTATCAGATAGATAAGGTAGCCTACCCTACAGGCACCGTCCAGGTTTCACTCGATGCCAACGGCATTCCTTGCTACGACATCAAGGAAGGAGCAGCCTGGGACAACATTCCTTACACCCCAGCCCTGGAGGATTTGGCAAAGAACTGCACCGCAGCCTGCTTCGGTTCACTGGCTCAGCGCAACGAGGTTTCCCGTAACACTATCTACCGCTTCCTCGACCACATGCCTGAGGGAGAAGGAATCCTCAAAATCTTCGACATCAATCTCCGTCAAGGCTTCTATACCAAGGAGATTATCACCGATAGCATCAAACGATGCAACATCCTCAAGATCAACGATGAGGAATTGATTACCATAAGCCGCATCTTCGGCTATCCGGGCATCGACCTGGAGAACAAATGCTGGCTCCTCTTGGGCAAGTACAATCTGAAGATGCTCATTCTTACCTGCGGCGTAAACGGCAGCTATGTATTCACCCCTGGCGAGGTTTCTTTTATCGAGACACCGAAAGTGGAAGTGGCAGACACAGTGGGTGCCGGTGATTCATTCACAGGCGCATTCGTGGCAAGCATCTTGAAGGGTAAGAGCGTAAAGGAAGCTCATGAATTGGCAGTAAAGGTTTCGGCATTCGTCTGTACACAGAACGGAGCCATGCCGGTCTTGCCTGAGGAGTTTACCAAGTAAAGTATCATTTGCCCAAAGAAGTTTGCGAAAACAGTACAAATATAAAGCCGTATGTTTCATTAATTTTGATTTTTAGTGAAGGTTTATAAGGTTCAAAAAGTTATTAGTTTGTTTTAGTTAATTTTCAGTTAGGTTCAAAAAGTTTATTTTGTAGTAAAACCATGAAAAGAATTGTAGTTATTGTTTTGATGATGGCAGCGTGTCTGGGAAATGCCCAGGCACAGCTCCATCTGAAAGCCAACGTGCAGAACAATCATCTGTGGCGTGGCATGGAAGTTTCCGACGGCATCGTCCTCCTCACCGACCTGAGCTATACGATGGCCAACGACCACGTTACCGTGGGACTTTGGGGTGGCTGCAACTCGGAAGGCTCCTACAAGGAGTTTAACCATTATCTGAATCTGAAGGCTGGCGGTTGGGGATTCGCCCTGTGGGACACCTACAACTTCTCCCCTGGCGCCACCTATAATAATAAGGAATACTGGAACTACTCAGCCCATACCACCGGCCGATTCCTCGATGCTACATTGAGCTACCGGTTCCAGAACGAGAAGTTTCCACTGCTCCTGAGCTGGTCAACGGTAGTCTTCGGACGCGACCGCAACAGCAACAACACGAAGCAGAAATATTCCACCTTCGCCTATGCGGAATATCCTATCTATCAGAAGGATGGCTGGAAGGTAGATGCAGGAGTTGGTGGAGCCTTCGCCCTGAACAGAGCTGGCGAGGATGCCCACTTCTTCGGAACCACGGCAGGCATCGTTCACGTATCGCTGCAAGCCTCCCACGACCTCAAGCTCGGCAACTACACCATTCCGGTTTATGCCAAGGGCATGTGGAATCCGCAGAGCAACCAGAGTTATTTCCAGATTGGAGCAGAAATCATCCGCTTCTAAATCTTCAAGAAAATACAGAAAGTTTTATCATAACAATCATCTAAGCACAAATTCATTATGAAGATTAAAGATTTTACAACAGGCGTGCAGCACATCGGCATTCCTACCAATGACATCAACAAGACCATTGAGTTTTATCATGCCCTGGGCTTCGAGACTGCCCTCCGCACAGTAAACGGCACCGAGGAAGTAGCCTTCCTCCAGCTCCACAATCTCATCATCGAGACCTATCAGAACCACCAGGCAAAGATGGAATATGGAGCCATCGACCACATCGCCATCGATGTAAAGAACATAGACGATCTCTTCCTGGTAGTGAAGGAAGCTGGCACCTTCAAGATGCTGGATCAGCAGGTAAATGGTCTTCCATTCTGGGAGAACGGCGTAAAGTTCTTCACCATTGAGGGTCCAAACAAGGAGAAAATCGAGTTCTGCGAGAAACTATAATCAGCAGCATATTCTTTTAGATAAAAAACAGATGACTATAGCAATATAAGAGAGAGAAGAATGACGAAAGTCCAGCTTGGAGCCTTTTTATAAGAGAGGCATCCGAGTTGGACTTTCTATTTTTTCATTTTCCTCAGGAGGAACATGATGTGTTTTTCCCTGATACTCCAGGGATATTAATGATGCTCAGGCACAATGGCGAGATACACCAGATCATGATCGGTGAGATTCTCCATATAATGAGCATGGTTCATCGGGCAGTAATGTACCTGTCCCTGTCGAACCTCCTCCACGGAATCATCATAATGGAAAGTAGCAGTGCCGCTTACCACATAGATAATCTCGCAGTTGCCCTCATGAGTATGAAGACCAGTTGATGCACCCGGACGCAAGGTAGAATACATAATCTTCACCTTGTCATCCACATAGTTACGAGTATCGAGTTTACCCTGTCCACCCTTGAAGCCCTCCAAATGAGCCTCAGCAATCTTTTCGAAATCTATTACCATCTTTATAATGTTTATTGTTTAATGTTTACTTGGCTTTTATAAAAGAAGTCCTGCCGCTTACTTTGCTTTCGCAAAATACTTCCATAGCGGAGCCGCCATCAGGCTTTGCCAGATTTCTCCCTTCTCCAGCATTTCCATCACTTCTTCTCTTGAGAAGAGACGGACCTCGATATCCTCAGCCTGGTCAAGATGCTGAACATCCATGCGCTCCACATCCGTAGCCAGATAGCAATGGGTAAGATTGGTATGCGTGCTCGGATTAGCCGAAATCGTCATCCACTTCTGCCAGTTTCCGCCACCGAACCCAGTCTCTTCCATCAGCTCTCGCTTGGCAGCCGCCATCGGGTCCTCGCCCTTCTCTATCACTCCTGCGCAAAGTTCATTCACCGTCTTACCTATCGCATAGCGATACTGGCGAACGAAGACGAACTCTCCCTCCTTCGTAATGGCGATGGTGTTCACCCAATCGGGATATTCCAGCACGTAATATTCATCGATAATGGCTCCCGTAGGCAATTCCACCTTATCCACTCGTGCCGTGAGCCATGGCTTCTCTATCAGATACTTCTGCGAGAGCGTCTTCCATTTCATATCTTTATCAGCCATTTTCTTACTTCATTTAAAAAACTGGATTTTCTTTATTTTAATTGATGGTGCAAAAGTACGAAAAAAGATTGAAAAACAAATAACTTACTTGTTATTTCTTTCGAAAACTTTATCCTTTGGAGTATCCTGGGTAGGAGTTCCCACCTTGCCGCCTATGCTGCATTCACCCATGTTCACACCCAGCACATTCTCGAAGCTGATGCCTGTCTTAGCATTTTTTACTTCAATCTTGTCGAATGAAACATTAGTAACAGGCTTAGCCTCTGTACCCTGCAAAACCAAGGCTGCAGCGCTCACGTTGTTACACTTCAAACCATCCACAAAGATATTCTTCACGGTAGAGAAATGATGGTTTGTCTGTCCCTCACCTGCATAACGGCTGGTTACGTAGAAGAGATCCTCCACATCACCAAACGTACAGTTTTTTACAAATACATTCTCCACAAAACCGCCACGATCAGGATTGGTCTTGATAAAGATTCCACGCTTGCAATAGCCAGCATAATCACAGTTCTCTACGATTACGTTTCTTACACCAGAAGACATTTCGCTGC
>OKUU01000518.1_pt1 | contig 12743 bp, 10 predicted proteins | sample 1606561 | NCBI WGS metagenome assembly OKUU01 (sample SAMEA3882506, study PRJEB24775) | human gut metagenome | biome: human-associated habitat; feature: intestine environment; material: feces | place: Netherlands | collected 2009/2010
CTATCAATGCTTACGGCGAAGATCCGGACCCGACCTGGCACACCGATACTATTGTCAACATTAACCAGGGTACCACTAACGATGTGGTAATCGTTGGCGACGTACATGCAGCCAACACCGCCATTGTCAACCTCAACCTGAATACTGACGCTTCCAGCATCACCGGCAATCTCGACCAAAGCGGACCTTATGAAGATAAGGATGATTCTGCCGGTACCATTAACCTCACCCTCGCCAATAAGGCTACCTGGCATGCTATGGGTGAATACGGCATTGGTTATAGCTATCTGGAAACCCTCACCCTGAATGACGGCAGCATCACCATGACCAATGAAGAGGTGCAGAACATTGACGTTATGCACCTGCAGGGCACCGGCGGTGAGCTGACGCTGGAGGCTGACGCAAACCTCAATACAGGCTTCTTCCGCGTAAACAACGCTGACACCGACGCTGCCGCAGTACATACCTCCTATGCAGGCATCAATGCTGATAACGTGAAGGACGCAGCCGGCTTGGAAGGCCTTGTTGGAAACAGCCTGAAGATTCACGATGACAGTGCGGCAAAATTTGACGTTCAGGTAAACGAAGGTCTGCTTATCGGCCAAATGCAGGCAGATACCATCAACCATATTGACGGCAACGTAATCGCCAATGTCAAGATCGCACAAAGCACTACTGTGGATGCTATCAGCCATCTGCAAAACGCTGCAGCACTGTCCTGGAGACAAGAGGACGCTACTCTCAGCAAGCGTTTAGGCGATTTGCGTCAGGGTGATGGTGACCAGGGCTTCTGGGTACGCTTGAACCGTGGCGAATTTAAATATGACAATGCTAAAAACCAGAATAATTTCTTCCAGATGGGCTATGATAAGGCTGGCGGCGATTGGCATTACGGCGCTGCTATCAGCCGCAACAGCGGTAAAACCACCTACGGCGATGCAACAGCGAAAAACCGTAGCCTGGCGCTTACTCTGTACGGCACCTGGCTGGGCGATAAGGGACATTATGCAGACATCGTACTCAAGGAAGGCCGTCTGAGCAATGATTACGATATCTCTGCACCGATTGGCTTCACTCACGGTCAGTACAAAACCTGGGGCAGCAGCATCAGTGCCGAATACGGCAGAGAAATCGCTATGGGCGACAAGGCCTACTTCACTCCGCAGGTACAGCTTTCCTGGCTGCGTATTGCCGGTAAGGATTACACTACCGCCAACGGCATTGCTATCAGTCAGGACAGCCAAAGCAGCACCATCGGCCGCTTAGGCTTCGAGCTTGGCAGCAGACTTGGCGACAACGGTAATGTATAAGCCAAAGCTTCTGTACTGCATGACTTCGGCGGTAGCGCTGATACCCGCCTGAGCTACAATGGTGTATCCACCACCTACAGCAACGATTTGGGCGACACCTGGTACGAGGCAGGCATCGGCTTCAACCTCAAAACCAAGGATAACAGCTATCTGTATGCAGATGTTTCCAAAGCCTTCGGCGGAGACTACAAGACACCTTGGCAATGGAACGTAGGTATGCGGTGGACCTTCTGATAGGTTATAATTCTTCAACATATAATCACATCCTATGCTGTAATTAAACAGCAAAAAAATTGTGCGGTCGTAAAAAGCCGCACAATTTTTGTGTTTATCTCTAAAATTCAGCTGAATTTTGCTATTGCTACGATATTTTATCATCTTTTAAAATAAAACCAACCCCATCCTACCCAAATTTCCCCTTTCGGGTGGGGCGCTGACACTCTTTTTGCGCTATAATGAAAGCAAGATAAGGAAGGGAGATGTTCCTATGTTTAAAGAAAACGACGAATGTTGTGCTATACAATGCGAAAAATGCGGTGGCACCATGTATTCCGATGCTGCCAGCACCAGCTTTGTCTGCTCCTTCTGCGGCAGCAAGGAGCCCTGGCCGAACAGTGAAAATATCTTAGATACCGAAATCAAATACCGCCATAAGCCGGTGGAGGTTGTCAATGGTCTGGTGAAGCTGGGCCATGTGTACTTTATGGAGCCTTTGCCCGAAATGCTCAAAAACAATACCCAAAGCATTGAAGACAAGCTGGGCGTTTTCAGCGCCCTCAGCACCAAGACTTACGAAGAAAGCCACACCATCAAGCTGCCCTGCCCGCTCTGCGGTGCCGATGTTACCGGTGAATCCACGCAGACTATTTTTACCTGCGAATACTGCGGTCACCGTCTGACGCAGGAGGAGCTGAAGGCCGGCGGCTACAACAAGGACCAGCTCATCGGCGCAGGCTCTCGCAGCTACCCCTCCATCGCCCTGCCCTTCAAGCTCACTAAGGAGCAGGCCTTCGGCAGAGCGCAGCTGCTGATGAAGCGCGAGCCTATGTCCTTTAAGGGTGCAGAAAAGGCCATTAAGGAAAAATTTACCGCCTTCTATACTCCCTATACACTGGCGGACCTGCGCGTCAAAGCGCAAATCTCCAGCAACAAGGGTGACTGCGAAATTTATCAGGAGGTTTTAAACTGGGTATATCCGCAAACCTATGTCTTTGACGAAAACGCCGTCGATATGGTTGCTCCCTGGAACTTTGATGAATTCGCCCCATTTGACCCCGTATTTCTGGAGGGTGACGTGCATATCACCACCCGCAGCAATCTTTTCCCGGTAGAAAAATATCTTGACCGCATGATCAACGAGCAGCTTTGCAACAGGCTCTGCGAAAATTACGGCTTAAAGAATGTTAAGATTGAAAAATGGTCACGCAATATCCGCAAGCATTCGGCTGACATCATGCTGCCGATTTATTATGTTGACTATACGGACAACAGCGCCGGCGAACGCTTCGTTATCGTAGTCAACGGCCAGACCGGCGCTGCCAGCGCCCGCTTCGTCAATAGCAAGGACAAGGTGCGCAGCCTGCAGCTGCCCGCCAACAGCAAGCTGCCGCGCTTTGCCGAAACTACTATGCGCACGCCGCCGATGATTGTGCGCTATGTTAAGCCCAAATTCCTGCATGAGGTAATTCCGCCGGAAAAGGGCTTCAAAAAGAGTCTTTTCCAGATGCTTAAATTCTGGTAAAAATCCGGCTATAGCCGGAGCATAATCAGCCACCTCCTTGTACAAAAAAGCAGAGAGCCGTGTTTCACGTGAAACACAGCTCTCTGCTTTTATCGTTGCTGCAGGAAGCTTCCTGCTTTATTACTTTCAGAACAATGGCTTGCTGTTGCCGCCCTTCGGCTTCTTCTGGTTCTTGATGCGGACGCTGACGATAACCTCATCGCCCTCCACCGTCTGCTCCATATTAACCGGAATGCCGACATCCTTAATAGCGTTGACAACCTGCTTAATACTGTTCAGGTAAATGCGGACATCGTTGACAATCACCATACGGCGGCGTTTTTCCTGCTGGTTGTCCTCCAACAGCTTGTTGATATATTCCTCGGTCTGGCGCACGCTGTAATTCTTGGCAACAACAACCTCCAGCACCTCCAGACGCTTGGCATCATCCTCCAGCTTCAGCAGTGCGCGCGCATGACGCTCGCTCAGACCGGCATCCACCAGCACTTTGCGTACAGCAGGCGACAGGCGCAGCAAACGCAGCTTGTTGGCGATAGTAGACTGCTTCTTGCCTACGCGCGCAGCCATAGCCTCTTGCGTCAGATGGAACTGCTCCATCAGCTGTTCGTAGCCTTCGGCCTCCTCCAGAAAGTGCAGGTCCTCACGCTGCAGGTTTTCAATCAGCGCAATTTCCGCAATCTGCTGCGTAGTATAATCGCTGATAATAACCGGTACCTCCGTCAGCTTCGCCATACGGGAAGCACGCAGACGGCGCTCACCGGCAATCAGCAGATAACGGCCGTCCTCCGTCGGCGATACCAAAAGAGGCTGCAGCACGCCGTATTGGGCGATGGAAGCAGACAGCTCCTCTAAGGCTGCCTCGTCAAAGCTTTTGCGCGGCTGATAAGGGTTGGGGAAAATCTGCCCGATGGGAACCTTGACTACCTTCACCTCATTAACGGCCTTACGCTCGCCGATAATACCGCAATCTGTATCCAATACCGAAAATCCATCATCTACTAACATATGCTTTCCCCCTATTTAGCGCCTAAGGGCTGTTTTTCCGGCGTACCTGCCTTACGCGGGTATTGCGCCGGTGTGCTTTTGATTTTAGCTATCTTTATTATAGCACGTCCATCATCCAGACCGGGTAATTTTACAGGCTCCGCACTGAGAATTTTGCCGCCGAGGATTTTTACCGCAGCCTCGCCCTCGGTAATTTCCTCTGCAAACTTGCTACCCTTCAGAGCGATAAACTGACCACCCTTCTTGGCCAGCGGCAGGCAATATTCGCTCAGCACGCTCAAACGTGCCACAGCGCGCGCCATTACATAGTCATATTTTTCGCGGTGCTTTTTATCACGGCCCGCATCCTCTGCACGCAAGTGCTCGCAGCGGATGCCCTTCAGTCCCAGCTCCTCAATCACCTGCTGCAAAAAGCGCAGGCGCTTGCCCAGGGAATCTATCAGAGTTACCTTCAGCTCGGGGCAGTAGATCTTCAGCGGCACACCGGGAAAGCCGGCACCTGTGCCCACGTCTGCCAGGGTTTTACCGGCCATCTCCGCCTCGTAGCCCAGCAGGCTGTCTACCATATGCTTTACGGCAACCTCCTCCGGCTCGGTAATCGCGGTAAGGTTCATCACCTTATTAGTTGCCACCAGCAGCTCGTAATAACGGCTGAACTGCTCCAGCTGCAGCGGCGTAAAGCTCAAGCCGGCTTCCGCACCCTTTTCGGCTAAAATTTCTGCAAAGGTCATTCTTCCTGCTCCTTTCGGCGCTTCAGCTCCAACGCAATCATCAGCACGCTGATATCAGCAGGCGAAACACCGCTGATACGCGATGCCTGACCGATATTCGCCGGACGTACCTTGTCCAGCTTTTCAGCGGCCTCGCTGGAAAGCTCCTTAATTGCACGATAATCTATATCATCAGGCAGGCGCTTGTTTTCCAGCTTCATAAAGCGCTCAACCTCCTGACGCTGTTTCGTAATATAGCCCTCATACTTGGCGAAAATCTCGGCCTGCTCAGCTACCTGCGGTGCCAGCTCCGGCAGGTCAAACGCCTGCTGCAACTTGCTGTAGGTAACCTCCTTGCGGCGCAGCAAATCCAAAAGACTGCTGCCGCTGCGCAGCGGCGCCGTACCCATAGCCTCCAGCTTAGCATCGTTTCGATCGTGCGGGCCTCGACCCACCCCTTCTTGCCGTCGGCGATGACGATCTCGCGCCAGTCGCCCAGCTCGCTCACCGTGCGCTCCAAAGCAGTACGCTTTTCGGTGAAAATACCGTAGCGCTTATCCTCAACAAGACCGATAGCTCTGCCCTTTTCCGTCAGGCGCAAATCCGCATTATCCTGACGCAGCAGCAAACGGTATTCCGCACGCGAGGTCATCATTCTGTAAGGCTCGGACGTACCCTTGGTAACAAGGTCATCAATCAGCACGCCGATATACGCCTCATCACGGCGCAATACCAACGGCTCGCGTCCGTTAATCTTCATCATCGCGTTAATACCTGCCATCAAACCTTGAGCAGCAGCCTCCTCGTAGCCGCTGGTACCGTTGGACTGACCGGCACTGAACAGACCGCTGATAGCCTTATGCTCCAAAGACGGACGCAGCTGCAGCGGATCAAGGCAGTCATAATCGATGGCATAGCCTGCACGCATCATCTTGCAATGCTCCAGACCGGGAATAGTCTGCATAAACTGCAGCTGAATGTGCGCCGGCAAAGAAGAACTCATGCCTTGTACATACATTTCATTAGTACTGCGTCCCTCAGGCTCGATAAACAGCTGATGACGCTCCTTATTAGCGAAGCGCACAATCTTAGATTCGATAGACGGGCAGTAACGCGGGCCGACACCCTCAATCATACCGTTATACATACCGGATAAATGCAGATTATCGCGGATAATCTTATGTGTAGCCTCATTCGTATAAGTCAGATAGCAAGGAACCTGCTCACGTGTTTTGATATCGCTGATAAAGGAGAAGTTGCGCACCTCCTCATCGCCGTACTGCGGCTCCATCTTGCTGTAATCAAGACTGCGGGCATCAATACGCGCCGGCGTACCGGTCTTGAAGCGCATCAGCTCCACACCGTTCTCCAGCAGCGAAGCAGACAGCTTCTGCGCACTGCGCAGACCGTTCGGACCGCATTCATAATTAACCTGACCGTAAACAATACGGCCGCGCAGATAAGTACCGGTGGCCAGAATAACGCACTTCGCCAACAACCGCGCCGTTTTCTACCAGCAGCTTATCAATCATCAGCTGCTTCAGCTCCAGATTCTCCTGATCCTCGACAATCTTTTTCATCAACGTGTGATAAAAAGGCTTATCCTCCTGACCGCGCAGAGCATGTACGGCATAGCCCTTACCGGTATTCAATAGACGCATCTGGATACACGCCAAATCAGCACTAATACCCATCTGACCGCCTAAAGCATCCAGCTCACGCACCAGATGGCCTTTTGCCGGACCGCCGATAGACGGATTGCACGGCATCAGCGCCACATTATCCAGCGACAGCGTCGCCAGCAGCGTCTTGCCGCCCAGGCGGGCGGCAGCCAGCGCCGCCTCCACGCCTGCGTGGCCGGCGCCCACGACAATTACATCAAATGTATCTGTAATATAACTCATCTTAATAGACCTCTTAAAAATATATGTATTAGTGAACGCACAACAAAATTTTTCATTGCAGCGCGATACGTTAATTGCAACGCCATTCGCCCCCTTCCGCCTCGTTACGCTCGGCACCTTACCCAAGGGGCAGGCAAGAAGGTTCATAGAACACAATTAGCTTAAAGCTCCAACGAGCAATTAATATATCGTGTAAGGAATAGCAATTTTAGCAAATGAGTGTCTGGTACCATAGAAGTGTCGCAACTGTTTGAGCGCTAAGCCAACTACTTTAGCATAAATTCTTTGCATAGCGCGAGTTTTGCGGCACTTCGTCCTGGTTCCACACGAAATTTGCGTCATGTCCTGCGGACATGGGAAAATTGCTTTGACTGAAACGATATTTAATTGCGACGCTACTAAAATACAATGGGAAAGAAATCCCGAATATTTAAGTTATTGTTTGTCGTTGTCGTCGAAAACATCGCCGCATTCAGGGCAGAACTTAGGCGGATGGTGCGGATCTGGCGGCTCCCAGCCACACTTATCGCACTTGAACAGCGGTGCTCCCTCAGGCTTCTTGCTGCCGCATTCAGCGCAGAACTTGCCTTTGTTTACAGCGCCGCAGCTGCAGGTCCAGCCATCCTCTGCCGGTTTGTCTTCCGGCTTCTTGCTGCCGCAGTTAGCGCAGAACTTACCAGTATTGGTAGTGCCACAGCTGCAGGTCCAGCTGCCCTCTGCCGGTTTCGGCTCAGGCTTCTTGCCGCCGCAGTTAGCGCAGAACTTGCCGGTGTTGGTAGTGCCACAGCTGCAGGTCCAGGCATCTGCTGCCGGTGCTGCTGCCGCAGGGGCGGCAGGGGCGGCCGGCGGCGGAGTAGGAGGTTGCGGCTGTTGCGGATAAGGCGGTTGTCCGTAAGGAGGCTGTTGGCCGTAAGGATTCTGTTGAGCATACATCTGCTGCTGTTGTCCTTGGGCAAACAAGCCAGCCACATTTGCGCCACCGGCCATTCCGGCCATATTCATGCCAACAAAGCCGCCCATTGCACCCATGCCGCCTTCATTGCCAGCTGCAATACGCATAGCGTCTGCAGTAGCACCAGCCATAGCTGCTGCTGCACGGTTCGGATTGCTGAGCATCTGGATATCTTTCAGACGTTGAGCATCTTCCTCAGACATGGTTACGCTTGCCAGTGCGAAGGAATAAACCTCTACACCGCGGCGGTCACGCCATTGGTCGCTCAAATCTTCGTTCAAAGCGTTAGCGATTTCTTTGCCATGACGCGGCAGTGCGCTGTAACGCATACCGTTTTCCGTGAGCGTACCGAGGGCAACGCCCAGGCTCATCATTAGCTCGCTCTTCATCTGGCTGTCAATCTGGTCACGACGATATTCGTCAGTAATGTTGGAGCATACATTGGTGTAGAACAGCAGCGGATTGGTAATCTTATAGCTGTATTCACCGAAGCAACGGATACCAACTTCCCAATCAATACCTAAGTTGTTATCAATCAGACGTACAGGAATCGGCTGAGCGGTGCCAAACTTGTTGCCGTAAATTTCCTTCATATTGAAGTAATAAACGCGCTGATCCTTGCCGGGGTCACCGCCGAAGGTGAAACGTTTACCGATCTGACCGAAAATTGCCTTTACATTATCCTTCAGATCGCCGGTAAAGATAGACGGTTCAGTAGAAGTATCGTATACATATTCGCCGGGCTCGTTGCACATATCTACAACCTTGCCCTGCTCAACGATAATCATGCACTGACCTTCGTTGACAGCAACAACGCTGCCATTACTGATGATGTTGTCTTCTGCAGAAGTGTTGGAGCTGCGTCCTTGGCTGGACGTACGCTTCATACCCTTGGTTACCAGAACCTCGGGAGGCATGCTTTCGCAATAGAAAAACTCTTTCCATTGGTCGCCCAGTACGCCGCCTACAGCGCCCATTGCCGCTTTAATTAAACCCATAATACAACCTCCTTTTGTATCACTAAAAAATTAACAATTATATTTTATCAAAACCCGCTTAATATTAACAGGTCTTTGAATAAAACAGCTGTACACTTATCAGCCAAGAAATTGTAAAATATTTATCTTATCCTTATCTGTAGTAAAAAACTATTCACTAATACTTTGATTTGTGATAAACTAATTGTTAGACAATCTTTGTAAATTATCTGTGCAGGTAAGCTGTTTTCCGCTTCCTTGCCTTAAGTTTAATATAAAAACCGCATTTCGTCACTACACCAAATGGCAATTTCGGGTAGGATAAGGGTAAATTTTCCTTATTTTTTCCTTTTTTTCTCCAAAAATACTCTTTCAGGAGGTTTTTTCATGTCCGGTGTATCAAAAAAATTTTCTGCTTCATTATACAGTATGTTGGTGCTGTTACTGCTCTGTCTTGTTACTGCTTTCAGCAGCGGCTGCGGCAGCAAGGCATCACTCGACCCTGCCAAACCGGTAACGCTCACCATCTGGCATGTTTACGGCAACCAGACCAATTCTCCGTTTAATGATACAATCGAAAAATTCAATGCCTCTGAGGGTAAGGCCAAGGGCGTCATTGTCAAGGTTGCTTCCGTAAGCAGCTCCAATGTTATTGACAAGGCTTTGTTCGCTTCGGCCAAGCAGGAGCCGGGCGCTGTGCCGCTGCCCGACCTTTTTACCGCCTATCCGCGTGTAATCCCCGCAATGCACGATAAGCTGCTGCATTGGGACAAATACCTTGATAAAGAAGATTTAGCTGTTTACCAGCCGGAATTTTTAGCCGAAGGCTATCAGGATAAGGAGCTGTTGATGCTGCCGGTAGCAAAATCCACCGAGCTGCTTTTTGTAAACCAGACATATTTTGACCGCTTTGCTGCGGCAACAGGTGCCAGCACCGATGATTTCGCCGATTATGACAAGCTTTTTGCGCTCTGCCGCAAGTATTATACCTGGACCGGCGGCAAAAACATGTGCCAGCTGGATGATTTCTATAACTATTACCTGACGAGCATGGCTTCCTTGGGCGACACGTTAATCAAGGACGGCAAGCCGGACCTTGCCAGCTCCAACTTCAAGCGCATCTTCCGTGCCGCAGCCGAGCCTGCTATCGCCGGTGGTCTTGGCATTGAAAAGGGTTATGCGGCCGATGCCTGGAAAACAGCCGATTTAATCAGCAACGTCGGCTCTACCGCCGCCATTCTTTATATGCGCGATTACGTCACTAATCCCGACAACACGCGTGAAACTATCGTTACCAACTATTATCCCTGCCCTGTTTTCAGCGGTGGTAAGGTAACACTGCTGCAGCGCGGTGTAGGATTATTTGCCATCAAAAGCACAGACGAACGCAAAAATCTTGGTGCCGTTGTTTTTGCCAAATGGCTGGCACAGGAAAACAGCAATTTGAATTTTGCTATGCAGGCAGGCTACCTGCCAACCAATAAGGAAGCACTGCCCAAACTGCTGAATAATCCGCAAGATGTGCATAACTTCAAATATCGCAAGCTGTATACCTGCATGCAGCAGGTATACAAAAAAGGCACCTGGCTGCATCTGCCGCACAAGGCTGCCGAAATTCAGCAGAATCTGGAATACGGCAGCAAAAATATTCTGCGCGCTGCCCATCAGCAATATTTACAGGAAATTGCCGGCGGTGCCAATCCACAGCAAACGCTTGATAAGTTAGTAGAAGAAAGTTATCAGAAGCTGCTGAATTACAAGCAATAAGCCAAAAAATCCTACCAAGGAGGCTCTTAATGCTCACTAAGCTTACCAAAATAAAAAGACTGCTGCTTATAGGCAAAGAAATATGGCATAACAAACGCTCTATGCGCGGCCGTTTCATTATTTACCTGCTGTCACTGGTGCTGCTGGCAGGTTCTGCTATGCTAATCCTGTTAAACGTTATCGGCATAGTACAGCCACCAAGCCATGATATCGACCGCTTTCTTGAATATGAGCTTAACACCCGTACCAACGATATCAAACGCCAGATGAACGCGCTGGCTGCACACAATATTGATTTGTCGCAGCAGCTGCAGAATGATATCGACCGCGTTATGCTGGAGCAGGGCATTTACAATAATTACGATGCCTTGAACAACAATCCCGAGGCTTTGACAGCGATTCAGCAAGCAACCTACCAGACTCTTGCTGCCAAGATGCAGCAGGCTCCAGCCAGCGGCGCCCTGTATCTGCTCAACGCCAGCGTCAACACGAATCTGTTGGACCCAACCTATAACGGTCTTTTTCTCAAATTTACCAATATCTATTCCGAAAACACCCTTTTCAATGAAACATGTATGTTCCGCGGCAACCCTCAGGTTGCACGCAATAACAACATCAGCCTTTACAGCACCTGGCAGCTGGAGCTTAATGTCCACGCCTATCCGCAGGCCGATAAGCTGCTGCATGCCAAGGAAAATAATATTTCCCAACAATATATCCTGACAGACGTTGCCCACCTCAAAGAAAGCTGGGAGCAGTCACGTCTTTTCCTGATGCCTATTAACAGTAATAACGGCAGGATTATCGGTATCTGCGGCTTTGAAATCAGCAGCGTGTACTTCCAACAGCGCACCAAGCAGGCCAATTACAAGGGGTATCCGCTGATTACCGCTATTCTCGATAAAAAGGCGGACAACGAATACCAGGGACAGCTTTCCAATCCGGCCTCTTTCGTCAATGCTACTATAAAAACCAGCTTTGACGGCGAGCACGAATTATTTACTGCCGGTCAGGAGCGCTTCATCGGCTTCACCGCTCCCTTGACGGTCGGTGCCTCGGAGCACAGGGTAGCAGTCATGTTGCCTGCCGACAGCTATTATCATCTGCAGGGGCAGGCAAAAATTCGTCTGCTGATAATGCTGGGGATTATTCTGCTGCTTTCATTGCTGTCTGCCGGTTATTTCAGCAAAAGATATGTAGACCCGCTGGTAGCGGATTTGCAGCAGCTGCAGCAAAATCCCGATGCCCCTCCGCAAGCCAATGTGCTGGAGCTTAACCAGTTCTTTGAATTCCTGCAGAACTATTCCGAACAGCAGGCCGAAAAGCTGCGCCAGCTGCAAAGTGAAAATAACCAGGTACAAAAGCAGTACGGACTGGCTGCCATGCGTCTGCAGGAGGCACAGGAAAAGCAAAAGCAGACCGCCAACCAATATATTCATCTGGAGGAACAGCTTGCCGCCCTGCAGAATGAAATTCAACAGGTACGCCTGCAAATGGAGCAGACGCAGCAAGAAAAGCTGCAGGCTCAGCAGGAACGCGAGCAAGCACAGCAGCAGTTCAACTTTGCCCAGGCTGCTCTGGAAAAGGCTATTGAAAAGAAGCTGGAATCCGTCGATCCCGACAGTTATCAGATGTTTATCTATAATCTTGCTACGCTGACACCTAAGGAGGAGGACATCTTTAACCTTTATGTACAAGGCTGCTCTACCAAAGATATTATCAGTCAGCTGGGTATCACCGAAAACACCTTAAAATATCATAATAAAAATATCTACAGCAAGCTGGTTGTAAAAACCCGTAAGGAGCTGTTGCAGTATATCGAACTGATGCGTAACGCAGAACATTGATGCACCAAAGCAAGCAAAAGGCCTCCGGCGAGTTTACTCGTCGGAGGCTTTCGTTATGGGTTAGGGGTTACTATTGCAATATTAACTTTATCGCTCATTTTATCGCTCACATTATCGCTCATTTTTATTACATATATAGCCATACACACTGCTAAAACCAAATATCCAATTTAAGCTATAATTCAAACACCCCCAAAATATATCTTTCGGGGGTGCTCAAATCCTTATTTCTTAAATTTTACAGTTTCTGTCATGCCTTCTACCCTACATTACAGCTGCAGGATGAAGAATTCATCTTTAATATTTTTTCTGTCATTGCTGAGGGCAACCAGAACTCTGTTATCAGGCATATTTGCCAGGTTTACACATGCACCGATGCTGGTTTCCTTATTATCGGTCAAATCCTTATAACTTACGGTACCAACCAGAGTGCCGGTGTTCTTTCTGTAAATCTGCAGCTGCTGCTTGTCTACAGAGGAATCGCTGACTACCAGATATTCATCAGTCAAAGCTATATCGGTTAAGGAATT
>OKUU01000519.1_pt1 | contig 12738 bp, 10 predicted proteins | sample 1606561 | NCBI WGS metagenome assembly OKUU01 (sample SAMEA3882506, study PRJEB24775) | human gut metagenome | biome: human-associated habitat; feature: intestine environment; material: feces | place: Netherlands | collected 2009/2010
TTTCTCAATTTTATCCGTGTTAGAAAACTGCGATTTCGCCACTTTAATATCAAACGGAAGTTCTTCATTGAATCCCAATTTTGTCAATGAACTTTCCATATCTCTTTCACCAATTTTTAATGCCGCCTTGGCAAAATAAATATTGTCTGAATATATCAAAGCATTTTTTAAAATAACCGGCTCATAGGCATGAAGCGTCGTTACATGATAAGACCCCCATGATGAATCTTTCTGCCAGCTCAAACCTTCATTTCTATAATCCTCGTTAGGATCAATCGCCCCCGTTGTTAATCCAATAGCAGCTATGATTGGCTTAAACGTAGAGCCTGGACACCAGACCTGTCGAAAACGATTATACATAGGTTTGTTCTCATCTTCATTCAGCGCATTCCACTTTTCACTTGACATGCCCCTAATAAAATCGTTGTTATCATATGAAGGTGTACTGACTAAAGCCAATACTTCTCCCGTATACTGATTGATAGCAACTGAACAGCTCTTATCATCTTTAAATTGTTCATATCAAACATCATCACGCCGACATCGAGTGTATCGTCCGCGTTCTGAAGCTGGAGGAGCTTTTCTTCCAGCGACTTTTTATCGTGCACGCCGGCGACATCAAAGCCGGAGCGGCGGATCAGGCTTTTCAGATAATCGGTAAGCGTCAGTGCAGAGGCGCAGCCGAGCAGCGTAAGGATAATCAGAAGCGCAAAGGCGCGATGATCCAGCCCACGCTTGAAATGCAGAAGCAGCGATGTCAGAAAGACGACATAGAATGCGATCTGCAGATAGCACAGTTTGATGATTTTTTTGTTCTTTTCCATAATACTCCATACTTTCTAAATGCGTATGCAAAAAGTGAACCCTGCCATCGGTTCAGCTGGCATACACAATAATTTTCTTGGCCAGACTCTTATCCAGCCCGATTTTACTGCCCTTCACCATGACGAGATAATAACCGTGAAGCTCCGACAGAATCGAAATCCTGGCCCCGGGAACAAACCCAAGCGACTCCAGATAATGACGCTGCTTTTCCTGGCCGCAGATTTTATTGATGACGTAAAACTGATTGAAATCGGTTAAATTTAAAGGCATGCAGTTCCTCCTTTATTACGAGAGTACATCGAGTTAGAATTGCCTAACAGACAGTATAGCATAACATATTTGGAACAAAATAGAAAACTTTTTCATTGAGAAATTTTTTCAAAAAGGTTTTACGGGGGCGGATGCATTTTTGCGTTTCTTATTTTGGGGGAATCATGTATAATGGAAATGAAACATCAGTGACAAACTATGACATGGGAAAAGGAAGAGAAAACAATGAAACATAGAATAAAAATCCTGCTGCTTGCAGTTCTGATCGCAGCACTCTGCAACTGTATGCTGATGATCGGAATGACAAAAAAGAAAGAGAACAATACAATTCCAAAAGATGCAAGCCTGATCTGCGAAGAAACCGTATCGCCGAACAAGGACTATATTACGGATGAAAAAGACCTGGTAAATTATACCGTGCGCGTCTATCAGGAAAAAAACAACGACATCATCGTCTATGCGGAATCCAATTCGCCGCTGTTCGATGAAGCACAGTACATCGTAACATGCGACCACGCCATCACCGCCGACGATGTCCATATCAAATGGACAACCCTCATGGGCAGTACCGAAGCGAGCGAGAAAGATGAGATCGGACTGGCACACGTTTCGATCTCAAAAGACGGGGAAGTGTTCAATGAAAAGACGATCAGCTTTGTGGCGAAAGCGGTGAATGCGGTTACGGATGTGATAGGGTAAAGAAAATAGGATAACAAAAAAAGAAACGAGCAACTCCCTCGGCTCCTGATGAGCTTACCGGACAAAAAACCCGTTTCTTTTTTTATGCTAAAATGACTTTCCTGTTTTGTCAAGAACCGCATAGCATTTTACATCGCCAAAATCGTGGCCACCAGTTTCTTGCACTGCACGAGCAGTGAGGACGGAATCGCATACTCATCAAGTGAATGTGCGCCTGCGCCCTGGATACCGAGGCTGCAGAGGGCGGGGATTCCGATGCGGGTGACGAAGGAGGTGTCGGAGCAGCCGCTCTGCTGGATGCCCTGCGGGATTGGTTCGCCGAGGAGTTTACAGCTTTCCTGATAGAGGGAGAGGAGGCGGTCGGCACCGTCGACCATTTCCATGGCGGGGTAGTAGCCGTTCTGTTCCATGGTGCAGCTTGTGCCAGGAACGGTGACGTGTTCGCAGAGATTTTTTAAGAAAGCGATGGCTTCTTCATACTGCGCATTTGCCGCGTATCGGATACCGATGGAAAACTCACAGGAATCCGGGATGACATTGGCTCCGGTTCCGCCTGAAATACGGCCGCAGTTGAAGGAAAGATAGCCGAACACCGAGCGGCTCTCAATCTCTGTAATCATGCGCGCCGCCTGCAGAATCGCACTCGCGCCTTTCTGCGGCTCCTTTCCTGCATGAGCCGCTTTGCCCTTTACTTTCACGCGAATGATCGCGCCGCCGTTTCTTCTCGTAGTCACTTCGCCGCTGGTGTAGCCCGATTCCAGATTAAAAGCCGCCTCACAGCCGCTGGCATACTGCTCGACAAGCTTTCCGGCCTCGCCGTGGGAAAATGCATGGGCGACTTCCTCATCACCGGTGAGCACCAGTTTGATCTGTCTGTCCTCATACCCGACCGCATTCAGTGCGCGGAGCACAAACAGCGCGATCACATCGCCGCCCTTCATGTCATAAACGCCTGGACCGTACACGCGGTCATCCTTCACAAGAAACGGTTCCGGGCCGAACTTTCCAACCGCATGAACTGTATCCATATGCCCAAGCAGAAGAATCGGCTTCTTTTCCTGCGGCCGGGTCCACGCGGCAAACGTCGGGCCAGCCTTCTCAAAGTGATGAATCTGACGCTCCATGCCGAGCGCATCACAGTACGTATCGAGATGCGCCGCAATCCGCTCATTCGCCTCGCGATCAGCCGAAGGCGTTTCAATGGAGACAAGATTTTTCAGCAGCTCCATCATACTGTGTTCGTTTTTCTCGAGATAGGCAAATGCCTGTTCCGTTCTTTTATCCATAAACATTCTCCATTTCTTATGTTTTATAAAGTGATTTTCATAATCCGTGCCGGCCGTCCCCTGCCGCCGCTGATTTTGCCGATCGTGGTCACACAGTTTTCCTGTTCCAGCCGCAGAATCAGCCGGTTGGCGCTCCGCTCCGTGATCCCCATATCTGCAGCGAGCTGTGCGGAAGTGATTACCTGATCATGTGACCGCAGAATCTCTTTCAGTTTTTCATACGTACTGCTGCTGATGTGAAGCCGGTGCAGAAGATACGCCGTGTGATCGGTCGGGTCATTGATCTTAATTTCGGTAAACTGATGCTCATCCTCCGCAATATAGTTCGCGCCGGAGCGGTCCGCGATCGAGTGGTTGAGCGCCATCGCCGCGCGGGATTTCGCCTCCATGGGAGTATCACCGTAGCCGATGCCGATCCACAGCCGGTTGTGCGGCGTCTGCTGTCCGTGAAACAGAATCTTCTGATATTCCCCGTTCTGAATAAATTCCCGCATCAGAACCGGACGGGATGACATGATATAAAAAATAGAAGCGCCCTCGGAGAACGCAGCAGCCCCCATGCGGTGGGCGGCAGAGTAGATCAGCTCGCGCATCTCATTCTGATAATGAATCTTCTCCCATTCCCGGAGCGAAAGATCCGTCTCCTGATCAAAGGAATAATCAAAATAGATCTGCACGGAAGCACTCTGCCCGCGGTTCTTCTGCGCCGTATTTCCCAGAAACTGAAGATGATAAACCTGTTCCAGAATTACATCCTCGGAAACCGAGATGCGGATGCAGGGAATGCCTTCTGCCGACAGTGCCTCATACGTTTTTTCCATGTTGGTAAAGCAGATTTTTGCCCCGTTGTGAAAATAGTTGTAACGGTGAAAATCCGTGAGGGCATCCTGAAAATCGCCCTGATCGGGAGAAGAGCCGTGTGCCACAAGGACGCGGCCATTGGAAATGCCGATCTCTTCCAGCGTTTCCTGCACAAGCTGTTCCTCATACATATCGATACTGATGACATCCGGCACGCAGGAATAACGGACAGCAGATTCCGCCAGCGCTTTTAAGATGGAAGCCTGATTGTGCGGAAGAAAGGTCCAGGGAACGTTTGGCTCCAGCCGCTTTAAAGCATAGTGATAGTTGGTCGGCCCAGTAAAAATAATGCCGGATACTTTCCCTTTCTGAAACTGGGCAGCCGCTTCCAGACCGTACCGGTAATCGTTGGAACGCCGGTAGACCACTTCAAGGTCCGGCATGCGCTTCTCCAGCGTTTTCTGAATCCTGTCGCAGATATGGTCAGAACCTGTTACGCCGATTTTCATATATAAAATTCCTTTCCGAGAATTAAAGACATAAAAATGAATTATGGCATAATTTTACACCTATTAAGGACGAAAGGCAAATGGTAAGATGTAGAAGAATTGTTTTTGAAAATTTTTTTCAAGAATGGAGAGTGGAAAAGAAATGAAAAATCAACGTATGTTAGATGAACTGACCGAATTGATGCGGATTGATGTGTCGAGCGGTCAGGAGACGGAGATTGCAGAGCATCTGGTGAAAAAACTGGAGCAGATGGGATTTGCGATTACGCGGGATGAGGCCGGGGCTACGTTTGGCGGCGTGTGCGGCAATATTCTGGCGGTTCGGGAAGGAGAGCGGGACGGTGTTGTCTGTTTCTGTTCCCATATGGACCGTGTGCCGGGCGGCATTGGAATCAAACCGGTGGAGGAGGATGGAATCCTTCGTTCTTCGGTCGACACGATTCTGGCGGCGGATGATCTGTCCGGTGTGGCAGCCATTTTAGAGGGCGTGCGTCAGGCGATTGAATCCGGGAAGGCGCTTCCGAAACTGGAGATCCTCTTTACGGTCGGCGAGGAGGCCGGTCTGTACGGTGCGAAAGCATTCGATGTAAGCCTGCTGACATCAAAAACGATGTATGTGCTCGACTCCCCGGGACGCATCGGCCGAATTGTAAATGGTGCGCCGGGCCGTGCCCTTCTGGAAGCACAGGTTTTCGGCAAGGCAGCCCATGCGGGAAATGAGCCGGAGAAAGGCATTGATGCGGCAAAAATTATGGCGGAAATGCTCGCAACGATGGAGACGGGAAGACTGGATGAAAATACAACGTCGAACTTTTCTCACCTCTGGTCCAAAACATGCGAGGCAATGAACGTTGTCTGCGACCACGCAATCCTGCGCGGAGAGATGCGGAGCCGGTCGGGAGAAAAACTCGACCGCTATGAAGCGTATTTCCAGTCGCACTGCCGTGAAATCGCAGAAAAGCGCGGTGCGCGTGTGGAATTTAAAAGAGAAAACACCTTCCTGCCGTTCTTCATCCCGGAGGATTCCGAGATGATTCAGATCGTCACGGAATCCCTGAAAGAGATGGGAATCGAACCGCAGATCAACGGCGGAGGCGGCGGTATGGACGGCAATATTTTCAATCAGAAGGGAATCACCTGTGTCGGTATCGCAACAGGATATTTCAAGAATCATTCGACCGAAGAATATCTGCATCTCGATGACTTCTATCATGCCGGAGAGCTTGTGGCGCGGATAATTGGAAGGATTGCATAAATATGCAAAATATAAAATAAAAACTGGATAAAACTTGCAAAATAAAAGAAAATTATGTATAATTTCAAATTAAAAAGAGCAAGGGAGAAAAAGAAATGGCTGAGATTTTAACAAACAACGCAATGTTCTCCAGCTTCATGATTGTTCTGATCGTGTTTGCACTTGGCGACATTGTCGGTAAAATTACAAAAGGAAAGCTGTCCGGAATGATGGTCGTCATGCTCCTGTTCCTGGTAGGCTTTCTGACGAAACTGATCCCGGCGGACATCATCGACCAGGGAGGCCTTACGGCGTTATCAAAACTGGCAATTGCGATGGTACTGTTCAACATGGGTACTACCCTGAACGTGAAACAGCTGATCGAGGAGTGGAGAACCGTATTAATGGCGGCACTCTGTATGCTGGCGTCCTGCCTTGTGATGCTTCTGGTATCCCCGATCATCGGATTTGACACTGTGCTCGTCGGCATGCCGGTTATCAACGGTGCGGCAATGGCAACTTCGCTGATGGCAAGCGCCGCAGCAGAAAAAGGACTGGCAACGGCGGCAGCACTCTGTGCAGTCATCTATTCCGTACAGAAATTCGTCGGTGCGCCGATCGCATCTGCCATGGGTATCCGTTACGGAAAAAAACTGCTGAAAGCATACCGCGAGAATCCGGCGCAGTTTAAAAAGCAGGAGACCGGAAACGGTGCTTCCGCAAAAATTTCCTTTGCAGATAAACACAAAGAATGGTATTCCGCCAACGTCATGATGGCGCTCGTTGCAGCCGGTTCCTGGGTTGCCCACATCCTTGGCGATCTGACTCCGATCAACTACAGCATCTGGGCGCTGCTTCTCGGTGTTGTCTGTGCCGCTTCCGGACTCGTTCCGACAAAACCGCTGCAGAAATCGAATTCCTACGGCCTTATGATGGTTGCTGTCTTTGGCTCCATCATCCCGTCTCTGGCGAAGGTTTCCTTAAGTGATCTCGGTACCATGGCATTCCAGACCATCGTTCTGTTTGCCGCGGCTCTGATCGGTGTTGCACTGGTTGGATGGGTTCTTCCGACCTGGAAACTTGTCGGCGACAAGGATCTGGCTGTCGGCATCGGTGTCGAGCAGTTCCTCGGATTCCCGAGCAACGTGGTCATCTGCCGCGAGGTCGGCGATGCGGTCGGAGAGACACCGGAGGAGAAAGCGTTTATCGAAGATACCTTAAACGTGCCGTATGTCGTGGGAGGAATTACGGTTATTACGGTTCTGTCCACAATGCTGGCTGGATTTGTTATCAATATGCTGTAAAATTTTAAAATCATAGGAAAACAAACATGACTTTGATGCAGAGGAAGAGTCCCCTGATCAAGGTCATGTTTTATGTTGGCATGCGGAGCAGTTCCCTCTGCATGAGACGATTAACTTTACGAGAAAAGAAAAAAATATCCCCCCACCCGGCTTGTGAGAGCTTGAAATATCAAATATAATGAACGAACAGTACATGGATCAGGCGCGCAGATCATGGGAGTACAAAGCAAAAAAGCGGTCAGTCCGGGTAAAAACGGTCTGAAAATGGGAGGAAAAGGATGAAGAAGAAAATATAATCTTTGATGCTGATGGTGTCTCTTGCAGCATCCCTTGCGGCATGCGGTCAGGACAGCGGGAAAAACAGCAACAATACAGATTTGTCGAAAACAGAGACGGAAGCTTCTTCCGGCCAGACAGGGGAGGAAGAGACGACCCTGGTTTACGGTTCTGCTGATTATACCAGGATTAATCCGGCGATGGATGAGCACGGTGAAATTAATCTGCTGCTGTTCAACGGACTGACCGCACACGATGCGGATGACAACATTGTTCCGGGTCTGGCAGAAAAATGGGAGTACGATGCAGAAACCTGCACCTACACCTTTCATATCCGGGACGGCATCCAATGGCATGATGGAGAAAAATTTACGGCGGATGATGTGAAATTCACCATCGAAGCGATCATGGATCCGGAAAACGGATCTGAAAATGCACCAAATTATGAGGATGTAGAAGAGATTACAGTTATAGATGACAGCACCGTTTCCTTCCGCCTTTCCGAGCCGAACGTGGCTTTCCTGGAATACATGACGATGGCCATCCTGCCGAAGCACCTGCTGGAAGGTGAAAACATGCAGGAATCGGATTTCTTCCGTGCACCGGTTGGAACCGGCCCGTATAAACTGGAGAGCTGGGACGAAGGCCAGTCGATTGTTCTGGTAAAAAATGAAGATTATTACCTTGGGGCACCAAAGATTGACAAGGTCATTTTCAAAATTGTACCAGATGATAATGCACAGGCGATGCAGCTGGAATCCGGCGAACTGGATCTGGCGCTGCTTGACCCGAAAAATGCGCAGAATTTCAAAGAAAAAGACGGTTTTACCTGCTATGACATGACAACGGCAGATTACCGCGGAATCTTATTTAACTTTGCGAATGATTACTGGACGAAAAACAGGGACATCATTCCGGCCGTCTGTTATTCGATTGACCGCCAGGCCATTATCGATTCTGTGCTTCTTGGCGAGGGAATGGCGGCATACAGTCCGCTGCAGCGGAACATTTACAATAACGAAAACGTAGAACATTATGATTACAATCCGGAAAAAGCACAGGAAATTCTGGAAGCGGCCGGATGCACCAGAAACAGCGATGGTTTCTATGAGCGGGACGGCGAAGAAATCGGTTTTGTCATCAGCGTGATGTCCGGTGAGCAGGACCGCATTGATATTGCCCAGGCAGCAGCACAGCAGCTCCGGGAAACCGGAATCAACTGTACCGTAGAAATTCCGGCACAGATGGACTGGGGCGGACAGATGGCCTGCCTGATCGGCTGGGGAAGCCCGTTCGATGCGGACGATCATACATATAAGGTTTTCGGCACGGACAAAGGGGCAAATTATTCGAGCTATTCCAATGAAAAAGTAGATGAGTATCTGTCTCTTGCCCGTCAGAGTGACGATCCGGAAGTGCGGAAAGAATATTATGGAAAATTCCAGGAAGAACTGGCAGAAGATCCGGCCTATGCATTCATCTGTTATATTGATGCAAATTATGTGGCAGATTCCGGTATTCAGGGCATTTCCAAAGACACGGTGCTGGGCCACCACGGCGTTGGTATTTTCTGGAATATTCAGGACTGGACAATCGAAGAATAAAAATAAAAAAGCAGACGAAGGAGGTATGGTTACCTCCTTTTTGTCTGTACAGGAGAAAAACGGAATGAAGGAACGATTAAAAGTGGAACATCTTTCCGTCAGCTTTTTTACGGATGAGGGGGAAGTACAGGCGGTCCGCGATGTCAGCTTTTCCCTGAATGCAGGTGAGGTGCTCGCTGTTGTAGGCGAGTCAGGCTGCGGAAAAAGTGTGCTCTGCAAAAGCATTATGAAGCTGCTGCCGGAGAATGCAAAGATCAAAAACGGAAAAATTCTGGTCAATGGAGAAGAAATTGCAGGATACGGGGAGCGAAGAATGCGGGAACTGCGGGGAAAACTGTTCTCGATGGTTTTCCAGAATCCGATGACTTCCTTAAATCCGACGATGACAGTCGGAGCGCAGATTGCAGAGGCAGTGCGGGCGCATCAGAAAGACATGGGAAAAGAAGAAGTGGAACAGAGAGTGACAGAACTGATGCAGCTGGTGGGAATCGAGCAGGCAGAAGAGCGGAAAAAGGCATATCCGTATCACTTTTCCGGCGGAATGCGGCAGCGGATCGTACTGGCGATTGCGCTGGCGGGCAATCCGGAAATTCTGTTTGCTGATGAGCCGACGACAGCGCTGGATGTGACGATTCAGGCACAGATTCTGGACCTGCTTCGGGAAATTCAGAAAAAACTGGGAACGGCGACGGTCTTTGTCACACATGACCTTGGCGTTGTAGCGCGGATCGCAGACCGGGTAGCGGTCATGTATGCGGGAAAAATAGTAGAGATTGGAACCGTGGATGAGATTTTCTATGATCCCCGTCATCCGTATACGTGGGGACTGCTGCGTTCCATACCGGCGTTTTCGAGGGGAAAAGAAAGCCTGCCGTCTATCCCGGGAATGCCGCCGTCTCTTCTCCATCCGCCGAAGGGCGATGCCTTTGCCAGCCGCAATGCTTATGCGCTGGAAATTGATTTTGAGGAGGAGCCGCCGATGTTCCGGGTCACAGACAGCCATTATGCGGCAACATGGCTGCTGGATGAGAGAGCACCGAAGGTTGTGCCGCCGATAGGAGGAAACACAGATGGAACATGAGATTTTGCTGGATGTGCGTCATCTGACCCATATTTTTCCACTGTCCCGGAAAACAGCAGTCAAGGCAGTCGATGATGTATCGTTTCAGATTCGAAGAGGAGAAATTTTTGGACTGGTAGGAGAATCCGGTTCCGGAAAATCTACCGTTGCACGCTGTGTGATGAATATTTATCAGCCATATGCCGGCCAGATTTATTATAAAGGGATTGATACCTGCGACAGAGGCCAGTTCCGGAAAAATAAAAAAATGCTGCAGACGACACGCCAGATGATTTTTCAGGATTCCGGTTCCAGTCTGAATCAGAAGATGAAGGTCCGCGACATTATTGAGGAGCCGATGCGCGTGCAGAAAATCCGGCCGCTGCGGGGAAGCTATGAGGAGGAAGCCAGATTCCAGATGAAATACGTGGGGCTGGATCCGGAATATCTGAAAAAATATCCGGGAGAATTGTCCGGCGGACAGCGGCAGCGCGTTGCGATTGCACGGGCACTGACGATGGAGCCGGAGCTTCTGGTGGCGGATGAACCGATTGCATCGCTGGACGCGTCGATACAGGCACAGATTGTGAATCTGTTCCGTCATCTGCAGAAGGAGCACGGTTTTTCGTTCCTGTTTATTGCGCATGATCTGGATATGGTCGAATTTCTGTGTGACAGAGTAGGTGTGATGTACCATGGAAAACTGGTGGAGACCGGCCCGGCGCGAGCCGTGTTTGAAAATCCGCTGCATCCGTATACGAAAGCACTGATCGCGGCCATTCCGATTCCGGATCCGCGAAGGGAAAGAGCGAGAGCTGTACCGGATTTTTCCAATACAGAATTTTCCCGGACGGGAACACTGCGGGAAGTGGAAAAAGATCATTTTGTGCTGATGGAGGGAGGCGATGCAGGATGAAAAGCCGGAACAAAGTGCTTTACTATGGAAAAAAAGCAGTGGCATTTCTGGCAAGTGTTCTGCTGCTGTCTGTGCTCGTATTTTATATTTCAAGGCTTGCGCCGGGAGATCCGCTGGTATCATATTACGGAGACCGCGTGGAAAAAATGACGCCCGAAGAAAGAGCGTGGGCCGAAGAAAAATTGGGACTGAAGGATCCCATTTCCGTACAGTATATCCGCTGGGCAGGCAATGCGCTGCATGGGGATTTCGGAATTTCGTACAAATATAAAATGGATGTAACGCGCGTGATCGAGGGAAGAATTGGAAATACGCTGGTGCTTGGCGGCATTGGATTTCTGCTGATTTTCACCCTCGCGCTGCTTCTTGGAATTCTCTGTGCATGGAAGGAAGATACATGGCTGGACCGCATCATCTGTAAGGTGGGAACCATCACGGGATGTATTCCGGAATTCTGGCTGTCGCTGCTTCTGATTCTTGTTTTTTCCATGCAGCTCAAATGGCTGCCGAGTTCCGGTGCCTACTCTGTTGGAAAACAGGCAGATTTTTCTGACCGTGTCTGTCATCTGATCCTGCCGATGACGGTCGTAGTGCTGAGTCATTTGTGGTATTACGCATACATGATCCGCAATAAAATTCTGGATGAAGTGCGGGAAGAGTATGTGCTTCTGGCAAGAGCCAAGGGGCTGAAACGAAAGACGGTTCTGTTCCGGCATTGCCTGCGGAATACGATTCCGTCGTATCTTGGCATCATGGCCATTTCTGTTCCGCATGTGCTGGGGGGAACCTATATTGTAGAAACGGTTTTCTCGTATCCCGGTATCGGAACGCTGGCGTATGAGAGCGCACGGTACAAAGATTACAATCTTCTGATGCTGCTTTGCCTGATGTCCGGAATCGTTGTGATTCTGTGCAATATGGCGGCACAGATCATCAACGAGAGAATTGATCCGCGGATGCGGGAGAAAGAAGCGGCAGAAACATCGGAGGTAATGATGCTGTGACAGAAAAAACACAATTATTTCAATTTGCAGGAGAGAGGCCTGCAGAAAAAACAGAAGCAGAAAAAAAGAAAAAATGGTATCAGGACCGGCCGGTGGCAGCAGAGCTTTTTCTGGGTCTTCTTGTGCTGGGCTGCCTTTTCTGTGGGCAGATCATGACGAAGGATCCCTCGTATATGGATCTGAAAAACTGTTCCGTCATGCCGTGCCGGGAATTTCTGTTTGGAACCGATACGATGGGAAGAGATATTTTCTCGATGATCTGGTACGGCGGCAGAATATCGCTGGCGATCGGTCTGCTTTCTACGCTGATTTCCACTGTGATTGCCGTTCTCTTCGGCGCAGTCAGCGGATGTGCACCGGCGTGGCTGGACGCGCTTCTGATGCGGCTGACCGAGATCTTTTTGTCGGTGCCGAATCTTCTTCTTGTCATTTTTCTTCTGGCCGCTGCGGGAAAATCCAATGTGATTACGATTTCTGCCGTGATCGGAATGACAAGCTGGACAAGCATTGCAAAGGTTGTGCGGACCGAAGTACGGCAGATCCGGAACAGTGAATACGTGATTGCGTCGCGCTGTATGGGAGGCAGTTTTTTCTATATTTTATGGCACCATCTGGCACCGAACTTTTTTTCGTCTATTATGTTTATGGTGGTTATGAACATCCGAAGTGCGATTGTAGCAGAATCCACACTGAGTTTTATGGGAATCGGTCTTCCGCTGGAGGTGATTTCCTGGGGCAGCATGCTGTCACTTTCGGAAAAAGCGCTGATGACAAAGGCATGGTGGATCATTCTGATCCCGGGACTTTTCCTGATCACCACAGTGCTCTGCCTGACCAATATAGGAAACGCCTGCCGAGAGCGGACAAACAGAAAAGAAAGTAATTTTTAAAATTTAACGGAAATCCCGCTGTCTTGTTGCTGATTTGTCTGAGTTATGGTATTATGGAAA
>OKUU01000526.1_pt1 | contig 12698 bp, 9 predicted proteins | sample 1606561 | NCBI WGS metagenome assembly OKUU01 (sample SAMEA3882506, study PRJEB24775) | human gut metagenome | biome: human-associated habitat; feature: intestine environment; material: feces | place: Netherlands | collected 2009/2010
CCAGAATCTCAATACCTATAATTATCAGCAGTCTGCCGACGGTCTTTACCAGCAGTGTCGCTGCTATTCTTATTCGTATTGCCACCTCATCTTTCTGCCGGGCCACGATCCTGGCAACAGGCGCAGAAAATAGCGGAAAGAATTGGCTGCTGGGCAAAGAATTCGGTAGCGCCTATGACGCCGGGCAACGTATTCCTGAAAATGGGGGATAAGGAAACGGCGGTGCCGCTAAAACTGACCAACTGGAGTGATACCGAGGTGACCAGCATCAGCTATACCTTTTATTATACAGATAAGCAGGTGAGCGAGGGACCTTTCGTGTTGAACTTAGACCAGCCGCTCAAGGATGGAGAAACGCGAGAGGTAAAAATTCCTATCAAACCGGGCCAGAAACTGGGAAAGGAAGAGTTGCTCTTCAATATCACACAGGTGAACGGACAGTATAACGAGGCTTCGGCGGGATATGCCTATCTTACCTGCTGCACGGTCAACAAGATGCCGCACAAGCGGGTACTGGTAGAAGATTATGCGGGAATGTGGTGCTGGCACTGTCCTATCGGACTGGTGGCTACCGATGCCATAGCGCGTATGTATCCCGACGACGTAGTGGCTGTTTCTGTTCATAAAACTGATGATATCAGCAAGGTTGTATCCCGTGGGGTATATGAAGGCTTGATAGACCGCTATGCCGTAACGGTTCCTGCCGTATGGGTGGCACGTGATAACAAGGCTGCCGGTTTTGACATTACCGATGCTTTCAAGATAGAAAAGAGCAAGGTTACCTACATGAACATGGAGGTGGACGCAGAATGGGATGAGAACGGTAATAACATACGTGTGAAAACCCAGGTAGAACCATGCATGTTGCCTGATGAGGGCGAAACGTTTGCCATAGGCTATGTGATGACTGCCAGCGGACTGAGCGACGACAAATGGCGACAGGAGTCGAATTATGCCGAGTATTCCAGCGACAGTTATAAGGATGCACCCGAAGAGATGAAGTTCTATGCCGATGCAGCCAACTATGTAGAGGGGTGGTCGCAGGTAAAGGGCATGGTGTATAACCATGTAGCGATAGAATCGCAGGGTATGGACAACGGACTGGAGGACTCGAAGATGACCGACTTCCGGGCAGACGAGGTGAAGACGCACTCCACCACTTTTGAGGGTGTAAACAAATACAGCGTGATCCGCGACCGCAGCAAGATAGAGATAGCAGCGGTGCTCTTCAACACCAAGACCGGGAAGATAGAAAATGCTGCCCGCTGCAGTGTGCGCAATCATGGCACTACCGGCATCCGTCCTAACCTTGTTCAGGAGCAGAAAAAAACGGAGGGCATCTACGACATGCAGGGACGCAAGGTGAACGGCAAGCCGACGCCGGGCATCTATATCGTGAACGGCAAGAAAACGGTAATCAGATAATTCTTTTTGACCTGAGATATGATGGATAAGAAATTTTACGCCATAGCCGTATCGGCGATATGTGCTATGAATGTCTATGCCGGACCGGTAGACGTGAACAAGGCGCAGACAATGGCAAGAAAGTTTATCGGAAATCCTGTGAGTGTGGGTCCGTCGGTGGTGCAAAGCCGCGGAACCCGTACTTCAGAACCATCGCTCCACCTCTTCAACAACCAGGATGGTGAAGGCTTCGTCATCGTGGCGGGTGATGACCGGGTAGGCGGGGTACTGGGATATAGCGACAGGGGAAGACTGGATGCTGAAAATATGTCGGCTCCGATGAAAAAACTCCTGGAGCGATATGCACGGGTGGTGGAACTGGTGAAGGTAGACAGCATCAGCGTGACGCCGGTCTATGCCAAACCGCCGAAGGCATCGGTAAAACCGCTCGTCAGTGCGGAGTGGAGCCAGGATTATCCTTATAACTACTATACCCCGCGCAGCAGCACCAGCGGCAAGCCTACCTATACGGGCTGTACCATCACGGCGATGGCACAGGTGCTCTATGCCCACCGCTGGCCTAAGATGAGACCCGAGGGGGTATACCGGGGTAAGGGTGCCATGGCATACGATTATTATGACTGGGACAACATGCTCGATTCCTACAGCGGAGGAGGGTACACTGAGGCACAGGGGCAAGCAGTGGGCGTGCTGATGCGCGACTTGGGAAAACTGGCTCATGCTACCTACGGTGTGAACGGAACCCTCTGTGATGAGGCAAAGTTATGGCATACCCTCGAACACGATTACAACTGCAATGTGCGCCAGCTGGAGAAGGATAGACTGCCGGGCGGCGAGTTTCTGCAGGCTATCTACCAGGAACTGTCTCTCGGCTGTCCGGTCTTCATGACGGGCGGCGACCATGCCTTTTTATATGATGGCTACGATGAGAACGGACTGGTGCATGTAAACTGGGGATGGGCTGGTCTGGACAATGGCTATTTCGACATTAATACGGCAGCGACGGCGGGCGGAGGTTACGGCAGCGACGGCTGTTACTACGAAAACCAGATAGCGCTCTTCGTGCATCCGAACGACGGAATGATAGAACCGCTGCAGCCTAAACCGGTGGTGCTGTCGGTGAACAATGACCAGGGACTGCAGTTCCAGGCGAGTGAAGGAATGACGGTGAAGTCGGTTATTCCGGCGCAGATCAAAGGTGTGGGAGCCCGCAATCTGGCTCAGAATGCCGGAGGCGCCTATACCGGACAGATAGGCATCGGACTCTTTACGCAGGACGGAAAGTGTATGCATGTCTTCGGGCAGTCGGGTGTCTTGTCTTGGGCTACCTATTATACCAGCTACAATTTCGAATATGACTGGTGGAAGATGGACCTGAATGAGATAGACGGTCTGGCAGACGGCACCTATACTCTGCGACCTTTGGGCCGCCGACTCCTGGATGCTGACAAGGGCGTTTGGGAAGACTGGAGGCAGATGGTGAATGGCAATTCCGTGCCGATGATTGTAAACCGTGGCGAGGTTACGCTGGTACAGGCAGACAACAAGCCTCACCTGTTGCTTGCGGGAAAACCAGAGGTGCTGGAGCCAGCCTATCAGTACAGCAGCCAGTTGGCAGGCATTCTGCTGAATGTATCTAACCTGAGCCGCTATCAGGCTCGCGGCGAGTTACAGGTGGAACTGGAGGGCACGGGAAATCTGGCGGGTGAAACCTATCAGGTACCGAATGCCTATCTCGTCCACATGGTGGCGCAGCGCATGGATACTACCCAGTGGCTCGTGAGGTTCATGACATCCTATTCGGGCTCTACCGGCTCTCATGAGCTCAAGGCAGGCAAGTATCGCATGAAGCTCCGCTTCAACCACAATATCGAGACGAAGAATCCTGGCGTCTACGAGATTCCTGTGCCGGAAGATTTCCTGCTTGAGGTATATCCTAACAACTACGAAGGCAGGGTGACCGTTACATCGGTGAAACTCCTGGATGAAGCGGGCAGTTATGTGCCTTCCCATTACTTCGACCTGGATCAGAAGCCGCAGCTGGTGCTGGGTATGTCGGGCTATATGAAGTATCTGACGCAGGGCAGCCTGCAGACCCGCATGCGCTACCGTCTGGTCAATGTGGCTACGGGCGAGACTGCGTATACGAGCAGCATCAGCAGAGTGAGCATTCCGCGCAACAATGATACGGATCTTACGGGTTCTACCCGCCATACCGTGAATCTTTCTGAGTTGGCAGAGGGCACCTACGAGATACATGTAGATATAGAGCGTGACGGCATGTGGCTGGACCGCTGGAATGCCAATACGTTGCGCCGCCGCATTACGCTCTACCGCAAGGCGCCGACTACAGGCATCACGAAGCCGGCTCTATCGCAGGGCACGGGCAGTGCAGCCGCTTCTTCATCTTCTGATGCAGTATACGGATTGGATGGCCGCAAACTTACCAAAGTTACCCAGCCGGGCATCTATATCCGGAATGGAAAGAAGGTGGTAATGCGCAAATAATAATTGACAGAATAAACAGGTAATTGATTCAATATTTTTTAAAATTAGACAACATGAAAAGAAAGTTTTTGACGGCATTTTTGTCGATGGTATTGGCTATGATATCAGTATCTTGCCACAGCAGTGAGGAAAGAATAATCAGTTTTGATGATTTGCCGGTGCATGCACAGCAGTTTGTAAAGAAGCATTTTGCCGAGGTTGCCGTGAGCCATGCGGAGAAGGAAAAGGACAACGGCCGGTGGGAGTATGATGTATTGCTCAGCGACGGAACCCAACTGGAGTTTGATGCGAAAGGCGAGTGGACTTCGGTTAACTGCAAGTTCTCTGTGATGCCTGATGGTATCATTCCAGCCAACATTGCAGCAGATATAGCGAAGCGATATCCTAATCAGAAGCCTTACAAGATAGAGAAAGAGTTAGGAGGATATGAAATCGATATCCCTGGTTATGAACTCTATTACAATAAAGCCGGTGTCTTTATCCGTGTAGAAGCCGATTATCATTAATAACAGAAATCCCCCATCCAGCGAAGGCAGGATGGGGGAATTTATTTTGAAAATAAGACAACGCTACGGTTATTTCTGTCTTGGCTTGATTTCGTATGCCGGATTGTTGCGGATATCCCAGCGGTCTAACTTTGCACCATTGGTGAGTATCAGTTTCTCCTTCTGGTAGGCTATGATGGTCTGCGAAGGAAGGAGGACGCGGTCATCGGCGGTGAAACAGCGCAACGGATTGGCAAAGTTCCTAGCCTGGAAATCGGCGAGACTGTATTCTGCCAACTGAATCTTGCCGTCTTTCAACATTGATACGAAGAACTTATCCTTGTCACCGGTCTTTGAAATGGAACGTAGCTTGAACTCCTGAGAACGGGAAACCTTGAGCGGGGCATAATCCTTTTGCTGGATGATGTCTTCTACTTTCCATGAATAGATGGTTCCCGTGCGAGGGATGAAGGCATAGAGCGAATCGCCAATCACCTCCATATCGTAGGATTCTCCCAGCGGCTCATCCTTGCTGCCAATGAAATCGCCACCCGTACTGAGCTTGGCAAATACCTTATTGTTGTTTGCTGCCTCCAGGTTCAGCGCCTCGCGGTCGAAGACTCGGATGTTGGTATACTTAGAGTCGCGCACGAAAACAAGACGAGGGGTTGCGCAAACACAGCCCACCTTCGAAATCATGCTGGCTGGCCAGGAACCTGTGCCCAGGCGGCTGAGATATTTGCCCGTTTTCCTGTCGAAGATCTGTACCTCCTGATTTTCGCCGGCAGCCACAAAGAGATGGTCACCTTCAGCATAAACATCGCGTGCCAGCGTGCGGTCGCCGTTGTTCATGCTGCGCTTGAATTCCAACGTTTCGGCATCGAAGACATCAACACACTTACCTGCAAAATTCGCCACATACAACTCTTCGCCATCGTTAAAGAGGTTGGCTGCATCCAGCGGTCTGCCACCTAAATCTTCGGCTGTGCGGGAAAGATGTCCGTCCAGATAGAAATGATCTGCCACCTTGATGGTATCTACCGGTTGCGGTACCACTCTGTCTTCCGTTATCTCACGTATTTCTGTCTTATCGCAGGAAGCTAAAGCCAGCATCATTCCTGCTCCTATCATGATCATATTTTTTCTCATATCGTTTCCTCCTTTATTTTGCATGATCTTTAATTGGGTTCTCTGTGAAATATTTCACCAGTCTGCTCTTTTTGTAAAAATCCTCTATGGTCTTCTGCAGTTTGGCATCATCCTTGAAGATATCATTGATACCACAGTCGCGATACTTGGCATTCTCATCTTTGTGGAAGCCCAGCAGATTGCGGTCGGTATAAGGGAGATCGCCCTTATGGCTCAGCCACATGTGCAGCTGCCAGATAAATTCCGGCCATCCTACGTTGACGCCTTCCGGTGTTTTGGCTGGATACGTCATATTGCTGTCGTGACTATAGTCCATGCAGTGCATATGCTCGTGGGAGATAGCTTCCCATCCGCTGAACGAACCATAATGGCCATAGAAGTTCCAGTCGGTAACGGTCCAGATGTAGCCGCCGCCCAATCCACCGTATGCCGGACTAGACTGTCCGAGCACGAAGTTTTTCTGTGCCTTGAATCTTTTCATTTCGCTCTGGTATTTCTCGGCTGTGAACGTTACTTTATTGTTGTCGTAGAGATCGCCGCCCATCACCTTCTTGAAGTTTGCCATCACATACTTATATTCCGGAGTGGTCATCATATAGGTGTAGTTGGTGACAATCACCACCCATTCGCGGGCGTAGATAGGTTTCATTTCACGGAAATTGTGTGATTCTCCTACCTCTGGAGTCCACCCGTAGTTGGAGAAACTGCAGGTCCATCTGGTGTCAATCTTCTGGAGCATCTTGAAGTGCTCATCATCGCTCACGAGACGTGTCTTCATCCTGTTAAGGTCGAGATACGGGCAGGTGAAACTCACGAAGTTTCCGTTTTTCTTTTTCCAGATATTCCGTCTGCTAACGAATGATGGCTTGAAGGAGAAGCGGGAGAAGGCGGGAATGGATTTAATGAACGCCACCGGAATGTATTCATCCACTTCCGGGATATACATCTCGAGTGTTACGTTGGAGACTGGTTTTGCCGACCAACTGGTGATGACGAGCGATTCATCCTCAGTAGATTTCTTAACATTGATGAGGTTGTCTGTCTGGAAGGTGTAATCCGGTTTGTCTACGATTTCAGTTGATGGGTCAGATAGATTCAGGATGTGTTTTGCCCGTTCTGCCGGCAACTTTTCGAAAACCACCGTATCCTTTTTGAAATCTTCCTGGAACGGTTTTTCAATGTCGTTGTACACGATCTGGTCTTCATAATCGGTGGAGCAGGATGCCATCAGGGTCATCGCTGCCACGAGTGTGGTTCCAGCAGCCAGTGCCGGAATCTTTCGATGTTTTTTCTGCTTCATCATTTTGAGTTTTTACTGTTAAAATACTTACTATGAAAAATAGGATGCAAAGATAAGAATAAATATTGGTTTGTCCAAATAATCATGCTGTTATATTTTTGAAAAATTTCTTTTTTTTCAAAGAAAAGTTGTATATTTGCAGAAAACTTTCTGGATGATGGCAAAGTGTAGCTAATCTGATATTTCCAGAAGGTGGCGTAATTAACTCAATATCAAATAAAAAGACCTGAAGAAATGAAAAAGAAAGAAGAAAGGAAAAAATGGAAGGGACTGAAAAACGGGTTCCTGTTGGTGGGATTCATAGCCCTGCTGATAGCCAGTTCGCAAACTGTTCGTGCCGAGGAAATCAATTGGCTGAAGGCGGCGGAGATTGCTAAGAGATATGTCACTCTGCCGCAAGATACCGGTATGAAAGCAAAGGAGAAGGGCAGGAAAAACAAGACCTGTTCACCTTATTATATATATAATGATGCGCGGGGACAGGGATTCGTTATCGTATCAGGTGATGACCAGATGGGAGAAGTGCTGGGATACAGCAAAGAAGGTAGTCTCGATACGCTCAATGCCAATCCCTGCGTAAAACTGCTGCTTTCGGGATACCGACAGACTTTCGAGGTGCTGAAAGAAGGAAAGGTGAAGGTGCAAAGCCATACACGCACCGGACTTTACTCTAAAACCGTAGCGCCGATGCTGAAAAGCAAATGGGGACAGTCGTATCCGTTTAATGCTAAAACGGGATATGATTACAGCGGCTGTGTGGCTACGGCTGTGGCTCAGATGATGTATTATCATCAGTGGCCGGCTCAGGGACAGGGAAAAAACGAATATGTGGTAACCTACTACCAGGCCAAGAAGAGTGCGGATTTCAGTCAGTCGCACTACGACTGGGCCAACATGTTGCCCGACTACCGCTATCCGGTTCAGGCTACTCCTGCAGAGATAGATGCCGTAGCCTTACTGATGAACGATGTGGGTGTGGCTTCTTTCATGCAATATACGCCCAGCGCAAGTGGAACCCAGGGAGTCTTCGCCTATCAGGCGCTGCAGAAGCATTTCGATTATTCGGCAGCCTACGTTACGAAAGCTGTAGAAGGACCGGGGAGGTTTGCAGAAATCCTGAGACAGGAACTGCTTAACGGATGTCCGGTTTATCTGGAAGGCAGACCAGCCGGCTCGGCTTCCGGTCATGCCTGGGTAACTGATGGTTTCGATGAAAACGGTCTCTTCCACATGAACTTCGGTTGGGAGGGACAGGGCGATGCCTACTATTCGCTCACCAATCTCAATGTTTCGCAGACCGGAAGTGAGTTTCAGGGCAAACCGCTTGCCTTTAACCGTGCCATTACCGCCATCTTAGCTCATCCCAACAACGGGAAATATCCCGAAATAGAGCGCGGACTGCTGGAAACTTCGCCGCAGCTGATGTTCAACGAGGGTGGCTCTCTCAGCCTGAAAGAGGCGTCGGGAAAGTTATTCGACCCTTCACAGCCGGTAACTGTCGAGATGAATTCCTTCGTCAACAGAGGCAAGCCTTTCAGGGGCGACATCGGTGTTGCCGTTTATGATGAAGCAGGGTATCTCAAGCAGGTGGTTTATTCTGATGATCATCAGCAGGGAGGCTTTACGGAAAGACTTTATGGCGGAGAGCAGAAGGGATGGATGGGAACTGATTATCTTATCAATCAGGCTCAGAAAATCAGTCTCAGTCTTGCCGGTCTTGAAAACGGCTATTACCGTATCATCGCTATATGTGCAGCACGGAAGGATGATGGTTCATGGGATGATTTCCTGCCGATGAAGAAGGCACCTGTTATCGGGGTGGAACTGAAAGACGGTGCCGGCCGCATCTCTGAAATCTGTTCGGAAGATGCCCGCTTCCAACTGATGGGGCAGCCAAGACTTGACGGCAAAGCTGAACAGGGCAGCAAGGTACGAGCCTTCTTCACTATCAAGAACCTCAATGGTGTGCCGCGCGACTGTTACCTGAGAGTGAAACTGCTGGATGAGAACCAGGAGGTTGTGCTGAGTACACGTGTGGACCAACTGACCGAAATAGATGGTTTCAGCGAGACAGAAATCCCGATTCTCCTTTCGGTTCCTGCCCAGCTTGCTCCGGGATATTATCAGGTGAAACTGGAGATTACTTCGGATGAAGCCGAAACCCAGGATTGTCCGGTCAACGGTATCCACGATCAGGATGCAGCCTATATAGAGGTGGTAAAGGGAGAGGAGAAACCGCTGATGGCAAAAGCTGAAGTCTTTCTGGCTGATGATTCAAACGAGAAGATAGAAACCGGAAGCGTCGATGTATCGAAGGTATCTCTCTTCAAGATGGGTGTTTCGCTGCGTACGACAGAAGACCGCAGTTACGAGGGGCATGTTTCCCTCATCTCTGAAGATGTAGATACAAAGGAAGAAATAGAGGTAAATGGACTCAGCGATGATGTAACCGTCTCATCAGCTTCCGACGTGCCGCTTTACAGTTACTGGCTGCGCAAGAATAATCTGCCTTGGACCGACGGTCATACCTATCTGTTCAGGGTGATGGGCGAGATAGGAGGAAAGAAAGTGGAACTGAAGAATCCGCAGGAACCTTCTTATTTTCTCAAGCGAAAGGGCGATATCCTTATTCTCTATCAGGATATAGCTACAGGAATAGAAAATGCTACCATCTCTGATACTGAAACCGAGATCAGTCGCGAGGGACATCAACTCCTGGTTTCGGGCAAGGACGTGAGAAAGATTAAACTGTATCATGCGGGAGGAAACCTGCTCAGACAGGCATCTGCTACGGATGGAAAAACAGTCAGTCTCTCTTTACAGGGTATCAGACAAGGCGTTTATCTGTTGCGGGTAGAAACCGGTATGCAAAGCAAGACATATAAACTGCTGCTTTAAACGGATGTTCCTGTTTCGGAAACAGAACAGGTTATCCGATGTAAGTATAAAAAGAAAGCTCAGGGCTATCTGCCCTGAGCTTTTTTCATTATCATGATTTCTGTATCATACAAAACCGATTATAATATAAGGCGGAGTGAAAATCAACATTCCCTCCGCCTTGTATTTCTTCCTGCTCATTATTTTATTTACGTCCAATATATTAGTATTTCTAATATATTCGTCGTTTTATTCTTCGTATCTTATTACCGCCTTCATTTTTTGTCCAGTATTTACAAAATCACTATCCATTTGTATAACGAGACAAAAATTGACGGGTACGCTCTTCTTTTGGATTCTCAAACACGTCCTCAGGAGTTCCCTGCTCAAGTATCTTACCGTCATCCATAAACAGAACTTTGTCCGATACGTCTCTTGCAAATGCCATCTCATGGGTAACAATTATCATGGTCGTCTTTTTGTCTGCAAGGTTTCTGAGGACCTTAAGTACCTCTCCTGTGAGCTCCGGATCAAGAGCCGATGTAGGCTCATCGAAACACAGGATGTCCGGCTGCAACGCAAGCGCCCTTGCTATGGCAACTCGCTGGCACTGTCCGCCTGAAAGCTGGTGAGGATAGTTGTTCATTCTGTCCTCAAGTCCCATCTGGCGTAGAAGTTCCTCTGCCTGGACTCTTATCTCGTCGAGTATATTCTTCTTATTTACTTTGAAATCCGGTCTCTCCTTTGCAAGAAGCTCTCTTGCAAGCATTACGTTCTGAAGCGCAGTGTACTGTGGAAAGAGATTAAATGACTGGAACACAAGTCCAAAATGCAGTCTCTTCTTGCGCACCTCCGACTCCTTGAGTGTCTCCGGCTTGTCCGTATCAAGCAGGATCTCATCATTTACACGGATAACTCCATTGTCCGGCATCTCCAGAAAGTTCAGACAGCGAAGAAGTGTTGTCTTTCCACTTCCTGATGATCCTATGATAGAAAGGACCTCGCCCTGCTCCAGAGAAAAGCTTATATCCTTGAGCACATCCGTCTTGCCAAACTTCTTTTTTATATGTTCAACCTCTAATATAGCCATAGCGGTTCCTCCTATTTAATATGTATCGCCCCTCTGCTCCGCAGCGGGGCAGGTCGTCGGAGCCGATTCCGAGTATGAACTGCGTTCATAGCGGCTCCTCCTATCTAAAGAAATCAAGTTTCTTCTCTAATTTGCCAAGTAAAACTGTGAGTACGCCATTCCAGATCAAATAGTAGAATGCGCAGAAGAAGAGTGGCCATATTGCACCTGAGATTCCCTGTGAACCTTTCATGAATGCCTGTCCTGCCCAGATTATCTCCTGAAGTGCGATGATACGGGCAAGGGACGTATCCTTGACCAGAGTTATGATCTCGTTGGACATCGCCGGAACTATCTTCTTTATCATCTGCAAAAGCTTGACCTTGAAGAATATCTGCTTTGGAGTCATGCCGAGCACAAGTCCGGCTTCCTCCTGTCCTACAGGGATACCCTGGATACCTCCACGGTAAATCTCTGAGAAATAGCAGGCATAGTTCACTATGAATGACACCGATGCCGCAACAAATCTTCCGCCTTCGCCGCCACCCCATACCGGATTGTGAAATACAAGTCCCGGGAAATAATATATGATGAGCAGCTGTATCATAAGTGGTGTACCTCTCACTATCCATACGATGAACTTCATAAGATAGCTGAGCGGTTTAAACTTTGACATGGAACCGAGTGCTATAAGAAGTCCAAGTGGAAATGCACCGAGCAATGTCACGAAGAACAATTTTAATGTCTGTATAAATCCTGTATTAAGAGCTCCAAGTACGACCGGGAGCTGTTCAAAAAACAAATCCATAATAATTTTTCTCTCTAAGTGATGGTAAAAATACTAATTATATCTTATCTATTACTTTGCAAGTGCAGCCTGTACCTTATATGTCTCAGCACACTTCTCCATTGAGCCGTCAGCCTTACTGTCAGCAAAGAACTTATTGAGCTCAGCTACAAGATCTGAGTCCTTTCTGAAGCCAACGCCATACTCCTCACTGTTAAGACCTACGGTATATGTGAGCTTGTCATAACCTGTTCCCTCGCCAACCATAGCTGCTGCCATGAGCGAATCAATGATTGCTGCATCTGATGTTCCAGCTGCAACCTCCATGAGTGCATCTGCCTGTGCCTTTACCGCTGTATAGTTGAGACCAAGCGCCTTGGCCTGATCCTCTCCTGCACTTCCTGCCTCTACTGCAAATGTAAGCTCCTTGATGCTGTCAACAGTCTGATACTTGTCTGCCTTATCTTTTGGCACGATAACTACCTGAGCATTGTTGCAGTATGCATCTGAACATGCCATTGAGCTTGTAACCTCATCTGTAAGTGTCATACCATTCCACACACAGTCGATGGTCTTGCCGTCAAGCTCCATGATCTTGTTGTCCCAGTCTATCTCTACGAACTCTGCCTTTACGCCAAGGCTCTCTGCAAATGCTGATGCCATATCCGCGTCAAATCCATCGGTGCGAAGTCTGTAACGCCGACAACGAGAGTTCCCTTATCCTTTACATACTCCAGATCACTCTTTGACTCACTCTTAGATCCGTTATCAGATCCGCCGCATCCAACCAGTGAAAGCCCCATTGCTGCCACTAAGAGCAGTGATAATAACTTTTTCATACTTTTTTCCTCCTGAAATATACTTAAATATACTTGGCAGATGCATGAAACAAGCTACACCGGGCATCTGCACGATATACACCCCTATTAGGGCATAACACGGTAACATAGTAACAGTTTATCATGGTAAAGTCAAACCTAAGATTGAGGAAATACCTGTAAATGTATTATGTAATAATAATAACCACAGAAGATCTTACTCTTCTGTGGTCAGGATGCTCACCATCTGGAATTATTTTACATACGCTCTGTCAATATG